>Ga0335085_10015681_pt1 | contig 10984 bp, 11 predicted proteins | sample Lox_Sample_45_FD_206712 | JGI IMG/M metagenome (GOLD analysis project Ga0335085, IMG submission 206712) | Soil microbial communities from Loxahatchee National Wildlife Refuge, Florida, United States - Lox_Sample_4.5 | ecosystem: Environmental > Terrestrial > Soil > Wetlands | place: USA... | reverse complement strand
TGGTATCGCGATGATCTTCACCGCGATTGCCGGCGTCTTGTTCGCGATCCGCACCAATTTCGACCCCGCGGCAGGGCCGATCCGGCTGATCCTCGCTTTCGAGGCCGTGATCATCGGCGGCCTTGGTAGCATGTGGGGCACGCTGGTCGGCGGTGTCATCCTCGGCGTCGCCCAGGCGGTCGGCGCGGCGCTCAACCCGACCTGGCAAATCCTCGCCGGACACATCGCCTTTCTGATCATCCTCATTGTCCGCCCGAGCGGACTGTTCCCGCGCACGAGGGACTGAAATGGAGACGGTCCGCGTCGAGCGTGGAACCAAGGTCAGCCGTATCTTCGCCATCCTGGCCGTTCCGGTGGTTTTCGCGCTGTTGACGATGCCGCTGTGGGGCGATCCCGGCGACATGCGGCTGATCGCCGAAATGGCCTACTACGTCGCGCTGGCGCAGCTTTGGAATTTGCTGGCCGGCTATGCCGGCCTCGTCTCCGTCGGGCAGCAGGCCTATGTCGGGCTTGGCGGCTACGCGCTGTTCTATCTGACCGGCGTATGGAACATGAACGTCTATCTGGCGCTGCTCTTGGCCGCGCCGTTCGCCGGTCTCATCTCGATTCCGGTCTCGTTTGCGGTGTTCCGGCTGCGCGGCGCCTATTTTGCCGTCGGCACCTGGGTCGTGTCTGAGGTGTTCGCGCTTTCGGCGAGCCTCATCAGCGTGCTTGGCGGCGGCTCCGGCCTGTCACTGACGCCGGCGATTTTGCGTGAGATTTCGCCGGACCGCTCGACCCGTGACACCGTTCTTTATCTGATGACGATTTCGATTTCGCTTTTGGTCGTTGCCGTCGTTTATCTGCTGCTGCGCTCACGCCACGGGCTCGCGCTGACCGCGATCCGCGATTCGGAGCCGGCGTCGGCGAGCCTCGGCGTCAACACCTTTCGCACCAAGTTCATCGTATACATCGTGACCGCGGCCTGCACCGGCCTGATCGGCGGACTGATCTTCCTGCAAAAGCTCCGTATATCGCCGGAGGCCGGCTTCAGCATCAACGACTGGACGGTCGTGGTTATCTTCATGGTCGTGATCGGCGGCATCGGCACCATCGAGGGGCCATTCATCGGCATGATGATCTTCATTTTTCTGCGTGAGCTGTTCGCCGATTACGGGACGATCTATCTGATGATGATGGGCGCAATCGCCATCGCGGTCATGCTGAAAGCGCCGATGGGGCTTTGGGGCTGGATCATCCAGCGCTATGATTTGCAGCTCTTCCCGGTCGGCCGCCGTCTGGCGCTCGCCCCGACGGAACCCGCATCCCAGCCATAGGAACAACACATGCCGCACTCCCCGGCAGCCCCCGAGAGCGCGACCAAGCAGAAGTTGATCGACAAAGCGCGCGCCCTGGCGCCGCGCTTCGCGGAGCGCGCCGAAAAGGCGGAGGAAGCACGCCGCATACCCCAGGAATCCATCGACGACATGCTCGACGCCGGCTTCGCCCGGATTCTGCTGCCGACCCGCATCGGCGGCTATGGGCTCGGCTTCGATACCTGGTTCGAGGTCATGCGCGAACTCAGCAAAGCTGATGCGTCGCACGGCTGGTGCGGCGGCCTCATTACGCACCACGCGCATTTGGTCAGCCAATTCCCCGAGGCGGGACAGAAAATCGTGTGGGCCGACGGCCTCGAAGTGCCCGTCGCGGCATCCTTCGTGCCAGCCACGAAAGCCACACCCGTGGACGGCGGCTACCGGATTTCGGGCCTGGGCTCGCCTTTCGCCAGCGGCATCGATCACTGCCCCTGGGTGATGCTTGGCGGCATGGCGCATGATGGCGCGGAGCCGGAATGGAAATTCTTTCTGGTTCCGCCCGGTCAATATAGCGTCCGGGACACTTGGTTCACCGCCGGCATGCGGGCGACCGGCAGCAAGACGGTCGTGACCGACAACGTCTTCGTACCAAAAAGCCTCGTGCTAAGCCTCTCGGACTTGCGCGACGGCGTCGGTCCGGGCGGCGACGTCAACACCGGCACGATCTACCATACGCCGTTCTTTTACTATGCGCCGATCTGCTTTGTAACGCCGATGCTCGGCGCAGCGCAGGGCGCGTATGACATCTTTCGCGAATGGACCAAGACGCGCCGGGCGCAGGACGGCTCGTCGATGGCCGAGAAGATTTCCGTGCAGGTGCGCATGGCACGTGCAGCAGCCGATCTCGACGCCGCCGAGCTTCTGCTGCAGCGGGCGGTGCATGTGAGCGACGCGCCACAGGACTATTCGGCTGATCTGCTGGCGCGCTCGGTACGCGACTTCGCGCGGGCATCTGAGCTTGCTGTCAGTGCAGTCGACACATTGGTCGCCTTGAGCGGAACCGCGGGATTCACCTCGTCGCATCCGATCCAACGCGCGTGGCGCGATATCCACTTCATGTCCATGCATATCAGCCTGAACACCGAGACCAATTTCACCCATTACGGTCGCATGCAGCTCGGCCTCGGCCGCGATGCGAGCCGGCCATATTTCTGAGGGATTTCATTCTGCATCGCGCTCACCGCAAGCCGGCCTGCTCCACCAGCGGATAGACGTTCGTCTTGAACCAGCGCTGGTCCTCGATATAGCGCGGCCAATTGAGAAGCGTGCCGTCGAGTCCGATCTTCGACAGCCGCACCAGACCGTCGACGATCTGCTCCGGCGTGCCGACCAGCGGATAGCCGCCCCAGCCGGCGATGAAATGCTTCTTCATTTCAGCGAGCACCGGCGCCGGCAGCGTCTTGGCATTAGCGATCATGGTGTCGACCAGATTGGTGACGGCTTCCCAGTCGCCTTTTTGGTTCACGTATTCCTCGAAGTAGTCCTTCGCTTCCTTCTCGGTGTCGCCCTGCACCACATACGCGTAGCTCCAAACCTGAATGTCACGGCCATATTCCTTGCGCGCCAATTCACGGTAGCCGTCGACCTTGGCCTTGCAGTCGTCGAAGTCGTGCGAGCCGAACACGACATAGACCATGTCGCAATGCTTGGCGGCGAAGTGCTGGCCCTTTTCGGAACCGCCGGCATTCATCACCGCCGGAAACGGCTTCTGGATCGGCTTCGGCTCGAGATAGCCCTTCTTGATGTTATAGAAGCGGCCAGCGAAATCGAACGGCTCCTCGCGCGTCCACAGCATCTTGAGAATATTCAGCCATTCCACGGCGCATTCGTAGCGATCGTCGTGCTCCATCAGCGGCGAGCCGAACATCTCGATCTCGGGCCGATTCCAGCCGGTGACGATGTTGAGCGCGAAGCGGCCGCCGGTGACGTGATCGATGGTGGTGCATTGTTTGGCCGCCATCACTGGATGGACGGTCGGCACATGCGAGGTAGCGAAGATGCCGGAATAGTGCGTCGAGGCGCCGACCGCCGAGGCCCAGGAGAAGCACTTGAAGCCGGGACCGTTGAAATTCGTCACGCCGCCGAAGCCCTGCCACCGCCCGATCGGGACCAGCGCCTCGAATTCCATGGATTCAGAAATCCTGGCGAGTTCGAGCGTGTTCGGCCAGTTGATCTCCAGCACGCCATCGATGCTCGAAATGGCGCAGCCGCGATCGAGATTGGTCCCGAAGGTGCCGAGCTTGAGCTTGCGGTCGTTGAAAATCGGATTGGTCCTGCGGCGCTGTTTCTGCGCGGTCGCAATGGCATCCATGGCGTTTGCTCCAGTATTGCCGCCGCCGGTAGTTTTCAAAAGTCTACGAATGACGGCGCGCGGTGGCAATCGCCGCGCCGTCGTGCCAGAAATACTGTGCCAACCGGAGCCGATCATGACCATCTTCGCCGTGAACTATCTCTGCCGCGAGATCTTGCGCGACCACGCCTTTCGCGCCGCCATGAAAGCGGACCCCGGCAAGGCGCTGGCCCCGCTCGATCTCACCGAGGCGGAGCGCCGCGCGCTGCTTGCCGGCGACGTCGGGGAACTCTTTCGCATGGGCGCCAACGGGTTCCTGATGGCCTATCTCGCACGTTTCGAGGTCTGCGGCCTCAACGTCGAGGTCTATAACCAGCGCATGCGCGCAGTGAAGGTCGATGAGATCGGCCAGCCGGCGGCGTAGGAGATCCAAAGATGGCGCAAATCGTTGCCGGGTTCGGCGTCCCGCACACGCCGATCTTTCCGTTCTTCGTCAAGCGCGACGGACCGGACTGCGAGATCGCAAAGCTGTTCGGCGCGCAGAAGAATGAGCTTGCGGCGACGCGGCCGGACCTGATCGTGATGTTCGACACCGATCATCTCAACACGTTTTTCCTCGACAATCTGCCGATCTTCGCCGTTGGCATCGACCGCAGTTTCAAGGCGCCCAATGACGAACCGCGCGACGTACCGAACTACACCGTCCCGTCGCTGCCGGCGCTGGCGGGGCATATCCGCGCGACCGCGATCGCCGCCGGCTACGACGTCGCCATGACCCAGCATTTTTCGGTCGATCACTCGGTCACAGTGCCGCTGCACTTCCTCACGCCCGACATGCATGTGCCGGTCATTCCCTTTTTCATCAGCGGGCATCTGCCGCCGCTGCCGAGGGCCGAGCGCTGCTTCGCACTCGGCCAGACCGTGGCGCGCGCGATCGAGACCTGGCCGGCGCCGCTGCGCGTCGTCGTCATGGGCAGCGGCAGTTTTTCGCTGGAGGTTGGCGGTCCCCGCATGGCGCCCGGCCGCTCCGACGGCGTGCCCGATCCGGATTGGGCCATGCGCGTCATCAAATATCTCGAAGAGCAGAAGATCGACCGGCTTATCGCCGAGTCGACGCAGCATCAGATGCTCAAGGCCGGCAATGTCGGCGGCGAGATTTTGAACTGGATCGCCATGCTGGGCGCGATCGGCAACCGCAAACCGGTCTATGTGGCGCCGCAGATGCAGAACGGCCACGCCTACGGCGTCTGGCGTTGGAATTGACGGCGCCCCCGCCGTCAAAACATCGGGTAAGCCGGATTGAGCCCGAGGCCGAATTCCATGCGGCCGAAATTCTCGGCCGGCACGTCCCAGTTCATAACTACGTGCGAGGAGATCGCCTGGACATCGCGCCAGCAGCGCTGCACCGGATTGTCGTCCATCAGCCCGCTTGAACCGCTGATCTTCACGAGATCGTCCATCGCCTCACGCAGCATGCGCACCGCATAGGTGAAGTCGCGGCGCAGCAGGGTCCGCGTCTCGAGCGACATGCCGGTATAGTCCTCGCGCGCTTTCGCGAAGGCGCGCCGGGCCAACAGTTCAGCGGCATCGATCCGCGCCGCAATCTCGGCGACGCGAATCTGCACCGGCACATGCTGAGCGATGGCAAGCTGCGTGTAGGTCAGATAGCGCTGGCGCGTCCACTGCACGAAATCCGCATAGCCACCGCGCGCAAGCCCGAGCACGGGAGCGAGCAGCGCGTAGCTGTGCACGGCGATGAAGGGCGTTCGATAGATCGGATTGGTGTTGGATTTCGACCCCGGCGAGCAGGCGTCGCGCAATGTCGAAAAGGACACGCTGCGGTGCTCGGGCACGAACACGTCGTCTAGCACGGACGTATTGGAGCCGCTGCCGCGAAGCCCGGCGCAGTACCAGGTATCGTCCTGCTTCACCTGCGACACCGGCACCAGATAAAGCCGCATGTCGGGATGGTGTTCGCCCTCGCGGAACGCCAGCCCCCCGATCATGATCCATTGCGAATGCCGCAAGCCGCTGCACCACGACCAGCGCCCGTTAAGGCGATAGCCGCCGGGCGCCACCGCGACTTTGCCGGTCGGCGCCGCCGAGGTGGCGATGCAGGCCGCTTTGTTGTCGCTCCAGACGTCGTGCTGCGCTTCCTCCGGAAACAGCGCCAGGATGCAGGCGTGATCGGCGAGATAATTCAGGCACCAGGCCGAGGAGCCGCAGGTCGATTTGCCGAGCTCGACGGCGATGTTGAACGCCGTTTCATGATCGTGCTCGTAACCGCCCCAACGCTTCGGCTGCAGCGTATGAATAAGCCCGGCGGCTATGAACTCCTCGACCGATTCCAGTGGAATGTTGCGGTCACGTTCGGCCTTGACGGCGCGTTCGCGAAGCTTCGGCGCCAAGGCCCGGGCGCGCACAATCAACTCATCGGCGGTCGGAATACCGGCGGGCGCTGCGGCCTGCCGTAGTTCAGCGACGCTCATGACGCTTCCTCCTGTCGGCGAAACATTGCGACAGCGGCCAATTCGGATCAAGTCGCCGCCCGCGCCGCGAGACGCCGCTGAACCCCATTCCTCCCCCTTCACAAGAGGCCTGTACCGTCTATCGTGTGGATACCGGTGCCGCGGCGCTGAGGGCGGAACAAGCGGAGGAGATCGATGCGTCTGGGAATCTTCATGATGCCGGTGCATCCCCCGACCCGCACATTCACGGAAACACTCGCCGAGGACGAGGAAAAGTCGCTTTATGCCGATAAGCTTGGCTTCGACGAATTGTGGTTGGGCGAGCATTTCTCGGCGACGACCGAACCGATCCCCTCCCCGCTGATGTTCATGGCGAGCTTGCTGTCGCGCACGACCAATTTGAGCTTCGGCACTGCGGTGATCTGCCTGCCGAACCACGACCCGGTGAAAGTGGCGGCCGATGTCGCGCAATTCGACCACATGAGTCGCGGTCGCTTCATGCTTGGCGTCGGGCCAGGCGGGCTCCTCTCCGACTTCGAGCTGTTCGACAATGCCGACCGCGGTGTGCGCGGACGCAAGTTTCGGGAATCCATCACGATGATCCAGCGGATCTGGTCGCAGGATCCGCCCTATGACATCGAGGGCGAGTTTCGGAACGTCCGCCTCAAGGAGGCAATCATCCCGCAACTCGGCATCGGCACCATGCCGAAGCCGTTCCAGAAGCCGGGACCGCCGATTTCGACCTCGCTGTCGAGCCGCGACTCGCCGACCGCGCGCATCGCCGCGCAGCAGGGCTGGGGCATCATCTCCGGCAATAACGTGCCCAAGAGCGCCATCGCGTCGCACTGGCATACCTATAGCCGGGCTTGTACCGAGGCCGGCAGGCCGGCGCATGGCGAGAACTGGCGCGTGGCGCGCAACATCATGGTGGCGCCGAGCGAGGCCGAGGCGCGCGATCGCGTCTTCGACGCTAAGGGCTCGAACCGTTACTTCTATACCTACATGCGCGAGGTGCTGTCGCGCGTCGGGCTGTTGTCGGTGCTCAAGCCAGACCCGGCTATGCCTGACGACCACGCGACGGTCGAGGCCATCACCGAAGGCTGCGTGATCTACGGCTCGGAGAAGACTTTTCTCGACAAGCTCATCGCCTTCCGCGATGCGGTCGGACCGTTCGGCACGCTGCTCATGACCGGGCTTGACTGGAGCGGCCCCAATGGCGATTGGGAGCGCCAATCCATGCGGCTTCTGGTGCAAGAGGTGATGCCGAAGTTCCGCCAGCATGTGACGACGCAGGCAGCGGAGTAAGGCGAGGGCGCGATCAGCAGCGTTAAGAAATTATAAACGTACTCCGTTCGCTCAACGTTATTTGCTGGCGTCTTCGTAAAACTTGATGAATTCGCTCAATGTAACCGGAAAATGCGTGCCATTCGATGTGGTAAAGGGGTCCATCCCCAAAGTGTCATCGAGACGCGCCACGAGAATGGCGAAGCCCAGCGAATCGAGCCCGGATTCCATCAAGACCAGATCATCGGTCAGCGGTGCTAATTTACTATTCTGCTCTTTGGCAATTTGGCCAATCTGGGAAATAATCGTCTCTCTTATCGACATCGCCCGAGCGCCCACAGTTTATTTCATCTTTTTAGGATATTCTCTCACATTACGTCTGAGATCAAGCTGTGCGTGCTTACCAGCTAAAGCTATTATTGAAGAATCTTAATTTATATTGATGCATGCGCCAATCGTGCCGTAGGAAGTTCGGAAGGTCGCGCCTCATGATCGCGTTCGAATTTTTGAGCGCCCTTCGCAGGTGACCAGAAACTTCAATGCCAAGCAAGTCCAAGAAAGCGAAGACCGGGTCCTCTGCACGTCGAGGCCGGACCACCACATTGAGGCGTGCTGCAGCCGCCGACACGAAGCGCGAAACCATCGCCGTTCACGGCGGCTACGAAGTCGATCCGACCACCAAGGCTGTCGCGGTTCCGATCTATCAGACCGCGGCCTATGCCTTCGATAGTGCCGAGCACGGAGCTGCGCTGTTCAATTTGGAGGTCGAGGGATTTCGATACACGCGAATAGGCAATCCGACCAACGCCGTGCTCGAACGGCGCGTTGCCGCTCTCGAAGGAGGCATTGAGGCGCTCAGCGTCGCCTCCGGTCAGGCGGCGACAAATTATTCCGTGATCAATATCGCGGATATGGGCACTAATATCATTTCGGTTCCGCAGCTCTATGGCACCACGCACACGCTGTTCACCCATATTCTGCCGCGGCAGGGAATTACCGTCCGGTTTTCGGAGAGCGATCATCCGTCCGCCGTCGAGTCATTGATCGATGACGATACGCGGGCGGTGTTTTGCGAAAGCGTCGGCAATCCGGCGGGAAATATTTGCGACATCGAAGCGCTAGCCGATGTCGCCCACAAGCACGGCGTCCCCTTGATCGTGGATAACACGGTGCCGACGCCGATTCTGCTGCGGCCGATCGAACACGGCGCGGATATCGTGGTGCACTCACTGACCAAGTTCATGGGCGGGCACGGCACCACGCTCGGCGGGATCGTTGTCGACAGCGGCAAATTCCCTTGGCGCAAGCATCGCCGGCGCTTTCCGATGATGAGCGAGCCGGAGCCCTCGTATCATGGCTTGATCTACACCGAGCGCTATGGGCCCGCCGCCTACATCGCACGCTGCCGCAGCGTCTGCCAGCGCACCACCGGCGCCATCCTGTCGCCCTTAAACGCTTTCCTCCTGCTTCAGGGTATCGAGACGGTTGCGCTGCGCGTCCTGCGCCATGTCGAAAATGCCGGAAAGGTCGCCGAATTTCTCCGCGGCGATCGCAGGGTCGCGTGGGTCAATTACGCGGGATTTCCAGACAGTCCGTATTACACGCTTGCCAAGAAATACCTGGATGGCCGCGCTTGTTCCCTGATGACTTTCGGCGTCGCCGGGGGGTTTGAAGCGGGCCGCAAATTCTACAATGCACTGGGATTGTTCAAGCGATTGGTGAACATTGGCGACGCAAAATCTCTGGCATGCCATCCGGCCTCCACAACGCACAGGCAGATGTCAGCCGACGAGCAAGAGAAGGCCGGCGTAAGGCCGGAAATGATCCGGCTGAGCGTCGGAATCGAACATATCGATGATATTATTGGCGACCTCGATCAGGCGCTCGATGCGACAAGATGAACTCGCCAAATAGAGGCTCCGTCAGCAACGCTCTACATTGATGGCACCCTAAAAAGAATCATCCTGCAATGCCTGTCCTGATGGATATAGATCTGCGCGACCATCACCTCTTCAGGGGGAACGACAAAGATCGCGCCAAGGCCAAGCCGGCTTCGTCCCGAACACTGGCAGGCTGCATCAACCTCGGCCTCATCAACAATATGCCGGATTCGGCGCTGGTTTCGACTGAGCGGCAAATATTCGAAGTGCTGAATGCCGCGGCCGGAGACCTTCCGGTTCGGTTGCAGCTTTACACCCTGCAAAAGGCTCCTCGGAGCGATTGGGGCCGCCAATACATGAACCGTTTCTATTCCGATGTCGGCGTTCTCTGGAACGGACAGATCGATGGACTCATCGTCACCGGCGCCGAACCGCAAGCGCCGAACCTGCCGGAGGAACCCTACTGGGGCCAACTCGGCAAAGTTATCGACTGGGCGAAGGAAAATACGGTCTCGGCGGCTTGGTCTTGCCTCGCCGTGCATGGCGCCGTCCTTCACGTGGACGGCATCGACCGGCTTGGGCTCAGTGAGAAGTGCTTCGGTGTTTTTGAACAAACGAGGACCATCGAGCATCCCCTGATGCAGGGCGTTCCGTCGAAACTGAAAGTTCCACATTCTCGCTGGAACGAAGTTCGCGAAGACGCACTTTCGTCAGGCGGCTATACGGTTCTGACCAAGTCAGCCGAAGCAGGCGTCGACATCTTTGTGAAGCAGCAGAAAGGCAGCCTGTTCGTATATTTTCAGGGGCATCCGGAATACGAAGCGCAAAGCCTATTGGGCGAATATCGCAGGGACGTCGGCCGCTTCCTTCGGCGTGAAATGGAGTCCTATCCAAAGATGCCAAGGGGATATTTCGACGATCAGGCGGTGCGGTTATTGACCGCATTTCAAGAGCAAGCGCTTGCGAACCGCCGCGGCGAGTTGCTCGCCGGCTTCCCCGCCGACCGAATCGCGGCGACGCTGACGAATGCTTGGCACTCAGACGCCGCACGCATCTACCGCAATTGGCTCCTGTATATGTCGGAACTCAAATGCCGGCGCATCAGGCGCCTGGGTTTAGCCAGGGCGAGACGATCGGCGGCTAGCTAGCCGATAGCGCTTTCTGCGCTGCACGAGGTTCAGCACACCCAGATCCGCGGCCTCCTCGGAGCGCTTGTGGGCGGCCGGCGAAAAAATGAATCACGATGAGTTCATGCGCCGGACGATTGCGCTGACGAGCATTGAAGAAGGCAGGCGGCGACGTCTCGAGTCCATCGGTCAATCCTATCTGGCGGAAATGCGCGCCATGGATCGCACGAGCAAAGCCTTGAGCATCGCCAGCTATGAGGATGGCGGACTTGAGAGCGTGTTCGGGGCCATCCTCAACGCGCCGCATTGGGACGGGCCGTCGCTACAGGCGTTCAAGCATTTCCTGGTGGAGCACATCAGGTTCGATAGCGATCCAGACGCGGGCCACGGCGCTCTGTGCCGGCATCTGCCGCCCGACGATCGCGTCCTTCCGATGTGGTCGGCCTTCAAGAGAATCTTGATTGAGGCCGCGCCCGCATTGGCCGCTTGAATGGTTCTGCGGCGTCGCGTCCAGGAAACCAACACGGACGGCTGACCGTCCGCAGATTGCATGGGCTCCGGGCAAGAATGGCTTGCAAGG
>Ga0335085_10015680_pt1 | contig 10984 bp, 9 predicted proteins | sample Lox_Sample_45_FD_206712 | JGI IMG/M metagenome (GOLD analysis project Ga0335085, IMG submission 206712) | Soil microbial communities from Loxahatchee National Wildlife Refuge, Florida, United States - Lox_Sample_4.5 | ecosystem: Environmental > Terrestrial > Soil > Wetlands | place: USA: Florida... | reverse complement strand
GATTTGCGCCCGGCGCAGAATCTGCTGGTCATTAAGACGCCGCCCGGAGGAGCGCAGTCGCTTGGCGCCGCTCTCGATGCCGAAGGCTGGCCCGAAGTGGTGGGCACGGTCGCCGGCGACGATACCATCCTGGTGATCAGCCCCTCCACCCGCCAGCGGCTTGCAGTCCAAAAGCGCCTGCAGGACATGCTGCAATGAACACCTCGGTCCAGACGGCCGTAGTGGGAGCCACCGGTTACGCCGGCTACGAGCTTGCCCGCCTGCTCCTGCGCCATCCTCGGGTGGGGGAGACGGTCTTTTATTTGCGGGAACCGAACGGGGCCCGTTGCCTGACGGAAATTTTTCCGGCTCTGCGCGGCTGGGGCGAGGCCCCCGTGCGGCAGTTTTCGGCCGAAGCTGTGGCCGCGCAAGGCGCTCAGGTGGCCTTCCTGGCTACACCTCATGAAGCTTCCATAGAAACCGTGCCGGAACTGCTCCAGTCCGGCCTTCGTGTGGTCGATCTCAGCGGCGCGTTCCGCTTCCATTCCGGGGATACGCTGGCTGAGTGGTACCGGCTGGAGCCGCCCGAGCCGGCGCTGCTGCGCCGCGCAGTTTACGGCCTTCCCGAACTCTACGGCGCGCAGGTGATGGATGCGGACCTGGTGGCGAATCCCGGCTGCTATCCGACGGCGGTCATACTAGGGCTGCGCCCGCTGCTGGACGCGGGCCTCATCGCGCGCGGCCGGGGCATCGTGTGCGATTGCAAATCCGGCACGTCCGGCGCAGGCAAGGAGCCCCGCCGCGACACCCATTTCTGCGAAGTGAACGAAAATTTCCGCGCCTACAAGCTGTTTTCCCACCAGCACACACCCGAAGTCCTTGAACATCTGCGGCTGGGGCCCGGAGACATGATGTTCTCCACGCACCTGCTCCCGCTGAGCCGCGGCATTTTGGCCACTCTCTACGCCTGGCTGGACGCGCCCGCCACCGCCGAGGATATCGAAGCGCTCTACCGCGCCTGCTATGCGGACCGCAAACTGGTGCGCGTGTCGCCGGCGGGAAAGCTGCCGGAGCTGCATCACGTGGTGAATACAAATTTTTGCGACATCGGATTCGCCCTGGATTCATCGGGGCAGCGGTTGATGGTGGTTTCGTGCCTGGACAATCTGGGCAAAGGCGCCGCCGGCCAGGCGGTGCAGAACTTCAATCTGATGGTTGGAACCGAGGAGGCGGAAGGACTGCTATGAGAATGGTCGTAAAACTTGCGGGTGCGCTGCTGGAGGACGAAGCAACGGTCCGATCGCTCGCCGGGCAGATTGCCGAGCTCGCCGCGCGGCACGAGATCCTGGTGATCCACGGCGGCGGGCGCATCTTTACCGCCACGCTGGCGAAGATGGGCGTCGAGAGCCGCTTCCTCTCCGGACTGCGCATCACGGACCAAGAAACTCGCGACGCCGCAGTAATGGTCTTCGCCGGCCTGCTTGGGAAACGCCTGTCGGCGGCCATTTCCGCCGCGGGCCGACCGGCCGTGGGCATCTGCGCAGCCGATGCGCTGTGCTTTCAGGCCGAGCCCATGACGCTCGACGGCGCCTCGGCCGATCTCGGCTATGTTGGATACATCACGGCCGTGAACGCGGGCTTTCTCGAATCGCTCTGGCGCGTGGGCATCGTTCCTGTGGCGGCCTCGCTCGGAGCCGGCACCGATGGCGAACTCTTCAACGTGAACGCGGACCATATGGCCGCCGCCTGCGCCGAATTTCTCGGAGCGGAGCGCCTCATTTACCTTACGGACGTCGCGGGAGTTCTGGAGGGCCAGGCCGTGCTGCCACACGTCCACGTGGACGACGTGGAGGAAATGATCCGAACGCACCGCGTAACCGGCGGCATGATTCTGAAACTCGAGGCCTGCCGCCGCGCCCTGGAGGGCGGTGTATCGGAAATTTGCGTCGTGGGTGGCTCCGGGCAGGGAACGCTGCTCGCTGCTGCAGACGGCGCTGCCTGCGGCACGCGGATTCTTCTCGGAGCATCAGAATCGCCCGAACCGGCAGCCGTTCGCTTCGCCGCGGGAGGCCTGGCATGAAGCGGGCCGCCTCGCGCACCGCGAGTTCGCCGGTCACCGGAGTCTCCGCTGCACTACGCGCCGAGGCCCGGCACCTGATGAACACCTACAAGCGTCCGCCGGTGGTGTTTACCCGCGGGAAGGGCTGCTATCTGTACGATTCCGCCGGCCGCCGCTACCTCGATTTTCTGGGCGGCATTGCGGTGAATGCGCTGGGGCACGCCCACCCCCGCGTGGTAGCTGCAATTCGCCGCGAGGCGGGACGCGCCATCCACATCTCCAACCTTTATCACAACCCCTATCAGGGCCCGCTGGCCGCGAAATTGGCCAAATGGTCCGGGCTCGACCGCGTGTTTTTCACGAACAGCGGCACCGAAGCCATTGAAGGGGCATTGAAGCTCGCGCGCCTCCATGCGAGGAAGGCCGCGGGAACAGCCGCGCATCCTCCCCACAAATTCCTGGCCCTCGAAAATTCATTTCATGGCCGCACGTTCGGCGCGCTCGGGATCACGTTCCCGGCCAAATATCGCGAGCCCTTCGCCCCGCTCGTTCCGGGCGTGGAATTCGTCCGCCGCAATGACGTGGACGACCTGGCGGCGAAATTTGACGGCTCGGTCTGCGCCGTCGTGTTGGAGACGGTGCAGGGTGAGGGCGGAATCTACCCGGTAAGCGAAGCGTTTTATAAACTCGCGCGCCAGCTGGCCACGCGTCACGGCGCCGCGCTGATTGCCGACGAAATCCAGTGCGGCCTCGGACGTACCGGCCGGCCGTTTGCGTATCAGAAATTCGCCGCAGCGCCCGAAATGCTTCCCGACATCGTCACCGTCGCGAAACCGATTGCCGCGGGGCTGCCGCTGGGCGCATTTCTGGCCCGAGAGGAGTTTGCCCAGGCGTTCAGTCCGGGTGCTCACGGCACCACGTTTGGCGGCGGGCCGCTCATCTGCGCGGTCGCTCTTGAAGTGCTCTCCATTATCGAGGAGGAAAAGTTGATGGAGAACGCGCGGGAGCGCGGCGAAGAACTCTGCGTTGGCCTTGCAGAAATCGCACTGCGCTATGACGGCATCCGCGAAATCCGCGGGGAGGGCCTGATGATCGGGGTGGAGCTTGCGCACGATGGCGCACCCGCCGTGGAAGCCGCGCTCGCCGAGCGCTTGCTGATCAACTGCACTCACGACCGCACCCTTCGACTGCTTCCCGCGCTCAACATCACGCCGCGCCACGTGGCGGAATTCCTGGGCAAGATGGAACGCGCGCTCGTCCAATCGCGCCCGAAACCGCAGCTCCGGATCCCCGCCGGGGCGGTGACGGCCATGCAGAGTGCCTCCGTTCTTCCGCCGGTCGCAGCCCGGCACGGCGGAAATGTTTTCGCAGCCGCGGCGCACGCGGAGAAAGGTTGATTCCATGGCCGTCGCTTCTATTGCCACCGCTTCGCCGCGCGATCTGGTGACCGGCGCGGAGTTCACTGCCGCGCAGCTCCACTCCGTGTTGCAGCTCGCGGCAGAGGTGAAGGCACACCCGGAACGCTTTCGCGGCGCGCTGAGCCGCCGCTTCCTCGCGTTGCTGTTCGAGAAGCCCTCGCTGCGAACGCGGGTGTCGTTTGAAATCGGAATGCAGAGTCTGGGCGGCGGCTCCGTGTTTCTCGATTACAGCGCGGCGCGCATGAGCGAACGCGAAACGGTGAAAGACCTGGCGCGCAATCTGGAACGCTGGGTGGACGTGATCGCCGCCCGCACCTATCTGCAGAGCACGATTGAAGAGCTGGCGGACAACGCAAAGATTCCCGTCATCAACGGGCTGAGCGACCGCTACCATCCCTGCCAGATCCTGGCGGATTTTCAGACGCTCGAGGAGCGCTTCGGAAACCTGCGCGGATTCAAACTGGCGTTTGTGGGCGACGGCAACAACGTTTGCCATTCGCTGTTGCTGGCCGGCGCCCGGCTCGGCGTGAACCTGAAGATCGCCACTCCGCCGAATTACAAGCCCGATCCCGCCATCGTGGCCGATGCCCGGCTGGCCGCAAAGGAGACGAAAGCGCGGATCGAACTGCTCGCCGAACCCACCGAGGCAGTTTCCGGAGCGCAGGCGGTCTATACGGACGTGTGGGCCAGCATGGGACAGGAGCAGGAAGCCGCCGAGCGGGAAAAAGTATTCAGCCGCTATCAGGTGAACGATGAACTGATGGCCCACGCGCTGCCCGACGCCGTCTTCATGCACTGCCTGCCCGCGCACCGCGGGCAGGAAGTCACCGAGGCGGTGCTCGAATCGCCGCGCTCCATCGTGTACGACCAGGCGGAAAACCGCATGCACGCGCAGAAAGCGCTGCTGCTCACGCTGCTGGCCTGAGCCGCCGGCGCCAATTTCGAGGAGAGCGAATTGACGAAAACTTCAGGAAACCAGAAACCGTCCGTGCGGAAAGTGGCGCTGGCCTATTCCGGCGGACTCGACACATCCATCATCATTCCATGGCTGAAGGAGAATTACGGCTGCGAAGTGGTGGCCATGATTGGCGACGTAGGGCAGCAGGAAGATGTGGAAGCCGCGCGGAAGAAAGCGCTGGCTACGGGCGCCTCCGCCGCGTTTATCGAAGATCTGCGCGAAGAGTTCGTGACGCAGTATATCTGGCCCACGCTGCGCGCCGGTGCCGTCTACGAACACAGCTATCTGCTGGGCACATCGATGGCGCGTCCGGTGCTGGCCAAGCGCCAGGTGGAGGTCGCGCGCCGCACAGGCGCAGACGCCGTGTCCCACGGCTGCACCGGCAAAGGCAACGACCAGGTGCGCTTCGAACTCACGTTCAAGGCCCTGGCGCCGGACCTGAAAATCATTGCGCCCTGGCGGGAATGGAACATCCAGTCGCGCGAGGACGCACTCGACTACGCGCGCACCCACGGCGTGCCCGTCGAGCAGTCGCTGAAAAATATTTACAGCCGCGACCGTAACCTCTGGCACCTGAGCCACGAAGGCGGCGTGCTGGAAGATCCCGCCAACGAACCAGAGGAAGCGATGTGGCAGTGGATCACGGCGCCGGCGCGCGCGCCGGAAACCCCCGCCCAGGTGGAAATCGGGTTCGAGGAAGGCACGCCGGTCTCGATCGATGGCCGACGCGTGAGCGGCGTCGAGTTGATCGATCATCTCAACGCGCTGGCCGCGGCGCATGGTGTGGGCCGGGCGGACATCGTGGAAAACCGGCTGGTCGGCATGAAGTCGCGCGGAGCCTATGAGACGCCTGGCGGCACGCTGCTGGTACACGCGCACCGCGAACTGGAAGCTCTGTGCCTGGATCGCGAGACCGCGCATTTCTCTTCGCTGCTCGCCCAGCGCTACGCCGAGATGGTGTACTACGGCCTGTGGTTCACCGAATTGCGCGAATCGCTCGACGCGTTTTTCCGCCGCGCCCAGCAGCGCGTGACCGGCAGCGTCCGCCTGAAGCTGCATAAAGGGAACCTGACCGTCATCTCGAGGCACTCTCCGCTCTCGCTGTACCAGAAAGACCTGGCGAGCTTCACGATGGGACGCTATAACCCGCAATTCGCCGAAGGGTTCATCAACCTTTTCGCGCTGCCCGTGACCATGCCCGCGCCCGCGGCGAAGAGCGCCTCCGGGGAGAAGAAGTGACACCACCCACCGGCAAGATGTGGGGCGGCCGCTTCGACGAGCCCCCCGATCGCGAGTTCTACGCTTTCCAACGCTCGTTGGGCTTCGACGCCGCACTCCTGCCTCAGGAGATTGCCGCCAGCCGCGCATGGGCCTCCGCGCTTGCCGGCGCCGGAATCCTGACCGCCACGGAGGCGGAAACGATCCGCAGCGCGCTGGAAGACATCGGCCGCGCAGCGCGGCAGGACGCCGCCGCTGTGACCGCTTCCGATGCCGAGGACGTCCACAGTTATGTGGAATCCGCGCTCATCGCGCGAGTCGGGGATCTGGGAGCGAAATTGCACACCGGCCGGAGCCGCAATGAGCAAGTGGCCACCGACCTGCGCCTCTATCTGCGCGCGGCAGCCCGCGACGCGCGCTCCGCGCTTGCCGCTCTGCTCGGCTCGCTTGTCGGCCTGGCACGACGGCACGAGCGCGCCGTTATGCCCGGCATGACGCACATGCAGCCCGCGCAGCCGATTTTGTTCTCGCACTTCTTGCTCGCGCATGCGGAAGCTTACTTCCGGGATGTCGATCGCGTTGCGGACGCGGCGCATCAGGCCGATGCCTGCGTTCTGGGCTCCGGGGCACTCTCGGGCTCAGCATTTTCCATCGATCGCGCCGCCATCGCCCGGGAACTGGGCTTCGGCCGGATCACGGGCAACAGCCTGGACGCAGTAGGCGACCGCGATTTCGCCGTCGCCTATCTGTTCGCGCTCTCGCTCATTGCCGCCCATCTTTCAAGGCTGGCGGAGGATTTCATCCTGTTTTCTTCCGCGGCGTTCGGGTGGATTGAGCTTCCCGACGCGTATTCCACCGGCAGCAGCCTGATGCCGCAGAAGAAAAATCCGGATTGCTGGGAACTGATTCGCGGGAAGACGGGACGAATCTACTCCGCGTTATATGGCCTGCTCACAGCGCTCAAAGGCTTGCCTTCCAGCTACAACCGCGATCTTCAGGAAGACAAGGAGCCGCTGTTCGCCGCGCATCACGAGACGCTGGCCATGCTGCGCATTGCCGCGGGCGCAGTGGCCGCCACGCGTATCCGTGAAGACCGCATGCGCGCGGCTGCCGGGCCGGAACTGCTGGCCACCGAGGCCGCCGACTACCTGGTTCACAAGGGCGTGCCCTTCCGGAAAGCGCACGAAATCGCCGGTCAGGTGGTGCGAGAGGCGGAACGCGCCGGCGTGCCGTGGACGGAACTGCCGCTCGAAACCATGCGCCGATTCTCGCCGCTGTTCACCGGTGACTTGCACGCCTGCATCACGCTCGACGCCGCCATCGCGCGCCGCGATGTGCCCGGTGGCACGGCTCCGGCACGCGTATGCCAGGCCATCCTCGATGCCGAAGCGCGGATTGCACGGCTGGAGGCAGCGGCATGAGAATCCATCGCGCACGCCCTGGGGATGCTCCGGCCATCGCCGCGCTGATCGCGGAATACGCCGGACAGGGATTGCTTCTGCCGCGCTCGCCGGAACAGATTCAGGCCACTATCGGAGATTTTCTGGTGGCCCGCGACGGCAGGCGAATGGTGGGTGCCGTGGCTCTCGAATACTACGGCGCGCGGCACAATGGCCTGGCCGAGATTCGCTCACTGGCGGTCGCCCCGGAGGCGCGGAGCGCAGGCCTGGGTGGCCGTCTGCTGGAAGCCGCGGTCAAACAGGCGCGCGGCGAAGGGGTGGCGCGAGTCTTCGCCGTTACCCGCTCCACGAAATTCTTTGAACGCCACGGATTTGCACGTGTGCCCGCCGGCATGCCCGCGGAAAAGGTCGCACGTGATTGCGCCGCATGCCCGAAAGCTGCCGGCTGCACGCTCGAGGCTCTCTCGCGCGATCTGACTCCGTCATACGCAGCGCAACCGCTTCCCATATTTTCACCGGCCCGCCTCCGCCGCCAGGCCGTGCCTGCCTAGTCGCATGGAACCCGCACACCCGCTGCCTCGTGGCTTCCGGTTTGGCGGCACTTCCTGCGGATTGAAGCGCAGTGGCGCGCCCGACCTCTCGCTCGTCGTCGCCGATAGTCCCGCGACCGTCGCCGCCGCTTTCACCTCCAACCGAGTGCAGGCAGCGCCCGTGGTGGTGTCGGCAGAACACGTCCGCCGCAGCGGTGGACGCATGCGCGCCATCGTGTTGAATTCCGGAAACGCAAACTGCTGCACCGGCGCAGCGGGGCTCGCGGCGGCGCGGCGAATGGCTCAGGCTGTCGCGGCCCGGATCGGCTGTCGCCGGGAGCAGGTTTTCGTGTGTTCCACCGGAGTAATAGGCGTGCCGCTGCGCGTGGAGAAAATCGTCGGGGCAATCCCGGCATTCGAGCCCACCCTGGGCTCCGGACCGGCGGAGTTCGCAGCTTTTTCGCGCGGCATGCTCACCACGGATACACGGCCGAAGACGGCGGCCGCCACTCTGCGAATCGGCGGAAGCACGGTGCGCATCGCGGGATGCACGAAGGGCGCCGGCATGATTGCCCCGCAATTCCACCGGCCCCACGCCACCATGCTCGCCGTGATTCTAACGGATGTCGCCATCACTCCCGCGCTCGCCCGGCGGGCGCTGGCTGCGGTCATCGCGCCCACGTTCAACTCCATCACAGTGGACGGCGACACTTCCACGAACGACACTGTCGCGCTTTTCGCCTCCGGGGCGGGCGGGGGGCGCATCACCGGCGCGCGCAGCGCCGAATTTCGCCGCTTCGCTGCCGCTCTCGAAGGCGTGTGCCGTTCGCTGGCGCTCCAGATTGTGGCGGATGGCGAGGGGGCACACCACGTGATCGAGATTGACGTTCGCGGCGCGCCGGACGATCGCGGCGCGGCCGCGGTGGCGCGAACGATTGCGCACTCCCCGCTGGTAAAAACAGCTTTGGCCGGAGCGGATCCCAACTGGGGTCGCATCCTGGCTGCGGCTGGGCGCGCCGGAGTTGTGTTCCGTCCCGAGCGCGCGGCCATCTCGCTGGCGGGCATTCCCGTATTCCGCCGCGGCCGCCCGCTCCCATTCGACGAGAAGACCGTGCACGAGAGAATGCTCCAGCACGAATACACGATGCGTGTGGAATTGGGCGGGGGGCGCGGCCGTGCGCGCGTGTGGACCTGCGAACTCTCAGAGGGCTACGTACGCATCAATGCGGACTACCGGACGTGATGCAGCCGGGCTACCACTTCCAATCCTTGAATTGCTCACGCAGCCTCGACTTCATGAATTTTCCCACGGACGTGCGAGGAATGGCGTCCGCGAACTCTATGGCGTCCGGAAGCTGCCATTTCGCGAATTTTGTGGCCAGCAGCTCGGTCAACTCACGGCGCAAATCCTCGTCACCCAGGGTCGCAGTTTCCTTCTTCACCACGACGGCCAGTGGACGCTCCTGCCACTTGGGGTGAGGCAATCCGATGACCGCGGCCTCCTTCACTGCCGGATGGGCCATCAGCGCGTTTTCCAGAGCCACGGAACTGATCCATTCGCCTCCGGACTTGATTACGTCCTTCGTCCGGTCAGCGATGCGCACGTAGCCTTCGGGATCGATCGTGGCTACGTCGCCCGTGCGGAACCATCCGTCCGCAGTCCAGCGGTCCGCCGCTTCCGGCATGTTGTAATAACTTTCAGCCACGAACGGCCCGCGCACTTGGAGCTCACCGGACGTTTTTCCATCCCACGGCGCTTCTCCTTCCAGCGACATCACCCGCGCGTCCACCAGCGGAAAGGGGATGCCCGCCAGTGCGCGAAGCCGCAGCTTCTCGGCCTCGGGCAGACCGGCCAGAGTGCTTTTCACGTACGCCGTTGTCCCCGCAGGGGTCATTTCCGTCATGCCCCACGAACAGCGCACGTTCATTCCGAGTTTGTTGCAGCGTTCCAGCAGGGCTTCCGGAGTGGCCGCACCGCCGGATGTTCCGCGGAAGCCCGCCGGAAGTCTCCACCTGCCGGGATGCGCTTCGAGTTGTTCGGCAATGCCCATCCACACGGTGGGCACGCCAGCCGCGTAGGACGTCCGCTCGCCGTCGATCAAATCGAGCAGGCTCGCTCCATCCAGATACGGCCCGGGGAGCACCACCTTCGTCCCCAGCATCGTGGCGGCCTGGGGCAATCCCCAACAGTTGGCGTGGAACATGGGCACGACCACCAGGGCGCAGTCCGCCTGGCTAAGCCCGAAGCCTTCCTCGAGCGCCACGGCCAGTGAATGCAGCACAAGCGCGCGGTGCGAGTAGGCCACGCCTTTCGGATGGCCCGTGGTGCCGCTGGTGTAGCACATGGCCGCAGCTTCATTTTCGTCCACGTCGGGGTAGCGGAAATCGGGGGCGGGCTCGATGAGCAAGTCTTCATAGTTGTTCCATCCCGGCGGGACAGGACTTCCGGAGGTAGGCACCACCCATACGCGCTCCATGGGACATTGTGGCCGGAATTTCTCGTAGCTCGGCACGAGTACGTCGTCAATGATCAGGAAGCGGTCGCCGGCATGTCTTGCGATCTGCGTGAGCTCGTCGCCGGAAAGACGCAGGTTCAGCGTGTGCACTACGCCGCCGGCGGCAGGCACGCCGAAATAGGCCTCCAAATGTTCCCGGTGATTCCAGCACAGCGTGGCGACGCGGTCGCCGCGCTTCAGGCCCGCGCGCAGCAGCCCGGCGGCGAGTGAGCGCGATCGGTGGTAGAGGTTGCCGTAAGTCGAACGCTGCAGCGAGCGGTCGGGCCGTCGCGATATGATTTCTACTTTCTGAAAATATTTTCCCGCACGCTCCAGGATGGAGAAGAGCGTGAGCGGATACGACATCATGGTTCCGCGCATGGGTTGCCCGCCTCACGAGGCGCGTACTTCGGCCCCGGAGCGTGGAGATACTAGCATTACCCGCAATGCGCGCGGCCAAGTCTGACCAGAGAGATGCTCCGCCCGTCGCATGCGAGGCCATCATCGGAAATAACTTTCCGGTGTACACTCGCGGTTGTAGCGGATGGCACGTACCAGCTGGGGAGGCTATATGGGAAGCTTTCCATGGGGACCACATGGGCCGCAGAGCGGACCGAACCAGGTAACGCCTAACCCAACGCCCGCGTATGTTCCACCGCCGCCCATGGAAAGCCCGGGTTCTTTTGGTGTGCCGGCCCCCGCTTTGTACGGCGGCGGCGGAGGCGGAGTCGCCGGCTATCAGGGGACTTACACCCCTGGTCCGAAGCACTACTGGCTCGCTCTTCCCCTGACTTTTTTCCTGGGCCCACTGGGATTGTTTTATGCGTCGAAGAAGGGCGCTCTTCTCCTTCTGGTTTTGTTCTTCGCCGGGCCCTATCTGCTGGCCTCCTACGGCCCATCATTAGGAATCTTCCCGCGCCATCCTCA
>Ga0335085_10015678_pt1 | contig 10985 bp, 7 predicted proteins | sample Lox_Sample_45_FD_206712 | JGI IMG/M metagenome (GOLD analysis project Ga0335085, IMG submission 206712) | Soil microbial communities from Loxahatchee National Wildlife Refuge, Florida, United States - Lox_Sample_4.5 | ecosystem: Environmental > Terrestrial > Soil > Wetlands | place: USA: Florida... | reverse complement strand
GACCGTAATCGAGCGCGCGCCATCCTCGGGCCGGGCCTCGATGCGCAGGATTTCCCCGCGGCCCTCCATGTCGACATCCTGACCAGGGGGAACTTCTTTCAGCTTGTTGGGATTATCCGGATCGCCGGGCACGTCCCACACCCGCCACAAGGAGCGGTCCTCCGACCCCAGTCGCCACAGGGCAAAGGTTCTGATGCCGAGTGTCTGGGCGGCGCGCATCTGGTTGAGCGCGGTCACCGCATCGAGAAACCAGATGTCATGCTGCAGATTGTGCTCGTCGAGATAGCTGATGTGCGGGTTCAGACTGTCGTCGTCAAAATCCACATCGGCTTCGGAATCGCGCGCCGCCAGCCAGGCATCCTGTACCGTCTGATTCTTGTCGGCCACGCCCGGCGGCAACTTTCCGTTCCTGGGCTTATGCACCCAGTCATAGCCGAAATTCGCAATCGCGCAAATCAGTTTGTCCTGGGGAATCACGGTCTTGGCGAATTTCAGATTGTTGACGAACCAGTCCTGCGCCGCCACCGGCCCCGGCTCTCCACCCGGATAGTGCTGGTCGTAATTCATCAGCACCACGCCGTCGGCGTCGGCCGACACCGCGCGGTAGTTCCATTCGTCAGGATTGTGCGAAGGCACGGCAACGTAGAGCTTCATGCCCTTGCCGTGAAGATCCGCGGAAAGCTCTTTCAGCAGGATGAGAAAGCCGGGCTGGCCCTTCTTGGGAAAGGCCTCAAAATCCAGCATCAAGCCGCGATATTTGTCACTGGCGAGAAACTGGTCAATCTGCCGCTCGAAGCGGGCGCGTGCATCGGGATTGTTCAGAAACGCCGAAATATCCACCCAGTCGGTGCCATTAAAGTTGTTCACCAGAGGGAAAACTTCCATGCCGGTGCCCTCAGACTTGAGAAAGGGCATGACCCGGTCATCCACGGAATGCACGATCGGCCCCTGGATCACATCAAAAAAACGGTTGGTCTGCGGGTCGACGCTCTGCAGGTGGCCGTCGGGGGTAATGACGGAAAGCCATTCGGGGAAAAGCAGGTCAATCTGCCGGGCGTACTCGCGCAAGGTGGAAAAACTGGCGGCATCCCAGGGAACATAGAAGCCGGCGCGAATGCCCTCCTCGGCGTTCAACGTAACCTGGGACGGCGCCTTTTTCGATTTGCGGTGCGTGTGATGGTAAGCCAGCCGGCGCCGTTCCCGGGCTTTTTCCTTTTCCTTCTCCTTCAACGCGTGGTAGGGCTTTTTCTGTATCTGCCACACCAGTTCGGGCAGAGGCTGGTTGCGCAGCGCGGAATAGACGAAGAAAATAACCAGAAACGTGATGCTCAGGCCAAGCACGTCGAACAGGCGGCGCAGCCGCTTCCAGCGTGCCTGGCGTGGATCGTAGAAAACGGGTTGGGGCATGAACGTTGAGCCGCTTTATCCTAAGCTGTGAGCTGGAGAGGGTCAAACCCGATTGTGTTCTTCGTATTCTACCGGATGGAGTGCGCTCGCGGAATGGGAATTTCCTGAAAACGCGCTATAGTCCATGAGTGCGCGAGATGGTGCGCCAACACCTCCGATTCTTTCTCCTGGCCACGGGTGCAGCCCTGGCGCTGCGCCTGCTCTTCTTCTTCCGCTTCCCCGCCATCACCTCCGATTCCCTGATCTACGGTGATATCGCCAGGAACTGGCTGCTGCATGGCATTTTTGGCGTCAGCGAAGCCGGCAAGGTCGTTCCCACCTTTGCCCGCCTGCCCGGCTATCCGGCTTTTCTGGCAGCCGTGTTCTCCATCTTTGGCGTAGAGCACTACCGCGCCGCCATGCTGCTGCAGATTCTCGTCGATGCCGGCACATGCTTCGTGATCGCCGATATGGCCCGGAGAACGATCTGCCGGCGGGCCGCGAAGGTTGCGTTCCTGCTGGCGGCATTGTGCCCTTTCTTCGCCAACTATGCCGCCGCCGCCCTCACCGAAACGCTGGAGATATTCTTTACCGCGCTGGCGCTCGACTGCGCGCTCGCTGGTGTGGAGAAACTGAACGGCGGGCAAGTCCGCCCCTGGGTGGGTTGCGGGCTGGCAATCGGGGCAGCCATTCTGCTGCGGCCGGATGGCGGGCTGATTCTGGCGGCGCTCGGCGCGTATTTGGGCTTTCTGTGGCTGCGTTGTTTCCGCGCACCGGGTTCGACGACTTCAACGACGTATTCCTCCAGAAGCATCCTGCGCGCCGGCATCATCACGGCGGTTCTCGCGCTCCTGCCGCTGGCGCCGTGGACCGCGCGTAACCTGCACACGCTCCACCGCTTCCAGCCGCTGGCTCCGCGGTATGCCAACGAGCAGAACGAATTTGTCCCCGCCGGATTCAATCGCTGGGTGAAGACGTGGATCGCCGATTACGTTTCCGTCGAAGAGATTTACTGGTCCGAACCGGGCGAGCCGATGGACGCCGCCAATCTGCCCGAACGGGCGTTCGATTCCGCGAGCCAGCGCGAGCAGACCGAAGAGTTGCTTGCGGATTACAACCAGGAATTGCGCGTGACCCCGGCGCTGGACAAACGCTTCGCGGCGCTTGCCGATCAGAGAATCCGCAGCCACCCTCTGCGCTATTACCTCTGGCTGCCAATGGTCCGCATTACCGATATGTGGCTGCGGCCGCGAACGTCGATTCTGCCCTCCGACACGCGCTGGTGGGAGTTCAACGACGATCCGAAGTGGTCTGCGCTGGCCGTCGCGCTCGGCGGAATCGGCGTGCTTTACGTCGCCGCGGGGCTCGCAGGACTGTGGCGTGGACGGTACACCCCGGGCTTGGCCATGCTTCTTACCTTCGTGATTTTGCGATCCGCGTTTCTGGGGACTCTGGAAAATCCCGAGCCCCGGTACACTCTGGAGTGTTATCCGGTGTTGATTGTTTTGGCTGCCGGCGCCCTCATCCGCCGCAAACCCCGCGAGAATAACCACTAGCCCGCCTTCCAAAATCAGTAACTGGCTTCCGGAATGCATACGGACCGCAGGCACTGTTCTTCAAATGCTTGTAATTAGAGCTTGTGTTCGTTGGCGGGAAAATTGCAAAATGTTTGTCTCACCGGGACCACGCGACTTTCATTTTTCCGCTGTTCAAGACAAGCGAGGAACGTATGAAGCGCATTGGGCTTTCGCTCAGCTCTTTTTTCCTGACATTTGGCCTTTGTTTGCTGTTGACCTTCGGGGGCGCAAATCCCGCGGCGGCGCAGCAGGCGACGGCGCAATTATCGGGAACCATCAAGGATGCCACAGGCGCGGTGATCGAAGGAGCCACCGTTACTTTGAGGAACACCGGCACCAACGTGGCGCGCAGCACCACTTCCGACAAGAGCGGCGCTTATCTGTTCACTCTCGTGCCCATCGGCTCCTATGCGCTCACCGTCGAAGATTCCGGCTTCGACAAATACGTGCATAACGGCATCACGTTGCAGATCAACCAGAACGCGCTCTTGAATGTCACGCTGAAAGTGGGGACCACCAGCCAGGTGGTCGAGGTCACAGGAGATGTGACCCAGGTGGACACGGTGAGCGCCACGCTGGGCAAAGTGGAAACCACCCAGCGGATCGAGGACCTGCCGCTTGTCGAACGGAACACGATGCAGTTAGGCCTGCTACAAGCAGGCGTCATGGCTCCGGATCAAGATGATGGTTCCGGCAACCCCTTCTCGGTGAGCGGTCAGAGATCCGAATCCATGACCTTTCTGATCGATGGTGCTGACAACAATGATTTTCTCGGCAACAACATTGTGGTCAATCCCAATCCGGACGCAGTGCAGGAATTTAAGATCCTCACCAATAACTACACCGCGGAGTACGGGCGCACGTCAGGTGGCATCGTCAATCAGGTGATCAAGTCTGGGACCAACAACTTCCATGGCAGTTTGTTCGAGTTTTTTCGTAATGATGTACTGAACGCCAGCGACTATTTCTTGCAGGACGTGCCGGTGTTCAAGAGAAATCTGTTCGGCGGTACAATTGGCGGACCCATCAGAAAAGACAAGACGTTCTTCTTTGCTTCCTATCAGGGCAACCGCAGGCGTGAGGGTCAATTGGCCGGACAATTGACGGTACTGAGCCCGGCCGAGCGGACGGGAGACTTCACAGAGCTTATTACGGGAGATACCGACCCCGCCACGGGATACGATTACGGCCAGCTTTATGATCCCACGTCAGGCAACCCCTATACCTGCGCGGGCGGCGCCGTCTGCAACGTGATTCCGGTCGATCCAGTCATTCAAAACTACATCAACAAGTACCTTCCCCTGCCCAACCGGCCTGGCAATGGTTTCGTCTCAGCTCCAACCGCCAGCATTCGCGACGACCAGGGAATTCTGCGGGTGGATCATCACATGGGAACCAATGACACCCTCTCGGCCACATACTTGATTGATGACACTGGCGACGCGTACCCATTTCAGGTCATCAACGGGGCTTCCACGGGTGGCGATGTACCGGTCGGTTCTGGCTTTAGCGATGGGTTCCGTTATCAAACCGGTTCTCTGACCTGGACGCACATCATTTCCCCCACCATGGTCAACGAACTTCGCTTTGCTTCCAATCGGGTTGCGAGCTTGACCGGAATTCCGCAGGACCCCACTTCTCCCGCAGACCTCGGCTTCACGACAGTGAATCCCGACGATCCCAAGGGCACCGCCCCGCCGCTCATCGGGGTGAGCGGCGCATTCACGCTCGGACCGTCCCCACAGGGGCCTACCAAAATCCACGACGTAACCTTCCAGTACCAGGACACACTCTCTTGGACCAAAGGAAAGCACGATCTGAAATTCGGTGCGGATCTGCGCTGGGTGCGGAACAATTTCAATTATGATTTCTATAACAACGGCAGTTTCTATTTCGGCGATTTCGGAGCCTTTACGGCGAGTCCGGTAAGCTCGGACTCTTCGGGCAGTGATCTTGCCGATTTCGTCGGAGGCTATTGGGACAATTATTACCAGTTTTCCAACGCAGTGTACGGTATCCGCACGCACTCGCTGTACTTCTTCGGGCAGGATGCATGGAAGGCGACCAACCGTCTTACACTCGACTTGGGCGTGCGCTACGAATACAACTCGCCCCAGGAGGATCCGCACAACAATATTATCGGCTGGTTCCCCGGGCAGCAATCCACGAAGTTCCCCGATGCGCCGCCTGGATTCCTGTATCCGGGCGATCCCGGTACTCCGAATCGCGGCATGGTTTATCCCGACCGTAATAATTTCGCACCCCGCTTGGGTTTTGCCTGGGACATGCTGGGAACCGGGAGGCTGGTGATGCGCGGCGGATACGGCGTGTTTTATGATCTCGAGGATGGCGCGTTAAATCTGCAGTTCGGCGGCCAGCCACCCTTTGGATACGTGGCCAACAATTACCCTTGCTACACCGAACCTGACTGTACGTCCGGCCCCACAAGCAGTAATTCCTTTGTGGCTGATCCCTTCGGACCCTTTGGCTACTCCGATCCTTACCCGTTTGTTGCGGGAGGGTTTACCGGCACATTCTTCAACCCGAAGATGCCATACGCGTATGTCGTGAACCCACATTTTCGGACTCCTTACTCGCAAAATTTCAACTATGGCTTCCAATATCAGTTGAGCAAAGACACGATGGTGGAGGCGGTGTACGTTGGCAGCATAGGGCGGAAATTGATCGCGACGAACGAGACCAATTACCCGAGCCTCGCGATTCTGCAGCAGCAGCTGGCAGCAAACGGCCCTGATGGGTTGAATCCGGAGTGTGCCCGGCCGCTGGCAGCTTGCTCAGATCCGTTGGATCCGTTCGCCTCGCCCACCGGCGCACAACAAATTTACGCCAACTTCAGCGGTGCCAATTCGTCGAGCCACGAATTCCAGCTCACAGTGGACAAGCGCATGAGTCACGGCTTGACCTTTCGAGCTGCCTACACTTTATCGAAGACAATTGACGACAGCTCCGGCTTCCGAGCGCGATCCTCGACGTATACCGATGCGACAAACCCTGCGTTTGACCGCGGGTTGGCGGATTTCGACGCCACTCATCGTCTGGTCGTAAGCCCAATTTGGGAGATCCCCTGGGACAAACCGTTCCGCGGAAATGCCTTCATGCGCAAGGTCACCGAAGGTTGGACGGTTGCAGCCATCGCCAGCTTTCAGTCGGGTAACCCCTTTACCCTGTATCAGAACAACAACTCCAGCCAATCGGACAACTATCTTGATCGACCGGATGTAGTTGGACCAATCAAGATCTTCCACGATCCGCGGCAAGTACAAACGCTGTCTGGAGACTGTGGCGGAGGCACTCCCGGGCATTATTACTTCGATCCCTCGGCCTTCGACTGTTCCGACGTTCCGCTGTTCAGCCACGGGAACATGGGCCGCAACGTACTGCGGGGCCCCGGAATCAATAACTGGGACATTTCGCTACTGAAGGACTTCAAGTTCTCGGAAACCAGGTCTATGGAATTCCGTGCAGAGTTCTTCAATGCCTTCAACCACGTCCAGTTCTATAGTCCGACTTTGCAATCTGGCACGGAGGGATACAGCAGCCAGTTTGGACAGATCACGACCGACCGGGGAGCCCGCATTGTTCAGTTCGCGCTGAAACTATACTTCTGAAATCGTGGAATGAGCAGGCATTCGGGGAGCGGCGACGCTCCCTGTTCTTCAGGCCGGAAAAGCGCGACTACGGACCTTACCCCAGCGGCGAGTCGGTCATGCGGAAGCGGGTGCGGACCAGTTCTGAGAGCAGTTGCACCGCTTCGCGATTGCTCACCGGGTCCGTCTGGGCCAGATACCTCATGGCCTCGACCAGCAAACGCTGGCCATCGACATAACGCGGATCAGGAGCGCGCTCCCTGCGTCGGCGCGCCACCTTCGGGGGGACAGGAATCGTGAAAACCTTAGCCATGAGAACCCATGTAGGATCGGCAGAAGAGTTATTTGCGGTCTACGATGAAAGCGCATTCTGAGTATAGCGTTCCATTCCGGCTTTTTCAGCCTCAATCTTTCTGGTTTCAGGCAGGGAAAATCATGTAGGCGGCTGTCCGAGACATTTCTCACCCCCGGATTGACAGATTTTGTCTGTCTTTCGTCTAGTGCTGATCTTTCAGCTTGAATACCGAGTCGGCGATCTTGTGGTTCATGAGAATGTTGCTGTAGTGGGTCATCCGGTAGTCGCCGCCGGGCTGGAAAAGCTGCTGCTGCACCGCGATTCCGCGCGTGGTATCCACCCATAACTCGATGTGCGGGAAAGTGTTGCGCGCTTTTTCGGACTTGGGCACGAGGTCGAGATTGGCGGTTTCCACTCCATTCAGCTCGGCAGCGCCTAAATATTTGACATCAAAGGACTTGAGCATGGCATGGCCACCCCCGCCAAAGCCCAGCACAAGAAAGCTCTCCACCTCGGCGCGGTTTTTGCTGGCATCGTAGGAATTCAGTTGCCCGGTGCGGGGCTGGTAGACCTGCACCTTGCCGTTGCTGAAGAGCACGTATTTCTCGTCCGGCTCGGTGACGTCGGCCGCCATCTGGATTTCCTTGCCGGAGCGGCGGAAATAGATTTTGCCCTTCTGGGTATCGGTGTCATTCACAACTTTTGTGTACTGTTCCCAGACGAAATCGGCTTCTGTGGTGTGAAAATCGCTTGCCACCTGATCCATGCGGTTAAGGATTTGGGCCAGGGAGCCGCTGGGAGCCGCGGGCCTGGTTTGGGCGGCGGCCGACACGGCAAGGAATGCAACTGCCACCTGGCACCCCAGCAATCGCGTCCATGCCATGAGATATGCCACCTTTGCGTGCGCGGCTGACTATTCCCGCTCGATCCAGACTTTGTAGGTCAGAACGCGGCCCGACTTGTCGCGCACCGCCTCCACCTTCGAAATACTCACTTCGCCGGCAATGGGTTCGATGATATGCAGCAATTCATCCTGAACCGCGGCGGGATCCTTGCCCGGAGCGGCAGCCGCCTGAATCTCATAGATGAAACCGCCGCCGGCATCGGGCAGCACGACTACGCCGGTGGGATGCGGGTTGCGCTCAATGGGTTTGTCGTTGAAGTCGATCCACAGCGGCGACAGGAAAACGAAGAGCAGAATGAGGGTCACCATCACGTCGTACTGGATGGTGCCGCGCTCATAGGACCAGAGAATGTAGCTGCGAATTGTGCGCCAGATCCCCTTCATCGGCACGGAGGGAGCGCCCGGGTTCGTGGTTGCCACTTCGGCTCTTTGCAAGTCTAGTGCGTACCCCTCTGCTGCGCAACGCCCGCAGCCTCAGAACTTTTTCGCCGTGATGCGATCGACCCCCATGTACGGCCGCAGAACCTCCGGAATCACCACACTACCATCCGCCTGCTGATAATTCTCCAGGATCGCAAGCCAGGTGCGACCCACTGCCAGGCCGCTGCCATTCAAGGTGTGAACAAACTCCGACTTCTTCTTGCCTTCTGGACGATAACGAATGTTAGCGCGCCGTGCCTGAAAGGATTCGAAGTTTGAACACGACGAAATCTCCCGGTACACCTGCTGCCCCGGCAGCCAGACCTCCAGATCATACGTCTTGGCCGAGGAAAAACCCATATCGGCGGTACAGAGCGCCATCACACGATACGGCAAGCCGAGCTTCTGCAATACTTCCTCGGCATCATGCGTCAGTTTTTCGAGCTGCTCGTAGGAATCGCCCGGGCGCGAGAATTTCACCAGCTCCACTTTCTGGAACTGATGCTGGCGAATAATACCGCGGACATCTTTGCCGTAGGAGCCAGCCTCGCTGCGAAAGCAGGGCGTATATGCCGTCAGAGAAACCGGCAGACGCGCGGCCTCCAGCGTTTCATCCCGGTACAGGTTGGTTACCGGGACTTCGGCAGTGGGAATGAGCCACAGTTCCTTTTCTCCATGCGGGACGCGGAATAAATCGGCGGCGAACTTGGGCAGCTGTCCGGTGCCGTACATGGAATCGGAATTGACCATGTAGGGCGGCAAAACTTCGATGTAGCCGTGCTCCCGGGTATGCAGATCGAGCATGAAACTCGCCAGGGCGCGCTCCAGGCGGGCGCCCAGGTCCCAATACACGGCGAAGCGCGCGCCGGTGAGTTTGGTGGCGCGCTCGAGATCGAGCACGCCCAACTGCTCGCCCAGTTCCCAATGAGGCTTGGCCGGGAAATCAAATTTCGGCGGAGCGCCCCACCGCCGCACTTCCACGTTGTCTTCGGCGGACTTTCCCACCGGCACGCTCGCATCAGGCAGGTTGGGGATGCCGACCAGAATTTCCCGCAGGCGGGTGTCATATTCCTCGGCGGTCTTCTCGAGCGCCTGAATTTCGTCGCGCATTTCCTTGGTTTGGGAGATCAGCTCGCTGGCATCCTGGCCTGCCTTCTTGAGGCGGGAAACCTCTTCGGTGGTGCGATTGCGCACCGCCTTCATGGTTTCGGCTTCGGCAATGGCCTGGCGGCGCTGCGCGTCCACCTGGTGGAAGTCCTTCAGCAGCTCAGAGGCATTCATGCCGCGCTGGCGCAGCTTCTCTTCCACCAAGGGCAGATTGTCGCGGACGAAACCTAGATCAAGCATAGAAATTAATTACTCTACCGGAAAGAGACCGGAAGTGCACGCCCCGCGATGACGGTCGGCGGCCATCAGCGAAACCATAATGCCCACACCACATCCACGGCGGTGTGGGTAATCGTCGAAGCCAGAATCTGCCGGCGTTGGCGCCAGGCGCGGCCGTAGAACACGCCGGCGATGGCAGCCAGCAACACGTAGCGCCAGTTGAACACTGCGCCTTTGTTGAAGTGCGCCAAACCGAACAGAAGCGAAGTTGCAAGCAGAGCGCGGTTTCGACCCAGCCGGGTTTCCAGCAGGTTCTGCAAGATTCCGCGGAAAAACATTTCCTCGGGAATGGCGATCCATACAAACGTCACCAGCAGTATGCCTGCGGCCCGGGCGGCGGAGGGCCAGCCATCGTGGAAGTGGATGAAGTGCAGCGCCAGTCCTAACCCGATGCCAAAGGGCACAAAGTACAACCACTCCCGCAGGCCGGTGGCGATGGCGCTGAGCTGCGGTCGAAGGGAGTAGCCCATGCCTTCCAAACGGCGCACGACCACGTAGAGATACAGGGCGAGATCCGCAATGTAGAGCTTGGAGAAGCCCCCGAGCCCCGAATAGGGCCACGCACCTGCCAGCAGGTGCGACATGTAGACGGCAACCAGGACGCCGAGGACGACTGCGTCCTGCCAGGCGAGGCGGGCGCCCGGTGACGAGAATTCAAGAAGCGCCGCCAGAACCACGGGCAACCCAAACATGGCGACCAGCAGAGACCATCGAAGGTAGCCGCCCGGAATCGCGAGCGCCAGGTATGGAAGTCCCAGGAGCGCGCCCAAGCCCATGCGCAGCACGCGGGACTTGCATCGTTCGCGGAGCCATTCCCCCGCGCCAAATCCAAACAGCCACAACGGCGAGAGCAAGAGTGCGAACGCCAGAAACGCCCAGGGCAGCAATCCGGCGAGCGTGGCGGCAAGCGGCGAGTGGCGCACGCCGAGCCAGAAGGCCAGCAAAAGCGCGGCATAGGTGACGAGCGCCGGGTCAATGCGTATGCGGGTCAGGTTCATTCTCCACCCGAATTCTAATCGTCCCCGCTTACGCCGGGTCAGGTTGAGGATGCCAACTCCGGCTGACAGGCTGTACACTACAGCGCAATGAGATTGCGTCTGAAGAGCCCGGTGGCCGTGCTGCTGGTGTCCACCTGCTTTGCCGGCCTGGCCTTCGGCTCCGCTTACGATGCCCATCCCAAGCTGGTCGTGGTCATCGTGATCGACCAGTTTCGCGGCGACTACCTCGAGCGTTATCGGAATCAATTTGGCGAGGGCGGCTTTCGCCTGCTGCTCGACCACGGCGCCTACTTCAGCGATTGCAATTACGACTACGCCAATACGGTCACCGCCGCCGGGCACGCCACCCTGCTTACCGGAACCTACACCAGCGGCCACGGCATCCTGGCCAACGCGTGGTGGGATCCGCAG
>Ga0335085_10015677_pt1 | contig 10986 bp, 7 predicted proteins | sample Lox_Sample_45_FD_206712 | JGI IMG/M metagenome (GOLD analysis project Ga0335085, IMG submission 206712) | Soil microbial communities from Loxahatchee National Wildlife Refuge, Florida, United States - Lox_Sample_4.5 | ecosystem: Environmental > Terrestrial > Soil > Wetlands | place: USA: Florida... | reverse complement strand
CAGCGGGCTCCGGCAACCGTGCAACGTAACCGGGTACGGCTGGGGTTGGGGTAGAGTAGCGATGAGGTGCGCGCTGTCCAGGGCTCCTCAGCGGTTTTTCCATTCGCATCCGCTCTCCTCGCATCATCGCAAAACCGCGCCCAGGCGTCGGTGCCGGCGCAAACGGTCTAGCGGTATTATAAGCCTCCTCCGCACCCGCGCGAGCGTAACCTGGAAGCGATGAATTCCCGATGGAGAACCGCCGAGGAACGCGGAATAGCGCGTACCTCGTCGCTACCCAAACGTCTGCGGTACCCGGTCAGAAAATAAAAAGACGCCCGGAGAACCCTTGAGCGGCTGCTGAGGGAAGGCACCCGATCGGACTTGGTCGCAGACGTCCACGTATATTTGGGCGACGCCCACTTCCACGAAGGGGCTTATGCCAAGGCCATGCTGGAGTTCGAATGGTGCTTAGTCCACGCGGACGAATACAAAATCCCAACGCCTTACCTTTACAAGTGGCTCGCTGTCACGGCTCGCGCCTTGGGGATGAAGGAAGACTCGGAGCGATACGAGAAGCTTGCGAAGTGATCCCCCACACCGCAATCGGTTTCCCATCCGGAGCTAGGTTGGACCTTGAGCGCGGACCGCTTAGCGCGCCCTCACAGGGCTGAGTGCCCAAAGCGTTTCGTTGTCCCAGGCCGTCGGACTGGGCTTTGCTAGGCCGCCGCGTTGGGGATCAATAATTGGCGGCCACGGCCAGAGCAGCCAATAAAGTGCTTGACAGTTAATTGCTGCGGTGATAAAAGCCGCAAACGGCTAAAAATAATTCTCGATGGCTCGCGCCCACGCGTACTTGTTCGGTAGATTCTTGTTCCCGTAAAACATTTGCTGTGGGTGCTTTGGGAGGATCCGAAACAGACGAGAGTGGAACACACCAAAAGGAGAGTGTCGTCATGCCGGGAATCAAAAGAATCAGTTTTTTGCTCCTCACGCTTATTTTCCTTTCAAGTCTTGACCTTCCTGCCCAGCAAAACACGGCGACGGTGATTGGGACCGTCACAGACGCAAGTGGCGCTGTGATTCCCGATGCCACGGTGGCCTTGACGAATCTCGGGACGCAGGCAGTGCGGACCGTGACCACCGGCGCCAGCGGAGATTACACGCTGAGGGATCTGAGTGTAGGGAAGTATTCGCTGAGCGTAACCAAGACCGGGTTCAAGACCACGACATTTTCAGAATTTCAACTGGAAGTCGGCCAGAGCGCCAGAATGGATGCCACCCTCCAGGTCGGCGCGAACACGCAGCAGGTTACGGTCACGGCGGCCGCGCCCCTGGTCAATACAGCAAGCTCTGAAGTTGGCCAGGTAGTAGGCCGGGATGTGTTGGAGAACATTCCGCTGAACGGTCGTGCTTTTTGGCAACTGACGCAGCTCACCCCCGGAGCCATGTACCAGACCGGCGGATCGGGTAACTACAACAAGAACGCCATTCGGTCGTCGGCCGTCACGGTAACCATTAACTCCGGGAATGCCGATATGACAGGTTACACTCTGGACGGATCCAACGTTACGGAAGTGCAAATTGGCTCGACGCTGGTCCAGCCAAACGTTGACGCCCTGCAAGAATTCAAGGTCGTAAGCGGCAATGCCAACGCGGAGGTCGGACGCACGCCGACCCAGGTGACGGCGGTCATCAAAAGTGGCACCAATCAGTTTCATGGCGACCTCTGGGAGTTCGTGCGGAACGACCACCTCGACGCCCGAAACTTCTTTTTTCAAGCCCCGAAAGGCAGCTCGGTCACGAAAGACATCCTGAAGCGGAACCAGTTCGGCGGCACCGTGGGCGGGCCCATCAAAAAGGACAAGGCCTTCTTTTTCACCGATCTGGAAACAACCACGATTCGACAAGCGATTGTGGCCAGCAACGTCGTTCCCAGCGCGGCCGAACGGCAAGGAAACTTCAGTGAGGAGTTGCCCGGCATCCAACTGTATAACCCGTCTAATGGGTACCAGCCGTTTGCGGGTAACATCATCGATCCGAGCCTGTTTTCCTCGCAGGGGAAGTTTTTCTTGCCCTACTTGCCTTCACCGAACTTCACGCAAGGCGCGGTCTCGCGGGCAGTGGTGGGTACGCCGTTGTCCATCAACGAAGAGAAAGGCGACGCCAAGGGCGATGTAAACCTTACCGCGAAGGATCACCTGATGGCTCGGTACTCGGTCAACAACAACAGTGAAAACCAGGTCGACCAGTTTCCGGCCCTGGGCCTTCTCAACAATGTGTCCCGCGGCCAGAACGTCACGTTGGCCTACACCCACATTTTCAACGGCCGTTGGCTGAACGTAGCGCAAGTCGGGTACTACCGGATGATGTTCACGTTTGGTCCCCCCCTGGGAGGCACAGATTTTTCGCAAAAGGCAGGTTACCTGGGATTCGATCAGCAATACACGTTGGCCTTCCCGCAAATCAGTCTCGGCAACTATACCGGGTTTGACGGTGCGCCAAGCAACCAGTTGCCCAAAAAGAATCATGCGCGAACCTACGAATATCGAGACACCCTCAGTTATTCCGGCGGCAAGCACAATATCGCGATGGGTCTTCAGTGGTTCCACGACATCGTGGGGTACACGAACGGCGCTTACACGAATGGCAGTTTCGACTTCAGTGGATACTACACTGGGGCTACACATACGGGGGACGGCTTCGCCGACTTCCTGCTCGGCGTACCTCGTGACGTTCGAAGGGATGGCGGGGTGCCGTTGCAGGGCGGCTACGCCAACGATCCTTCCCTTTTTGTCCAGGATAACTTCCGGGCGACGCGCAACCTGACGCTGAATCTCGGCTTGCGCTGGGACCAGATCAGTTTTTATCAGAGCCAGCGCGGGCAAATCAGCGCCATAAACCTGGCGAACGGCCAGGTCATCATCCCCGCGAGTTTCGACCCCGCTGCGCAACCGATCAGCGCCCAGCTTATTCCCCTTTATAAGGACCGATATGTTCTCTCCAATACCGTTGGACTCCCGGACTCGCTGATCCGACCCTATAACGGATTCGCGCCGCGATTGGGTGTTGCGTGGAGGCCCTTTGGCAAGAATAACTGGGCGATTCGAGCCGGTTATGGGATCTTTTACACTTTTACGGACAACAATCTGGTTAACAATAAGACTACCGTTCCGCCGATCGCGTCGTCACTGCAGACGTTTAATGACAGCATCAACACCACACTCATCGGTACAAACAATCCTCCTCCGCCTCCGAGCCGGGCTTGGGGTAACTTTTTCCTGGGCGAGCCTCTGGCGGGTTCTGCCAATCCCAACCCCGGCCAACCGTGCCCGGGGGGCTTTGTAGCCCTTTCCTGTTCCACGCCGAGCATATGGGCCGGTACTTACGGTAGCAGGGCCTCCACGGCTCTTAATGAATACAATTTCTCCGTACAACGCCAGATCACGTCTGACCTTCAGTTGACGGTCGCGTATGTGGGCAACTCGACCATACACCAGGCGTCCGTCAACCAGGTCAATGATCCGGCGCCCGGGCCGGGCAATATCCAGGCACGTCGTCGTCTGCCGCAGTGGGGGACGGTCGCTTATTCGGATTATCAACAAAACGCCAATTACAACGCATTGCAGATCAGCGCGACTTCCCGCGACTGGCATGGCCTGTCGTTGCTCGGGAACTATACCTACTCCAAGTGCATGGACCACGGAAATTCCAATAGTGGATGGGACCTGCTGCTCCTGCCGCAAACCTATGGGGTTTGTGACAATGACCGGGCCCAATCCACTTCCATCAGCTATGACTACCATCTGCCCGTTGGCAACGGCCGCCATTTTCTGGGCAGCGCCAAAGGCTGGACCAACCAAGTGCTGGGAGGTTGGGAAATGACAGGCATTCTGACCTTGCAGTCAGGTCTGCCCTTTACAGTGGGAATCAGCGGAGACCCCGCTAATACCGGGGTAGGAAACAGGCCGAATGTGATCGGCCCTGCCGTTGTACCAGGCAATGTCTCCTGCTATTTCTATACCGCGAGTAATTCCTCGTGCAAGAATTTGTACCCCAGTGCCAACAACTGGCTTACCATGCCGGCCAGTTACACGTATGGAAACGAAGCTCGCAACATCCTGTTCGGCCCCGGCATCACGGAACTTGATTTCGCCTTACTCAAGGAGTTCCGCATCACGGAGTCCAAGAGTGCGGAGTTCCGGGCTGAGTTCTTCAATCTACCCAACCATGCTAATTTCAACAATCCTTCTGGCACATTTAACAGCGGGTCGGGAGGGCAGATCTCGTCCTCATCCCTTCCCAACCGGCAAATCGAGTTGGCGTTGAAGGTCTTTTTTTAGCAGCGAGTGAAAAAGACTCGCGGCGTTAACTGCTTTGATTCTCCCGGTCACCGGCATCTCACTTCCACCGGAATTCTACGGGTCAACCCGGGCGGGAGAGTCACCGTTTCTTCTTCCGCATCAAATTTTGCCGCGGCCTGCCCTTGACGATTGCGGACTGAATTCGATGGCCTTGCGGAAGCCGCAACCGCAGCTTGACCGTGGCCGCAAAGGAGGCCGGCAACACCACTTGCCCCTCGATTCTTCCCTGGGTGACGTCGGAGGTGAGGGTAAAGCTCACGCGCCCCCAGCGCGTGCATGACCTTCCGCACGAGCTCGTCGGGGTGCTCCAGCACCAGCGCATTCGGAATGCGCAGCAATCGAATGCCGACTGTCTGTAAATAATCTTCTTTGGCGGCATCTTTACGCATCTGGTCGATCTGCGAATGAACGCCGCCATCCATCTCAATAGCCAGCCGATGTTCGAAGCAGTAAAGATCAAGCACGCCGTTTTCGATGCGGAATTGACGGCGAAACTTCGTGCCCCATCGACGATCACGGAGCAGGTTCCACGCGGCCTTTTCCGCCTCCGTGGAACTCACTCGCAATTCGCGAAGGCGCCTGGTGGGAATACGCATCGCCTTGCAGCGCAGGTCCGCGCTACCCTGCTGCCCTGCCGCGTGCCAAGGATGAAGCGGTCAGGGTAGATCCATGTCGGCGCAGCGGAACCCCAGATCGAAGTCCCTGTCCCCTGGAATTCGCCTGCTGCGGAGCGAAACGCGGAGGTCCCTGGGGCGGCCGGTCCAAGCCCCGCCACGCAGATCGCGTTCGGTGCCGCTGGTCGCTCCTCCCGGGTCGTGGGGTGGGCTGTACTGGTAGAAGTTGGGATCCCACCAGTCATATGTCCACTCCCAGACGTTCCCCAAGAGGTCGTAAAACCCGAGCGCATTCGGAGGTTTCTGCCCGACCTCGTGCATGCTGTTGCCGTTTTCGCTCAGGCGCTGCTCGTAAGCGGCCTGGTCTTGTCTTGCCCATAAACTGAGGCTGTCCAGGTATTGACGTCCGCTGTTGTTCGCGTACCAGGCAACTTCATCCAGGTCGTCATACATTGCGGTGGTGGTGCCGGCCCGCGCCGCGTATTCCCACTCGGCATCGGTGGGCAGCCGTCCGCCCGCCCATTCGCAATAAGCCCGCGCATCATCCCACGTCACATCGACAATGGGCATGGCAGCGTCACCCCAGCCCGGGTTAAGCGCTCGCCCCCTGATGCTTGGCTCCGGCGGCATTTGCCTTCCCCTGGCCGCGGCGAATCGCTTGTATGCGTCCACCGTTACCTCTGTCTGCCCCATCCAGAAGTCGTTCGTGATCGCAACTTCATGCGGCGGCTTTTCAAATTCGTAACACTCGTGGTCATCGGGCGAGCAACCCATCATAAAGGCGCCGGCCGGAACCCATACGTACTTCAGGCCGTCCATGTGGTTTACCCTCACCTCGCCCTTCTTAGGCCTGCTATGCAAGAGATACAGGATACCGGCAGCGATTAGAGCCAGCGCCACCCCCCCCGCGAGGAAGGCTTTTATGTTGCCAGGTTGCTGTGAAATGACTTGGAATTCGGGAGATTTAGCCGGAGGAGACGAAGAGGCAAAGGCACTCGTCCGTTGGGTAGGGGCGGTCACGGGTGGTCCGAATCGCGCTGGCGCATCCTTGAAGACAAGACGAGCGCGGTCGCGCGGGCAAACTTCAACCTCGTCCGAATACGATTGGTGGCAAACGGGGCAGGTTTTCATGCAGCCGCCGGAATTTCCCCGCCAGGGATTCTATCAGATAGACCGGCGCGGGGGGAACGAAGGGTTTAAACCGGAATTTCCATTACGGACTGCGTGTCGGCGGGCGCGGCATGGAACGTCGGGCAGACCTTCGGCCGAACCGTCTCCCGCAACGCAGCCCCGGGGTCGGGATGATTTTATTACCCCCAGGGGTTATTGTGGTATGTAGCCCGACCGAAGTTCTTGACGCGGCTGCGAAGGGGGTAAGTTTCATGGATGGACGGATCCGGAGTGACGTTGCGCCGGGAGCCGACGTATCAGTTGTCCTCAAACAAGACCAGCCCACCGGGAAACTGACACGAGGCATCGTCCAGGACCTTCTCACCAAGTCATCGTTTCACCCGCACGGGATCAAGGTAAGGCTGAAGGGCGGTAAAGTCGGCAGGGTTGAAATCATCCATAGTACCGGACATTCTCGCTAATGGCTGGTAGCTCCGCTGGAGTTGCTGACCATGAGACTTGAGACGTTCACCGGCTCGAAGTCCGCTAAGATGAGATTTCTAAGGCAGCCAAGATCGTTATCGTTCCAGCGGGCGTCGGGCGTGCCGATCAGCCCACCACTGCTTCCGTTGTCGGCCAGGATGATTCCATAGTTGCGGAATGCGGTAATGATGATGGCCGCTTGAGGGCTGGTGGCTGCGCATGCGGGAGTCGCAACCGAAGCTTTGAGCCGATAGATCTCGCCCGCGGCTCCGGACATGTTGCAGCTTGCGGGCGGAGATGATTGCGAAATTTCCGATTCCACGGGAATTGCGCCCCCTCCAGTAGCCGTGCAGCTCCCCGTGCCCGCCGTTTCCGTGGCCGGCCATACCCAGTAGTTCAACATATGGTTGAGCGTGAAGCGGATGGGATGCTGAATCGTGCCGTTGGGTGAAGTGGGCGTGCCCGCCCCGATCACCTCGTCGGCATTGGCCAGCAGCGGCGCCACGGGAAGTCCGGCGGCATCGCTGGTTCCCATCCCTTGCGGGGTCAGGGCATTCGAGGACACGTCGGGCCAAAGCGCGTTTGAGGAATCGGTCCAGGGACCGTTTTCGTATATTCCCTGCCACATTTCATAAAGGGCCGGAACGTTTCCACCGCCGGCTTCCAGGTAAACCAAGACGTGGCGATCTCCTGTCGTGTCGCTGGTACCCTCCACTGGCGCATAGGCGGGAATTGGACCCGAGCTAAAATAGTGTTGATACACCGTGGTTGAAACCATTACGTCTGCCTGGTTGTAAGGAACCTCGATGGCGGGTATGCCGTTTGGAAAGGGGGCATCCGAGTTGTTGCCGAAGAAAGGCTTGACTGTCGCTGACAGATAGCCGCTGTACATCGGCGCGGCGGGGGAAGTGTCCACGGGTAAGCCGGTGGTGGCAGCGTCCACGCGGTGGTGAAAAATCGAAGTTGACGGAAAGATGCTGGCCAGGAAGGCGTTATTGCCGTTGATGGCGAAGCTGATGTTCTGAGTCGCCTGCGCATTGGTGGAATCCGTAACCACAAATTCCGGCGTGTAGGTGCCTTGACCGCCGATCAACGGACTGCTGATGGCTCCCGTATTGACATTAAGAGACATTCCCTCCGGCAGGGTAGGAAGAACGTCGGGATTCACAGCTACGGAATAGGTGTAGGGAGGTGAGCCGCCGGTGGCGACGATGGTGCAGCCAGAGTATGCTGCGCCTTGCGTTCCGCCCGGGCATGTCGTGGTCGTGATCGACAAGGAACCGCCGGACGCTGTTACCGTGACTTTAGCCGTGGATGTCGTCGAGCCTGCGGCATTGGTGGCCGTCAGCGTGTAGGTGGTCGCCACCGTCGGGCTGACGCTGGTCGAACCGCTTGCCAATGCGGACGTAAAGGTCCCTGGCGTAATGGCAATGCTCACCGCCCCGGCGACCATCCAACTGAGTGTGCTGCTTGTACCGGAAGTTATGCTCGTAGGATTCGCCGTAAAGGAAGCGATGGTCGGAGCGGAACCGCTCGTAGTGGACGAAGTCGTCACGCCGCAGCCCGTCAGTCCGAAACACATCAATAGAATCAGGGGGCCAAGCGCGCCATGCCCCAGGCCTGGGGGATTGAGCCGCCAGTCCCTCGTGGGCGCGTTGCGGTTCGCATCGGCCGGGGTGTTGCCGTTTGCGTCATACGCGGAGTTGCCGCCGCTCACCATGTTCGTGGCTCCTTGGACCTACTGCGTCAGTTCAAACATCGGTCATATATTTGAATCGACATAGTACCATTGAGTCAAGCTCAACTTCGTTAACGGGCTGCACAAACGTTGGTAGCCACGGTCAGTGCAGTCCTGACCGTGGGCTTTTCTATGTCCATTGCGGAGGGTATTGTTGGCAGCGCTGCGGGAACAATTCTACCGGCGTGCGACAGCGATGGAAGAACCCACGGAACCGCCCGGACCGTGGTTACCATGCTCACCAACCCCGTCGGCGCCGCAGTGAAGGTTTGTAGCGCCGATGTCCCCACTCGCGATGCGTGTTCATTTCCCTGTCCTAAAACGCGGGTGGGGACACCGGCGCTACAAACCTCAACCGTCCTGTGGAGATTGAGGCCCTACTTCCTGGGGCGCGTGACCGTGTAGTCCTCCTTGGGATCCTCCGGCGCGTCGGTCAGCAGGCCCAGCATCTGGTAAACCCGTACCAACCCGTGATCCACCATGGCTTCGCCGGCACCGGGTTCGATCCAGGTGGCCGCGCTCGCGGCGCCGTAACCGCCTTCGGTGGCCGCCTTGATGGTGGGCAGATACCCAAAGTAACCGTTGGCGTAACCAGCCAGGAAGCAATCGTCCACGGGACACCGCGAACGCCAGTTCATCTGGAAATCGACGAAGGGCTCGCCGGGCATGCCCAGGATCGCGAGGTGTTTGTTAATCAGCACGGTGGCAACGGGCAATTGCTGCACGGGCTCGGTGGACGGCATGTAGGCCTCCAGTCCCCGCGCGTCGATCTCCGAGCTGCCCATCAAAGCCCGCTTGAATTTCCCAGCGTCATAGCGGAAGTGGAAAGGCAGTGGATCTTCGATGAAATCCAGAGACGGCTGCGTGGTGGCTTGGGTATGGATTCCCAGGGCCACACGGGCCGCCTCGTCTCCCAGCCGCTTTCCCGTCCAGTCGCGGCGCCCGACGGCGTCTTCTTTCATGGGAATCACAGCATAGTAGGGGTTGATGTCGCCCGGCGCGCCTTGCAGGAAGAAGCAAATCGGCTGGCCGCCCAGAGCCTTCTCCACCGTCCTTTCCATGACCCCCACCCAATCAGCAGAGTATTGCGTGTTGTCGGGACCAAACACCACTGGGTGGCAGGCATAGTTCACCAGGATGGCCAGGGGCTTGCCGTCAGTGGTGTCGACGCGCAGCACAGCCACGGTGGGATCGACGGGGGCAGTCGGAATTTGGGTGGGGTTGTGCTCAAACCAGGTCACCGTGCCGTCGGCATTCAGGCGGAGCCGGTTGTGCCCAATGTAAGCGACTCCATAACCTACGCCGAGTTGGGCCGGCACGGCGTTCCGGTGGGCCTCGGCAATGGCTTTGCCGATCTTGTCGAGCATCTCCGTCTCCCAAGCGGGCGTCCCGTTGCGATACCGGTCTTGCAGGGAGGCAGCGGAGTGGTCGTGAGTGGCGGCAATGAACACATAAGAGATCCCGCTTGAGGCCTTGGCCGCCTCGCGCAGCCGCTCGATGGAATCATGACCGAAGGTTCTACCGAGATCGAGAGTGACCAGTGCCAGACGCTTCTCCCCCATCTCCAGCACCAGGACGCGCGCATAAAGCGGGTCCAACGTTCCCGTGCTATCGCGCAGCTCGTAACCCCACAGCGGGACGCCAACCGGCGGCGTAATATCCACTTTCGCAACCCCGGCCGTGAGGGTAGCGGCAGCGCCCCCTTTTATTGAGAGCATTGCCAATATCCCCAGAATAAGAACTTGCTTCCGAGTACACATGGTGAGACCTCCGGGCTGAATGCTTTAATTATGAGCCCCACTCTAGTGTTCCTGGAAGCCGGGTGTCAAGGCAGGGGTGGATCCTTTGCGGAAGCCATAGCGCAATCCAACAGGACGCCACCGTCGCACCGTCGGACGGAAGGAAAGTCTTACTTGACAGACCTTCTGTCGAGGTATAGACGTGGGTTATTGAACGATATGGCATTAGGGACTTGGGCTGATAGTTCAAAAGGAGGACGAACCATGGGTAAGTCATCCCACGGGGTGTACGTCAGCTCTGTATATCGGATTTTGTTGCTTGCCGTTTTCCAATGCGGATTAACGGTTCCTTCCATCGCTCAGACCTTTTACGGTTCCATTCTCGGGACCGTCACGGACTCCGCAGGCGCAGTGGTGCCGGGCGCCAACACGACTTTAACCAACCAGGGTACCCAGGAGCGCCGAACCGTCTCGACGGATAATGCCGGCAATTACCGGTACCTCAACCTGATCCCGGGCCACTACCGACTCGATGTCGAAAAGTCCGGATTCAAGCACTTGGATCGCCCCGACATCGTGGTGGAGGTGCAAACTGACGTTCGAATTGACGTCATGCTGGAAGTCGGCCAGTTGGTGCAGACGGTGGAAGTGAAGGCGCAAACCCCCCTCCTGCAAACGGACAGCGCCGCACTCGGCCAGGTGATCAATCACCCGGAAGTGATGCCGCTCAACGGGCGCAACGTGCTCAATTTGGCGACCTTGGTGCCGGGCGTGATCGCTCAGGGGCAGGCCGCTTCGAATCCTACGCTTACTAATAACACCTCGTGGGGGAACTATCAGATCAACGGAGGCTTGGCCAACGAGAATGCAGGATTCATGGATGGCGCGCCGCTCAATGTGAACTATATCGACATGTTCGCGCTGGTTCCGACGCAGGACGCCATTCAAGAGTTTCGGGT
>Ga0335085_10015676_pt1 | contig 10986 bp, 11 predicted proteins | sample Lox_Sample_45_FD_206712 | JGI IMG/M metagenome (GOLD analysis project Ga0335085, IMG submission 206712) | Soil microbial communities from Loxahatchee National Wildlife Refuge, Florida, United States - Lox_Sample_4.5 | ecosystem: Environmental > Terrestrial > Soil > Wetlands | place: USA... | reverse complement strand
GCGGATCTGGCCGGAGTCGGTGACGACGCCGATCTCGGCCGAGCCGGTCTGCCATTTCTCGCAGACCGCGATCGCCTCGGCGACCTTTGCCGGCTCGACCACGCCAAGCATGCGCTCCTGAGACTCGGAGACCATGATCTCGAAGGGCTCCATGTCGGCCTCGCGCAGCGGCACCCTCGCCACGTCGAGGTCGATCCCGACCCCGCCGGCCGAGGCCATCTCGCCGGCCGAGGAGGTGAGGCCGGCGGCACCGAGGTCCTGCAGCGAGACCAGCAGCCCCTTCTCGAGCAGCTCCAGGCAGCACTCGAGCAGCTTGGACTCCTCGAAGGGGTCGCCGATCTGCACCGTCGGCCGCTTCGCCTCGTCGCCCTCGCCGAGCTCGGCCGAGGCGAGCACAGAGGCGCCGCCGATCCCGTCGCGTCCGGTCGAGGCTCCCATCAGGACGACCGCGTTGCCGACCCCGGCGGCGGCGGCGCGCACCATGTCCGCGGTCCTCGCCAGGCCGACGCACATCGCGTTGACCAGGCAGTTGTGCTCGTAGGGAGCCTCGAAGTAGATCTCGCCGCCGACGGTCGGCACGCCGATCGAGTTGCCGTAGTGGCCGATCCCGCGCACCGCCCCGTCGAGCAGGTGGCGCGAGCGGACCGAGTCGAGCTCGCCGAAGCGAAGGCTGTCGAGGATCGCGATCGGCCGCGCGCCGAGCGCGAAGACGTCACGCAGGATGCCGCCGACTCCCGTCGCCGCACCCTGGAAGGGCTCGACCGCGCTCGGATGGTTGTGCGACTCGACCTTGAAGGCGACCGCGTAGCCGTTGCCGACGTCGACCGCGCCGGCGTTCTCGCCCGGCCCCATCACCACCCGCTCGCCCTCCGTCGGCAGCCGCCGCAGCAGCTTGCGCGAGTGCTTGTAGGCGCAGTGCTCGGACCAGAGCAGGCTGAACATCGCCAGCTCGACGCCGTTCGGCTCGCGGCCCAGCTTCTCGACGATCAGGTCGAACTCGGCATCGGTGAGGCCAAGCTCACGATGCTTGGCGACCTCGGTCGTCACCGCAGCCTCTTCCGGTGCGCTTTATCCACGCATAAGGGGGCAAAGGCGCACCGGAACGTCATCCGCATGCCTCCGCCACCGCTGCGAAGACCTTCAGCCCGTCGGTCGAGCCCGTCAGCGGATCGACCGCGTGCTCGGGGTGCGGCATCAGACCGACCACGTTGCCGGCCTCGCTGCGCACCCCCGCGATGTCGCGCGCCGAGCCGTTCGGGTTCTGCCCCGGCGCGTAGCGGTAGGCGACCTGCCCCTTCGCCTCCAGTTCGTCGAGCGCCTCCTCCGGCGCCCAGTACCGCCCTTCCCCGTGCTTGGCCGGGATCGAGAGCGTGGGTCGATGGGCCGAAAAGCGCTCTATGCCAGCGCTTTTCGGCCCATCGACCCCCCTTTCCGGGATCAGGTCGAGCTGGCGGCAGGCGAAGCGGCGGCTCTCGTTGAGCAGGAGGGCACCGGGGAGCAGGCCGGCCTCGCAGAGGACCTGGAAGCCGTTGCAGATCCCCAGCACCGGGCCGCCCGCCGCCGCGAACCCGGCCACCGCCTCCATCGCCGGCGAGAAGCGGGCGATGGCGCCGGCGCGCAGGTAGTCGCCGTAGGAGAAGCCGCCGGGGACGACCACGGCGTCGAGCCCGTCGAGATCGCGCTCTTCGTGCCAGACGAGGCGCGCCTCGCCGAGCAGCGAGCAGGCGTGCAGGGCGTCGCGCTCGTCGCAGGAGCCGGGGAACTGGAGCACTCCCCAGCGCATCAGAGCCGCTCGATCTCGTAGTCCTCGATCAGCGGGTTGGCGAGCAGCTTCTCGCAGAGCTCGCCGAGCCGTTCGGGGTCCTCGGCCTCGAGCTCGACCATGCGGCCGATCCGGACGTGGCCGATCCCCTCGAAGCCGAGCGCCGGCAACGCCCCCTCGACCGCCTTGCCCTGGGGGTCGAGGATTCCCTCCTTCGGGCGGATCAGCACCCGGGCCTTCACCACTAGAAGCTGCGCTCCGTGACCCGCTCGTAGGCCTCGACGTACTTGGCGCGGGTCTGCTCGACCACGTCGGCCGGCAGCTCCGGGGCCGGCGGCGTGTGGTCCCAGCCGGCCTCGTCGGCCCAGTCGCGGACGAACTGCTTGTCGAAGGAGGGCTGGGTCTTGCCGGGCTCGTAGCGGTCGGCGGGCCAGAAGCGCGAGGAGTCGGGGGTGAGCACCTCGTCGGCGAGGACGATCTCGGCGCCCGCGTGGCGGCCGAACTCGAACTTGGTGTCGGCGAGGACGATCCCGCGCTCGGCGGCGTGCTCGGCGCCCCGCTCGTAGACCTCGATCGATATCCGCCGCAGCTCCTCCATCAGCGCCCGGTCGCCGACGATCTCGGCGGCGCGGTCGAAGTCGACGTTCTCGTCGTGGTCGCCGATCTCGGCCTTGGTCGCCGGGGTGAAGATCGGCTCCGGCAGCTTGTCGGACTCGAGCAGCCCCGAGGGCAGCTCGATCCCGCAGACGGTCCCGTCGCGCTTGTATTCCTTCCAGCCAGAGCCGGACAGGTAGCCGCGCACGACGCACTCGACCGGGTACATCTCCAGGCGCCGAACCCGCATCGCCCGTTCGCCGACCTCTTCCGGCACGTCGGCGGAGACGAAGTGGTTGGGGACGATGTCCCCGGTCAGCTCGAACCAGAATTCGGAGATCCGGTTGAGCACCTTGCCCTTGTCGGGGATCGGCGTCGGCATCACCACGTCGTAGATCGAGATCCGGTCGGAGGCGACCATCAGCAGGTCGTCCTCCCACTCGTAGATCTCGCGGACCTTCCCGGAGGAATGGAGCTTCAAATCCTGGACTGAGGTGGGCACCAGCGCCGATGCTAGCTATCTCCGGTGTCGGAGACGTCTCTCGCGCGGGTGGCATGTGGGAGGGAGTTGAGGACAACCCGTGGACTGCCCGCAGGCCCCCCTCCCACACGACAGGACCCGCGCGTGGGCTCGTCTGCGATCCTTTGCCGCATGCTGCCGCCCGAAGTAGAGAGCCCCCCGCTGATCCAGACGCTGCGCTGGGCCTTCCGGCCGCTGCCCTTCATGCAGGAGTGCCGCGAGCGCTACGGCGACAACTTCGGCGTCAAATTCGCCACCTTCGAGCGGCCGATGATGATGATCTCCGACCCCGCGGCGATCAAGGCGCTCTACACCGAGCGCGCCCACGCCCTGCCGCCCGGCCGCGAGATCCTGCTCGAACCGGTGCTCGGCTCGCGTTCGCTGCTGCTGCTCGAAGGAGCCGACCACCTCGCCCACCGCAAGCTGATGCTGCCCGCCTTCCACGGCGAGCGCATGCGCTCCTACGAGCCGCTGCTCGAGGAGATCGTCGGCGCCGAGATCGACTCCTGGCCGCTGGGCGAGGAATTCCCGATTCATCCCCGCATGCAGGCCGTCACCCTGGAGCTGATCCTGCGGGTCGTCTTCGGCGTCGCCGAGGGGCCGCGACTGCAGCGCCTGCGCGACCTGCTCACCAACGTGCTCGAGGAGACGGCCTCGCCGGGCTCTCAGCTGATCGGCCTGGCGACGCGCCGCTTCGGCGGCCGGCCGTGGGCGAGGTTCGAGGGCCGGCTGAAGGAAGTCGACGAGCTGCTCTACGCGGAGATCGGCGAGCGCCGCGCGGCGGAAGACTTCGAGGAGCGCGACGACATCCTCTCGGTGCTGATGGCGGCCCGCTTCGAGGACGGCGAGGGCCTCACCGACGTCGACCTGCGCGACCAGCTCCTCACCCTGCTGCTCGCCGGCCACGAGACGACCGCGACCTCGCTCGCCTGGGCCTTCGACCTCCTGCTCCGCCACCCGCAGGCGCTGGGCAAGCTGCGCGACGCGATCGAGGCGGGCGAGGAGGACTACATGCGGGCGACGATCAGCGAGGTCCTGCGCCTGCGTCCCGTCGTGCCGCTCGCCGGCCGCCGCCTCGGCGTCGACCTCGAGGCCGGCGACCTCCGTCTGCCGGCCGGCACCGACGTGACCCCGGCGATCTGGCTCGCCCATACCCGGGCAGACGTCTACCCGGAGCCCTTCGCCTTCCGCCCCGAGCGCTTCCTCGACGAGGCGCCCGACACCTACGCCTGGGTCCCCTTCGGCGGCGGCATCCGCCGCTGCCTCGGCGCCGCCTTTGCCGAGTTCGAGATGCGGATCGTGCTGCGCGAGGTGCTCACCCGCTGCGAGCTGCACAAGGCCGACCCCGCCCCGGAGAAGATCGGCCGCCGCAGCATCACGATCTCGCCGAAAGGCGGGACGCCCGTCGTTCTAACAGCTCGACACCCGGCAAGAGAGCGCGAGCTCATTCCGGCCTAGGAGCCAGCCTGTCGGCAGAGGTGGGACGTCGGCGGTAGGTCTCCGGGAACTCCCGGCGAAGCCGGTCCGGAGACCTACCGCCGACGTCACGCGCCTCTCGCCGCCGGGTGCTCCTTCGCCCAGCGCGCGATCGTGCCCGATCCCGAGATCACCTCGCCGTCGTCGAGGATCAGGATCGGCACCTCGTTGGTGCCGCTCAGCTCCTTCACCTCGGCCCGGTCGGCGTTGCGGTTGCCCCAGGTCCAGAACGCCATCCGGTAGCCGCCGACGACCTTGAGCTCGTACTCGTAGCCGGCTGCGTCGAGCGCCTTGCCGGCCTTGGCGCAGGGATGCAGCGCTCCGGGACCCGTCGTCTTCTGCCCGCAGGTGTAGAGGACCATTGCCGGGAGCCTACCCCAGCGCTTCCAGGCGCTCGAAGATCTCGGGGACGTGGGTCAGGTAGGCGCCGTAGTCGAAGACGGCGTCGAGGTCGAGGTCGGGAACGGCCGCGGCGAGCAGGTCGCGGAACTCGGTGCCGGAGTCCCAGGCGCGCTGGGCGTTCTCCTGGACGATGCGGTAGGCGTCGTCGCGGGTCATGCCCGACTCGACCAGGGCGGTGAGGGCGCGCTGGCTGAAGAGGGCGCCGTGGGTGAGCTCGAGGTTCTCGCGCATGCGGTCGGCGCGCACGTTCATCCCGGTGGCCACCTTGGCCGCCAGGTCCTGCATGTAGTCGAGCGCGATCGACGCGTCGGGAAGGATCACCCGCTCGGCGCCGGAGTGGGAGATGTCGCGCTCGTGCCAGAGGGCGACGTTCTCGAGGCCGGCCTGGGCGTAGCCGCGCAGGACGCGGGCGAGGCCGGCGATCCGCTCGGTGCGGATCGGGTTGCGCTTGTGCGGCATCGCCGAGGAGCCCTTCTGCCGGCCGGAGGCGAACGGCTCCTCGACCTCGCGCACCTCCGTGCGCTGCAGGTTGCGGATCTCGGTGGCGAAGCGCTCGAGGCCGGCGCCGGCGAGCGCGACCGTCGTGAGCAGCTCGGCGTGGCGGTCGCGCGGGACCACCTGGGTCGCCACGTCCTCGCGGCGCAGGCCGAGCCGCTCCATCACCCGCGCCTCGACCGCGGGCGGCACCGAGGCGTAGGTGCCGACCGCGCCCGAGAGCTTGCCGACCGCGAGCTGCGCAAAGGCCTCCTCCAGCCGCTTCAGGTTGCGGTCCGCCTCGAAGGCGAACCCGGCCAGGCGCAGCCCGAAGGTCGTCGGCTCGGCATGGACGCCGTGGGTGCGGCCGGTACAGAGGGTGTCGCGGTGCTCCAGCGCCCGTGCGACCAGCGCGTCGCGGTAGGCGCGCGCGCTCGCCACCACGATCTCCCCCACCTCGCGCAGCTGCACGGCCAGCGCCGTGTCGAGCACGTCGGAGGAGGTCAGCCCGTAGTGGATCCAGCGCCCGTGCTCGCCGACGGAGGCGGCCACGACGTCGACGAACGCCGCCACGTCGTGATCGGTCACCTTCTCGCGCTCGCTCACCGCCTCGACCGTGAACGCCGCCTTCGCCCGCGCCGCCTCGGCGGCCTCCCGCGGCACGACCCCCTCCTCGGCCCAAGCCTCAGTGGCCGCCAGCTCCACCTCGAGCCAGCACTCCAGCTTCCGCTGGGCCGACCAAGCCTCTCCAATCTCAGGCCGCGTGTATCTAGCGATCACCGGCAACGCTCCTCGCGCGGGTGGCGCGGTGACGGGGGTCCCCCATGGCGGAGGACACCAGGGGACGTGCCGGTTCATAGGTGCCATATATGACACCTGAGAGCGGGCACGTCTGACAGGCGGCGTCCGAGCACATGGCGGAGGACCGCCGCGACAGGACCCGCGCAACCCGCGCACTGAGAGCTTTCACGCGTTGATTATCCGCGCCGCGAGGATGCCGGCATTTTTCGCTCCGTCGATCGCCACGCAGGCGACCGGAATCCCGGGTGGCATCTGCACCGCGGAGAGCAGGGCATCGAGGCCGCCCAGGCTTTTGCCCAGGATCGGGACGCCGATCACCGGCAGGTCGCTGTGGGCGGCGGCGACGCCGGGCAGTGCCGCCGACATCCCGGCTCCGGCGATGATCACCTTGAGACCGCGCATGCGCGCGTTGACGCAGTACTCGCGGACCAGCTCGGGGTCGCGGTGGGCGCTCATCACCCGCACCTCGTAGCGGATGCCGGCGTCGTGCAGGGCGGCGCCGGCCGGCTGCATCTTCGGCTTGTCGTTCTTCGAGCCCATGATGATCCCGACCAGGGGCGAGTCGACTTCGATCTCCTCGAAGGCCTCCTCGACCGCCGGCATCGGGGTCGACTCGGTGGGCTGGGGCTCCGCTGAGATCTCGCTCATCTCGTCCTTTCTATGGCTGGGGCTGGCTGGCGGCACGGTCCACCGTGCGGGCGGCGATGTCGGAGCGCATCTGCATCCCGTCGAACTCGATCCGCCGGGCGGCATCGTACGCGCGATTGCGGGCGTCGGCGGGCGTCGGCCCCAGCGCGGTCACGTTGAGCACCCGCCCGCCGGCGGTGACGATCTCGCCGTCGCGCTCGGCGGTTCCGGCGTGGGTGATCTCGGCCAGCGCGGCGGCGGCGGACAGGCCGCGGATCGCGTCCCCCTCCGAGGAGGACTCCGGGTAGCCGGCCGAGGCGAGCACCACGGTCACCGCCCAGTCCTCGGCGAACGCGGCCTCGATGCCGGCCAGGCCGCCGGGCTCGCGTGCCGCCAGGCAGAGGTCGACCAGGTCGGAGCGCAGCCGCGGCAGCACCGCCTGGGTCTCGGGGTCGCCGAAACGGGCGTTGAACTCGAGCACCCTCGGCCCGTCGGGGCCGATCATCAACCCGGCGTAGAGGACGCCGTGGAAGGGGCGGCCGCGGCGGGCCATGGCCGCGACGACCGGGCGGTGGACGGCGTCGACGATCTCCTCGACCTCGGCAGGGCCGAATCCGGGCACCGGCGAGTAGCTGCCCATGCCGCCCGTGTTAGGCCCCTCGTCGCCGTCGAAGATCCGCTTGTAGTCCTGGGCCGGCGCCAGGGGCACGACGTTCTCGCCGTCGCAGAGCGCGAGCAGCGAGAGCTCTTCGCCCTCGAGGAACTCCTCGAGCACGACCGTCGTCTCACCGAAGCGCCGCTCGGTGAAGAAGACGTCGACCGCCTCGCGCGCCTCGGCCTCGCCGGGGCAGACGATCACGCCCTTGCCGGCGGCCAGCCCGTCCGCCTTCAGTACCAGCGGGTAGGAGGCCGCGGCGAGCGCGTCGAGGGCCTCCTCGCGGCTGTGCAGCAGCCGGTGGGCGGCGGTCGGCACGCCGGCCTCGGCCATCAGCTCCTTGGCGAAGGCCTTGGAGCCCTCGAGCTCGGCCGCCGCCGCGCTCGGGCCGAAGGCGGCGACGCCGGCCTGCTCGAGCGCGTCGACCACGCCGGCGACCAGGGCCGCCTCGGGCCCGACCACGACCAGGTCGACGCCGCGCACGCGCGCCGCGTCGACGATCGCCTCGACGTCCTCGGCGGCGACGCCGGGCAGGCACTCGGCGTCGGCGGCGATCCCGGCGTTGCCGGGCGCGCAGAGCAGCTCGGGCGCGTGCGCCGAGCGCGCCAGGGCACGCACGATCGCGTGCTCGCGGCCGCCTCCCCCTACGACCAGGACCTTCAACTCAGAGTGAGCTCGCCAGCTCGTCGGATGGCATCGCGGTCAGCGTCTGGCTCGTCATCGTCCCGCGTGAGCCGAGCTCGACCGAGACCTTGGCCATCGTCTGCTCGTCGGGCGCCTCGATCACGGTGACGAAGTCGTACTGCCCCAGCGTCGCGTACTGGGCGACGACCCTGGCCCCGATCTGTTCGACCTCCTTGTTGACCTCGGCCACCCGGCCGGGGTTGTTCTTGAGGGTCCGCACGCCCTCGGCTGTCAGGTTGGTGAGCATCAGGTAGGTGGGCACCGCAATCTCCTTTCGGCGGGAGCTTCGAGCCTACGCCAAAACGACCGCGGCGCGAAAGGCGTCGGCAGGACGAGAGAGCCCCGTGACCGGTTTTCAGGCAACCTGCGCCGATATGAGCGAGACCGTCACCGACCTCGAGTGAGCGCGGCCCTGGACGGCGAGCGGCGCCGCTGGGTCGCCCTGGTCGTACTCTGCCTCGGCCAGCTGATGATCGTCCTCGACGCGACGATCGTCAACGTCGCCCTGCCCTCGATCCAGCACGACCTCGGGTTCACCCAGGCCAGCCTCACCTGGGTCGTCAACGCCTACCTGATCGCCTTCGGCAGCTTCCTGCTGCTGGCCGGCCGGCTCGGCGACCTGGTCGGGCGCAAGCGGGTGTTCCTCGGCGGCCTGGCGCTGTTCACCACCGCCTCGGCGCTCTGCGGACTGGCGCAGGGACAGGGCCTGCTGATCGCGGCCCGCTTCGTGCAGGGAGTCGGCGGCGCGGTCGCCTCCTCGGTGATCATCGCGATCATCGTCACCGAGTTCCGCGAGCGGCGCGAGCAGGCACGGGCGATGGGCGTCTTCACCTTCGTCGCCTCGGCCGGCGGCTCGATCGGCCTGCTCGCCGGCGGCGTCCTCACCCACCTGCTGGACTGGCACTGGATCTTCTTCATCAACGTGCCGATCGGACTGGTGGCGATCGGCTTCGGCCTGGCGCTGATCGAGGAGAGCGAGGGGGCGGGGCTGGGGCAGGGAGTCGACGTGGCCGGCGCGGCGCTGATCACGCTGGCGGGGATGCTCCTCGTCTACGCGATCGTGCAGACCGAGAGCCACGGCTGGGGCTCGCCGCAGACGCTCGTCCCCGGGGTCGCGGCGCTGGCGATGATCGGCGCCTTCTTCGCCTACGAGGCGCGGATCGAGAACCCGATCATGCCGCCGCGGGTGTTCGCGCTGCGCGGCCTGATGACGGCGAACGCGGTGCGCGGCCTGCTGGTCGTCGGGATGTTCTCGTCCTTCTTCCTCGGCGCGCTCTACCTCGAGCACGTGCTCGGCTTCAGCCCGATCCGCACCGGCCTCGCCTTCCTGCCGATGACGCTGGCGATCGGCGCGCTCTCGGTGGCGGTGACGCCGCGGCTGCTGACCCGCTTCGGACCGAAGCCGACGCTGATCCCCGGGCTGGCGATGGCCCTGGCCGGGCTGCTGCTCTTCACGCGCGTGCCGGTGGAGGGCGACTACTGGCGCGATCTCTTCCCGGCCTTCCTGCTGCTCGGCCTCGGCGCGGGCACCTCGTTCATGCCGCTGATCACGCTGGCGATGTCGGAGGTGCCGAAGGCCGACGCGGGCCTCGGCTCCGGCCTGATCAACACCGCCCAGCAGATGGCCGCCGCGATCGGCGTCGCCGCCCTCGGCACCGTCGCTGCCAGCCGCACCGCCGAGCTCCTCGCCGGCGGCGACCCCAAGCCCGCAGCGCTCACCGCCGGCTTCCACCTCTCCTTCGCGATCGCCGCCGCCTGCGTCGCCCTGGCGATCGTCCTCGCGGTCACCGTCCTGCGCTCTCCTGCCAGAGAGTCAGAAGCCGAGGAGGAGATCGGCGTCCGCGAGGAGCTGCTGGCGGACGAGATGGTGTGAGATCCCTATCGCTGACGATGGAGCTAGCCCGAAGTTCCCCCCGTCGGAACTTCGGGCTAGCCGGACTCGAACCGCCGACCTCCTGGGTGCGATGACCAAGCTCTGGGCGGGGAGTCGGGGTTGGAAGGGGCGAATTAGCAGGGGATTCGCGGGTGCGGCCCAGAGTCGCCGACGCCGCGAATGCGCGGCGATTAGCGGGGATTGTCGGCGATTCGGGCACTCCTGGCCCTGAGTGCCTCGGGCTGACGCGCGGAATCAGGCGGCGACAAGAATCTCACGCGAACGCCCATGGCGTGGGCGCTTGCGTTAGATCGTTGTCAGCCTCCGAGGCCGAAGCGGAGGGACGAAGACTTACGCTGCTTCTTGCCTGCTCTTGGAGAGGACTCGCTTCAGCTTGCGTCGCGGCTTGCGGAGGTCGCCAACGAGGTCTACGACGGTGCCCGCCAGAAGGAGAACGCGAGCGACGTCGAGGCCGAACGGCGTCACATCCTCGCCGCTGACTCCGTCGAGGGACTGCTGGATCGCCCACTCGTAAAGCGGCGGTGGCAGCGCCTCGAGCGCGAGGTACATCGAGACGCGCTTGCCGTCCATCAGCCAGCCGTCGGGCGCCTGAACCTCAAACCGCTCTCCGTTGCAGAGATGCTCCACCAGCTGGCCGCTTGCGGTTCCCTCGGGCCCCACCCGTTCGAGGATCCGCCAGTCGCAACCGCGCCCGGTGGCGTCGATCGTCTCGACTTCGCGAAGCGCGGCCTTCCCGCGAATCCCGTCAGCCTCGGCAGGCAGGCAGCAGAGCTTGTACTTCCTGCCGCTGCCGCAGGGACACGGCGCATTGCGGCTCACGCGCGTCATCGCCGTCACCATAGGGACGGGGGCGGACCAACTCTCGCTGCCAATTCCGACAGACTGAGCGCGTGCCGGTAGAGCTGTCTCCCACGTCGGTCGAGCGGGCGCTCGCGCTGCTGGGCGAGCATGACCTGGAGGCGCCCGGGGACGTCGAAGGAGCGCTCGAGATGATCGCCGGGCGGGAGGACGAAGAGGCGCCGGTCGAGATCAGCCGCTACGACCTGCAGCTCTTCCTCTGGTACCAGCTTCCCTGCAAGCTGCTCGATTCGCTTGAG
>Ga0335085_10015675_pt1 | contig 10987 bp, 5 predicted proteins | sample Lox_Sample_45_FD_206712 | JGI IMG/M metagenome (GOLD analysis project Ga0335085, IMG submission 206712) | Soil microbial communities from Loxahatchee National Wildlife Refuge, Florida, United States - Lox_Sample_4.5 | ecosystem: Environmental > Terrestrial > Soil > Wetlands | place: USA: Florida... | reverse complement strand
ACGTACGCGTCATCGCCGCCACCAATCGCAATCTTCAGGAACTGATCGCTGAAAAAAAGTTTCGCGAGGATCTGTATTACCGCTTATCCATGGTTGAGATCGAACTACCGCGATTGAGCGAGCGCACGGAGGACCTGCCTCTGCTGGAGCGCTTCTTCATCGAACAATTCGCGGAGCAGTACGGCAAGGCAATCAAAGGCATCACGCCTCGCGCTCAGATCGTGCTCGCGCGCTATCCGTGGCCCGGCAACATCCGAGAGTTGAGGAGCGTACTCGGCAGCGCTTGCATGATGGCTGAAGGCGAGATGGTCGACGTGCGCGACTTGCCGGAACGAATCCGCGTTCGCGCGGCAGAAGCGAATAACGAGGACTCCAACGAGCTGTTGCCCCTTGCCGAGGTGGAGCGCCGGCATGTGTTGCACGTGCTGGATCAGGTAGGAGGCAACAAGGTGCAAGCCGCCAAAATCCTGGGGATCAACCGCGCTACGGTTTACAGAATCGTGAACGAAGCGGATCCCGGTGAAGACGCAGCGGTGGCGTCGTAGCTCCTCGCCTGCACTTTGTTTGCGGAGTCGGTCCTGCCGTTTCAGTGATACAGCCCTGACCGTCTGGCAGTTAGGGCTTTTCAGAACGAAAGCCTCAGTGCAAACTGCAGCAGGCGTGGGTTGGAACCCGTCGCCGTGGACGTGATCTGACCGAATGTTGGGGATCCGAGAGTGGTATTCGGTTCCGCGAAGTTCGGAGTGTTGGTCAGGTTAAAGGCCTCCGCCCGAAACTGCAGCCTTACAGTTTCCATGATGAGGAAGTCCTTAGTGAGCGAAACGTCCAAATGTCTCTGCGGTGGGCCGTAAATGCAGTTGCGGGGCGCGTTGCCCAGCAGCCCCGGTGCTTGCACGGCAAAAGCCGAGGTATTGAACCACTTGTGGTTGGTGTGGATATTGCCGGCGTTGGGGTCGGCAACCTGGTTAGGGGCGTCGCCACCTCGGAAGCCTAAGATGCCGCTGGCGTTGGTGACGGTTCCCGGGGGTCCGCCACCTTGTTCGCTGATGCTGGTCGGCAGGCCCGTGGAGTAAGCGTAGATCGCATTGACGCTCCAACCTTTGACCAGATAGGCGGCCACACCGTGCAGCGACTTGCCGAACGGCGGGGTGTAGTTAAGCATGACCGTGAATCGCTGGCGCACATCCAGGTCGCCGTTGCCGTAGTCATACTGCAAGCCATTGACGGGGATGGGCGTGCCATTGCCCGAATCCATCAGGCACCCGTCGCGAACGCACTCCACCGGGCGGTTGCCGCCTTCTCCCTGCGGCGAGCCGTTGTTGAGAAGGTGCGACCAAGTGTAATTGAAGTTCGCATTCAAACCCGCGGCGAAGCGGTGCAGGAAGGATGCCTGTAAGGCGTTGTAGTTGGATTTTACGACGCTTTCGAGCACGTAGATTTGATCGCCGCTGTAGGCCGGGTAGGGAATGGGTCCCTGCGTGAAACAGTTGGCGGAGTACGTGGGCTTTCCGTTGCTCGCGCACCCCGCTCCGCTGTAGTTGTAAGTTGCATAGGTCGCTTGATTCACGTCTGGTACCACCGGCAGGCGACGCCCCAGGTTGCCCACATATCCGAGGCTGATTAAGTTGGCGCCCAGTTGCTTCTGGAACTGCAAGCTGTATTGGGCCAGGCGGCCCGATTTCAAATTGTTCGCTACGGCGTCAATTTCCGTTCCCGCCGCCACCCCTGTTCCCATCGCGACATTCGGATAAGTCGCACCGGCGGGATCGAGTGTGGGTTGCCACAGCCCTCTCGCCATAGTTAGTCCCTGGCCGCCCGGCCCCGCAATCGCGCTCGGACATGCGACGGGATATGCGGAGTCGCCCCCGCAATCCCGGCTGATTACCAAAGGAATGTTTTGAAGAAGACCAGCATTGCCAATTTGATTCGGGAAATACGAGAGACCGAAGCCGCCTCGCAGAACCATGCCGCGGCCCAGCGATGCCGAAAAGCCGAGCCGGGGAGAGATGTTGCCCCAGTCGGTCTTCACGTTCGCGGTGCTGGAGCCGTGGTTGGCCCCTGAGAGGATTGGAGAAACTACCTGGCCAGTGGCTGTGTCGAAGTTCGAAATGTCACCGTTCACTTCGGTAAACGGGGTAAAGATTTCATAACGGACCCCGAGGTTGAGCGTCAACCTCCTGGTCGCACGCCAGTCGTCCTGAACGTAGCCGGCGGCCTCCCAGGAGCGGTAGCGCGGGAAAGCCACATCGTTCTGAAATTGTGCGTCCGAGGCATAGCCGGCAACCAGGTCCCCGAGAGCGCTGCCGGTGAAAGTCCCGTTAATAGAATAGACGCCGCGGGCGCTGGGGCTTTGTTGTAAGTTCATTTGCCGCCGGATCAGGCTCGCGCCAGTCTTCAGGTTGTGAGCGCCGTGGGTCCAGGTCAAAGATCCCTGGTACTGAAAGGTGTTGTTGTAGTCGAAGAGCGGCGCGAACATTCCGTCGCCCAAGCCGGCGTTCGGCGCGGCCAGCCTGAGGGTTGGCAGACCGTATTGCGCTCCGCCCGTACCGGCATTCATGCAGTAACCGGTTCCCAAAGAACAGGAATCGAAGCCTAATTCGACGCCGGCGTTGGCGCCATTGAGAGTCAACGACTGGTTGGCGAATCTGAGGTATGCGGCCTTCAATTCCAACAGAAGCTGCGGCCGAAAGAGATGGACGTACTCCAAGCCAAGATTCTGGCCGCGTTCGAAACCCGGCCCGCCTATGACTCCAGGCGAGGCCGAGGTGCCGAATGTCTTTCCATTGATGGAAACGTGCGGGAGATTCCCTGGAGTATTGGTGCTCACGTCGTTGAATGAGTAGCGCGCAAACAGCGTGTCCCAATCCGAGAAGTGATGGTCGACGCGCACATCGAAGGTATGGCTGAACTGGGTTGTCACTGGAGAGTAGACAAAGTTGTTGTTCGCTCCGGCATTCGTCGGAGCGGGATACAGCAAGAACAAGTTCTTGCCCAGCTGACTCACCACAAACGGGCTTTTGTTTGCCAGCAAGGAACCCGCCGGGATCGTCTGTCCCGCTGCCGCTGCCGCTACGAAGCTATCCTGCGCCGCCGTGGGCACGGTTGAGGTATACGTGTTCTGGGCCCAGACCTGGCGAAATCCCTCGTAGTCGCCAAAGAAAAAGGTCTTGTCCTTCCGGATCGGGCCGCCGATGCTTCCGCCAAATTGATTTTGACGCAGCTCGGGCTTGGGCCCCATAGTCGCAAAGTAGTTGCGCGCATCGAAAGCGTCGTTGCGCAGATACTCGAAGAGCGAACCGTGGAAAGTGTTCGTCCCAGATTTCGTAATCACATCCGCCACGCCCCCCTCTGTGCGCGAGACCTCCGCCGGGTACAAGTTGGTCGAGACATTGACTTCCTGAATAGCATCGATGGAGGGCCGGACGACAACGGTGCCGAAGTACCGTTCGTTATTGTCCATGCCATCGATCATATTGTTGTTGAGAAAGTCATTCTGCCCGTTGGCGGAGAAGGCAGAGGTGGGACGGCGGTCTAGCCTGCGGGTTCCGTTTCCCGTCGCATTGGAAGCACCCTCGGTCACGCCCGCTGAGAGCTGAACAAGGTTTGTCAGGTTGCGGCCGTTCAGCGGTAGATCTGCCACGCTTTGAGTGGTGATTAACGTGCCGATGGTGGAGGAGTCGGTCTGCAGAGCCTGAGTGGCTTGGGCCGAAACCGAAGCGCTATCGCGGGCAATGCCGATTTCCATCTTACCGTCCACGCGGACCCGATCTCCCGCCGATAAGTTGAAGTCCCTCGTCACAAAGGTCTTGAAGTCCTTGGCCTCGATCGTGACTTCGTAGGTCCCTACTTGTAGAAGACTAAAACTATAGACGCCCGTTCTCCCAGTCTCTACGGTTCGAGTTACGCCCGTAGCGGTATTCGTAATGGTTATCTTTGCCTTGGGTATCACCGCCCCCGAAACGTCGGTTACCGTACCTAACACATCGCCTGTATTTACTTGCCCCACCAAGTGCGGCACGACCGGCAAAAAAAGCAAAATCAGCGTCAAACGGATCCGAGATCGCCTGGGTGGCATCTGGCGTCTCCTTCCGGGCATAATTAGCTTACGATACTAAATAGTAGCCTGGTCCGTGGAACCATTCAGTTCGTCATAGCTGGGCTCGCGCGATGGAGTCCCAATATGGGGAAGGCGCAAACAACGGCGGTAGTCTGGCTGGCCCTCCTGCTGGCGCCCAGCACTTGCGCTTTTGCGTTGGATCCCGCCCTCGATTTGAGCCAGTACGCGCACACCGCGTGGAAGGTTCGCGAAGGCTTCGTCAAGGGCACCATCTTTTCGATTGCGCAAACGCCGGATGGTTATCTGTGGCTTGGCACGGAATCGGGGCTGTACCGCTTCGATGGCGTCAATGCTATCCCTTGGCAGCCGCCACAAGGTGAGCAACTCCCCGACAATTTTGTTCGCGAACTTGTGGTTGCACGGGACGGCACTCTTTGGATTGTCACGCCCAAGGGGCTTGCCAGTTGGAAGAACGGCCACCTTACGCAATATCCAGAGGTTGCCGGTCGCCGCGTTAATGTAGTGTTGCAGGATGCTGAGGGAACGGTTTGGTTTGGGATCAGGGCCCCGGGCGGGCTCTGCGCCGTCCGGGGCGCCAAGACCGAGTGCTACGGAGCCGGGAGTTTCGGAGAGTCCATAACCGCCTTATACGAGGACCACAAAGGCAATTTGTGGGCTGCGGCTCAAACGGGTCTGTGGCGATGGGCGCCCGGCACTCCCGAGCACTACACCTTTCCCGGTGGGGCAGTTCAGCCCCACGCGCTACTCGAAGACGGCACCGGTACACTGCTGTTGACAACCAGGAAATCCAGCCCGCTTGGCAATGCCGTTACCGACGGGCTCGAAGGGCTGAAACAGCTTGTGGACGGAAAAATACTTAGCTACCCTCTTCCCGTTATTGCTGGGCAGTTCAGGCCCACTCAGATGTTTAGGAGCAGTGATGGCAGTTTGTGGATTGGCACTCTGCAAGGATTGTTGCACGTGCATCAGGGCAGAATCGATAGATTCTCGACCAGCGACGGCCTGTCCGGTGATACCGTAATTTGCTTTTTTGAAGATCGCGAAGGCGATGTTTGGGTGGGCACGCAAACTGGGGTGGATCGGTTTCGTGAATTCGCGGTTCCGACAATTTCAGTGAGCCAGGGTCTTTCGAGTGTCAACGTTGACACGCTGGAAGCGACCCCGGATGGAAGTATCTGGATTTCCACGGCGAGTGGGTTGAATCGCTGGCAAAACGGTCATGTGACCGTTTACAACGAGGGAGGTGTGCAGCGCCAGAACAGGCCAACAGATGAGCGCGAGCGCATTATCGACGCAAGGGTAACAGAGATCGCGAACTCCGGGTTTCGAAACGCTACTTATTCGCTGGGGCAGGATGACCGGGGACGACTATGGGCTGGCAGTCGCGAAGATGTGTTCTACTTTGACGGCGGCCGGTTTGTGCCGGTTCCCGGCCTCCCGGTCGGAGATGTATTGTCAATCGTCGGGGATGGACACGGGAAGGTTTGGATCAGCAACAACGAGCACGGCCTATTCTATTCGACGCCGGAGGGCCCCGTTCTGCATTTCCCTTGGGCCCAATTCCGACACAAGCAAGCGGCGGCAGCTTTGCTGCCCGATCGGTTGCAGGGCGGCCTGTGGCTCGGATTTCTTGACGGAGGGATCGCTTACCTCCAGAACGGCCAGATCCGCTCTTCCTACAACGTGGCGGACGGGCTGGGCAAAGGCTCGGTGTTGGACCTTAAACTGGGTTCGGACGGTGCCGTGTGGGCAGGAACCGAGGGCGGTCTAAGCCGGGTGAAAGATAGCCGCATCACGACTCTTTCCAGCCGAAACGGCCTGCCCTGCGACGCCGTTCACTGGGCGATGGAGGACAATGACAGCTCCTTCTGGTTGTACATGCCATGCGGCTTGGTGCGGATTGCGCGTACCGAATTGGACGCCTGGGTGAGGAATTCGAAGCGAAGCGTCCAGACCACGGTTTATGACGCCTCCGACGGAGTGTGGAGTCGTGCCCGTTTTGGCAACCGCAGGCCAGTGGGCGCTAAGTCGACAGATGGAAAAATATGGTTCCCACCCCCGGACGGGGTCAGCTTCATCGATCCGCGACATCTTCCGTTCAACAAGTTGCCGCCGCAAGTATGCGTCAAACAAATCACTGCGAACGGCAGGAAGTTCGATGCCTCGCAAGGGTTGCGCCTGCCGGCGCTTGTTCGCGATCTGGAGATCGACTATACCGCTCTCAGCCTGGTCGCGCCGGAGAAGAACCGTTTCCGCTACAAGCTGGAAGGCTATGATCGCGACTGGCAGGACGTGGGCAATCGCCGGCAAGCGTTCTATGGCAATCTGCCTCCAAGCAACTACCGCTTCCACGTCGTCGCCTCGAATAACAGCGGCGTGTGGAACGAAACCGGCGACACGTTGGAGTTTTCCATCGCCCCAACCTACTACCAGACCACTTGGTTCCGTCTGTCGTGCGTGGGCGCTTTTTTCCTGATTCTCTGGGGTCTATACCGTTACCGCCTCCATCAGATCGCGCGGGAATTCAACGCGCACCTGGAAGGGCGTGTCGATGAGCGCCTGCGCGTCGCCCGCGACCTGCACGACACACTCTTGCAGAGCTTCCACGGCCTACTGCCGCGGCTTCAAGCCGCCGTCAACCTGCTCCCGGGGCGCGCCGCGGACGCGCGGCATGTACTGGAAACCGCACTCGATGACGCGGCTAACGCCGTCACGGAGGCACGCGACGCAGTTCAAGATCTACGGTCGTCCGCTGTTATCGAGAATGACCTGGCGAATGCTGTTGCGGCCATAGGTGAGGAACTGTCCGCACACCAAAGAGATGCCAACGGGGACGCACCTTCCTTTTCGCTAGCAGTGGAGGGTGCGCCACAAGAGCTGCATCCGATACTGCGGGACGAAATCTACCGGATTGCGGGCGAAGCGTTGCGCAACGCCTTCCACCACGCGCGGGCGCGGCGGATCGAAGTCGAAATCCGGTATGATGCACGGCAGCTTCGAGTGCGGGTGCGGGATGATGGCACTGGTGTTGATGCGAGCGTGCTCGATGAAGGGCGCGCCGGGCACTTTGGCTTGAAAGGCATGCGCGAGCGCGCGAAACGTATCGGCGGACAACTGGAGGTCTGGAGTGAGCGCGGAGCCGGCACGGAGATGGAACTGTCAGTCCCCGCTTCGGTCGCTTATGGAAATCATGCCAGCCGGCGTTTTCGTCTGTTTAAGAGCAAGGTGGGGGCGGGTTCATGAGCAGCGATCCGTCTCTGATTCGAGTTCTGGCGGTGGACGACCACCAGTTGGTTCGCGTCGGTATCGCCACGCTCCTTCTTCCTGAATCGGATATGAAGTTGGTGGGTGAAGCGTCCAACGGCCGGGAAGCAATTGCCAAATTCCGGGAATGCCGTCCAGACGTCACGCTCATGGACTTGCAGATGCCGGAGATGAGTGGCTTTGACGCAATTACAGCCATCCGCCATGAATTCCCCGAAGCGCGAATCATTGTCCTTACCACGTACACCGGCGACGTACAGGCGATGCGCGCGATGCAAGCGGGCGCTCAAGGATACGTGCTGAAAAACCTCCTCCACAAGGAACTGTTGCAAACCATCCGTGCGGTTCATGCCGGGCGCAAAGCGATGTCTCCCGATCTCGCCACACAAGTTGCCGAGCACGCCGGTGAGGAAGGATTGACTGCAAAGGAGATCGATGTGCTGCGGCTGATCGCAGCAGGCAATGCCAACAAAGAGGTTGCCGCGCAGCTCTCGATTACAGAGGAAACGGTCAAGAGCCGTGTGAAGAACATCCTTGAGAAATTGGGTGCAAACGACCGGACGCATGCCGTTAGTATCGCAGTGAAGCGCGGCTTCATCGAACTGTAATCACTCGAAAGAGTGAACATCGATCCCACTATTGGGGTTCCGATACCCAAACGCACTGCGTAAGCTAGTCAAAAGAGAACTTGTCTTTGCAGCGCTTATATTCCACGTTCGCGCGTGGCTGGCCTGGCGTGGGCCTGTTGTGCCTCCGGCTGATTGCCGTAATCGCCGCTGTTCACTATGCCGTGATAGGATTTGTTTCACAGCCGACATTTTTAACGACGGTAATTGAAGGCCTTGCCGGGCTGCTGCTGTGCGCCGGTTTGTGGACACCCATCGCGGGCGCCGGACTCTCGATATTCGCGTTCTGGTCTGCATTTTCCGTCCCCGGGGACCCCTGGGGGCAAATCCTGTTAGCCGTAGTGGGCGCTGCACTGGCTATGCTCGGGCCTGGAGCCTGGTCGATCGACGCCCGCCTGTTCGGAAGAAAACGTCTGATTCGGGAACCGTAACCGTCTCGCTCATTTCTCCCCGATCGTGTCGCTCATTTCCCCTCAAAGGAGTGAATCGCTCTCAACTATTCAGTCAATGGGCCGCCCCGATGCGGGGTTGTTGTTCGCGAGCGGTCGGCGCAGAATCAGTGTGAGAGACGGAGGGGCGGCGTGAGAAAAGACGAGCGCTCTTCAGGGAAAGGACAACATGATGGCGTCAGCGGCTTATAGTCTTCAGAAAATGTTTCCTGTTTCTACGCAAGCGGAACGGGATCTTGCAGCAAGTCATCGGGCATCTAAGAACAGCGCAAGCAATTCGGAGGCCGAACTCCGGTGCTGCTCGTACATTGACCTCAATGAACAACTGGAGGCGTCGCAACGCAACGCAGAAGGTGGGAATGCATTTGAGGGCATTGTGGGGTCAAGCCAAAGCCTTTGTGAAGTGTTGGATCAAGTGCGAACTGTTGCTCCTACGGACTCCACCGTCCTAATCGAAGGAGAAACCGGCACCGGCAAGGAACTCTTCGCACACGCTATTCACATGCAGAGCCGCCGCCGGGGTCGCCCCTTCGTTAAGCTGAACTGCGCGGCAATTCCTCTCGGCTTGCTTGAGAGCGAGCTGTTCGGTCACGAAAAAGGCGCCTTCACAGGTGCGGTAACGCAAAAACTGGGCCGCTTCGAGGCGGCGAACGGCGGTACATTGTTCCTGGATGAAATCGGCGACATGCCACTGGAGTTGCAGGCGAAACTATTGCGTGTACTGCAAGAGCAGGAGTTCGAGCGCGTGGGCGGCACGTACACTCGTCGAGTGGATGTCCGCATCGTGGCTGCCACGAATCAGGACCTTGCCGGCCTGGTCGCCGACAAACAGTTCCGAATGGACTTGTATTACCGGCTCAACGTGTTTCCCATCACAATTCCGCCACTGCGCCTGCGCTTGGACGATATTCCGATGTTGGTAGCGCATTTCGCTCAGAAGTTCGGGGAACGGATGTCCAAACACATCTCCAGAATCGCGAAGAACGCAATGGATACTCTGATGCGCTATCCCTGGCCAGGAAATGTTCGAGAGTTGCAGAATTTCACCGAACGCGCAGTGATCCTGACGAAGGGCGACGCATTGCAGATCCCCCCGCTGCCGTCCCGAATGATAAATCGGGCGGAGCCCGTGACTTTAAGAGACGCGGAGCGCGATCACTTGCTGAAAGTCCTGGAGGAGAGTAATTGGGTCGTGGGTGGCAAGCATGGTGCCGCGGCGCGTTTGGGTGTGGCGCGCACAACCCTAATCAGCAAAATGCAAAAGCGCGGGCTTTCGCGTGAAGTGGCCCAGAGTCGATTTGCGATCTGACGGCAACCGCGACTTGTTCAGATGAAGTTTATGGCGAGGTTCGCTGACCTGCGGTGGCTTTGTGAGGGAGTCCTGCGATTGCGCATTTATCGCAATGCGCTCTCCAGACCGCGCGGGATGACAGCGATAGGCACCAGTGTAGCGAGCGGGACATAGCCGTGCAGATCCATGACGGGGAATTGGCGCTGGCTCAAAGCTTGAATCAAGAACTGGAAAAACGAGTTCTCGAACGCACTTCTCAACTGGCCGAGGCAAATAGCCGGCTGACGAAACAGAATGAGGAACTCGCGCGAGCCGGCCGTAGGAAGAGCGAATTCCTGGCTCGAATGAGTCACGAGTTCCGCACGCCTCTCAATTCCATCATCGGTTTTACCGACCTGCTGGCTGAGGAAGGCGATGGACCTCTCGGAGAAGCGTACGCCTACTATGTTCGCCACGTGATTGAAGGGGCGCATCATCTGCTGGCCCTCGTAAATGACATCCTGGATCTTTCGCGAATCGAAGCCGGGCGGATCGATTTGCGGCATGAGGCGTTTGCAGCGGCGGATGCAATCTCGGAAGTCCTCTCCGTCACTCGTCCTCTGGCGGATTGCAAGGAAATCGAACTCTGTAGCGAGGTGTCACGGACGCTTTTCGCGTATGGTGATCGCACTCGTTTCAAGCAGATTCTTTATAACCTGCTGAGCAATGCCGTCACGTTCACGCCGCCTGGAGGCAGCATTCAGGTGACCGCCGAACCGGATTACGGCGAGATCCGCTTTGGTGTATGCGATACCGGCATCGGCATACTGCCAGAGCAGCAGACTGCGATCTTCGAGGAGTTCACACAAGTAACACCGGCACCGGCCCCTAGCGGCGCGAGGCAAGGAGCCGGCTTGGGCTTGGCGATTACAAAGCGAATCGTGGAACTCCATGGCGGCCGCATTTGGGTTGAAAGCATACTGGGAGAAGGGAGCCGTTTCTTTTTCACCATGCCGGCCGCTCGTGCCGCCGAAGATAGGTGAAAACGTCGTCCAGGACAGTATAGGAGGCCGGCTCTGACTTAGGTCAAAGCTGTATCGATGCTTTATGGTACTGAGCGGCCCTGCGGCGCCCACCTTTCAATGATCCGACGAACCATTTCACTGAACTCCTCAAAATGTTTTGGTTTTGAAACGAATTCGCGGGCACCCAGAGTGAGGCAGCGCTCCTTTTCCGCTGGACTTGCGGTAGAGCTGAACACGATAATCGGTGTCGCCCAGACGTGCCCTTTTTCAAGCAA
>Ga0335085_10015674_pt1 | contig 10987 bp, 12 predicted proteins | sample Lox_Sample_45_FD_206712 | JGI IMG/M metagenome (GOLD analysis project Ga0335085, IMG submission 206712) | Soil microbial communities from Loxahatchee National Wildlife Refuge, Florida, United States - Lox_Sample_4.5 | ecosystem: Environmental > Terrestrial > Soil > Wetlands | place: USA... | reverse complement strand
GCGTTCGAGCGGTGATTCATGAGGTAGACGACCACGTCTTCCTTCGGGATCTGCTCGAGGGCCGCCTCATCCTGGTAGTCGACGCTCACCTTGTACAGCAGGTTCACGAATATCTTGGCGAGGTTGTATCCCACCTTGTAGTACGACAGCACGTTGAAGTGGGGCACGATCTCCGCGATGTAATCGTCCACGCGGCGCCGGACATCGGCCTCGGAGAGATTCGTGTTTCGCGCGTGATCGGCGATCGCCGCGATGACGACGGGATCCTGCTGCAACGCGTCACGCGCCTGGCGCCGCTGCTGCAGCTGATAGCGCGCCAGTCGTGTGTGAAACTCGTGGAGGGTGCGCAGGGCGTGGCGACGTAGCCACTCGGTCACGAGGCCGCCCCTCCGGCCTGCTTGAGCTGGGCGTATCCCATCCCCCTGAGAATCGCCACACGCTTCGCCATCGGGGGATGCGTCGCCAGCACGTCGGCCACGAGCCCTTCGCGGGTGGTCAGGTGGCGGCCCAGCGGGTCGGCAATGCACATGTGGGCGGTGCCGCCTTTGATGTGCGTCGTCGGCGCATCGGCGGCTTCGATCTTCTGCAGCGCGCTGGCCAGCGCGAGAGGATTGCGCGTGAACTGGGCGCTCATCGCATCGGCCTGATACTCGCGCGTGCGGCTCACCGCCAGGGCAAGCAGCTGGGTGATGATCGGGGCGAGAATCCAGGACAGCACCCACACGACGACGAGCACCAGGACCAGCGGCCCCAGATCGCTCTTCTTCCTGCTGCTCCCCCCGCTGCTCCCGCTGCCGCCGAACAAGAACAGCCGGCTCGCGCCGTCGCGCATGAGCAACACCGCGCCGACCAGCGCGGCGAGCGTCGTCATCAACCGGACGTCCAGATTCTTGATGTGCCCCAGCTCGTGCCCGATCACAGCCTGGAGCTCGTCCCGAGTGCAGAGGTCGAGCAACCCCTGGGTGACGGCGACGTGCGCGTGCGTGGGGTCGGTGCCCGTCGCGAACGCATTGGGATCGCTGTCGGGCACGATCCAGATGCGCGGCCGCGGGACGCCCGCGGCGATCGCCATCTCTTCGACGACGTTGACGAGCTGCCGTTGCTTGTCGTCCACCGGGTCGAGCACCTCCGCTGCGCCTGTTGCCCAGAGGACCTTGTCCGGGCCGGTGCGGTATGCGTACCCGGCGAGCATGGCGCCGAGCGCAAGCATGACGATCCCAAACCACCAGACGTGGTGCTGCTCGGGCGCGGGCGCATGCGCAGTGGAAAGCGCATAGATGTAGTCGCCGCCGAATCCCAGCCAGCCCATGAACAACACGAACCCGCACAACAGCCAAAACGTGCGACGCCGATTCGTCTCCTGCTGCTGAAACAGGTTGAGCGATGTCTCGTCCGTCACGACTTCGGCTTCATCGAGAGATCCACCTGTGGGACGTCACGATCCGTCCGGTCCTCGACCTCCCATAGCGTCGCCGGCTGCGCGTGCGCCAGTCCGGCGACGAGCGACGTGGGAAACTGCTGCTGCCTGGTGTTGTACAGCGTCGCGGTATCGTTGTACAGCTGCCGCGCGAACGCCACCTTGTTCTCGGTCGAGGTCAGCTCCTCCTGCAGCTGGCCGATATTGCCGGTCGCCTTGAGCTGCGGGTACTGCTCCACCACGACCATGAGGCGGGACAACGCGGCCGACAGGGCGTTCTCCGCCTGGCTGATCTGCTTCACGGCATCGGGACCGGCGGCGTTGACCTTGACGGCCTGATTCCGCGCCTGGATCACTGCCTCCAAGGTGCCCTTCTCGAACTCCATGGCTCCCCGGACCGCGTTCACGAGGTTGGGAACGAGGTCGTGGCGGCGCTTGAGCTGGACGTCGATTTGCTTGAACGCGTTGACCGTCTGATTCTTGAGGGACACGAGCCCGTTGTATGCGCCGACCAGCCACAGGGCCACCACAACCACCAGGATCAGCAGAATCCAGGACGACATCGCGCGCTCCGAGTTGATGGTCGTGCCACTCAACGCTTCCCGCTGCCGCTCGCTACGTCGCTCCCTGAGGGAGGAGCTTGTTGATCGTCTGGCGCACCGCGTCCGCGATGGCGGCATCGCCCGGGCCAACGCGGGCGAGGGGATGTCCCGCCTCGATCTGCAGCTCTAGGCCGCGGGCCAGCGGAATCCGCCGCCAGGTGCTGGGGTCCGCGGCGTCGCGGGTGGCGTCGCGCGCGATCCACGCGTTCAGCGCGCGTCCTGACCGTCCGCGCGGCGGTCCGCCGGGGCTCGCCACGGGGAGGCGGTCCGGGGGAGGCAGGGACGCTCCCAGGGTCTGGGCCGCCCGGCGCTCGAGCACGTCCCCCGTCTGATTCTGCATCTCCTTCGTGATGGCCGCGAGGGTCCCCCCCTCCATCTGGCGGAGCTTGATGCACAGCAACTGAAGGAAGTGACGGTAGGAGTATGTCGCCGCGGTCCCGCGGCCCTCCGGTGGGCTCACCAGCCCCTTGGTGACGTAGAAGCGGATCGTGCGCTCGCTCGGCTGCGCGCGCGCTGCGGCATTGATCGGGGTAATCGCCGAGGCGTCGAGCACCGCGCCGACGAGGGCCGCGAGATCGCGCAGGTTCCAGGGGGCGAGGTTGCGATACTCGCGGAGGACGTGGAGCGGGTCGTGCTGGGGGGCCCCCGTCATGGATCAGCCGTTGCCCAGCTCCCGCTGCTGCACGCGCAGGACGCCCGCGAGCCAGGCGGAGATCTCGGCGATGTCGAACGGCTTGCGTATCACGGTGCAGTGGTGATGCTCCAGCCAGCTCCGCACCTCATCCGCGCCCGCGTCTCCCGTCATGATCGCGATGCGCCCGTCGAGCGCCGGCCACCGATGGACGATGGCCAGGTACAGGGCGAGGCCCGACATCGTGGGGAGGTGGATGTCGAGGAGGAGTGCGTCGGCCATTTCGGAGTCGAGGAGCGCGTAGGCGGCCTCCGCGCTGCCGGTGCTGAGTACGCGATAGCCGGCGCGGCCCAGCATGCGCTCGAGCACGCGGCGGACGGGGGCTTCGTCATCCACGATGAGGACGGTTGGGAGCGCGCGCGTCACGACGCCCCGAGGGCCACGGCGACGGACCCTGGCTTGGCGAAGAACCGCTGCGCCACCCGCTCGAGCGCATCGGCCGGCGACAGCGAGAGGCGCATCTCGCCCGCCGTCAGGCCGAGATAGGTGCGGGCATGCTGCTGCAGGGTTTTCACCTGCGCGTAGCCCAGGCGCTGCGCGACGTCTTCGACGGTGAATCCGGGGTCCTGGAGGAGGCGATGCGCGTAGAGCACGCGTGCCGCAGCCAGGAAATGCCGGGGGCTGGGCAGCCCGATGCGGGTAAACCAGCGCTCACACGTGCGCCGGTCCACGCGCGCACGCGCCGCGATCTGCCCGACGGTCTGGACGCGCTCGGGGTCCTGGAACGCGTCCTCGAGCACCCAGCGCAATTCCTGCGGCAGGGGTGCGAGGGCCGCGGCGAGCTGGTCCAGGAACAGGCGCGACGCCGCGCGGGCCTCCTCCTGCGACAGGACCTCCCGGAGCCGGCTCGGATGATCGTCGTAACGCGCGAACACGACGTGGCGGATGCCGCGCTGGCCGAGGGTGAGGAGCACCGCTGCGGTCTCGGGGGAGAGGCTCGTGTAAAGGATCAGGGGGAGCGAGGGGAAGAGCACGCGCAGCCGCTCGATCTCCTGGGCGCTGGGCGTTCCTCCGAGGAGGGGGTCGACCACCGCCAGCTCGACGGGCCGGCTGCGGATGGCGGTAAGGGCTTCGCCCCACGTGGTTACGCGAGCGAGGGTAAACCGCGTCGCCGCGGCGCGGCGCAGTTTGTGGAGCTGGACGTCCGGGATGGCGGCCAAGATCAGCATGGATGTCGCAAAATCGCCCCTCGGTGCCGCAAAAACGCCCTTATCGGGACCTAGTCGCCGAGCCATGTTGCGGGCTCACGTCCGCACCCTCAACCCGACTCTGGGAGGCCCTATGTCCCGCAGTCTTCGCGCCCTCTTCGTTCTCGTCGCCATCTCGTTCGCACTGTCCGCCGCCGCCTGCTCGAATGTGGCTGGTCCACATAGCGCGCAGTGCGACGTCAACGGCGCGAACGTCTGTCATTAGCTAAGTCGCGATGAGGGCGACGGCGGCCGAGACCTCTCGAACCGCCTCGCTCTGCACGATCGGCTCTCCGTCCTCGAGCGAGGTGGCGACCTCGGCCTCCTCGAGGGCGGTGAGGCCGTTCCTGATGCGCTCGATCTTGAAGACCGCAGCGTGGATGCCCGCCTCCTCCGCAGTCGCGAGCGCACGGTCCAGGGTGCTGCGAGCCCGCCCGAAGTGTCCGAAGCGCGCCTCTCCGATGCCGAGCTTCAAGTAGTAATCCGCCTGGATGTTCGGTGGCATGTCGGCGAGCTTCCGCTCGCACTGACCGCGCCAGCGCGCGAAGGCCACTTGGTCACGCCGGTATGAGGCGGCGTGCATCAGCTCCACCAGCGCGTTGGCGACCATGTCGCCCGACGCGCCCCGGCGCACCACCTGAGCCAGGGCGCGCTCGGCGCCCTGAGCGTCTCCCAGCATCAGCAGCATGAGGCCAACGTCGGCCAGCGCACGCAGCCGCTCCTCTTCGTCGTCGTAGAGCTCGTAGGCCCGCCAGGCGTGGCGCAACGCTGCGTCCGGCGATCCGCGATGCTGCAGGACGGCGGCGAGAGAATGCTCCACCATCGCCTCGGCAGACTCATCGCCGGCTTCCTGTGCGTCCGTCAGTATTCCCACCAAGCGCCGCTCGGCCTCGGGCAAGTTGCCGCGTCCGAACACGGTGCTCGCGCGCCCGATGCGGCTCAGCAGTTCGGAGTGGTGGTCCCCCGCGGAGAGCGCGGCGGCGGCCGCCGCCTCGTACGCTTGCTCGGCGTCGTCGAAGCGATTCAGCTTGCGGTACACACGCCCCGTGCGCAATGCCACCGCCACGATATCAGCCGACGCGATCCGGTCGGCCCCGAGTTGCCGCAACGTCCCCAGCACGTCGAGCGCTTCGGGGAGACGAAGGCCGTTCTCGAGATAGTGCGCGTAGGCCAGGAGCGCGGGCGCGAGCAGCCGCACGTCTCCCTCGCGTTGCGCGGCGGCCACGCTCGACACGAGTCCCTCAAGATGGGATCCCTCGGTCGAGGTCACGCGGAGATCATGACAGAACCGTTCAGTGGCGGCCCGCTGATACGAGAAGGCATCGGGGTCCACCGGCTCCCGACTCGGCGCCAGCAAGTCGATCAAGCGGAGCACGAGAAACGCCCCCTGGCCCAGGCGTGATTCCACCGCCTTGCCATGAGGCGCACGCGCCGCACGCTGCAGAAAGACCGCGTGCGGCAGCGAGTGCAGCTCGACCGGCCCAATCGACATCGCTGTCAGGTCCCCTCCGTGGTCCCGCTGGCTCACGCGCGGCGCAAACGCAGCGCCCGTGCCCAGGGGCCAAGCCGCTCGCGGCACACAACATAGCCTTTTCCATGCCAGGGCGTTAGCCCGCATTCTTCGGACTTTTTCGCCTTTCGCGGCGCGATTCAGATGTGATCTGCGACCGATCATGGTGCGAGATTCGGCCACGTGCGGCGGGGATATTCACTGATCGAGCTTGCAGTGGTGCTCGCTGTCATCGGCCTTGTGACGGCGATCACGCTGCCCAGACTGGCGGACCTGCTCGACAGCCTTGCCGTCGAGCGCGCGGCCGCGGACCTCACTACGGCCCTTGCCGTGGCACGCAACGCGGCTGTGATGCATGCGAGCCGCTCGAAGCTGGGCATCTCGACGGATTCGCTGCGAATCGACCGTTGGGACGCCGACGGATGGAGACCCCTCAGGCACGTGCCGGGGGCTGGGGACCTAGGCGTGACGGCCACGGTCTCGAACCCCGTCATCGTATTCGGTCCGCTGGGGATCGGATGGGGCGCGTCGAATACCCGAGTCGTGCTGAAACGCGGGGCGCACAGTGCGACCATCACCACGTCACGCATAGGGCGTGTCAAACGCTGGTAAGTCGTTGCAACACGGTGATTTGCTGGTGAGTGCGACGCTGGGGCGGGGGGACGCATCTAACAGGGTGCCATACCAGCGCAGGACAGGGTCGCGGCAGAGGTGTGACGGCCACCTCTCCCGACCTCCAGACCCGGGGAGCAATCGGCCCCGGGTTTTGGCTGTTCAGGCCCGTAGAAACCGCCTCAGCCCCTCCTCGAAGCTCAGCGGCTGGATTCCCAGCACGGATTGGATCGCATTGGCCGGCGTGACACTTCCTTCCACCAACATCTGCAGCTGATCGATCGTGATTGGAGCGAGGGGCCCGAGCGCGTCGCCGAGGCGCGCGAGCAGCCGTGCGACCGGCATTGGGATGTGCACGATCGGCCGTTCGCGATCGATGGCGCGACCCACGGCGCGGATCAGCGCTTCGAAGGTGATCACGTCGGGGCCGCCGAGCTCGAGCGTCCCGGTGATGTCACGGCGCTCCAGCGTCACTGCACAGGCCAGTGCCACGTCCTCGATCCAGACGGGCTGAAAGGGGAAGGCTCCGCTCCCGAAGACGGGCGCGATGGGCAGCCAACGCTGCACGCGTGCGAGGGTGCGGATCGGCACGCTCTCGGGGCCGTTGATCAGCGATGGCCGGAGGATCGCGGCAGAGAGTCCCGAGCCGCGCACCAGCTCCTCCGCCTGCCACTTCGTGCGCAGGTAGCGCGTTGCGCCCCGATCCGGGCGTGCGCCCAGCGCGCTGATGTGCACGATACGCCCGACGCCGGCCTGGCGAGCCGCATCGAGCAGGCGGCGCGTCCCGTCCACGTGCACGGCGACGAAGCTGGCGCCGCCAGTTTCGACGATGATCGCAACCAGGTGCGCGACCGCATCAGCGCCGCGGCACAGCGTGGTTAGGGCGGCTGCGTCGTCCAAGGAGCCAGGGACGAGATCGACCGACTGCTGCGGGAGTACGCGGGCCCGCGTCGGGGCTCTGACCAGGGCGCGAACGCGGTGGCCCCGTTGGACCAGCGTTGGGACAAGGTGACGACCGACGAACCCGGTGGCGCCAGTAACGGCGATGATCACGGGACGAAGCTACGCGGTTTCGCCACCCTCATCGAGAAACACCAGGGTGCGGCGCCGGGCGACGACCGCCGCCAGCGCCTCATAGACTCGCGGATCGACCACCGTTCCGACGAGGTCGGCGATGCGCTCGATCGCTTCTTCCGGGGTGAGCTTGTTCTGATAGGGGCGTGCCGTGCAGAGCGCGTCGTACACTTCAGCCACGCCGATAATCCGGGCACCGAGCGGGATTTGCTCGCCGCGCACCCCGTCCGGATAGCCGGTGCCGTCCCAGCGTTCGTGGTGGCTCCGCACCATGGGGATGATGTGCTCGAGGTGCGGGAGCGGAGCGAGGATCTGCGAGCCGATGATGACGTGCTGCTGGACGTGCTCGAACTCCTCGGGCGTGAGCGGCCCCTCCTTGTTCAAGACCGCCTCGCGGGTGCCGATCTTGCCGACGTCGTGCAGCCGGCCGGCGACGCGCACGTGCTCGACCTCGTCGTCCGGCAAACCAAGCTGCGCGGCGATGGTAGCGGACATGTCCGCGACGCGGGCGGAGTGGCCCCGCATGTAGGGGTCCTTCGCCTCGAGGGCGTTGACGAGGGCTTCCAGGGTCGCGACCGAGATCCGCTCGAGCTTCTGGCGCTCGCGATGCAGCTCGGCGGTGCGCGTCGTGACCTCTTCCTTGAGCCAGCGGTTCAGCTCGCGGCTCTCGAGCAGGGTGTCGCGACGCTTGAGCGCGCGCTGCACCGCGCGCGCCAGGTCCGCGAGCTCGATCGGCTTGGTGAGGTAGTCCAAAGCGCCACGCTGCATGCAGAGGGCTGCGCTGGTGGCGTCGTTCACGGCCGTCAGCATGAGGATCGCGAGGTCGGGCTCGATATCGAGGGCTTGAGGAACGAGGTCCACACCGCTCGTGCCGGGCATGCGGATGTCGCAGAGCATCAGCGCGATCTTATGGCGCCGGAGGAGGTTCAACGCTTCCTCACCAGACGCGGCGGCGTACGACTCGAACTGTTGCTGCGCCAGGAACTTCTTGAGGGCGCTGCGAATCGGCTCCTCGTCGTCCACTACCAGGACGGCGACCGGAGCGCCAGACTCAGTCACTCGAGGACTCCTTGCGGGGCCGGCCAAAGATGGCACCCGTCCTGACGGGGCGCCAGCAGGTTACGCGTCGGCGCTTACAAACGTTAGGTCGCGGGGTGCGGGCAGGATCCCCGCTCGGGCGCCGCGCTCGAGCAACTCGCGTACGGCCCGGCGACCCAGGTCCCCATAGTCGACGGTGAATGCGTTCACGTACATCCCGATGAACCGGTCGGTGCGTTCGGCATCCAGACCGCGGCTGAACCCACGGGCGTACGCGAGGCCCTCGGCGCGGTTCGCCAGGGCGTATTCGATGCTGGCCTTCAAGTCGCGCGCGATCTCGCGCGTCAGCGGCGCGCCGAGGTCGCGGCGCACCACATTGCCGCCGAGCGGGAGCGGCAACCCAACTTCCCGATGCCACCACTCTCCCGTGTCGACCCAGAGATGGAGCCCGCGGTCCTGATGCGTCAGCTGCCCCTCGTGTATCAGCAGCCCGGCGTCGGCCTCTCCGCGCGCGACGCAATCCTCGATTTGGTCGAAGGGCACGACCACGTGGCGTACGGCGGGCTGGTAGAGACGGAGGGCGAGGAATGCGGTGGTGAGCTCCCCCGGGACGGCGACCCGACGGCCGGCAAGAGCGGCGCGGGGGTCAGGGGGCGGGGGCGTCCGCGCGACGACGCGAGGCCCATAGCCGTCCCCGATGCTCGCCCCGTGCGCGAGGAGCACATAACGGTCGGTGAGGTATGCGTACGCGTGCAGGGACACAGCGGTCACCTCGAGCTCGCCGCGCAACGCGCGCCGGTTGAGACTCTCGATGTCTGCGAGCTCGTGGACGTAGCGGCGGTCGCCGCTCGCAATGCGTCCGGCGGCAAGCGGCCAGAACATGAACGCGTCGTCCGCATCCGGGCTGTGCGCCACGTGAATCGTTCGCGTCGCGGTAGTCAAACGGCCTCCTGTGGCGCCCGCCGGGTGCCGGTGGGAGCGGGGAATCTAACTGGCAGGATTGCCGGTGGCAGGGTAGAGTTCGCTGTCATGCGCCCGGTCGCTCCCTGCTTGCCGCAGTGCGCCCTGCTCTCATGAGCGCCCCGTTTCCAGGGCAGGATCGGGCGAGGCACATGGGCGAATTGAGGCGCGGAGAGCAGCGCTGGGACGTGTTCGTGGAGACGCAGCCGGATGGGGAGCTCGAGGCCGTGCGGGGCCGGCTGCACTTCGTAAGCGGCGGGAAGCACCGCTCCACGTCGTGGATCTTCCTCGAAGCGTCGGAGCGGGACGTTCAGGAGCGATTCGGGGAGTTTTCCGCCGTCGAGCTGTGGCACTTCGTCGCCGCCCTCGATGCCTGAACCCGCGCAGCCTGTGGAGCCATGCTCCCCAGTGGGCCTGTGCAATGGCGGTACTGCTCGGTGGCTGTAGTGGCGCGTCTCGCGTACGGGACACGCGCGGCGTCCAGACCCTCGGGCGGTGGGAGTGGCACGGGCGCCTCGTCGCCGAGCCCGATTCCCACCTGACCCTGGTGCGCCTGCAGATCGATACCAGCCCATCGCCCGCCGCAGGTGATGTCGTGCTCGCCCGCTACGAGTTCAATCCGACCGACGCGCTGGGCGACGAATACGCGCTGACGGTCGGGCTGGACCTCGGCAACGTCCGCGACATGGCGCCGGGAGCGACCACCGCGCTCGGCCCCCGGCCGGGGCGGGTCGCCGCCTACGCGACTGTCGCGTGCCTGTGCCGGCCGCTGAGGCTCGACTCGTCGCGTGGCACGTTCACGCTCTCGACGCGGGGGATGCGGCAGCTCATCGGACGGCTGGACGCGACCTTCTACTTCAGCGAGTGGAACGATCCCACGCGCCATACCCAGTATCCACTGCACCAGCGGCTTGATGCGATCAAGTAGCGCGCTCGCGCTCGGCGTGGCGGTGCTCGCCATGGCCGCGCCGCGAGTCCTCCACGCCCAGGCGCCGCGGGACCCGCCGGTCATCGACACGATCATCGTGGTGAATCGCGGCATCTTCGACCAGAACGAGATGATCGAGACTCCCCCGTTCATCACGAGGGTGGCCGACGCGCTTCACGTGCGTACGCGCGAATCGGTCATCCGGCGCACGCTGACGGTCAACCAGGGAGACCGGTTCGATTCGGCGCGGGTTGCGGAAAGCGCGCGCGCGCTGCGAGGCCTGAACGTGTTCCGCGACGTCGCGGTCGACACGATACGTGTGCACGGCCGCCTGGCCCTGCTCGTGGAGACGGCGGACGGGTGGAGCACGAAGCCGCAATTCAACTTCTCGAGCTCGGGCGGCAGCATCACGTGGGCCGCCGGGATTGAGGAGGACAACCTGCTCGGCACCGCGACCTCACTCAGAGCGCTCTACACCAAGACGCCCGACCGCAGCCTCGGGCAGTTCGTCTACTCGAATCCTCACTTCATCGCCCGCCGCCCGCGGCTGCAGTTGAGCTACTCAGCCCTGTCCGATGGGAACTTCGGGGCGTGGGGCGTGGGAGTGCCATTCTATGAAACGGCCGCCCGGCACGCCTACGGGACGAACGGCGACGTCGGCACGGTGCGGGTGCTCCGATTCCGCGACGGACTGTTTCAGGACAGCGTCAGGCGCCAGACACTACGCTTCGCGGTGGGCGGCGGCCTCGCCTTGCATGCGACCAGCGAGGGGTACTTGCGGTTGTGGGGCAGCGCCGTCTGGCGGGAGGAGGAGTTCGTCAATCCGCTACCCCCCGCCCCCGGACTCGTGGTGCCTGATTCCATTTATGGCACCGTGGGCGCGGGTATCGAGTGGGGCCACCCCCGGTTCACCGTGCTTCGACACTTCAACACCTACGCTCGCCGCGAGGACGTCAATCTTTCCCAGT
>Ga0335085_10015673_pt1 | contig 10988 bp, 7 predicted proteins | sample Lox_Sample_45_FD_206712 | JGI IMG/M metagenome (GOLD analysis project Ga0335085, IMG submission 206712) | Soil microbial communities from Loxahatchee National Wildlife Refuge, Florida, United States - Lox_Sample_4.5 | ecosystem: Environmental > Terrestrial > Soil > Wetlands | place: USA: Florida... | reverse complement strand
AATCAGCCCCCATCGCATGAGCGACAGCTTGCGGTCGGGTCCCTTAGCATTCTGGCGCAGCACCGGGACGGCTTGTGTTGGCGCAATGTTGAACCGGGGGACCCAGTCGTCCCCCTCCCACTCCGCGCCGAAGTGTTCTTCGAGGAGCTGCTTTCGTCGCGACAGTCGGTAGCGTCCACACATGCCGAAACATTATGCCATCGTGGCCTTTGCTGCCCGATCAGGGACGAATCGATAAATTTTTCTAATATTTTTCCTGAGCGCGGGTGAGCACGTTCACACAGGCCACCCACCCCCGGTACCCCCTGGACAATTGGCACGAAGGCAAGCGGAGGAGGCGGGAGAATTTGTGTCGTGACTTGTGTCGTAACCCTGCCATCCGTACCCCTCTCAGGTGCTATCGCGTGGTGTCGCTCGCGCACAGGTGCAGGGCTGGGAACAGCGGGCAAACCCGCATGAACACTGCCTGTCGGTGTCATTCGCTCTGGCTCGCTGTCGGAGCGTTACACTTCGTTGAGGGAAATGGCATGGAAGAGGTCGTCGGTTCGATCCCGACCAGGTCCACCAAATCCCACCTTCCCGGCGTGCTACTATCGGCCACATTGATGCGGCGTCTCTGCGTGCTCTTGCTAGCGGCCACCAGCCTTGCGCAAACATCGCCGCCGCCCGTTCCGCAGTTCCAGGACATCGCCCGCGAAGCCGGCCTGAACGTTCCTAATATCTCCACCAAAGACGAGTACTACATCGTCGAGTCCATGAGCGGCGGCGCCGGTTTCATCGACTGCGACAACGACGGCAAGCTCGATATCGTCACCGTCAACGGTTCCACCATCGAACGCTACCGCAATGGCGCCGACCTGATGGTCACGCTCTATCACCAGGACGCCAACCTGAAATTTACCGATATCACCAAAGCGGCCGGCCTGACACGAAAAGGCTGGGGCATGGGCGTCTCCGTCGCCGACTTCGACAATGACGGCTGGCAGGATCTCTACGTCACCGGCTACGGCGGCAACGCGCTCTACCGCAACCTCGGCAACTGCAAGTTCGAAGACGTGACCGACAAAGCCGGCCTGCGCGTGGGCGGCTTCAGTTCCGGCGCCGCCTGGGCCGACTACGACCGCGATGGCAACGTCGATCTTTTCGTTTCGCGATATACCCATCAGGACCTGAACGCGCTTCCGGAGACTCACGCCGACGGCGTTCCCTGTGCCTATATGGGCCTGCGCGTTTATTGCGGTCCTTCCGGCCTGACCGGAGAAAGCGACTTTCTTTTTCACAATCGCGGCGACGGAACCTTTGAAGACGTTTCGAAGAAGGCCGGCGTCGACAACGAGAATCACTACTTCGGTATGCAAGCCGTCTGGGCGGACTTCGCCAACGACGGTTGGCCCGACCTGTATGTCGCCAACGACGTAAACCCCAACTACCTTTACCGTAACAAGCACGATGGAACGTTCGAGGAAGTTGGGTTGCTCACCGGCACCGCGGTCAACAGTGACGGCCGCATGCAAGGCTCGATGGGCGTGGACATCGCCGATTTCGATCACGACGGCGTGCTCGACATTATCGTCACCAACTATATCCAGGAAGGCGTCGACCTCTACTGGAATCGCGGCGAGATGGGTTTCGACCAGATTTCCGGCAGCGCCGGCCTGCTGCAGGCAACCCGCCGCTATGTAGGCTGGGGTACCGCGTTCTTCGACATGGATAACGACGGCTGGCTCGATGTCCTCGTCACCAACGGCCACATCTATCCCCAGGTGGACGAGGTCAAAGGAGACGTCAGCTTCCGCGCCCCGCTCTTGCTCTTCCGCAATCGCCGCGATCGGACCTTCGAAGACGTGACCGGCGTGTCGAACCTGAACCAGGGTGGGCTCTACATCCGGCGGGGAGCGGCGTTTGGCGACGTCAACAACGATGGCAAGGTTGATGTCCTCATCCTCAACCACAATGACAAGCCCAGCCTGCTCATCAACCGCACCCAGACTGGCAACCATGCCGCGTTATTCAAGCTGATTGGCACCAAGAGCAACAAGGCAGCCATTGGCGCCCGTGTGACGGTCACAGCAGGTGGGACCACCCAGTTCATGGAAGTCCACAGCGGATCAAGCTACCTCTCACAGAACGATCTGCGCCTGCACTTCGGACTCGGAGCGAATGCGGTGATGGAGAAGATCGAAGTCAGCTGGCCCAGTGGGGCAAAAGAGACCTTGAACAACTTGCCCGCGGATTTCATCTACACCGTGCTGGAAGGTGGCGGGGTTCAGGGCAAGACGGCGTTGAATCACTGAGTACTCATTGATTGCCAGTCCTACTTTTTCAACTCCTCATACGCCTTCATCTCCTGAATCGCATCCTCGGCCCGTCCCATGTGCTGGTAAGCAAGCGACAACTCATAGTGAATCTCCGGCAAACTTCGGTTCGCGGCTTCCAGTGCTTTCAACCGACCAACTCCTTCATCGTAGGCGCCGGTTCGCGCCAGCGACGCCGCATACACAAACGCCAGCTTGGGCGTCTGACCCATCTGGTCCTGGATCGGCCGCAGCCCTTCTACCACCCCCGCATAGTCTTCAATCTTGAACAGGCTGAACCCGAGCGCGCCACGTGCTGCCGTATCATCCGGATTGGCTGCGAGATAACTCCTCAGCAAAGGCGCCGCCTCGCGGAGCTGGCCTGAGTAGAACAACGCCATGCCGAGATTGTGATCGAGCCCGGGCAGAGCCGCGTTCCACTGACGCGCCCGCCGGAAGTAGTTCGCAGCCGTCGCGAAATCCTTCTCATTGCCCGCAATCGCACCCAGGTTGTTATACGAATCGGCAATGCTGGCACGCAGCTGGTCGGCAGCATGGCTTTCCGGACCGGCCGATTCTGCCGCGGCATCGGTTGCCGCAGCAGGCGCTTCCGCTTCCTCCCGCAGCACGCTGCCCGCTCCGACGGCTCGGGCGTCCGCAGTCAGCACCGTGCCGGAATGCTTCTGCATCTCTGCGACGAGTGCGAGTTCCTTCTTGCCTTCCTCCTGATGCCCGGGTTGTGAGAGCAGAATGCGTCCCAGCAGGTAGTGAGCGCGGGTAATCTCGCGGCTTGTCTGGTTGCCCGCAATGGCCAGCGCCTGGCGCAAGATCACCTCGGCGTCCTTGGGGCGATTCGTCGCCATGTACGTGTCGCCCAGCGCGAGCAGCGCCTGCAGGTCTTTGGGGCGGAGCGTCGTAGCGCGGACCAGTTCTTTCTCCGCTTCCTCCCACCGGCTCTGCTGCACCGCAATGTAGCCGAGCATGTAGTGGCTCGAGAAGTCATCCGGCTCCAGTTCCAGTTCGGCGCGCAATTCGGGGATGGCCTTGTCATATCCGGCAGCCTCGTCGCCGCGCAGGTAGGAGAGAGCCAGTTGGTAGTGCGCTCCGCGCACACGCGGATTGATCGCCATGGCTCTGCGGAATTCGGCCTCGGCCTCTTTCGCATATCCGGCCTGACTGTAGGCCCGGCCAATGAAGATGTGGTTGCCGTCGCTATCTCCCCACTGCCGCAGCATGGAATCAAATAGAGCCCGCGCGGCCGTGTCGTTATGTTCCAAGAGATACGCCTTGCCCAGCAGATATCCGGTGCCGAATTCGGGATCCTTGGCGTACGCCGCCTGCAATTGCGTACTCGCGCCGGCGTAGTCTCGCAACTGGTACAAAACCTGTCCCAGGAGCAAGAGGGCTTCCGGATTCTCCGGCTGCAGCCGAACCGCTTCCTGCGCCTGTTCTTTCGCCGGCAGGAATTTCGTAACGCCGAAGAGCGCCCGCGAGTACTCCATGCGCAGGTCCACGTCGCCCGGCGCAAGGCTCACCGCTTCTTCGTACAGAGGCAGGGCCTTATCCAGATGGCCGGTTTTCGCCGTGGCGGTGGCAAGGGTGCGCAGAACCTCTCTGAGAAATAACCGGAATGCCGCTCCGGCCTGCGCCTCTTCTCCGGCCGCAAGATGTTTTCCGGCGGCGGCATAGTACTGGAACGGATCGCTGCCAGAATCACTCGGGGCGGCCTGAGGCTGCGCCACGCTCAGTAGAGACGACGCAACCAGCAATCCCAACGAGAAAACGTGACACCCGCAAGAGAGTAGTCCCCGGCCGTGTCGCCCTGCAGTGTCTCCGCAACGCCCGACAGTCCGCGTCTCCTGCATGGTTCGGTTATTTCGCTTCGGGCACGTTCCGCGAGGGATCGCCCTTAGAAGACCTGTGCCTTCGTTTTCCAGCCCAATCATCTCACATCCGATCCACGGGAAAGGAACGGAACGCGGCCCACTTTTCTTGCCGGGTTTCCCCTGCCGAAGTCGTAAAATATCGTTTCGGTGCAACACGTCAGAGGTGTGAAACATGAAGAGGACCACGCTGTTTCTTTTGTTGTGTGTGGTGGCGATCCTGCCGGTCCCGTTTGCCGCGGGCCAGATGGATCAGCAGATACCGGAGTGGAAGCGCGAGCAGAACCGGAACCAGATGGAAGATGCCTCCAACCAGGCCAGTTCCAAACAGAACAAGGTTCCGAAAGAGGTCAAAGTCTCCATCGAAGCGGAAAAAATTCGCGGTTCGATGGCGCCGTGGGTAATGGCCGTCCATTCGCTTGCCTCCGACGCCCATCTCGCCGATCCCGACGTGATTACCTTGCTGCGGAACGCTGGCATCACCACCGTGCGCTATCCCGGCGGACACGTCGCGGGTACGTATCACTGGACCACGTATCATCCTACGAACTGGCAGGGACTTGATCACCCTAACGTCGGTTACGCGCCGCCGAATAACCTCGGATCCTTCATGCGCTTCATGGAGCAGGTCGGGACCACCATCTTCACTGTGAACTATGGCTCGAACCTGAACGGCACTGGCCCTGGAGAGCCCGCAGAAGCGGCCGCGTGGGTCGCATACGCGAACGGCAATCCCGCTGACGCCAAGGCCATCGGCAAGGATTCTGCAGGCAATGACTGGCAGACCGTTGGCTACTGGGCCACCATGCGCGCCTCGGCGCCGCTGCCCACCGACGACGGCAAGAACTTCCTCCGCATTCAGCACCCCGCGCCGTTCGGCATTCGTTATTGGGAAATCGGAAATGAGGCCTATCTGGACGGCTATTACGGTGGAGAAGGCCAGGAAGAGGACCTGCACGCCCCCTATCCCAAGGAAGCCAAGGAAAACGAAAAGCAGCGCAAGAAGAATCCGAATCTCGGGCCGGAAGCCTATGCACGGAACTTCGTCCAGTTCGCCCAGGCGATGAAGGCTGTCGATCCACGCATTCGCGTGGGAGCGTCGCTGGATTTGCCCCTGGCCGGGCAGATCAACCGGCAGGAGTGGACACAGGATCCGGTCACCGGAAAGTATGTCCCAGACACAAACGTGAGCGTCGACAAGGATTTTAACCGCGGGATGGACTGGGACAAGGGCGTACTCACGACAGCGTGCAACGACATCGACTTCGTATCTCTACACTGGTCCCCGAGCGATACCACCGAAGACTCGGGCTGGAAGAACATGGACAATTACAAGCTTCTGGCCGCCCCGCAGGATACCTTGCGGCAGATCCTGATGGGAGCCGTGAACCAGCTCCAGGCCGCCTGCGGGCAGCGCGCGCGCAGCATTCAGGTCGCATTTACCGAGATCGGGCCTGCTTTTTATGTAAAAGTTATAGACGAGATAGTGCCTGGACTATTTGCCGCGGATGTATACCCGACATTAGTAGAGTATGGTGTTATTAACGCGGATTGGTCAGAGTTACACAACGCTAACTTCCTCGACGAACACAACAAACCCGGGCCTCATTACTTCGGCATGCAGATGGTGCATGCCCTGATGAATTTCAACGACGCGATCCTGGCCGCATCCTCCACCAGTTCGATGGTGTCCGTTCATGCCTCCAAGCGTGCCGACGGCAGCCTCGGCGTAATGTTGATCAATAAAGACGGCAAGAACGCTACAACCGTGAAAGTGACGATCAACAACGCGGCCCTCGCCGCCAAGGGAGTCCGGTTCGACTACGGCAAAACCAACCCTCCAGACGGAAGTTCCATCACAGGCAAGCCCATGGAAGGCCTGGGAACGTCATTCTCAGTTCCGATGCCGCCTTATACGGCAACCGTGATTGTGATTCCGAAGGCGCAATGAACGGGGACTCTCCTGGCGCGCGTACTCCCCAAGAAAGGTGTACCTTTCTAGTTGAACCTTCACAACGAGATTCGGACCTGATTCCCTTCGCATTCACACAAAAATAATGTGATTGACATTCGCGATCGGGGGGGCTAGATTGCGTCCGCCGCTCTATCTTAAGCCACAAACTCCTCAACCCCTAACAAGAAAAAGGGCACCCCATGAAACACTTGTGCTGGTTAGTCTTATCGGGGGCTGTTCTGCTGACCGGTTCGCTTCCACTTATTGCCCAAAGCGGGAACTGCACGTTTGGGTGCTTGAAGGTCGAGGAGATTGTCGTCCTTCCCTGCCACGGGAATAACTGTGAGAGTACCTTTGTCATAGAGGCCTGCCGACAAGGCTGCAACTGTGGAACATGTTTTACGAGCGGTTATGGTGATTGTTGCGGGTATCACTGGAGCACCCTGAGCATCGCTCAAGAGCCTGGAACGTGTAATGGATGCCAGGGTCTTGCGATTCATGCCCGTACTCACTCAGCTCGACGCAGCTCGAACACTCAACACAACGCCGTTCGGCAAGGCTATACACCGGGCCTTATCATGCTTACGCCAACAAAGAGCTATAGGCCACCATTGTTTATGTACGCCTACAATCGTTGCCGCCACACTTATATGTTGATCACCGAAGAACGCCAGTCGACCAAGATCGGGGGATGTAGCCATGCTTATACGTACAACGGCGCTCATGACCCTGCTGTGCGCTATCGGCGTGTGGGCCGCGGCGCAGTCAGAGCCTAAACCCGAACAAAAGTCAGCGACGAAGGCCATTACGCCGAAGGGGCCGTCCTTAAAGAACCCGGTGGCTGGACATCTGGTTCGGGTGCAGACGATCACCACTCCATCCGAAGTGGCACAGGTATTTTTCCCTCCCTTGCGATGTGACAGCGATGGCAACTACTATTTTCCGACGGAGGTTGTCGGTGCGCCGGTGATTCACAAGCTGAACCCCAGAGGTCAGAAGGTTGCGTCATTCAGGCCCGACGCAAACCCAGACTTGAAGGTTGACCTCGCCGCCTGGTACGCGCTCGACCCCGGCACAGGAGAGCTATACCAGCTTGTGGACCCTCATGTGCTTGACCGGTATGTGTACGTCTACAAATCCGATGGCACCCTTAAGTCCACCATTAAGCTCCAGACAGGCTTTCCTTTTTTCCCCAACCGGCTGGCAATATTCCCCTCCGGCCAATTTCTCGTCGCCGGGGATGAGTATGACGCCGACCGTACTGCAGCCATGTGGCCATTTACCGGGATCTTCGCGCCCGATGGACGCCTGCTCAAGGAACTGGAACTGGAAGATGACCAGACCCTTCACGATATGGCAGCGTCCGGAGATGCTCGGGTCGTATCTCCGACCAATTCTCAGTCCAACTTGGCGATTGACTATGGTCTTCTGGAGATGGGTACGGATGGCAATGCGTACCTGGTGCGGTGGGGCAACCCGGCGATTTTCTATACTATCTCCGCCGGCGGCCAGGTGGTCCGCCGATTTACGGTGGACGCGGGAGAATCTGGCTATCGGCCCGCGGGGTTCCACATCACCGGGAACCGCATCGCCATCCTCTTTTGGGACAGGGAGAGCGCCGACGAGGTCATGAAGATCGTCGATCTGGAAGGGCACGACATCGCGACCTATGAAGCTCCGAAAGGCGCCTACGGCGGAGATACCGGTCTAGGTTCCTCTTTCGCCTGCTATACAGAAAACCCTACTCGCTTCACGTTTCTTGGAGCGGACGACAATCGCAGAGTGCAGTTCTGGATTGCAGAACCCAGGTAGGGCGGCGCAGTCTTGGTCTCTCCGTTATTGGAAGTCGATGCGATGGCGGAAGGGAGCGGTGTTCGGGTCCGCCACTGTCGCCAATACGAGATACGATAGAAGGATGCGATTCGTTTTTCTTGAGGCCCTGTGCCTGCTGGTCATCGGGATCGGTGCGGAGTCTTTGTCCTCGTCAGCTCAGCAGTCGGCTGGTTCCACCATTGTCTTTGAAGAGGTTGCCAAGCAGAGCGGCGTCGATTTCATCTTCAACAACTCTGTCACGCCCAATAAAAATCAGCCGGAATCGGTGGTCGGAGGAGTAGCACTCCTCGACTACGACGGCGATGGTTACCTGGACATCTATTTCGTGAACGGCGCGGCCATTCCTTCGCTACAGAAAGAAGGACCGCAGTTCAAGAACCGCCTTTATCACAACAACCACAACGGCACATTCACCGATGTGACCGACAAGGCCGGAGTCGCGGGTGACGGATACGACGTCGGGGTGGCAATAGGCGACTACGATAACGATGGTCGCCCAGATATCTACACCGTGGGCGTTACGCGCAACCATCTCTACCACAACAATGGCGACGGCACCTTCACCGACGTGACCGACAAAGCCGGCGTCGGGGGCGGCGTCTACGACGGCGGCAAGAAGATGTGGTCGGTCGCGGCCGCGTGGGTCGACTACAACAACGACGGCCTGCTCGACCTTTTCGTCTCCAACTACGTGAAGTGGGAGGTCAACAAAGATCCGCTGTGCATGATGGCGAAAGTCCGCAGCTACTGCAGTCCGGAACACTACGAGCAACTGCCGAACACGCTCTATCGCAACAACGGCGACGGCACGTTTACCGACGTCTCGGTTGAGACCGGCATCGCCCAGCATCCCGGTCGCGGCATGGGCGTGACGATCGCCGATTATGATGGCGACGGCTTCATCGACATCTTCGTAGCCAACGACGACAGCCCCAATCAACTCTTCCACAACATCGGTGGCAAGAGGTTCGAGGAAGTGGGCGCGGCGGCTGGCGTTGCCTACACGCAGGACGGCCGAATCGTGTCCGGGATGGGCTCCAACTTCATCGACATCAACAATGACGGACGTCCCGATATCTGGATGACAGCGCTGCCCATGCAGACGTTTCCTCTCTACCTGAACCGCGGCAACGGGGAGTTTGACAACGTTACCGAGCGCAGCGGGTTGGCTTGGCAAACGCTGAAGAAGTCGGGGTGGTCGAACGCAGTCGTCGACCTCGACAACGACGGCTGGAAAGACCTGGTTGCCGCGTGTTCCGACGTGCTCGACACCATCGAACAATTCACGTCACGGCGATACGCGACTCCCAACGTTGTGCTGCGCAACCTGGGTAACGGGAAGTTTCAGGATGTCAGTGCGACAGCGGGCGAAGCATTTCAGTTGCCCGCAGTCCATCGCGGCATGGCGGTTGGCGATCTCGATAACGATGGCAAGATGGACGTCGTTGTTGTTGCCCTGAACAGCCAAGCCAAGGTTTTCCACAACATCTCCCAGAACGGCAATCACTGGATCCTGCTACAGCTTCGCGGCACCAAGAGCAATCGCATGGGCATTGGAGCGCGCATTCGGCTCACCGGCGAAGATGGATCGAAGCAGTACAGCGAAGTGACGACGAGCGTCGGCTATGCATCTTCCAGTGACAGCCGCGTGCACTTCGGGTTGGGCGCTTCGAAGAGCGCGAAAGAAATCGAAGTTCTTTGGCCGAGCGGAATTCGGCAAGTGCTTGAGAATGTTCAGGGCGATCGCCTCGTTTCGATCGAGGAGCCGAGTTCTTCTCCAAGCGCGGGGAAGAAGTGACTACTGCGGGGCTGGAATCACAGAGACGACGGGCTTTTCGCGTGTTTTTTTAATTCTCTCGAATTCTTGTTGTTCTTTCGCGGCGTCCGCTTTCCTGCCGGCGGCGCGATAGGCTTCCGCCAAGTCGAAGTGGTTCTCCGGGCTCTGGGGTTCCATGCGAACGGCAGTCTGTAATTCCTGGATGGCAGCCGCAGTTTGCCCGGCGGCGAGAAGAGTTCGGCCCAGTGCATTGTGAGCCAGGAAATAGTCAGGCGCGACTTTCACGACCTCGCGGGCGAGGGGGAGTGCTCCTTCGGAGTCGCCTTGCTTCAACTTGAGAAAGACGATCTGGACCCGCGCCACGATTTGTGACGGATTGATTTCGAGTTCCTTCTGAAATTCGCGCAGGGCGGCTTCCGGGTCGCTAACCAACAGACGCACACCATAGGCATAGTGCAGGTTCGGTTCTTTCGGATACTGGGCGATCAATTCCTGAAATGTTTTAAGCGACTCTTCCGGATGGCCGGCGAGGGAAGGCTCCCAGGATGCGCGACCGGCTTTCATAACGAGGTCTTTTTTGTCCGGCGGGAGGTCAGCCGGCAGAACCTGCATCCGAAGCGCATTGATGCCGACCGCTTCAATAATCGGCTCACTCACGTCCCCGACCCAGGAAAACGGCGCCAGGCGGTCATGCGCCCATTCAAACTGCCCGCTGAGGTTCAGCAGAATGGCAATGTGGTAGTTGACCGTCATCACCATCTCTGTGTTCGATCCCATGCCAAGCTCTTCTGCGCGAAGCAGTTGCTTCAATGACTCGGGATAATGGTGGAGTTGAAACTCGCAGAGGCCCATCAATGCCCGCGAGGAACCGTCCTTGACGTCGATCCGGCTGAGGTGCTGGAAGGCGTCCAGAGCTTGCGCATAGCGATGCAGGTCGTACAGGCCTGTACCGAGATACCACCATCCTTCGCCCCAGGAGGGGCGCAGTGTGACCGCCTTGCGGTAGAGCGTGACTTGCTCTTCGGTCTGTCCAGACTGGTGGGCCTGCTCGGCGCGCTGCTTGAGATCTGAGAATGACTCAGAGGGCGAGGCAGAATTGGCCTGCGCAGTGCAGGGAACGGCACTGAGGCAACCGAATGCGAGCACCCAGAGAATTATCTTTGCCAGCAATTCACGACTCTTTCGACGACATCACCAGCGGCTTGGCCGGAGACGTTAACTAGAATAGCAACATGGTACCCCTCCCC
>Ga0335085_10015672_pt1 | contig 10989 bp, 5 predicted proteins | sample Lox_Sample_45_FD_206712 | JGI IMG/M metagenome (GOLD analysis project Ga0335085, IMG submission 206712) | Soil microbial communities from Loxahatchee National Wildlife Refuge, Florida, United States - Lox_Sample_4.5 | ecosystem: Environmental > Terrestrial > Soil > Wetlands | place: USA: Florida... | reverse complement strand
TTGGTAGAGCGAAAGATACCCCTACTGGTGCCGGCAAAGAGGTCTGGGCCGGACACGGCTAGCGAAAGGACGATGTCGCCATAAGGGCCGTTGGTCTGTTGCCATTGGGCGAGGGAGATCGAAACGATTGATGCCAACGCCAATGCTAATGAGACAAATCGAGTTATCATTTTCATGTTGCCGTCGCGGAGTGAGCAGCAAAGCCCTTTCGGGGACAACATGAATGAGAGCGCATACCTCGTGCCACGAGCCAGTGGCAACGGCGACCGTTGAATAGCTTCATTTTCGATCTGCGACAAGACTTCTGCCCGGAGAATTTTGCCATCTGGTGAATTTTCAAGCACATCATTCCATTTCAATGGCAGACTCTCTCTTGCTGCTATTGTTTTTTCTCCATGGTCAGATCGTTCACCACCCTCTCCACATAATCCCCAATAGCCCAAATGGGTTCGTAGCAATCTGTCCTGACGGATTTCGTCCTATATTCAGTGGTGACCGAGATTGTAATGAAGCATCCGTCCGTGCTATTCGATCTTATGTTTTCTGCCGTAGAGAAGAATTTGGAGAAATACAGAAGTGATACGATAGACGAGAGACACCTTTGGGGGAGCTGCCCTGACCACATTCCGATCTTGTCAACTTCCGCATGGCCTTCATAGAGCACTACCCCATCTGGATGAAGAGTGATCTTGAAGGAAGGCCTACCTCCGAAACCGTAGCACTCTGTCCTATCAACGACTATCTTTTGCACTGTTGGATTGCGTTGACGGTAAAGAACGAAAGAAACAGGAACGACAATTTCGCCGACTTTTTCAGTCGAGCGAAATCGCCACCGACGGATCCCCTCTATGGCCGGTTCATTGAAGATACCGGCGTCGGACCTAATCACCTCCACATTCTGTGGTACACCCGCTCTATCGATTGAGGCCCGAAGGATAACTCTCCCTTCTAGTCCTGCACGGCGAGCGAGGTCAGGATAGACTATCGAGTCTCCCAGCGCCGAAACGCTCTCTACCGCGATGGGCACATACGATCCGTCGTCAGGAGTGACGATGGCCTCCACATAGACCTTTGGGCGCCCCGAATTGTGCGCGCAATCGTACGTGCCGATGTAGTCGTCTTCAACGACAACAGTGGAATCATGCGACCGCAACGGAGACAGGCCGATGCCCGCCGAATGTTGACTGACGCAGAATTGGCTAGAAAGGAGAAATGGAACAACGAGAAGAGTTCGGCAGCGCATAACGTGTCCATCAAGTGTTGAATATCAAATGGCAATCGTCTACCGCGATTCACCTAATCAGAAGCAATTTGCGCGTCTGGACATAGGTCCCAGACTGGAGGCGACAGAAGTAGACGCCGCTCGCGAGGTTTGAGCCATTGAACTCGACGGTGTAGCTCCCCGGCTCCTTCACCTCACTTACCAGCGTTGCCACCTTCCTCCCCAAAAGATCAAACAGATTAACATTTGTCAATTGTCGCTTGCCAATTGAGAATTGGATGTGTGTGATAGGGTTGAAGGGGTTGGGGTAGTTCTGAAGAAGCTCGCTCGAAACCGGAACTGTTGGCGAAGGGCAAGCAGTAGGCAAGGAAACTCTCGTCCATCGGCCATAGATATGGGCTCGCCCGGAGCGGTTGCTTTCCCAGACGGTGTATAATGAATCTGTTCCATATCCTTTTGTGGCGCTCGAGAGTACCGGCTCACGATTGTGCCCGGCACTTCTCACTGTGTCGAATGAATTCTCTGCGACGAAGATCAAAGATGAATCAGAGACCGAATTCCGTTCATAGACAAACGCGTCTAATCGAATCCAGGACGCAGATGGGAGTGCTGACGAACTACTCGCCTCTCGAGTGTTGGTGGTTCTTGGGACCAGATACCCTCTGGAATTTGCGAGCTCGGCAATCGAATCGGCGACAAGGGTGTCGGACCGAGATGGGACGGGCGAAGCAAGCATGATTCGAGAATTGCGACCTTCGATCGTCTCGCACAAGACCCGGTCGAACGCAAATGGACCCCCATAGAATCGCGGTTTTTGAAGATCAATGCCAAAACTCTGCATGTCCGGATTTGGCCAGTTGGGCGAGGAACCGGACTCCACAGAATTCATTCCAACCTGCCTTGAACTGACCATCCACAGCGCATCCCAACGCCCCCAATAGTAATCAACATCGAAGTCGAATGTTGCGGACTTTGAGAAGCCCACAGTATCAACGTTTCCCTTCGATGCAGGGGATACCGTCATGGCGACGAGCGCTGAATCGCGCCTCCACACCAGAACGAGCACCGAGTCCGCACCGGGACGGACTTGGACGCCGGTGTTGTCTGCAGAATCAGCGGTGACCTGTACAGGGGGTGACCATGAGGTGGAAGTATCTGCGACAGCGCTGTACCAGATTTGCCAATGATGACCATCCCACCGTTGCCAACCAGCGATCATGAGACCTCGATACCCGTCCGAGAAGTACCTTGCCTCTCCAATATCAGGAAGGAGCTGCAGCGAATCTGCCGGGGCGGGCGAGATCGCAAACTCAGGATCGTCCCATTGATGCTGGCGAAGTTGATACCGCCGTGCAACAATGTCCGATGTGAGGGGAGTGCGACGCTCATACACAATCCATAGGATGTCGTTCGGATAGCTGTATGGCTGCACGTTGTGCGGGATAGAAGGGTGGAAATTGTTACAAGGCCCGCCGGTCAAAGTATCGGTGTTCGGCCAAGTAATGCGAACTTGGGCGTTGGTTCGAACCGTTACAGGGAGGAGGAGAAGAATAACAAAGAGAAACTTCATGGATCACGCTCCTGTACAATTGAGGGAGCAATGAACGGCCTAATTGGAAAATGGAAAAAGAAAACGGTCCTCTCTCATGTGAATCAATCGGTAGAGAAGCCCTTCCTGCTTAGCTTCTTCGAATGATTCCTTGTAGCCTTCCGGAACACAGAGACGGATCCTGAGCCGAACATCCTCCCACCGCCGTGAGCCGCATCCTTGTTGAAGGCCGAACCGGACTACCACGGAGTCATCGACCACGTCGCTGAACGCATACGACACGTCCAAATCGGAGAAGTCTGTCGTGCACCCGCCCCGGAGACATGCGATCAGGCCTGGAACCGAGAGCGGCCTCATGCCCGGTTTCAGACGATTCGTCACGAGCGTGTCTCGATAGAGTGCTTCCAGGATCTCGTCCTCCGGAAAGATGTCCGTCAGCGCGACCGGTTTCTTCGAAGGCACAATTATGGACCGATATCCCCCATGATATTCATGCGTCGTATCCCTACGGAATTCCCTGCCGTACGAGCGCGTGACGAGTGGACCAACACAGGAACAGAGCCCATCCTCGTCGATGAACAGAGTATCGCGCACGCCCGATGTGTCATTGCAGCTGACCGCCATTCCGCGGTAGCAATCCACGTGCCCCCCTTCGTACGTCGTTTCCCCGAGGTGTTTGCCGATCGCCTTCTCTCGTTCATATGCGACGATCGCCGAATCGAGCTCTGCTCTATACGCCTCGCGCCAGCCTCTCCTGTTCCTCTTGTCGAGGTACTCATCGACAATTCGATTGTATGGACCTTGGCAAATGAAGGTACATCCCATGAGCTCATAACTCACGCCGTATTTCCGTTCGATCGGCTCGGTTATTTCCTTTGGAACCGTCGAAACGACAAGCCCTCCCAAGAGGTAGTGGACAATCCCACGAGCAATGTCGTTCCTCGCATCGTCAGCCCATTGCTCGCAATAGTCCTGCAACCTGAAGTCAATCCGAACTGTGTCCGATGCATGAACGCGCACATTCTCCAGAACTCGAGGACTGTATCCTACATAGCTCGCTTTCATCGTATACGACCCTTCCGGGACGTCCTTGATGCAATATATCCCGCTCAGGTCGGTGGCGGTGCCGAAAGAAGTTCCGACCACGAAGACGATTGCTCCAATGAGTGGCTCGCCGGTTTCATCGAAGACAACGGATCCCACGATAGCCCCGGTAGGCCCTTTGATGTCCTGCGCATAAAGGCTGCAGGATGCAACTGCAGCTACAATCAAGAAACTCAGGAGATTCTTTGTCATTTAGTCGATACCAATTCTGTGGCTCCGCCCGTTCAAGAGCCAGGCAAAAAACAAGAAAGCCCATCCATCCTTCGATGAACAGGCTTCAATGTCAATGAGCATGGGGGATCGCAGCCGAAGCTCCTTCCCCACACCCATGCGAGTGTTCGGTTGTCTCCCGAGAAATGTAATTCAGATTCATCGGTTTGTCAATAGGCGTTGAGTGACGACAATCATCACCGATCTCTGTTCCTCACGTGTCCTGGACCACGTCGCGCCGTCTTGACAAACGTCAACGTGCGGTGTACATTGGTACAGAGGAACCATTTCGTTCCCGTTCTTTCCTAGGCCAATCCAGCCCCTTCATCCTCGCCGTTAAGAACCCCCTCTCGTGCGAGGCCGTACCCCAGTATCGAAGGAACCCTATGAGTCACCTGTCGTGGTGGCACTACTGTGCATATACGCTCTCTCTGGTCATTCTCGCATGGCTTGCATCAGGCTGCGGGAGCGCCAGCATGCTTCTCGACAAGGATGTTGTGAGTCATATGACAGCTCCGCCCGACGAGGAGCCGCATGTGGTGTACTTCAATCGTGCGTTCGACTTTGCGCCGGATGGGTCGTTGCTCGATACAATGTACCTTGTTGTGCGTATGGGCGACCACGATGCCGAATTCCCAAAAGTCTTCGTCGCAGAAGAGGACGCCAACAGCAAGATTGTGCACGTGGAAGGGAGGATCATTCATCGCGATGGTTCAAGCAGTCGCGTGAACAATGACGATTTCTTCAGTCTCAACCTGAGCAACGGGAGCTTCATCAGCGACGCGTTCATGCGCACTGCGGCGATCCCCGGACGCCTGTCCGCCGGAGACCTCGTTGAGACTGTTTCCCTCGTGAAACACTCCTATCCGCAGCTCGGCGCGTCGTTCTCACCGGTCGACCTCGGCTACGCGGCCGACAATATCCATTTAACAATTCAGGCCCCCATCGCCCAGGATATCCAGTACGCGATTTCCAACGGGACCATTGCCCCCAAGGTGCAATCAACCCAACAGGAGAAGCGGTATGCGTTTGACTGGACGCCAACGCGCAGAGCGAAACACAAGCATCGGGAAATGGCACAGAGAAATCCGGGCACGACACTGTACGTCGCTCGTTCGGCAGAATCCTGGAAGACCCTGGGCGATTGGTATCTCGCCCTCATCGGCGACAAGCTCCATGCGGGGACAGCTCTGTCGGACACCGCCCGCCGTATCACTGAAGGGTCGCGCTCTCCCCGCGAGAAGCTCGACACCCTGTTCAGTTACTGCCAGCGCGTTGTCCGATACGAGCAGGTCTATATCGCGCACGGAGAAGTCATCCCGAACGCGGCAGATCTGGTGTTCGAGCGGCGCTATGGCGACTGCAAGGACTACGCGGTGCTCCTCGCCGCCATGGCCAAGAGTGTGGGGATCGAGACGCAACTCGCGTTGTGCTACCGGGGACGGGGATGGAGGGTGGGAACACAGATCCCTGTGATGCAATTCAACCACATGATTCTTCACTATGACGATCAGGGGAAGGACCGTTGGTACGATGCGACGGACCGACTGGGGCAGCCCGGGATCGCGTCATTCGACCTCGCGAACGCCCAGGCGTTGGTCCTGGAAAAGGGCGGCTCACATCTTGCAACCATCGAAGAATCATCGGAGAATCTCCTGGACATCAAGGGGACGCTGGCACCGGAAGACAACCATGGACTCCGAGGCACGATCACCCTCAGATTCACCTGCCAGTATGCGACGGAGTTTGCCTGGAATGAGGCACATGTGAACGCGGCGGATATGAAAGACCTGCTTGTGAAGACGGCACGGGGGATCCTCAACGAAGACATGCAGATCGAGCGCGCCGATTGGAGGCTGGAGCAAGGATCGTTCGTGCTCGATCTCTCCGGAATCTTTCCCAACGTTGTGACCACCCTCGGCAGCGATACATACGTTTCCGTTTCGCGGCTTTTTCCCAATCTTCTCCCGGACGACATTGAGACCGACGACGTGCGCAACGCGTATTTCTTCCCGTACTTCAACCGTGTTGCCATCAACCTCAACGTCAACGCTGCGTCCCCCCTCACCCTGGCATTGCACTACCAGCTTCCCGCGGGTCCCTTCGACGCAACATCCCGCGCCGCCTTTCTCCCGCTACTGCGTCAGGCCTCGGATCAGTACACACACAATTGTCTCATCAGGAAAGAAATGCACAAATGAAACACGGAATCCTCTTCCTGTTATGTCTTGTGGTGGCGGGTGCTTCGGCGCAGGACACGACGTTTCGGTGGAATCTCCCACTCCCGCAGGACGCGGCCAGGGTTACGGCCAGCGCGTTCCCGGGTTCGGATGGGGTCATATTCCTCAAGGAACAGGGGTACATCGAGGGCCCTCACACGCAATCGATCTTCGCTATGACAAACGAAATGAGGGTCACGACGAAAGCGATCATCGTGAAAGTCTTCAATGCCAGCGCGATCGAGAAGTACGGATCGTTTTCATACGAATACCCCGATTTCCGAGACAAGCTCTTCGAGCACTTGTTCTCGGTCAAAGCTCGGGTCATGAAGCCCGACGGGACTATCTGGGTGTTGCCTACGGGGGACATCACCTCTGTGGCCGGTGTGACAACCGGACAGGGACGGGCGCTGACCAAGAAAGTGATGTTCAAGATTCCGAATCTTGCCCCGAATGACATTGTCCAGATCGAATACGCACACGCGGCGCCGTTTTCCTTCCGGCGTCAGGTCCTCTTCTTCTATCACGACCGTTATCCGGTGCTTCAGTCATCGGTGAACATCACGATGACAAAACAGGAACACGTTACGTATCTCAATTTCCCGCCCAGCCTTTTCCCCGCCCGGAGTGACACCGATCTGGGCAAGGCCGTCTGCAGTTCGTGGGCCCTCCGGAATCTCCCGGCTGTTCCCGACGAGCCATATGGACGACCATTTGCCGAGGTGTCCTATTTGACCTCGGTCCTTAATCAGGTGACAGAAAAGGACAGCAACGGATGGCGCCCGATCGCGAAGAACTACTACAAGGAAAACCTCGATCGCGGATCGGTGTCTTCGTCTTTTCTCAGGAAAATCGGGATCGAACCTTCACCGGATTCGGTTTCGTGGTCGGACATCGAGCACGCGTATACGGCGCTCCGCAGGTACTTCACGCTTTCCGCCTCAAACGACATCATGACCGATTACGACCACGTCGACAATCGGATCGACGAGAAAGAGGGGGACGCGACCGACGTTGCCTTTCTCATGTTGAAGCTCCTCGATCGTTGGAAGGTGCCGACCCTTCCCGTCCTTTTGCGCGATCGAAGAGAAGGCGTGTACGAGCTCACCGTCCCGTCGCTTGTGTGGTTTGACCGGCTTGGGCTCGTCGTGACGTGGAAGGGAAAGCAGATGCTGTACGATTTCGACAGGTGCATCCCCAACACCTACGAGGTCCCCTGGTTTCTGACGCCAACAATGATGTTCTCCGTCAGCGATACGGGCGGAAATCATCTTGAAACGAATTTTCCGTCCCGCTGGCAGGACCACATCTCCTTTGAGACTCACAACATCTATCTGCACCCCGGGAAGAAGGCGACGGACTCGGTGGAGTTCACCTTGCATGGTGCGATGGCGGAGGAGTTGCGGGGCGATCTCTACTCATTGGTTGGCGACCCGCTCAACAAAGCGGTGCGCGCATATCTTGAAAAGTATTCACTCCAGGAGGCCGACAGCGCATCGATCAATGCGTTCCGAGACGAGCCAGCACTGACGATGTCGGGGAGCGGGACGTCCCAGGCGGCATCGGCGTCTATTGATTCCTTCCTCACTTTCAAGCCGAAGAATCATCTCGCCCGTGCACTCCGGGAGGAATTCTCCTCCATCCAGCGGCATTACGATGTTTTTCTCCACCAACCATTCGCCCTTTCCCTCTCCTGGCGTGTCCACCTCCCTTCAGGCTATGATATTGCCCGTCTCCCGGAGCCAATCGATATCGCCGGTCCTCAAGGGGTGACGGCGCAGGTCCTCTGGATGCGACAAGGCGACGACATCACGATCAAAGCAGACATTCTCTTCAACACGTCTCGGGTCCCCCTCGAGAAATACATGGAGTGGAGAGCCTTCCTGGAGAACACCAACGCTGCGGTCGAGCAGGAGCTGGCGTTCAGGAAGAAATGAGGGCGGTTGGCGTTCTTGTCAGTTGCTGTCCACGCCGAAAATCAAAAGGCCCGGAGCTAACCGGGCCTTTCATGAGCTTACCTCTCACCGCCATTTACCTCAGAAGGAGCAACTTGCGCGTCTGGACGAAACTGCCGGCCTGCAGGCGATAGAAGTAGACGCCGCTTGAAAGGTTCGACCCATCAAATCCGACTGTGTAGGTTCCCGGCTCCTTCACTTCATTGACCAATGTCGCCACCCGCCTACCCAGAAGATCAAACACATTGACAGTTGTCAATTGTCGATTGACAATTGTGAATTGGATTTTTGTTTTCGGGTTGAAGGGGTTGGGAAAATTCTGAGAGAGGTCGAATTCCTCCGGCAGATGAGTGTCTTGATGAACGTCCGTTGGGTTCATATCGAATCTCCATACATCGCTGAACGGCCCCCAGCCAGAGACATTATGTGCCCGTACTCTCCACCACTTGGTCTCATTCGTTAGCGATGCATATACCAGGGAGGTATCCGTTGCCAACGAATCCATGATCTTGGACGCAAACAGAGAATCGCTCGCGATTTCGTACCAGTACCGGTCAACATAAGGAAAGCCTCTGAACCAGGCTAGCGAGACACTGTCACTTGGTACGAAAAGGAGGTTCGGCGGTGAAGCCAATGCGACCTTGGAGGGGACATTGGCAGCAGTCAGGTACCACGTCTCACTCGATCCCCCCCACCCGAGAGGATTCCATCCGCGCACTCTCCACCAGTATGTGTTTCCGCCAAGGAGTCCGCTCACCGGATGAACAGTGTCCGTCAACGCAGAATCAAGGACCTTCAATTGGAAAAGAGAATCGGTGGCCAGTTCAAACCAGTAACGGCCGCCGGATCGGGCTGGTGTCTGCCATTCGAACGTGGCCAGATTGATGGAGACTGGAGAACTGCTGCCTGGCCCGAGAAGTGAAGGCGGATTTGGCGGTGCAGTTGTGTGGTCTATATACACCCACGCCGCACCTCCGCCATTGTTGTCCATCGATCCTCCTACGATCGCCGTCTTCCCATCCGATGAAAGTGCAACAGAACAGCCTTGCCAGGCATCTCCTTCTGCATCGGTACCAACGAGTTTGGTACCCAACTGTCCCCACACCCCCCCACCCCGATTGAAAATCCACGCGGCCCCTGCACCACCGTTGTCATTCCGGCCCCCCACGATGGCAGTATTCCCATCTCCCGAAAGCGAAACTGATCCGCCCTGAGAAGCATTGCCCACAGCCCCTGTACCTACACGCTTCGTACCCTGCTGGCTCCATACACTTCCACTCCGAGTGAACACCCACACCGCTCCTACACCGCTGTTGTCGTAATATCTACCTATGATGGCAGTGTTTCCGTCAGCCGAGAGCGAAACAGACATGTTGAGATATTCACTGACCGTAACACCCGTACCCACAAGCTTCGCACCCTGCTGGCTCCACACATCGCCGATCCGAGTGAATACCCACGCCGCCCCTACACCATTATTGTCCCCAATTCCACTCACAATGGCAGTGTTCCCGTCTGCTGAGAGCGAAACGGATTGCCCCTGATACGCACTCCCCACCGTTCCTGTGCCTACAAGTTTTGCGCCCTGCTGACTCCACACGCCATTGATCCGGATGAAAATCCACGCTGCTCCCGCATCGATGTTGTCACGGTCGCCACCGACGATGGCGGTGTTCCCGTCTGCTGAAAGCGAAACAGAAAAGCCCTGGTTGGCAGTACCAACAGCACCTGAGCCGACAAGCTTCTCACCCAGCTGGCTCCACACATCTCCACTTCGAGTGAACACCCACGTTGCTCCGACACCGCCGTCATCATAGTACCCACCCACGATTGCAGTGTTCCCGTCGGATGAGAGCGAAACAGATTGGCCCTGATATGCATTGCCCACAGCACCGGTACCGACCAGCCTCATCCCCTGCTGGCTCCACGCATCCCCATGCCGTGTGAATACCCACGATGCGCCTATGCCGCCGTTGTCTTCAGTGCCACCCATGATAGCAGTATTTCCGTCCGACGATAGCGACACAGACATCCCTTGACGGGCACTGCCCACAGCACTGTTACCCAGGAGTTTTGCACCCTGCTGGGTCCACACATCTCCACTCCGAGTAAATATCCATGTTGCTCCCTCAGTACCGTCGTCCTCAGCTCCACCCACAATGGCAGTCGATCCGTCTGCCGAAAGCGAGAGCGAAAAACCCTGGAGAGCACTCCCCACAGCGCCTGACCCTACAAGTTTCGAACCCTGCTGGGTCCACACATCCCCACTCCGAGTAAATACCCAAGCCGCCCCTGCTCCACTATTGTCCCAGTCTCCTCCAACGATGGCAGTGTTCCCATCCGCTGAAAGCGCAACAGATTTGCCCTGAAGGGCATTGTTCACAGCACCGGTGCCTACGAGTTTATTCCCTTGCTGGCCCCACGCATCCCCATTCCGAGTGAACACCCATGCCGCTCCGGCTTCATTGTCGTCAAGTTCCCCTCCCACGATGGCAGTATTTCCATCTGCCGAAAGTGAAACAGACATGCCTTGATTGGCGATGCCCACAACACCTGAACCTACAAGTTTCGCTCCCTGCTGTCTCCACACGTCCCCAGTCCGGACAAATACCCACGCTGCACCTTCACCACTACTGTCACCGATTCCGCCTACGATGGCAGTATTACCATCTGCTGAAAGCGAGACAGCGTAGCCTTGAAAGACGCTACCGCCCGCACTTGCTCCGACAA
>Ga0335085_10015671_pt1 | contig 10989 bp, 7 predicted proteins | sample Lox_Sample_45_FD_206712 | JGI IMG/M metagenome (GOLD analysis project Ga0335085, IMG submission 206712) | Soil microbial communities from Loxahatchee National Wildlife Refuge, Florida, United States - Lox_Sample_4.5 | ecosystem: Environmental > Terrestrial > Soil > Wetlands | place: USA: Florida... | reverse complement strand
CGAGCTCCGCACCGCGCCCGGCGAGGTCGTGCGCAATCTCGCGCCCGATGCCTGAAGCGGCGCCGGTGACGAGGACGACGTGCCCCTGCAGCTCGGGCGGCGGCGGCAGCAACGTGAGCTTGTGGAGCTCGAGCGGCCAGTGCTCGAAGTCGTCGACCTCCTCCGGCGTCAACCAGCTCGCGCCCCCGAACCGGTCGAGCGTCGCGGCCACGGATGCGTGCGTGTGGCTCGCGATCTCGACCCGCTGCCGCGCGGCCCTCGCGTCCGGTGCGGCCACAGCCACGCCGAACCCTCGAACGAGAAACACCCGCGCGTCACCCTCGAGCTCGTCGAGGTCGCCGTCCAGGTCGACGACGGAGCTGCGAGCGCCGATCCTGAGCATGTGGTCCGGGGTGCTGCGCAGCGCGGCCAGCACGTCGACGTCCGGGCGATTGACATACGGCTGCTGGCTGAGGCCGGTCGCGAGCACCTGCCTTCGCTCGCGCGAGACACGGCCGCGGAGACGGACGAGGAAGCGCTCGACGACCTCGCCCTCCGGCTCGACGACGGGCTCTCCTGGGCGACTGCCGAGGTACTCGGCGGCACGATCGACGAGCTCCCGCATCAGGCCGTACGACTCCTCGTGCGTCGCACCCCAGGTGACGAGGCCGTGGTGGGCGAGCACGACGGCATGCGCGCCCGCGAGCTCGGCGACGCGCTTCGACAGCTCGAAGCCCGGCCGCAGGTACGGCACCACCGCGACGTCGTCGCCGAGCGCGCCGTGCACCGCCGCCTCCGGGTCGGGCGCGTTCGCGAGCGAGCAGATCGCGTCGGCGTGCACGTGGTCGACATGCGGCGCGGGCAGGAACGCATGGAGCAGCGTCTCGATCGACGGCCGCGGCGAGTCGGGCTCGACCAGGCAGCGCGACAGGTAGGCGACCATCTCCTCGTCGCTCATCGCCGCGCGCTCGCGCAGCGGCAGCAGGTCGTCGAGCCACAGCCCGGGGAAGTCCCGCGCGGTCGCCGTCGCGAGGTCGGAGCCGCTGCCCTTGATGCGGAGCACCCGGCGCTCGCGGCCGAGGTGATCGGTCTCGACGAGCTTCGTCGACGTGTTGCCGCCGCCGTGGAGGACGAGCGACGGGGCCGAGCCGATGCGCCGCGATCGCTCGACGAGCCGCTCGAGCTCCGTCGCGCCCTCGAAGCTCAACGAATGGTCTTGACGGTCGCGCGCCAGGAGCCGCGAGGCGCCTGGACGTCGACCGAATCGCCCACCTTGCGGCCGAGCAGGGCCGAGCCGAGCGGCGAGGTGGGCGAGACGGTGCCGGCGCCGCCGACGGCGCTGATCTCGATCGTCATCTCCTCGCCGCCCTCGTCGACGATCTCGACGACGGAGCCGATGCCGACGTCCTCACCCGAGGCCTCCCCCACGATCTCGGCGTTGTCGAGCCTGTGGCGGAGCGTGCGGATGCGCGCCTCGAGCAGGCCCTGCTCGTTCTTCGCCGCGTGGTACTCGAAGTTCTCGGAGAGATCGCCGAACTCGCGCGCCTTCTTGATCGCGGCGACCACCTCCGTCCGGCGCGGCCCCTCGAGCTCGGCGAGCTCGGTGCGCAGCGCCTCGGCCTGCTTCTCGGTGAGCCGCTCGTCTACCACTTGGAGCTTCTGCCCCGACGCGACGTGTACACCACCCGGGCCCGCGCCATCTTCATCCCCGACGCCTCGAACCGCTCCGCCTGGCCACCGAGCCTCGCGACGCGGCTCACCTCCGCCTGCTGCTCCGGGAGCACGAGGGTGATCCCGGTGCCGCCGCGGCCTGCGCGGCCGGTGCGGCCCACCCGGTGGGTGTACCCGTCGGCCTCCTCCGGGGGATCGAAGTTGATCACGTGGGTGATGTCTTCCACGTCGAGGCCGCGCGCCGCGACGTCCGTCGCCACGAGCGTGCGCACCTTTCCCGCCTCGAACCGGGCGAGCGCCCGCTCGCGCTGTACCTGCGCCTTGTCGCCGTGAATCGCGATCGCGTCGATGTCGCGGCGGCGCAGCTTCTCGACCAGCCGGTCGGCTCCCGCTTTCGTCCGCACGAACACGAGCGCGAGCCCCTCGTCGCCCGGCAGCAGGTCGATCAGCTTCTCCAGCTTGTTCTCGGCCGTGACCGGCACGAAGTGGTGGTCGACCTCGCCCGACCGGCGCTCCTCCGGCAGATCCGACTCGAAACGGGCCGCGAAGTGCGTGTAGCGGCGCGCCAGCTCGCCGACCTCGCCGTCGAGCGTCGCGGAGAAGAACATCGTCTGACGCTTCGACGGGAGCAGACGGACGATACGGTCGACCTGGGGCTTGAAGCCCATGTCGAGCATGCGGTCGGCTTCGTCGAGCACGAGCACGTCGACCTGGTCGATCGCCACGAGCCGGCGGTCGACGAGGTCCTGCAGGCGCCCAGGGGTCGCGACGAGCACGTGCGCCTCCTTCGCCGAGCGCGCCTGAGCGCGCAGAGGCACGCCGCCGTAGACGGGGGCGGTGACGATCCCGAGGGCGCCACCGACGAGCTGCATCGCCTCGGTCACCTGCGACGCGAGCTCGCGCGTCGGCACGAGCACGAGCGCCTGGATGCCGCTCTCCCGGGCGTCGATCCGCTCGACGATCGGGATCGCGAAGGCGAGCGTCTTCCCGGAGCCGGTCGGGCTCTTGGCGAGCACGTCGCCGCCGCGCAGGGCTTCGGGGATCACGACGCTCTGGACCGGGAAGGGGTGGGTGATCCCCTGCTCGTCGAGGACCGCACACACTGCGCCGGAGACCCCCAGCGCACGGAAATCGGTGGCAGCAGGCTGCTGCACGAGGACTGCTTCGCTCAAGATGTTCTCGCTCCTATCTTCGATCGGTCGAGATCCCGCTACTCGCCGAGCACTGACCCAACGACAGGGCGACGAACTACGCGATCCCACTGGAGAGCCGGATTGCTCTCCGTACCCTCAAGGTAGCAGGGGAAGCGGCGGTCACTACTTCCCGGCCGGGCGGTAGAAGAAGTCGACCTCCGCGCTGAGCATGTGGACGCTCACCTCGATCTGCGGCTGGCCTGCCTGCCCCGGCGACACGGCGTAGGCGAACGTCTTCGAGCACGCCTGCTGCTCCGGGTAGTGGCACGGGAGCGCCTGGGCGAAGTCCGGCGCGTACACCGTCGTCTGGTAGCCGTTCGGCTGAGGCGGATCCTCGCTGTCGACCCGGATCTGGAGGTAGATCGCCGCCGTCTTGCCGGCCACGAGCGTGGTCGGGACGGCCCAGTGGTACTCGACCTTCCAGTCGCCAGCGTTGCCGGCCCCGCCGTTCGCGCCGGTGTGATCGTCGATCCCCTGGCCGGTCGGATCGGGCGTGATCGTCAGCTCGTTCGAGTTCGGGTTCGAGACCGTCGTGAGCCCCGGGACGAGCGTGAACGTGCCCGGCGCCGGCGCGGGCGCCGCCCCCGCCGCCGGCTGGTCGCACTGCCCGGACGAGACCTCCTCGATCTTGAACTTGCTGCGGTCGATGCGCCACACCTCGACCCGCCCCTGCGTACCCGCGTGGGCCTGGACGAGCGGGTCGTTGCTGAGGAGCGTCGTGAAGAAGCGGTTCGGAAGCTCGGCGGTGTATGGCCGCTCGTCGCCGTCCTTGGTCAGGATCTTCGTCGCCCCCAGGACCGGCGACGACTCGACGATCGCGACGTGCTTCGCAACCCCGAACCCGTCCACGTACACGACGACGTCGTCCTTCCGCCGGAAGGTCACCTGCTGGCCGTACGGCTCGAGGATCTTCTTGTACAGCTGATCCGGGTCGATGTTTCCCGGCTTGACGACGCCGGGGAAGAGAGTCTCCATCACGAGCCCGGCGCAGTTCTGCTTCCTGGTCTCGGGCGCGCCTGTCGGGTTGTACGGGAAACCGGCGTACTTCGCCTCCTCCTTCTTCCGCAGAGCCGCGACCGAGGCCGGCGAGAGGTCTGTGAGCTTGACCTTGGCAGCGATCTTCGCGCCGCTCGGCTGGATCACGTACGTCTTCGTGCACTCCGTCGGAGCGCCGAGGAGGCAGCGCCCGCTCGTGCACGTGCCCGTGCCCTCGCTCGACCACAGGCCCGGGCTGGCGTCGCTGCTCCACCGGCCGCTGAACGACCGGCCACCCGCCTTCAGCGTCAGCACCACCCAGCCGGCGCGGCGCCCGGAGGCATGCCAGCGCCCGGTGAGGACGCTCCCCGCAACCGTGCCGACGATGTGTCCGCTGTTCCCGGCGTAGGCCCCCACCACCTGCGCTCCCGACTGCGACAGCCTCATCGGGCCCCATGCCGTCGCCCAGTCGCCCGACCACGCCGCCCCGGCGCTCCGCGCGGGCGCGGCCGGCGACGACGCCAGCACCACCGAGAGCACGGCCGCGAGCAGCACCCACTTCCCGACCATGAGGCCGGGATATAGACCATCCGCCTCAGCCAGTCAAGACTGGACGGTGGGCGGATCGAGCTTGTCGAGGCGGTCCTCGACGAGCCGCAGCCGGTGCTCGAGCTGGGCGACGCGAAGGTCGAGGTCGTCCCAGTCGTCCCGCGTGATCAACCCGAGCTCGTAGAAGACCGAGTTGAGACGGTGCTTCGTCCCCTCGCCGACCCGCATCGCGTCGCCGCGCCAGCGGGTCGTGGCCTCGTCGAGCAGCGAGCGCAGCTCGTCGAGCTTCGGCCCGACGGCCGCGAAGAGCCGGTCGAGCGGGTCGCGATCGTCGAAGACGTCGTTACCGGGGTCGTCCATGCGGCCTCGCGGCGCGCCGCTGCCGGCGGCGCTCGCGCTTCGCCTCCGCGCTGTCGGCGGCGACGCCGACGACCTCCTCGAGCTGCTCGAGCGGCGTCTCCTCCGGGGGCGCCTCGGCGGCGGCGAGCTCGGCCTCGTGGATGACCTTCGCGCGCACCTTCGCGTCGAACGCCTCGCCGCGCCGGCCCGCGTACTCGGGGTCGCGCTCGAGGAGCGTCGACAGGATCGGCGTCGCGATGAAGATGGTGGAGACGGCGCCGACGGCGATGCCGACGATGATCGCGAAGGCGAAGTCCTTCAGCGTGGCGCCGCCGAAGATGAACAGCGCGACGATCGGGAGCAGGGTGATCGTCGAGGTGACGATCGACCGCTTCAACACCTCGGAGACCGAGACGTTGACGATCGTGCCGATGCTCGCGCGCGGCATCAGGCGGAGGTTCTCCCGGACGCGGTCGAAGACGATGATCGTGTCGTAGATCGAGTAGCCGAGGATGGTCAGGATCGCGGCGACGGTGGCCGAGCTGACCTCGCGGCCCGAGATCGCGTAGATGCCGAGCATGATCGGGATGTCGTTCACGATCGTCCGCAGGATCGGGACGGCGAACCGCCAGCGATAGCGCAGCGTCACGTAGCCGGCGATCAGCGCCAGCGAGACGAAGATCGCGAGGATCGCACCCCTCAGGATCTGGCGGCTGAAGCTCGCGGAGACGTTCTTCACCCCGAGCGACTCAGCGTGCACCGTCTTCGTCAGGTCGTTCGTGAGGCGGTCCTGCTCGGCCGACTGCAGCTTCTTGAGCCGGATCTGGAAGCTCGTGTACGAGTCGGCGCCCGTCGTCGTGCCGCGGCCCTGGACGATCGCGTCACTGCGGCCGATCGCGGCCGTCTGGTTGCGGACGGTCGAGAGCGACACCGGCTGCGGCGTCTTGAACGTCACCTGGACGCCGCCCTTGAAGTCGATGCCGAGGTTGAGGCCCTGGACCGCGATCGCAATCACGCTGAGGCCGACCGCGACGAGCGAGATGATGAAGTACGTCCGGCGGTGCTTGACCACGTCGATCCGCTGCCAGCGCGGGATCTCGGCCGCCGTCGCGCCCATGAACTTCGGCGACTGCGCCCAGCGGAAGCCGGCGAGGAGGCCGAGCATCGCGCGCGTGGCGGCGACCGCGGTGAAGAGGGAGACGACGGTGCCGATGAGGAGCATCAGCGCGAAGCCCTTCACCTCGGCGGTCGCGACCGCGAAGAGGATGAGTGCCGTGATCGCGGTGACGACGTTGGCGTCGATGATCGTGCGGAAGCCCTTCTGGTAGCCCTGGGCGATCGCCGCGCGCACAGAGCGCCCGGCGCGCGCCTCTTCCTTGATTCGTTCGAAGATGACGACGTTCGCGTCTGCGGCGACGCCGATCGTCAGGATCAGGCCGGCGAAGCCCGGCAGGGTGAGCGTGACGCCGAGGAGCAGGATCGCGCCGTACATGAGGCAGGCGTAGATGGCGAGGCCGATGACGGCGACGACGCCGAGGAAGCGGTAGAGGACAAGCAGGAAGATCGCGACGACGATCAGGCCGGCGATCGCCGCGTTGCGCGCCTGCTTGAGCGAGTCCTTACCGAGGGTCGCGGAGACGTCGGAGCGTTCGACGGTGGTGAAGCGGACGGGCAGGGCGCCGGTCTGGAGGACGAGCGCGAGGTCACTCGCCTCCTTCTGCGAGGAGAGGCCGGAGATCTGCGCGCCGCCGCCGCTCGGGTCGATGCCGTCGCCGTACTGCTTGTAGTCGATCGTCGGGAACGAGTAGAGCTGGTTGTCGAGGACGATCGCGAAGCTCTGGAGGACGCCGAGCTGCTGGCCGCGCTGCGCCTCGTCCCGCGTGATCTGGTGGAAGAGGCCGTTGCCCTTGCCCTTGAACTGGATCGTGACGATCGGCTGGCCCGAGGTCGGGTCGACGTCGGCCTGCGTGCCCGACAGCGACAGGTCCTTGCCGGTCATCTGCGGGTACGGGCTCTCGCTGTCGCCCGGGTACACGCCGTGCTTGAAGAGGTAGTAGTAGGTGGTGCCCGGCGCCGGCGCGGTCTGAAGCCCCGGGCAGGCCTGCGCGATCGTCGCGTCGCAGCTGACGACCGTGAGGTTCCCCGGCACCTTCATCACCTGGTAGCCGGCCGGGAACCCGGGCGTGGTCTTGCCCGGCGGGATCGTGCGCGTCGTCGTCTTCGCCGGCTTGCCCTTGCTCGCCTTCGTCTTCGTGGTGACCTTCTTCGGCTGCACGGGCTTCAGCGCCTGTACGACCGGGTCGCGCTGGAGCGATGCGATCGTCTGGTCAGGGCCGGCGATCAGCTTCTTGCCGTTCGAGCGGAACAGGTAGTAGCCCGACGGGTGGGCATCGCCCTTCTGCCCCGTCTGGACGCGGTTCAGCAGGTCGAACAGGTTGCTGACGGCGACCGGGTTCTCCTGCGCGTCGATCGACGGCCCGTACAGCGACGGCGTCAGGTCGTAGAGCTCGAGCTGCGCGGTCTGGCCGATGATCTTCGCCGCCTGCGTCGGGTCGTGGACGGCCGGGAGCTCGATGTCGATCTGATCGTTGCCCTGCTTGGTGATCAGGGGCTCCGACACGCCGAGCTTGTCGACGCGCGTGCGCATGATGCTGACCGAGTTGTCCATCATCTGCGAGGTCAGCGTCTGGCCCTTCTGCGGCGCGGCCTGCAGAACGACCTCCGTGCCGCCCTGGATGTCGAGGCCCTCCCGCAGCGAGCGATGTCCAGGTGAGCCGGGGATGCCCAGGAACGCCACGCCGGCCAGAGCCGCGAGGACGATCAGGAGGAGTGTGAGATGCGAGCGGCGGGCGGCCAAGCAGACAAAGGTTAGCTTGCGGGTGGGTCGTTCTCGCTGGCGGGAGCTGATCCCGATGGGTCACTCTCGTCAGCGAGATCTTCGTCCGCAGCATGGATTTCTTGCGCGACGGCCGCAACCGCCCGCCGGTCTAGGGTGACCACGACCCCCGGCGCGATCTCGACCCGCAGCTCGCCGCCGTCGGCCTCGCGCACGACGGCGTGCATCCCGCCCGCGGTGATGATCTCGTCGCCCACGGCGACCTCGTCCTGCATCGCGGCGTGCGACCGCGAGCGCCGCCTCGCCGGGACCGCGATGAAGATCCACGCGACCACGAGGAGAACGACGATGACGATTACGGGGCCCATTGGGGGGAAAGCCGGTCGAGCGCGTCGCGCTTGTACGAGCCGAAGACGCCGCGCTCGATCGCCTCGCGGGCGCGCCGGGTCAGCTCGAGCACGAAGCGTAGATTGTGGAGCGAGAGCAGGCGGTGCCCGAGGAGCTCGTCCTGGTTCACGAGGTGCCGGATGTAGGCGCGCGAGAAGGTCGCGCAGGCGGGGCAGTCGCAGCTCTCGTCGAGCGGTGAGGGGTCGCGGGCGAAGCGGGCGTTGCGAAGGTTCAGGCGGCCCTCCCAGGTCAGGGCGCTGCCGGTGCGGGCGGTCCGGGTCGGGAGGACGCAGTCGAACATGTCGACGCCTGCCTCGATCGTCTCGAGGATCCCCTCGGGGTCGCCGATCCCCATGAAGTAGCGCGGCTTCCGTGCGGGCAGCCGGGGCGCGAGCCAGTCGGTCGTCTCGAACATCAGGTCGCGGTCCTCGCCGATCGCGAGGCCGCCGATGGCGTTGCCGTCGAAGTCGAGCTCCACGAGCTCCTCGAGCGAGCGGCGGCGGAGCTCGCGGTCGGTGCCGCCCTGCACGATCGCGAAGCGGAGCTGCCCTTCGCTTCGCTCCGCGTGCCGCTGCCGGCGCGCCCACTCCGTCGTGCGCCTGACGGCCTCCTCGACCTCGCGCCGCTCGACACCCGGCGGCGGCACCTGGTCGAGGCACATGGCGATGTCGCTGCCGAGGTTGCGCTGGATCGCCGCGGCGAGCTCCGGCGTGAAGCGGGTCTCGCGGCCGTCGTAGACGTTGCGGAACGTGACGCCGTCGTCGTCGACTCGCGCGATCGTCTGGCGCAGCGAGAAGACCTGGAAGCCGCCCGAGTCGGTCAGGATCGGGCGGTTCCAGCCCATGAAGCGGTGCAGGCCCCCGAGCCCCGCGATCAGGTCGTCGCCGGGGCGGAAATGGAGATGGTAGGTGTTGCCGAGCAGGATCTGCGCGCCGAGCGCCTCGACCTCGGCCGGCATCAGCGTCTTCACGGTCGCCTTCGTGCCGACGGGCATGAAGACCGGCGTCTCGACCTCGCCGTGCACCGTCGTGAGGATGCCGGCGCGCGCCTCGCCGTCCGTCGCCTCGAGCGTGAAGCCCATGGCGCAAGCATCGCGGGTCGGGGATAGTTCGGGCGTGGCGACGGTTCCGCAGCCGTCCGGCACGGTCACGCTCGTCTTCACCGACATCGAGGGATCGACGCGGCTCCTCGACGGCCTCGGCGCGGAGGGCTATCGGGGCGCGCTCGGCGAGCACCAGAGGACGATGCGCGAGGCGTTCGCCGGCCACGGCGGCTACGAGGTGGACACCGCCGGGGACGGGTTCTTCTACGCCTTCGCAACCGCGACCGACGCGGTGCGCGCCGTCGGCGAGGCGCTCGACGCTCTCGAGGGCGGTCCGGTGCGAATCCGCGCCGGCGTCCACACGGGCGAGCCGATCCTCGACCCGCCGAAGTACGTCGGCCTCGACGTCCATCGGGCCGCGCGGATCATGGGCGCCGCCCACGGCGGGCAGGCGCTCCTCAGCCGCACGACGCGTGACCTGCTCGACGAGAGCTTCGCCGTCCGCGACCTCGGCGAGCACCGCCTCAAGGACCTGTCCGCGCCGCAGCGGCTGTACCAGCTGGGGACGCGCGACTTCCCACGTCCGCGCACGCTGAACCGCACGAACCTGCCGGTCCCGGCCACCGAGTTCCTCGGTCGCACCCATGAGCTCGAGGACGTCGTCGCGCGGCTCCGGAACGGCGTGCGCCTGCTCACCCTCACCGGCCCGGGCGGCACCGGCAAGACGCGGCTCGCGCTGCAGGCCGCGGCGGAGGCCGCCGACGAGTTCGCCGAGGGCGTCTGGTGGGTTTCGCTCGCCGCCCTGCGCGATCCCGGCCTCGTCCTCCGCCACACCGCGCAGACGCTCGCCGTGATCGAGCAGCCCGACCGGCCGCTCGAGGACGTGCTCGCGGAGATGCTCGGCGGGAAGCAGATGCTGCTGCTGCTCGACAACGCCGAGCACCTCCTCCCGGAAGCCGCGGGCGCCATCGCAGCGCTCCGCGACCTCGATGGCCCCAAGCTCGTCGTCACGAGCCGCGAGCGCCTCCAGCTCGCGGGCGAGCACGTCTATCCGGTCCCCCAGCTCGCGGCCTCGGAAGGCGTCGATCTCTTCGCGGCCCGCGCCGCGGCGATCGACCCGTCCTTCGAGACGAGCGATGCTGTTGTGGAGCTCTGCGACCGGCTCGACAACCTGCCGCTCGCGATCGAGCTCGCGGCGGCCCGCACCACGGTCTTGCGACCGGAGCAGATTCTGGAGAGGCTCGGGAACCGCCTCGACCTGCTCAAGGGCGGTCGCGATGCCGACCCACGCCAGCAGACGCTCCGCGCGACGATCGCATGGTCTTACGATCTGCTCGCGCCCGACGAGCGGGAGCTCTTCTCGGGCTTTGCCGTCTTCGCCGGCGGCGCGACGATCGAAGCGATCGAGGAGGTCTGCGCCGCCGAGCTCGAGACGCTCGCCTCGCTCGTCGACAAGAGCCTCGTCCGGCGTGACGGCGAGCGGTTCTGGATGCTCGAGACGATCCGGGAGTACGGCCGCGACCAGCTCGGCGACCCCGGCGCGGTGATCGAGCGTCACGGCGCGTACTACGAACGGTTCGCCGGCGAGGCCGAGGCGGGTCTCCTGGGACCGGGCGCTGCCGCTTGGCTCGGCCGCGTCGACGAGGAGCTGCCGAACCTGCGGGCGGCGATGACTCGTGCCCTCGAGCGCAGCCGGGCACGCCGGTGCCTGCGGATCGCCGCCGGGATCGGACGCTACTGGCACGCGCGGAGCAGCGCGGCGGAGGGGCGGGGCTGGCTCGACCAGGCCCTCCGTGCGGGTCTCGAGTCGGATGCCGATCGCGCCAAAGGATGCTTCACGGCAGCGACGCTCGCGTTCTTCCAGGGCGAGCTCGCAGTGGCAGGGACGCTCCTCGTCGAGGCAGCCGCCGCGGCGAAGGCCTCCGGGGATGCCGTCATCGAGGCCACGGCGCTCGCGCATCTTCGCTGGGTTGCGCGTGAAGGGGGCGATCTCGACACCGGTCGCACGGGGCTCGAGC
>Ga0335085_10015670_pt1 | contig 10989 bp, 9 predicted proteins | sample Lox_Sample_45_FD_206712 | JGI IMG/M metagenome (GOLD analysis project Ga0335085, IMG submission 206712) | Soil microbial communities from Loxahatchee National Wildlife Refuge, Florida, United States - Lox_Sample_4.5 | ecosystem: Environmental > Terrestrial > Soil > Wetlands | place: USA: Florida... | reverse complement strand
TCGGAAAACCTGTGAGCGGCCGCGTCATGCAAGACGTTCCCCTGCCCAACGGAGAAAAGATCAAAGAAGGGTCCACCATTCGAGGCCACGTCGTCAGGGTTGAGAAGCAAGGCCCTTCTGGATTCGTCATCGCCCTGGAGTTCGACAGCCTTGAAGATGGCAAGGACAAAATGCCCATCACCGTCTCTTTGCTGGCCATGGCTTCCGCCGCCGAAGTGGCTGAGGCACAATCGCCGATCAACTCGACATCGAATATCGATTCCACGAGCCAATGGGTCACGCGCCAGGTAGGCGGCGACGTTGTCAATCGCGGGCGCGGAAAGGTAGGCTCGCCCAAGGGCAAGATCGTTGGCAAGTGGCTACAGGGAACCGGGGTGATGGTGAGTCTGACCCCGAATCCTGAGGCGGGATGCCCAACCGGCCCCGGATATGATCGGGAGCAGGCGACCTGGATCTTTTCCAGTGCCGCTTGCGGCCTTTATGGCCTTAGCAACATGAAGATTCAAAATTCCGGGAGCACTCCGCCGGTCGGCACCTTGGCGATAGCGTCCGCCAAAAACGTTAACATTCGAGGCGGAAGCGGATGGCTTCTGATGGTGGTACCCAACTCGCCCCCGGCACCTGCGCAGTGAAATCCACCTCCGGGTACGAATCGAAATCCTTTTCATACTCCATCTTCGAGCGTTTTCTCCCCTGATTACTCACGGTTACTCCCGGCATTTCTCCTTTCCCCCCGCCAAAATTACCCTGAAGCATGGATTTTGTACCCCCGCCGCCGCCGGCGCGGGACTACAATGTCTTTAGAAAACAAGCATTTAGCTAGGCTGGGGTTTGGCACGAGAGTTGATATACACAGTGGCGGGCGCGGTGCTTGCGCCTACGGGATTTGAAGCCTGCGTGGCGTCAGCGCAGGCCGGCAAGGCCCAAGTCGCTTGCCTTTATGACCCTGTTTTCGGGGACGCACTTAAATCACGCGGCACGTCCGTTTGGCGTGCACAATTGGAGCCCCAACAAGCTCCCCCATTTTGGAGGAAGTTGCAATGAAGAATGTCTACGTAGCGCTGCTCCTGGCTGTGGTGCTTGCGCTGCCGGCTATTGCGCAGACCACCGATCAATCGAACTCGGCCCCCGCGGCCCAGAGCTCTTCGTCGAGCGATTCCACCTCGTCTAACTCCAGCGCCACCATGGGCGCGACCGGCAAGGAGCCTCTGGCTCCGCCCGCCCGCGAAGGTTTCTGGGGACGTGTCAACCCCTTCGCTCGCAAGAAGTATGTGCAGCGTCAGACCGCTCCCATCCGCGACCGCATCAACGAACTGGATGATCTGACCGCCGCCAACAGCAAGATGATCAAAGATGTCGACGCGCGCGCCCAGCAGGGAATCCAGCAGGCTTCCGCCCGGGCGAACGAAGCCGACCAGCACGCCATTGACGCCGGCAACAAGGCCAACATGGCGCAGCAGACCGCCACCCAGGCCAACACCCGCCTCACCACCGTGGAACAGGTGGTCGGTAACATTGATCAGTACAAGGCCTCGACCCAGACCGAAATCCGCTTCCGTCCCGGACAGACGGTGTTGAGCCAGAACGCCAAGTCGGCGCTCGATGATCTCGCCACCCCGCTCAAGAGCCAGCGCGGCTACATTATCGAAGTGCAGGGCTTCTCCTCCGGCCACGGCCAGACCGCCATCCAGACCTCGCAGAAAATGGCTGACTCGGTCGTGCGTTACCTGGTGCTCAACCACGACATCCCGGTCTACCGGATCTACGTGGTCGGCATGGGCAACGCGCCGGTACAGGGTTCCGACGATGCCTCCGCCAAGAAGCACACCAGCGGCGGCCGCGTGGAAATCAGCCTGCTGAAGAACGATCTGGAAACGCTGGCTTCGACCTCGAACACCACCACCGACCAACCCGCGGCCCCCAAGCAATAAGTTGGAAGTACCGCTCCCCCAGGCCCCTCTTCGCGAGGGGCTTTTTTGTTGATTCGTATCCCATACGAACCTCAATCCGTATAATCCTTCCCCAATGTCGGCCCCGTCCAAATCCACTCAATCGCTGCTGCGCAAGACCAGCCTCTTTTATTTCGTGTGGGTGATGTTCTCTTACTGCACCGGAGGCCCCTTCGGCCTCGAAGACATGGTCACCACCTCCGGGCCGGGGATGACGCTGCTTTTCCTGCTCTTCATCCCGCTGTTGTGGTCAATTCCGGTCTCGCTCGTCTCTGCGGAACTCACCACCGCCATGCCGGTCGAAGGCGGCTTCTACCGCTGGGTTCGGGCCGGCTTTGGAGACCTCTGGGGATTCCTCGCCGGATGGTGGAACTGGTGCGCGTCATTTCTTCTGGGCGCGGTCTACGCGGTGCAGTTTTCCGACTATCTCGGCTTCTATTTTCCCCAACTCGTAGGATGGAAGCACTACGCGGTTTCGCTGCTCGTCGTCGCCCTCATTACCTGGATCAACATTCGCGGCATCGACGCCGTCGGCAAATTCGCCACTGCGCTTGAGATCTTTATCCTGCTCCCGGTCCTGGTGATGGTTGTGATGGGCCTGATGAAGTGGAAACACAATCCCTTCGTGCCGGTCGTTCCGCCGCATCAGCCTCTCTTCAACATCTTCGGAGTGGGATTGGCGCTCGGCCTCTGGCTTTATTCCGGATACGAGCAGGCTTCCACAGTCGCCGAAGAAGTGGAGAATCCGCAACGCAGCTACCCGCTGGCGCTCGCGATCGTGGTGCCGCTTTCGATTGCCGTCTATTTCCTGCCGACCTTCGCTTCGCTGGCCGCGCTCGGCAACTGGCAAAGCTGGCACACGCGCTACTTCTCTGACGCCGCGCAGTTGATCGGCGGCCCCTGGCTGGGCTCCTGGATGACCATGGCCGCCATGATCACCAACCTTTCCCTGCTCAACGCGACGGTCCTGACTTCCACGCGCATGCCCTTCGCCATGGCCGAAGACCGCTATCTCCCGCACACCTTGACGAGGGTGCACCCGCGCTTCGGTACACCCTGGATCGCCATTATCGTGTCAGGAATCATCTACGCGTTGCTATCCATCCACTCGCTCACACAGCTCATCACCATTTACGCCTGGCTGCGCGTGGCCACCACCATCATGACCGTGCTCGCTGCCTGGCAGCTGCGAAGGAAGATGCCGGAGATGAAACGGCCGTTTGTGATTCCGGGAGGCAGGCTCGGATTGATCGCCGCGGTGGGAGCGGTGATTCTGATGAGCGCCGTCGCACTGCTGGGCAGCGACAAGTACGGCCTGCTTTGGGGACCGGTGGCGCTGGCCGCAGGGCCGCTGGTGTATTGGATAATCAGGAAGCGACCCAGGGCTCGGCGCGAAACCCGGCCAAGTGATTGAAGCAGTGGGAAGTGGAAGGTTGCATGCACCGCAGTAAGGATTGTTGCCCTCTGATTTGCGGAACCCTTATGGTGGCCCTTCTCGCCGTCTGTGCCGCGCCCGCACAGAACCCTCCCGCCGCTAAACATTTTGACCAGGTCATCATCGTCGTGTTCGAAAATCAGAGCTACGATTCGACAATCAAGAACAGCCTCTTCAAACGCCTCGCAGAAAAGGGCGTGGTCTTCAACAATTTCAGGAACCTTTACCACTATTCCTACCCCAACTACCTCGCCATGATCGCCGGCAGCGATTTTGGGGTGCATACGCCGTTGTTGCTGAGCGACCGGCAGAGAAATTTTCCGAATGACGACCAGCACCGCACTGTCGGCGATCTGCTTACCTGGAAAAATTACGCGGAAGACTACCCGGCATCTCCCACGGCCGCGGCGCCTTTTCTGCAGGCGGGCAAAGGAAGATATACGCGCCGGCATGTGCCGTTCCTGAGTTTCGCAGCGGTCCAGAAAAACACTTTTCACAATGTCGTCGCCGTGGATTTCCGCGATCCCAACAACCTTTTCGCCGCCGACATCCACGATTTCATCGCTGACCCGAAGAAGCACCCCTTGCCCGAATACTCGCTCTACATTCCGAATCTCGATAACGACGGTCACGACCCGACTTCTGACCCGCCCAGGGGACTGCAGAACTCCTCGCAATGGTTGCGGAATTTCCTTGTCAACTGGCTGCATTTTGACGAACAGACATGGCTTCCGCAGGACGAAGCCCTGAAGCGCACGTTGCTCGTCATCACTTATGACGAATCGGAGGGGAAGGCGAGGCCGGAACGCATCTACACGGTGTTTCTGGGCGCAATGCTCAAGCCGCAGGAGGTAACCACGGCCTACGATCACTATAGCGTTCTGCGGACAATTGAAGACAACTTCGGCGTCGAGCCGCTTCACAAAGATTCAGGAGACGGCGCCGCACAGGTGATTACCGGGATTTGGAAATAGAAGCGTCTCGCGTTGCAGGCTCGGAGACCTCTAACCTGCACACCCGCGACACGCCGTAGCGACTGCGGTTGAACCAGCGGTACCCGCGCCGGAGAATTCGATTGAGCCCGGGCAGGCTGAATGCGCCATATAGCAGCCATGCCCACCAGATCCGTCGCCACACTTGCAAATAAACATCAGCTCCAGAAACAATCTCTCCAGTGGCCCTCAACATGAGAATGTCGGCCAGCAGATCGCTCGGCGCCCGCCTTAGTTGCTCGATCACCCAAGGCTCCTGCAGTCCGGCGATGGTAATGCACCGTTTCTCCAGCGTCGGCTTCCAGAATTCCACCCAGCGCGAGCAGAAACCGCAATCCCGGTCGTAAAGAACCCACGCATCCCAATTCGTTGGAATCATATTCTTCGCCCGCGAAAAACGGTTACGGCCGAACCCTCGGCTAGAAACGCCGAAGACGGCTTCCCGCGCAGAACCGACGCGAACTCCGCTCCGTAAAGCTCACGGACATCACCCTCAAAGCCTGACTTGCGAACTTGCCACACCCGCCACGACGGATGCTCCACTCGATACTCCACGGTGCTTCCATCCCGTTGACGGGCGTAGCCCCAATAGTGCTCGGTGATGAATTGCTCCTCGGAATTCTCTGCCGCCATGACAGGAGGACCTTCCGTTCGCAGGTTCATGCTCGCCCATCCGGCAGACGATCGCCAGCCATACTCGCATTGGATTCCGGAGCCGTCGTTCTCGATGCGATGGCGCATGGGCAATGCGATGTAGTTCTCGTTGTAAGCCTTGCGCGCTACCGTCGCAATCGCCCATCGCGGAACCACCTCGCGGATGAAAACTACGCCGCGCCGAAGTTCGCCACGCTCTTCTTTCCGAACATAAAACCGCAGGTTAACCTCGTCAAAGTTACGATGGAAGGGAATCGGCAAGCCGCAGACTGCGGTCTTGAGAAAGCGGAACCCCACCAGACTGACGAATGTCTTGCCGCTCCAGCTGTCCAACTCCGTTCCGCGCGGAACGAGCGCTTGCAGCAGTTTCGGATCAATCTCATAGTTGAGCATCGCCAGGTCGCGCCATTCCGCCGTGAGGAAGACCCGATTGTCATCCAAGCTCTCTCCCTGCCTCGGTGTCTCTGTGGTCAACCCTAGCTCACCCAGTCGAGGAACTTGTACCACGCTCCTGCCAGCGGCAGAAACCACGGATTCCCGTTGTACATGCCCAGCGGCGCGCCGGGGAAAGGAATGCCCACAAACGGATTCTCGGGCTTGTCGCCCAGGATCATCTCTGCCATCTTCTGTCCCTGGTAGGTCGCCATCGCCACACCGTGCCCGGCATAGCCGACCGCGTAGTAAATCCCATCCATCTGCCCGGCGTGCGGCATGATGTCGAAGGCGAAGTCGAGCGTTCCTCCCCAGACATACTCAACTTTCGTATCGCGCAGCTGCGGGTAGACCGAGACCATGCCCTGCCGCAGGATCTCGGCGCTCTTGCGGATGGAATTCTCAGTCTCAGGAAAGAACGCGGCGCGCCCCCCGAACAGCATGCGCCGGTCGGGAGTAAGCCGATAGTAGTAAATATAGTTTTTCGAGTCGTAGATCATGCGGTTGCGCGGGCTCAGCTCTTGCGCCAGCGTTTCGGGCAGGACCTCGGTGGTGATGATGTACGAGCCGATGGGAATGATCTTCTTTTGCAACGCCGGCGTCGCCTTGCTCGTATAACCGCTGGTGCCGACGAATACTTCTTTCGCCCGGAGCGTTCCCCGCGAGGTCGTGAGGTTCCAGCCCGCCGAATCGTGGGCGATCTGGTTTACCCGCGTGTTCTCGAAAATCTGCGCCCCGGCCTGAACGGCCGCCCTTCCCAATCCCGCCACGTACTGCGCGGGATTCACTCCCGCGCTGATCTCATCCACCATGCCGCCGTAATAAATGTACGAACCAATCTCTGATGGCAGGTCGTTCCTGGGCACAATGCGCAATTGGTGGTTGAACTCGCGCGCAATCACCTCCACCTGGCGCGCGTAATCATCGAAATGATTCTGTTTGCAGGCGACCTCAAGATGCCCGCAGCGCGCAAATTCGCAGGGAATGTTTTCTTCGCGAACAATCCGTTCCACGCAATCAATCGACTCCAGCGATGCGGCATACATGCGCTGGGTGCGCTCCCGCCCGTACATCGAGATGAGCTTGTTCACTCCCAACTTCATCCCAGTCAACACCATGCCGCCGTTGCGCGAACTGGCGCCCCAGCCGATCGACTCAGCCTCTAAAACAGCGACGTTCACGCCGCGCTTGGCCAACGTGCGAGCTGCGGAGAGGCCCGTAAACCCTGAGCCGATGACAGCCACATCTAACTGCGCAGGCAAGGGCTTTGCCGCATCCGCCCTCGACATCTCGACGGTCGTCAACCAATAGTTCTTTTCCTGGATGGCCATTGAGTTTTTCTTAGCTTCTCGGCGATCTTCTCGGATCAAGGTGTTACTGAATGCTGACGGCGGATTGCGGAAGGCGGTTTTTACAACACCGCCGACTCGTGAATCGTACGCCCCTCGGCAAATCTTGCGAAATTCAGCAGCGAGGCGTCAATCAATTCCGTCTTTCCCGTCAGAATCAGGTCGGCCAAAATCTTCCCGGTTGCCGGTGCGTGCATGACGCCGTGCCCGCTGAAGCCATTGGCGCAGAAAAATCCCGGCGCAGCCTCCCCCAGAATTGGATGGTGATCGGGCGTCATCTCGTACAGTCCCGCCCACGCCCGCTTGGGATTGACCGCTAGATTCTCGAACACCGGCACCCGGTCCGCCGCGCGCGTCAGGATTTTCTCGATGAACGACGGCTCAAAATCGGTTTTATAACCCGGCGTCTCCTCCGGATCATTCCACGCCAGCAAGAATCCCAGCGCCTCAGGACGGAAGTGGAATCCGTTTGACATATCAATGATCATCGGCGCCGAATGCGGGAACTGAGCAAAGGGCTCCGTCGGAACCAGCATCCTGCGCAGCGGTTCCACCGGAAGATCGATTCCCACCATTTTGGCGATTCCCGCAGCCCAGGCTCCGGCAGCGTTCACCACTTTCTTCGCGGAAACCCTCCCCCGGGTCGTCTCAATTTCGAAGCCAGTTCCGCCAGTCGTGATCCCGCTCACCGTCGTGTTCTTCCACAATTTCGCTCCGTGGTCCGCAGCCCAGGTCATGAACCCGATCATCGCGCTGTAGGGATCGACAAATCCATCGGTCGAGCAGAAACTTCCCCCGACAATATCGGCGCCGCGCAATTGCGGAAACCATTGGCGAATCTCGTCTCCCGTCACCATGCGAACATCCTTCAGTCCCATGGCGACCTGCTTCTCGTAATTTGTCCCCAGGTACGCCAGGTGCTTGTCACTGGTGGCGCAGAATAGATACCCCTGCGGACGGTAATCGCAGGGATAGCCCAGGCGCTCATCGAAGCTGGCATAGAAGGGAATGGAATAGAGCGACATCTGGATGTTCACCGGCGTCGAGAATTGCGCCCGCACGCCGCCCATGCTCTTACCGGTTGATCCCTTGCCCTGCGCCGACTCACGCTCGATGACCAGAACGTCTTTGCAACCCGCTTCGACCAGGTGATAGACGATGCTCGATCCGACAATGCCGCCGCCGATGATGACTACGTCCGCTGTCTGCATCAGGGAAATTGTAAAGGCTGGTGCAGGGATAGCGAAGTGACGTTGCTGTTCTCAGCGGACTTTGTGGTTTGAGTCTTGATTTCCTTCGTGAACCTTAGTGTCCTTGGTGGTTAGCCCTCGTCTTGAACCCCGCCTTGGCGCCTCGTAAACTTATAACAATGCACGTGCACGCCCATGGCGGCAATGAGCGGACCTCCAAGGTCCTGCGCATTTCGCTGTTCGTAACTCTGGCCTACATCGTGCTGCTGGTGGTGGCCGGCATCCGCGCCCACTCTTTGGCGCTGCTCTCTGAGGCGGGACACAACCTTTCCGACTTTCTCGCTCTTCTACTCTCGCTGACCGCGGTCTACCTGCACTCGCGCCCGCCGAGCGCCACCAAGACTTATGGCTACCATCGCGCGGGAGTGCTGGCCGCGCTGGTGAACTCACTGTCCCTGGTCGCGGTCTCGTTCTTCATCTTCTATGAAGCCGTGCGCCGCATCCGTGAGCCCGAGCAGGTTCACGCCGGGACCATGATCTGGGTCGCGGCGGCGGGCGTTGTCATGAACGGTGTCATCGCACTGTTGCTCTATCGTGCCGGGCGCGACGTCAACATCCGCAGCGCCTTCCTGCACGAGGTCGGAGACACGCTCTCGACCGCGGCCGTCATCGCCGGCGGCTGGGCCATCCTCGCCACCGGACAGACCTGGATCGACCCCGCGCTTTCGATCGGCATCGGCGCGCTCATCCTCTGGTCGGGATTCGGCATCGTTCGCGAAACCCTGAATATCCTTCTCGAAGGTACTCCGCGCGGTGTGAAGATTGAAGACGTCGAGTGCGCCATCCGCAAAGTCGCCGGCGTCAACGACGTTCACGACCTGCATGTCTGGAGCATCGGCTCAGAGACCCACGCGCTCTCCTGCCACATCGCCATCGCCGACATTCCTCCCTCAGCCAGCGAGGGCATTCTGAAGGAGGTAAAAGAGTGCCTGCACGAATTTCACATCGTTCACACGACGATCCAGTTCGAGCACGCCCAGTGCGAAGTCGCCCACGGCTGTGTCATCCCCGTCAGTGAAGTGGAAGAAGAACACCACCATCACTGAGCACACTCAGTGCTGAGCCCTACCTCTGCTTCTCAAAAATCTCCTTCGCCCCTTCCAGCGTGTCGGCTTCTTCGGCGGATTTGTCGTTGCGAATACGCACGATCCTCGGGAAGCGCAGCGCATACCCGCTTTCGTGGCGGTCGGATTTCATCATGTTGTTGAACGCCACCTCCAGCACAATTGTGGGCTCGACGATCCGGCGGAAACCCTGGTCTTCAAGGGTGTGCTCCACGAACCACTGCGTCATCTCGGCAATTTCCGTGTCGGTCAGTCCCGAATAGGCCTTGCCAATATTCACCAGCCGTCCGCCATCCCACACGGCGAAGGTGTAATCGCTCAACACGCCAATGCGCTTCCCGTGCCCGTATTCCGCCGCCGTCACCACCACGTCCAGCGTGGCCAGTTCCTTCTTCAGCTTGAGCCACGACTTTCCCCTGCGCCCCGGCGTATAAGGAGACACTGGGTCTTTGATCATCAGGCCTTCGTTGCCTCTCGCCTGCGCTGCCTCGAACAACGCCTCCAGTTCCTGCGGAGAAGACGCGCGATAGGTCGCCGAGCGAATCACTCTCGCCGGGTGAGCCGGATCTTCTTCACCGAAATCCAGCGTGCCTTGCTGTTTTCTCCTCCCTGCCCCCGTGCCTCCGTGGTGCGAAGTTCCGCTCGCCAGTACCCGATCCAGAAGCTCCGCCCGTTCGGTCAGCGGACGATCAATCACCAACGCCCCCTCCGCATAGAGCACATCAAAAACCAGGTACGCCACCGGCACTCGCCGCATCATCTCTTCGCTGACTCTCTTTCTTCCCAGGCGTTGCTGCAGCGCGCTGAAAGGCAGCGCCCGGCCTTCTTCGAGATAGCTCCAGGCCACGATTTCGCCGTCGAGAATCGCATCCGGCAATCCCGCCAGCACCTCGGGAAGCTCGGGGAACGACTCGGTAATCTCATCCCGTGTCCGCGAAAAAATCCGCACTTCCCCCTGGCTTACGTGCACCTGTGCGCGAATGCCGTCGAACTTGTTTTCGACAGGCGCGTTCTCGAAATGACTGAGGGCATCCGCGGCATTGTCTGCCGGACTGGCCAGCATGAAGCCCAGGGGATGGAACAACCGCATCTTCGCCTCGTTCAGCCTGCCCGCGCGCGCCCGTCCCAGCGTCTCCCCGATGTCCCCCAGCAGCATGTTCGCGCGCTGCACCTCGGCGAGCCCCACGCCAAACGCGCGGGCTATCGCTTCTTCCACCAGGCTCTCTTTCAATCCAATCCGCAGATCGCCGGTCATGATCTTCACGATGTACTTCGCTTCGAGCGGCGTAACCCGCAAAAGCAATTCGCGCACGATTGCCGCTTTCCCCGCTGGACCTCGGGCTCCCGCGATCTCGCGAAATTTCTCCTGCACTTGCGACGGATGCAAATCGTCGCCTTTGCGTTCCGGCAGCAGTGCTTCCGCAACCGCCCCCAGATCTCCCAACCTCCGATACGCCGCCGTCACCTCCGCTTCGCTCTTGCCCGCCAACTCGGCCACCGCTCGCCACAACGAAGCGCCGCCAACTTGCAGTGTCGTCTCCTCCCACACGGCAAACGGACGTCCCGACAAAAACACAACCGCTGCCGCCCCGTCCTTTGGCTCACAGCCCTGCAGGTACTCGGCGACAATCGCGACCTTCTCCAGTTTCTTCGTCGTGCCGGCGACCCGCTCGCCGGCCTCAGCCAGCTTTCTCATCGTTTCATCACGTCCTAGAATCTTCTTAATCCATTGATAATAATATACTTATGTTGATGCGCAATTCGTCCCGTCACCGCTATCTGTGATACTCTTACTGGTTGAGACCCAGCCTGCGGAGTGATCATCTAAACTTCATGCGATTTTTGCGTACATGGTGGCGTTTCC
>Ga0335085_10015669_pt1 | contig 10990 bp, 11 predicted proteins | sample Lox_Sample_45_FD_206712 | JGI IMG/M metagenome (GOLD analysis project Ga0335085, IMG submission 206712) | Soil microbial communities from Loxahatchee National Wildlife Refuge, Florida, United States - Lox_Sample_4.5 | ecosystem: Environmental > Terrestrial > Soil > Wetlands | place: USA... | reverse complement strand
ATCGTCGTAGGAGTAGGGGATACCCACAGGTTCGGATGGCAGCTCGACATCGCCGCTGGCGGAGGCGGAGGCGTTCCTGATGCGGCGCTCGATTTCGCGGACGCTTTCCAGATAATCGCTGACAGTCGCGCGATCGTGCGCACCCAGGGTGTTCCTGAAGCTGGCGGTTTCCTGCATCACGGCGTCGAGGATGCTGCGATCTTCATCATTGCGGGCAGCGCGCTCGGCCGGTGAGCTGCCGCCGCCAAAGAGGCGCTCGAAGACGTTGCGCGGATTGATCTCCATGGGCATCGGCGTTGTGTGAGTGCGCCAGGAGAGCGTGTTCATGTAGATGCAGCCGTAGTCGCGATCGCAGGCACCGAGCAGGCCGGCGTGATCTTCCGTAGCGAGTTCGATGGATGGCAGGGGCGTGTCCTGGCCAAGATGCTGGGCCGCGACCTGATCGGCGGTGACGCCGGCATAGGCGTCGACACCCTGGGTTGGCTTGGGACGCACGCCGCTGAGCCAGGTTGTCGGACTGAGCGAGTGAACAGCAGTGGTATCGGCGGCACGATGTCCGAAGCCGCTCAAAACATTCAGATGATCGCGAAACGGCTCCAGAGGTTTTAGTACCGGAGAAAATTCGAAGCCGGCGCCTTCGGTGGCTGGGGTCCATTTGTCCATCACTGCGCCGTGCGGCACATAAACGAACCCAATTCGCGGAGAAGGTTTCGCGGCAGTTTTGGCCAGCGGCGTCTGCGCCGGGAGCATGGAATCGAGCAAAGGCAGGGCGAGGGAAACGCCCATTCCGCGCAGAAATGTACGGCGCGGAACATGCTTCTTCGTGATGAACACCTTATTAAAAACCTCCTCTGAGAGGCGCAACGGAGAGGGCCCGATGTTACGGGCCTTCATGTACGCCTCTATGTTACTAGAAGGGCGGGGGGTTAGGGCGATTGGGTATGGGGACTGGGTGTCGGGTATTGGGTATTAGGTTTTGGCTATTCGGCGTTGGCTGTCAGCTCAAGGCATCACTTTGAACGACGGCTTCGGGCGGCGCGGAAGTTGTGTGCACCTCAACGCGCACTCTTGCGCCCAGCTTCCGCCATGCCCGTGCGCAGACGGTCCTCGCGGCTGGCGAGTTCGTTGATCCGGACACCGTAATTTCCGTCCACGACCACAACTTCGCCGCGGGCGATGACGCAGTCGTTCACGATCACTTCAACAGGGTCGGTCACGAAGCGATCGAGTTCCACGATCGAGCCGGTGTTGAGCTTCAGCACTTCACGAATCTGCAGCGACGTTCTGCCGAATGACACCTGGACGGGCAGCGCAACTTCGAGCAGCAGGTCCAGAGTCTTCGAATTCATGCTGTCGTGCGCGACCGCGGGCCGCATCTCTGCCGAGGGCGCCTCGGAGAGCAGGGCCAGTTCCTTCGTCCAGCCGGCGCTGAGCAGCCACTTGCCATCGGCGGCTTCGGAACTGGAGACCGTGAATGCGGACCAGGCGATTCCGGACGGCTCAGCGTCGATCGGGCCTCCTTTCGAAGTCGTTATTTCACGCCCCTGCGCCGTGGACAGGGCGCCGGCGACGGCTCCGGCAGTCTGGTTGAGAATCTCCTGCCAAGTGGCGCGGCAGTCTTCTTCGGAAACTTCTTCGATGCCTGCCGTTTGGAGCGTGATACGGCCCATGGCTTCCCAGAGGTCGCGGCCGGCGCGAATCCACAGCGCCGGGCCTTCGGGAACGGAAAAGGATTGCTGCCAAGTGATCGGTTCCGTAAGCTGCGGAGCGTCGGTCGCCGACTCGTCGGAGGCGACCGTAATGCTTCTGCCCGTCAGGCTTCCGGCGGCCTGGCTGAGGGCTTCTTCCAGATAGCGGACGATTTTTGAAGTATTCATGGATCTATCCATAGAAGGAAGTCACGGGGTGAAGCGGATCCTGAAATAAGGAGGAGAGTCGGCCGGCTGCTAAAGCCCCTCTTCGAGAGAGCCATGCTCATGGTTTTATTCCCGGCCAGCGTTTGGCCATTGCGGTGCGCAGGCGCAGAATCGCCTGCGATTTAATCTGCGATACGCGCGACAGGTGTATGCCCATGATTTCGGCGATCTCGCGCAGCGTCAGCTCTTCGAAAAAATAGAGGCTGAGGACCGTCTTCTCCACTTTCGGAATGCGATCGATGGCGGAGGCGATCAGCCGCTCCAGTTCGGCACGTTCAAGAGTGACTTCAGGCGAGTCCTCAGCGGATGAGGCAACGTATTTGAGGATGAGCGGATTTTCATTCTCGTCGCGGAGATACTCGATCTCGCCGATATTGAGGCCTTCCAGTTCGGTAAGCTGGCGGCGGTATTCCTCAACCGTCAGCTTCAGTTCACCGGCGATTTCGGCTTCTTCCGGAGCACGCCCGAGCTTTTGTTCGACGCGCGAAATGGCGGCTTCGAGCTCGCGCGACTGCCGACGCTTGTGGCGGGGCGCCCAGTCCGTCTCGCGCAGACTGTCGAGAATGGCGCCCCGAATACGAAATTCGGCGTACGTCTTCAGCTTGACGTTCTGAGCGGGATCGAAGTTGTCGATGGCGTGGATGAGGCCGATCACGCCGGCAGAAAGGAGATCGTCGAAGCTGACTGTCTCGGGAAGACGCTCGTGAATTTTGCGCGCCACCAGGCGGACCTGGGGCAGGTGCTCGAGAATGAGGCGCTCGCGATCTTCCTCGGTGAGAGTATCGACGGCGAGGGTATCGGCCGGAAACTGATAAGCCAGGACGCTCACCGGAGTGCCTCCCGGGTGTCGGTTCTACGCGGTGGCGGCACGGCTGAAGGCTCCCGGGTTCTGGCGTGCGTCCACCCAGACAGCGCGCGCGAGACGTTCGCCGCTCAGCTCCTGAATGTCCTGGGGCACGCGCGGACCGGTGCCGGCGAAAGTGGCCGGAATCTGCGACCGGATGAGAGTTTCAATGACCGGCGTCACTCGCACCGCTTCGTCCAGACCGGTGAAAAGGAGGCGCGAGGGCGCCAGGGCCGAAAAACGGTCGATGGTGTAAAGCATGTCGGCCGCGTTCATATCGGAGCGCAGCACGAGGTGCGTCTCGGCGCGCGGACATACCGAGAGCAGAGTTCTGATCTGCATCAGTTCGGTTTGATCGGACGGTGAAATACCCGGCGTATCGATCAGGGTCAGACCGTGCCAGTCGTCCCGCTCGAGGGTTTCGATCAGACCGGGCAGCGAATCATGGGATTCAAACGGAGTGCCGAGTATCGCGGCGAAACGGGCGATGCGCTGATTGGCGCCGCCGGTCTGCGCGCCCGAAGAACAGATGCGGACCGCGAGGCGGCGAGAAACGCCTTTCGTGACCGCAATCTTGGCCAGCGACATCGTCTTGCCGCGTCCCGGCGGGCCGACGAAGGCGAGCACGCGATTTTCACCCGGCTGAATCTCGGCAAACGGTTTCGTGGGAATGCGGCTGATGAGCTCTTCCACTACTACGGCATCCTCATTGCCGGCACGAAGACTGGACGCGGCCTCCAGGTCCGCCGCCAGCTCCGCGGAGAAGCCGGCGAGCACCAGCCGCTCAGTCAGCGATTTTCGGGGTGCGGGCGGAGCGGGAGTGCGGGTGCGCGCCGGCTGTTCGCCGGGTTCGAATGCGAAGGTGACCTCCAGCCTCCCGTATTGGCGCGCTTCCGGAGGCGCCGGATTCACGCTAACCAGCAGGGCGTTTTCCCCTAACTCCGTACGCGCAAATTCGAGCGCCGCCGGAATGCTGCTTGCGAACCAGGATTTCGTTTCCATTTACTGAATCACTCCCTGCGAAATAACTTTGATCCCGGCGGGGACTTCGCTGTGCGCCAGGAAGAAGAGATTGGGAATCGTCGATTCCACTGCCTGCCGCAGGAAATAGCGGCAGACCGAACTTGTGATTACGACGGCGGGCGACTCGAGCATGCCGGCGCCACGCCCCAGGCGATCGAGCAGATCGCGCAACGCGTTGGGCGCGAGCGCGAATGAACTGTTGGATTCGCCATGCTCGACGCCGCCTTCGGCGAAGCGTTCGAGCTGCGGTTCCAGGAAGTATGCGGGCAGATCGCCCGATGCGTTGAGATAAGGCTTCACGATGACGCGGCGGATGGACTGTCGCACGTAGTCGGTCAAAAGCACCGGGTTTCGAGTGGCGGCCGCACCCTCGCCCAGAGCTTCGAGGATGGAGACGGCATCGCGGATGGACACGCGCTCGCGCAGAAGATTCTGAATGACGCGCTGCACGGTAGCCAGCGGCAGGAGCTTCGGCACCAGGTCTTCCACAACGCGAGCGTTGTCGACGCTGACGCGGTCGAGCAGTTTGCGCGCCTCCTGCCGGGAGAAGAGTTCGTGCGCGTACCGCTTAATCAGCTCAGAAAGATGGGTGGTCATGACGCTGAGCGGATCGATGACGGTGTAGCCTTTGGTGCGAATGGCTTCGGCCTGGGAGGAAGGCACCCACCAGGCAGTGACGCCGAAAGCGGGATCTTTGGTCGCGCGCCCGTCCGGAGGAGCGCCGGTGGCGGTCACGGCGATAGCCAGATCGCTGCCCGCGGGGAGTTCGAAGCGGGCGATTTCGATGCCTTTGAGAAGAATGGCATATTCGCGGGCGCGCAGCTGCAGGTTATCCGTGACGCGCACAGCGGGAATGACGAATCCGAGTTCGGTGGCGAGTTGTTTGCGAATGCCGCCGATGCGGCGCAGAAGCGGCGAGCGGATTCCGTCGGCGATGAAGGAAATCAGGCCCATGCCGACTTCTATCGAAAGCGGCTCGACGCGCAGCAGATCGTCGAGATTCTCTTTGACGGGCCTGGACGCCGCCGCGGCTTCGCCTGGATGCGTTTTCCCTGTGCGCTCCCGCATCCGCCAGCCCACTGCGCCGAGACCGCCGCCGAGGAGAAGAAAAGGAATCTTCGGCAAACCGGGGAAGGTGGCGAGCGCGATCAGGACGCCGGAAGCGAGCAGCAGCGGCTGATAGGCCCCGAAGACCTGCTTCTGAAATTCGACGCCGACGCGGTTGTCGGAACTGGCGCGCGTGATGATCATGGCGCCCGAAACCGAAACCATCAGGGCCGGAATGACCGTCACCAGACCGTCGCCGATTGTCAGCACCGTGTACGTCTGGAGCGCCTTCATGATGTCGACGCCATGCTGCAGAACTCCGATGAGAAGGCCCGCGATGATGTTGATTCCCGTGATCAGCAGTCCGGCGACGGCGTCGCGCTGCGTGAATTTGCTTGCCCCGTCCATAGCGCCAAAGAATTCGGCTTCGCTCGCCAGCAGCTTGCGGCGGCGACGCGACTCGGCTTCGTCGATCAGGCCGGCGTTGAGGTCGGAATCGATCGACATCTGTTTGCCCGGCAGCGCATCGAGCGTGAAGCGCGCGGTGACTTCCGAGATGCGCACCGCGCCGTGGTTGATGACGATGTACTGGATGGCGATGAGAACGAGAAAAATCACGGCGCCGATGATGTAATTCCCGCCGACAACGAAGTTGCCAAACGCCTGGATGACGTCGCCCGCCGCGTTCGGCCCGGTGTGGCCGTTTAAAAGAATCAGCCGGGCTGACGATATGTTCAGTGCGAGGCGGAAAAGGGTCAGCATCAGCAGAGTGGTCGGGAAGACGTTGAAATCGACCGGGCGGGTGATGTACATCGCGACCATCAGGACGACGACGGACATCATGATGTCGGTCACCAGGAGGAGATCGAGCAGAAATCGCGGCATGGGCGCGATGAGCGCAACGACAATGGCAAGGATGGCTGCCGGCAGAGCCAGTTCGCTGAGTTTGTCGAGCGGAATCGCCCGGCCCTTCGACGTGCCTGCGGGAGCTGTGGCGCGCGGCGGCGCCGGTTTCGGCATAGTCGCGGTCACGAACGTCTATTCCCCATAAGTTTGAAGATGTAAGCCAAAATCTCAGCCACTGCCCGATAGAGGTGAACCGGAATCTCCTGCCCGACCTCCACGGATTTATACAGTGCCTGGGCGAGGGGAGGATTCTCAATAATCGGCACCTGGTTTTCGTTGGCGCGCTGGCGGATGCGCGCGGCTAAGTAATTCCTGCCTTTAGCGACGACGAGGGGGGCGGCCATGGCGCCCTGGTTATAACGGATCGCGACCGCGTAGTGCGTCGGATTGACCACTACAGCGGTGGCTTTCGCGACCTCCTTCATCATGTTGCGGCGGCGCAGGTCTCGCTGCAGCCGGCGGATGCGGGCTTTGGTCTGCGGGTTGCCTTCGGTGTCTTTGAGCTCTTCGCGGAGGTCTTGCTTGCTCATACGCAGGCGCTTCGAGTATTTGGAGCGCTCGCGGGCAAGCATGACGAGGCCGAGGATCAGCAGGACGAAAGCGGACTTGCGCATGACGTCCCTGACCAGCAGTCCGGCGGTGGCGGCGGCTACGGAGACGGGCATCAGCGGCAGGCGCAGGATGTCGGAGAGACGATCATGGACGAGCGCCCAGGTGACCCAGAACATCACCGGAATCATCACCAGAGACTGAAACAGATTGCCGATATTGCGGCCGGGGACGTCTTTGAGCCGCCGGACGGGATTGATGCGGTCGAACTTCGGCGCGAGGCGCGCGACGCTGAAGCTGAGATTGGCGGATGCCAGCTGAAAAAGAACGGTCACCGCCAGCATCGCGATGCCGAGGCAGGCGAGTGGCTTCAGAACAGCAGAGGAGAGGCGATTGAAGATGGCGAGGAGGTCGGTGGGTGTCAGCGATGCCGAAAACGATTGGCGCAGACCCATCTGGAAGGCCGCGCGCAGCTTCGCCAGCCAGGCGGGGAAGTATGCGGCGGCGAGGAGGATGAACGCGAAAAACTGAACGGCGGAGACGAATTCGCGGACGGCGGGGAAGTCGCCCTCGCGACGCGCCTTCTGCATGCGGCGCGGCGTGGCACGTTCGGTTTTCTGAGAATTATCGGCCATGGTTCATTTGCTGAACGACCGGAAGACACGGGCAACCGCATTCGCCTGACGCGCAGACCTGCCTTTGACCGTCCGCGTGACATGCGCTGGTTCGCTCCCGGGAGTTAAAAGCAGCTGCGCGATTTCCGGCCGGCGTAACAAATCGGGCCCGGTCGGAAGTGAGCCGGCGAGACGCCACGTTACGAACACCGCTGCCTGAGGAAGGCGCCGGAGAGGAAGATTGCGGCGATACATGTCAGTGAAATTCTGAGGCGGTGTGCAGGATGCTCTCGATCAGGTGCGCCCAGCTCGTCATGAGCGATTCGAAAAAGCCGGGCTGAAGCGCGGCGGTGGCGGCCAGTATCAGCATGGTGGCGACCAGCTTCAGTGGAATCGTCAGACTGATCAGATGCAGTTGCTGCTGAATTCGTCCGAGTACAGCCAGAGCGGCATCGGCGAGCAGCAGCAGGGCGATCAGCGGCGCGGCGAGGCGCAGCCCGGCCGTGAATATGGAAGCGGCGAAGCGAATCAGCCCTTCGGCCCAGGATTTCTGCAGCGTGAATGACTCGGGCGGCGCCAGCCTCAGGCTCTCCGCCAGCGCTTTCACCAGCAGCCGGTCCGCGCCGGAAGTGAAGAAGATCAGCGCGGCGGTCAGCTGAGCCATCGTCATGAGAACGGTGGAATCGGCGCCGCTGTTGGGATCGATTGTGGACGCGTAACCCAGGCCCGCCTGGAGCGAAACCGCCTGCGCCGCCATCTGGAAGACTTCGAAAACGATCTCCAGCGCAATTCCGATGGCGAGGCCGAGCGCAGCTTCGCTCACCAAACCGGCCATGATCGCGCCAATCGAAGCCTGGGTGGTGACCGGCGCGTGCCAGCTGTTGCGCAGCATCACGGTCATCGCAAGGGAAAGGATGATGCGCGCCGGTTCGGGCGCGGCACGGAATGCGGCCAGCGAGACAAACGCCAAAACGCCGGATATCCGGGCGAGGGTGAACAGGAATCCGAACAGGGTTGTGTAGCTGAATATCGCGTCACCGCCCATAGCGGTTCAGGTTTCCGAGGATGTCGATGGTGTAGGCCATGGCTTTGTGAACCATCCACGGCATCATGAGCAGGCTTCCGCCGAGAAACGCGATCAGGCGCGGGATGGCGTTGAAGCCGCTGTCCTGAATCGAAGTCAGCACCTGAATCAGGCTGATGACGATGCCGGTGATGAATCCGACCGCGAGCAGCGGCGCGGCGATAAAAAATGCCGACATGAACATCTGCCCGACCAGATGCGCGACGGAATCGGGCGTCATGTGAAGAAGCCTTTCATCAGCGACCCGACGGTCAGGTTCCAGCCGTCAACCAGCACGAACAGGAGCAGCTTGAACGGCGCCGAAACCATGGCCGGAGGCAGCTGCACCATGCCAATCGACAGCGTGACAGAAGCCACCACGATGTCGATCAGCAGAAACGGCAGATAGATGACGGCGCCGATCTGAAATCCGGCGCGCATTTCCGAAAGAATGTAGGCGGGCGCGAGAACGCTGAGGTCGAGATCGGCAGGGCTGCGCGGCGCAGTGGCATGCGTGAGGTCGAGAAAGAGTTTGACGTCTTTCTCGCGCACGAAGCGGACGAGATACCCCTTCAGCGGTTTGGTGCCGGCGTCCCACGCCGCCGACGGGGTAATGTCGCCTTTTTCGACCGGCTGCCACGCGTCTTTGTATATCTGCGTGGCCACCGGCTGTATGCAGACCATGGTTAGAAAAAGCGACAGGCCGATGAGCACCTGATTGGATGGCGCGCTCTGCGTGCCGAGCGCCTGGCGCAGGAAATGCAGCACGATCGAAATGCGCAGAAACGGCGTCACGGACATGATGATGGCCGGAAGCGCCGTCAGCAGAGTCATCAGGATGATGATCTGCATCGGGGTGCTCAGGGAGCTTTGTCCCGCCGGCAGAAGCGATGGAAAGGCGGACTGTTGATTCAACGCGGTTCCTCCGCGAAAGCGCCATCGAGAAGGTGGCAGGAATTCGGCGCGGTTGCCACCAGAATGCGGCGGCCATCTGCGCGCACGAGGTGCAGCGCATGCTGGGGCCCAAGCGAGACGCGTTCCAGCACTTCGAGGCAGCGCGGCTCCGCTGAAACGCGCGGCAGGCGAAATGCCGGCGCGCCGCGTTTTCGCAGCAGGAACAGCGTCGCGCCAAGCAGCGCCATGACGAGGACAATGGCGGCTATGGGTTGAAGAGTATCCATAAGTTCATGCGAGCTATTGCTCTGTGTTGAAGTCGGTGATACGCACACCCATAGTGTTTTCGATGATGACAATTTCTCCGAAAGCCGCCGATTTTTTGCCGATAAAGATATCGAGGTTCTCGCCCGCCGGGCGCTTCATCTCGATAATGCTGCCGGTTTCGAGCGCCAGGATGTCGGACAGTTTCATCCAGCGGCTGTCGATCTGAACCTCTATTTCGATTCCAACGTCGCTGATGTGGGCGATTTCTTCCTGAGCTGTCATTTTGTTTCACATTTGCTAGCCCTGAATCAGGCTGAGGGTGGTCTGGATGACCTGATCCTCAGTGGTGATGACCTTCGAGTCGGCCTGGTATCCGCGTTCGTACATCAGCAGATTGGTGAACTCGTTGGCGATATCGACTGTCGACGATTCGAGCGCGCCGCCGGTGACAGTGCCGCGCGATCCTGTACCCGGCACGCCGATGGCAGGGACCGACGTCGACGACGTCACTCCAAAGGTGTTGTTGCCCAGATCCTGCATCGACGCCGGATTCAGCACGGTGGCAACGGCCAGTTGGGCCACGGGCACGTGATCGCCATTCGAATACGACGCGGTGAGCTGGCCGTTCTGCCCGATCGCGATACCGAGCAACTGGCCTGCCTGCGTTCCATCCTGCGAGCTGGCCAGGTTGGCCGAGGTTTGGTCGTACTGAGTGATGTACGGCACGTTGTTGGCGTCGAAGAGATTCCAGTTGATATTCATGTCCGACGCGCCGTCGGCAAGATTAGTGATGGCGATCGCCACCGGCGCCCCCGGCGCGGGATTGGTCAGGTTGCCGCTCTGATCGAACGTCAATGTTCCGTTAGCCAGGGTAGTTGCGGCGCCCAGCCCGCCGGTAATGTCGGCCGATGGGATGGTTATGTTGTAGTCCCATGATCCGGCTGCGGTTTCCGTGTAAGTCACCGTCAGCGTGTGCTGCTGCCCCTGCGAATCTACGACCTGGATCGGCGAGCTGAATGTCGCGTCGGTTGTGCCCACCTGCGCGCCGGCGTTCAGATTCAGGGTCAGACTGAATTCGGTGGTGGTCGTGGGAGCGCGCAGGCCGGCCACCGGAACCACGATGTCGGCCAGCGGTGCGTTGGTGTTGACGATACCGTTTAATCCGTTCCATCCCTGCACAAATTCGCCGTTCTGGGTGAGCAGCTGTCCGTTCGCATTCAGCGTGAAATTGCCCGCCCGGGTGAACGCCTGCTGACCGCTGGGGTCCTGCACCACAAAGAAGCCGTTGCCCTGGATCGCCGCATCGTACGGTTGACCGGTTGTGGTGATGGAACCCTGGGAAAAAGTCTGGGTCGAAATCGGCACGACCGAAGCACCGGTCAGATTGGAGTTCGAAGTGGTTCCCAGCTGGTTCACCAGTTCCTCGAAGGACACGGTGTTCGCCTTATAGCCGTAAGTGCTGGCGTTGGCCAGATTGCCACTGACGACGTCAATGGCATCAGCGTTGGCCTGAAGCCCGGAAAGCGCGTTGGAAAATGCTGTCGACATGGTTTAGTTTCCTGTGGGGTTTGTAGTGTTCGTATCGGAACTGCTGTCAGACGGAGTGGCCGCCGCTTTGGTGTTGTTATCGATGTTGATGAGCTGTTCGAGCTGGCTGTAGCCGGTCAGTTGCGTGACGAACTCGGTGCTGTCGACCGGATTCAGCGGGTCCTGATACTGCAGCTGCGAGACCAGCAGTTTCAGAAAAGTGTCTTCATTGGCGAGCGGGCTGGTGGAGTCCATAGTCGGGTCGGCTGTGCCGGGGGACGATACGGCCGGCGGATTGGTTGAAGGTGTCGTTATGGAGGACGTGGGGCTCATGAATTCT
>Ga0335085_10015668_pt1 | contig 10990 bp, 9 predicted proteins | sample Lox_Sample_45_FD_206712 | JGI IMG/M metagenome (GOLD analysis project Ga0335085, IMG submission 206712) | Soil microbial communities from Loxahatchee National Wildlife Refuge, Florida, United States - Lox_Sample_4.5 | ecosystem: Environmental > Terrestrial > Soil > Wetlands | place: USA: Florida... | reverse complement strand
CCCGCCGATCCGGTCGCGGCCGTTGATGTTTCCGGCCCACGCCCAGTCGTTCGCCTTGTACTTCAGCGCTCCGAAGTTGAGGAAGGCCTCCAGGCCGGGAGACAGGCCGTAGCCCAACGTGACGCCGAACCGGCCGAGGTTGTAGCGCAGCGGGTCGTCGGGGAGCGGCGGGGCGGTGAGCGAGGGCCCCGCCATCAGCGCCGACAGGCTCCCGCTGAGCGCGAAGGAGAATCGGCCCACCGGCACCGTCTCGGCGTTCGGCGACTCGATCAGTCCGGTGGCGCCGGAGAGCGTCGGAGCCGTCTGGGCCAGAGCGCCCGTCGTCAGGAAGAGGCACGCCACCGCCGCGAGGAGGAATCCGATCCGCGTCCGTCGCATGGGGTCTCCTTTTGACCCGCCGGTGCCGGGGACACTCCACGGTTGCCGGCGTGAAAAGCGCTTCCTTGTACGCAACGGGAAAAGCCGATGGAGTTTAACGCCCCCCGGCCCGACTCAGCAAACGGAAAGCTTTACGGGGTGCATTCGAGAGGGGAGGGGCCCCGGACCGCCGCGGAGGGGGATTCCCCAAACGGAGGGGGTCCGTGGGAACCGACATGTGTCGGTTCCGCCCGGTTCATAACCGGAGGGGGGTTCCGGGGGAACCGACATGTGTCGGTTCCGCCCGGTTCATAACAGCGGCGCCATCCGGTCGTGGAACGTCCGGGCCGTCTCGGGGCCGCGCCGTCGCGTGAGAAATCCTTCGAGCGACCGGACGAGTTCCCGTACCGCGTCGAGGCTCCGGCCGCGGTCGATGTCGGCGAGCGCCCCGCGGTAGAGCCGGTCGATCTCCGTCTCTCCCGGCGCGGCACCGAAGGACTCGGCCTCCTGTTTCACCTTCGTGCAGAGAACCTGGAGGCTGCGCCGCTCGTCGCCCCTCGAGATCTCCTTGAAGACGCCGGTGTGCGTCGTGACGTTCGGGATGCCGGCCAGCGGCGGGCCCGGGGGGAGGACGGTCGGCCGCGGCGGCGGGACGGGAGCCGCCGGCTTCACGACCTCGACGAGGGCCGCCGTGACGAGGCCGAAGAGCGTCTTGGCGACGTCGAAGGAGGATTTCTTCAGCCCGCGCGCGATCTCGTCGATGGTCGCGCGGCCGTCGCACCGCGTGATGACGACCCATTCCTGGGGCGTCAGGGTGATCGGACCGGCCAGCCGCTCGGAGGCGACGAGGCGCGGCACGGCGTCGGTGGAGGGGATTTTCCGGGAAAGGATCTTCCACTCGTCGCTCCGGCGCGCGGCCTCCATCAGGAGGTTCGTGTTGGAACGGGAGATGGTCTGCCGCTCGCTCTCCACCCCGGGGGAGAACTGGAAGGAGCCCCCCGTCCAGAGGGCGAGCGCGTAGATCGCATCCTCCCCTTCGACGTCGCCGATGCGGGCGTGCGTGATCTGTCCATTCAGGAGGTAGACGAGACCCTGCTCGGACGCGCGCGTCAGCGAGAACATTCCCGTCTTCCCCGACACGGACACGAGCTGCACGATGTCGGAGAGGGGCAGGTCGCTCAAGGAGCCCTGGAAGGACATGAATCAGTTCGCACGATAGCAGCGAGGGGAATCGGGCTCAACCTCCCGGGCGCCTTTTCCAGCCGGCGCCGCCCGGACCGGCGGGGCGCGCCGGCGCGGCGCGGACGGCCCGGGGTGCCGCGACGAAGCCGTGGGCCAGGGCGGCCGCGGCCGCATCGGCCGCGTCGAGCGGCAACCGGCGGCCGAGAAGGGACGCAATCATCCGCCGGACCTGTTCCTTCTCGGCCGCGCCCGTCCCGGTCACCGCCCGCTTCACCTCGGCCGGCGTGATCTCGGCAGCGGCGACTCCCGCCTCCGCGAGCGTCACGAGGAGGACGCCGCGCGCCTCGCCGAGCGTAATCAGACTCTGCGCGTTCGTGCCGGCGAAGACGCGCTCGACCGCGGCAGCGTCCGGTTTCGTCCTCCGGAGGACCTCCGCGAGGGCTTCGCGAAGCCAGAGGAGGCGGCGTGGAAACGGGAGCGAGGCGGGCGGGCGGAGGACGCCGGCGTCCTCGAGACGGATGGACGTGCCAAAGGCCACGAGCGCCCATCCCGTCGCGCGGCTGCCGGGATCGACGCCGAGGATCCTCACGCGGTCAGGTACTTGTCCTCGATGTCGCCATTCGACCAGACTTTCTGGACGTCGTCGTGCTCCTCGACCAGCTCGAGGAGCTTCAGGAGGGCGGGGCCCTTGTCGGCGACGGCGATCGTGCTCTGTGGGACCATCTGCATCTCGGCGGTCTGGACGGGAATCCCCTTTTCCTCGATCTTCGCCTTCACGTCTTCGAACGAGGCCGGGTCGGTGTAGATCTCGAAGAGATCCGCGTCCTCCGACTTGAGGTCCTCGGCGCCGCACTCCAGGGCGAGCTCCATGAGCGTGTCCTCCTTCGTGGCGCTCTTTTCGACGGCGAGGTAGCCCTTCTTGTGGAACTGGAACGCGACGGAGCCCGTCGAGCCCATGTTCCCGCCATACTTCGTCAGGAGATGGCGGATCTCCGACGTCGTCCGATTCTTGTTGTCGGTCATCGCTTCGATCAGGAGGGCCGCGCCGCCGGGACCGTATCCCTCGTAGATGACCTCCTCGTAGGTGACGCCTTCCAGTTCACCCGTGCCGCGTTTGATCGCTTTCTCGATGTTGTCCGCCGGCATGGAGGCCTTCTTGGCGGCCTGCACGGCGGAGCGGAGCCGGGGGTTCGACTCGATCACGCCGCCGCCGACCTTGGCGGCCATCGTGATTTCCTTGATCAGCTTGGTGAAGAGGCGGCCGCGCTTGGCGTCGGCGGCGCCCTTCTTGTGCTTGATCGTGCTCCATTTGCTGTGTCCGGACATCCCTCACCTCGGACTCGAGTCTGCCCGGAAAGCTCGCGGGCCCCGTCAGGGGGGCGGAATACTACCAGCTTCGACGGCGGGAACGGCGGTCAGAACGGCGCTCGGCCCGGCCGCGGAGAGCCGGACGACGAGCCGAGTCCCGGCCGGGAGCGGGGCCGGGAGGGTGGCCTCGAGATAGTGGTCGGTCAGGGCGAGGCCGCCCCGGAGGACGACGGCGTCGGCCACCGAGCCCGAGGCGGCCCGACGGAAGGCGCGCGCCTTCTCCTCCCCGAGGCGTCGAAGCCGCGTCGCCCGCCGCGTCACGGTGGCGGCCGGAACGGGGTGGGACGCATGAAGCTCCGCCCCGCGCGTTCCGCGGCGCGGCGAGAAAGGGAAGACGTGGAGGCTCGCGAAGGGAAGCTCCTCGACGAGGCGGACGGTTTCCTCGAACTCGGCGTCCGTCTCGCCGGGGAAACCGGCGATCAGGTCCGTGGCGAGATGGAGGCGGGAGTTCGCCCCGGCGGCGCGGAGGGCCAGCCGGCGGAAACGCTCCGGCGTGATACCCCGCCGCATCCTCCGGAGAACGGCGCCGGCCCCCGACTGAAGAGGCAGGTGGAGATGCGGGACGACGGTGCGGGAGGTCGCGACGAAGTCGACCAGCGCCTCGCCCGCCTCCATCGGCTCGAGGGAGGAGAGACGAAGGCGGCAGCCGGGCGAGTCGCTCTCGAGCGCCGACAGGAGACCGAGGAGGTCCGTTCCCCGTTCCTTGCCGAAGTTCGCCAGGTGGACGCCGGCGAGGACGACCTCGGCCACCCCGGCCTCGCCGAGCCGGCGGATCTCCCGCTCGACGAGAGACGCGTCGGCGCTCCGCTCCGCCCCGCGGAGCGACGGGACGATGCAGAACGCGCAGCGACGTTCACATCCGTCCTGGATCTTCAGGAACGCGCGGGTCCGCTCCGCGTCGGGAAACGTGGCGGCGAAGACGTCGGACGACCCACCCGCCGCGGCGGGGACGACCTTGCCGGGGAGAAGGCCGGCATCCCGCTCCTCGAGGAGGCGGGTCAACTCGGGGAGACGAGACGTTCCGACGACGAGGTCGACCTCGGGGAGTCGGGCGAGCGCCTCCGGGTCGCGCTCTCCGAGGCAGCCCGTGACGACGAGCATCGCGCGGGCGTTCTCTCGGCGAATGCGACGAAGGAAACGCCGCTGATCCCGCTCGGCGCGGTCGGTGACGGCGCATCCGTGGAGGACGACGACGTCGGCGTCTTCCGGAACGGGGCGCTCCGGGAGCGAGACGGCGGCGGCGAGCGCCTGCGCCTCGATCCGGCTCACTTTGCAGCCGAACGGCACGACCGCGATCCGGAGACGGCGGGAGCCGCAGCCGGAAGGTGACGTCGTCGCGTGCGTTGACACCGTTTCCCCGGGGACGATAATAGTTTGTTCGAGAATCAGTTGCGGGAAGGAGCGGGAGCGTCGTCTCTCGGCGGGGCATGAAGGTTCTCCTCATCGAATATGAGCCGAGGTACGTGGACCGCATCCGCGCCTTTCTCGCTGCCGGCCATCATGAGGTCGTCGTCGCCCGGGACGGCGACGAAGGACTCGACGCCTACCGCCGCTCGCGCCCGGACCTCGTCCTGATCTCCTCGGTCCTGCCGAAGCTCCGGACGCCGGACGTCATCAAGGCGATGCAGGCCCTCGGCGCGACGCCGCCGATCCTCCTGATGATGTCGGGATACAAGGGCCGCAACAAGCGGGCCGACGCCCAGCGCGTCGGTGCGACGAGCATTCTGGAGAAACCCTTCGGCGAAGAGGTCTTCCTCGCCGAGGTGGCGTCGGCCCTCGGGGAGGCGCCGTCGCTGGACCTCGTCGGGTCGACGACGACCCTTCCCGGCCGCGACGGGAGCGAGCCGCTCCTGTCGGCCGACGACATCTTCTCGGACATCGTCTCCGGCATCGAATCGACGCCGCCCCCGCCGGCGCCGTCTCCGTCCGGCACCGATCCCGGGCTCGCCCGGCGGGCGGGGAAATCGGCGGAGATCTCCGTCGACAAGACGCTCGCCGCGGCGCTCGGCCTCCCGTCCTCGAGGCTCGAGTCGAAACCCGACGCCCGGGCCGAGGCGAAGCCGCCGGAGCACCCCGAGGCGCCGAATCCCTTCGAGACGCTGAAAGTGAACCTCGCGGAATTCGCGGCGACGACGGCGATGCCCGCCGCCCGGCCGCCCGAGAAGCCGGCGGAAAGAACGAAGGTCAGTACCTCGGCGTCGGTGGACAAGCTCCTCCAGGACACGCTTTCGGGCTTGAACATCAAGCCCAGGAGCCTGGTCACGGGGACGACGGATCCGGGTCTTCCGGCCCCGGGTGCGCCCCCCGGCTCGCGGAGCGGCGCCGGGCCGGTGCCGCGGCCGCCCTCCTCGTCCGCGATCCCCGCGTCGTCCGCTCCGCGGCCGGCTCCCGTCGCACCGGCGCCGCAGCCTCTCGCACCGCCTCCGTCCGGCACGGTGGCGCGCGAGAGCGCGCCACGCGAGAGCGCGCCACGTCCGGAGGCGGCACCCCCGCCGGCGGAACCGGCTGCCGCACCGGCCCCCGGTCCGGCGCGCGCCGTGCGCCCGGCGTCCGGCCCGGGCGCCTTCGGTCGCTATCACCTGCTGGAGCGGATCGCCTCCGGAGGCATGGCCGACGTCTTCAAGGCGCGGATGACCGGCGAGGAGGGGTTCGAGAAGATCGTCGCGATCAAGCGGATCCTTCCGCACCTGGCCACGAACGAGGGCTTCATCACGATGTTCGTGGACGAGGCCAAGCTGGCGGCCCAGCTGACCCACAACAACATCATTCACATCTACGAACTCGGAAAAGTCGACGCCTGGCACTACATCGCCATGGAGTACGTCGACGGCAAGGACCTTCGCTCGATCCTGAAGATGGGGCGCGACCGCGCCTTCCCGCTGCCGGTCGAACTGGCGCTCTTCATCACGGCGCGGATCGCCAGCGCCCTCGACTACGCCCACCGGCGGATGGCGACTGACGGCCGGGAGCTGAATCTCGTCCACCGCGACGTCTCGCCGCCCAACATCCTCATCTCCTGGGAAGGGGACATCAAGCTCTGCGACTTCGGCGTAGCGAAGGCGGCGACGAAGGTCTCGACGACGATCTCCGGGGCGCTCAAGGGAAAGCTCCAGTACATGTCGCCCGAACAGGCGTGGGGCAAGAAGATCGACCGCCGGAGCGACATCTTCTCCCTCGGCGCCGTCCTGTTCGAGGCGCTGACCGGACGAAACCTGTTCGAGGGGGAGAACGACCTGTCGGTCCTCGAGAAGGTCCGCTCGGGGCAGGTCGCGACGCCGTCCTCCCTGAATCCCGAGGTCCCGCCCCGGATCGACCAGATCGTCCTGAAGGCGCTGGCGCGCGAGCCCCAGGACCGCTACCAGAACGCCTCGGACCTCGAGAAGGATCTCCTCTCGGTCCTCTACGCCTTCCAGCCGTCTCCGGGCCCTGCGGACCTCGCCATCTACCTCCACCGCCTGCTCGAGACCCCGCCGGCGGCGACGGACGACGACATCGAGGCGGCCTTCGCCGCGGCCCAGAAGCCGGCCGAGGAGGCTCCGAAAACGGGAAAGAGGCTCGTCCGCACGACACGCTCGAGCGGGGAGCACCTCGCTCCGGTGATCCCGGCCCCCGAGCTGCGGCGGGACCGGGAGGCGTCGCGGCCCATCCCGGTGGCGGACGCCAAGGCGGCGCTCGATGCGGGTCCGGGCTCGACGAAGAGCCGGACGGGGCTGATCGCGGCGATCGGGTTGGCCGCCGCCGTGCTCGTGACCGTCGGGGTGATCGTGCTGAAGGGCCGCGGCCGGACTCCCGTGGCTTCCGGCCCCGAGGCGGCGCCGACGGCGGCCCCTGCAACGACCGCGCCGGCCCCGGCGACCGTCGCTCCGGCGACCGAAGCGCAGAAAGTCGTCGATCCGAAGCTCGTCGAGGCCGAGGCGAGAAGGCTGGCGGCGGAGAGCGAAAAGTCCCGGCGCGACGCGGAGCGGAAAGCGCTGGCGGCGCAGGGACCGGCCCCCTCGACACCCTCCGCGCCGTCCCTGTCGCTCGCCCCGCGCGGCACGCTCGAGCCGCCGAAGCCGGTCGAGACGGCCGTCGCCCGACCGTCGCCCCAGGCCGTGGCCGCCCCGGAACCCCCCGTCGTGAAGGCGGCGCCGACGGAGATTCCGAAACCGACCGAGGTCTCCGTCCCCCAGCCACCCCCGCCGACGCCGCCGCCGGTGAGCGGGCGGCCGACGGAGGGCGATCTCGTCGGTCCCGCCGACGACGTCGTGGAGCCGAAGATCCTCCGGATGGGGGCCTTCACGGGCCTCCCCCCGCAGGCGAAGCAGATCGCCAAGGGTTCGGCGGACGGCAGCCTCGGGACGAGCATCCTGATGGCGCTGATCGACGAGAACGGAAAGGTGACTGACGTCCGCGTCGTGAAGCCGGCCCCCTACAAGTTCGTCGACGACGCTGCGATCGGGGCGCTCCGGAGTGCGAGAATCAACGCGGCGACGAAGGACGGCGTGAAGGTGAAGATGTGGGCGACCTTCGCGGTGACGGTCAAGCCGTGAGCCGCGGGCAGTGTGTCGGGGCGCGGAGAGGACTCGCGCCGAGGAGAGCGGAATGAGCCTGACCGACGAACAGCGGAAGTTCTACGAGAACACGCTCCAGGTCACGAAGAAGGAGATCGACGAGATGGAGGGGCTGATCCAGGAGGAGCTCGCGAAGGTCAAGGAGCGCCTCGCGGATCTGCAGAACGCCCAGAAGGCGGCCCGGCAGATGTACGCCGCCGCCTGCCTCCGTCTCGGTATCCCGAACGACCTCGAAGAGCCGGAAGAGCCCTGAGGCCTCTCGCCCTCGCGTTCTGTGTCGCGGCCCTCCCGCTGCCGGGGCCGTCCGCCACCGCCGGTCCGCCTCCGCGCCGCATCGTCGCCCTCGCCCCCTCGGCGGCCGAAATCCTCTTCGCCCTCGGCGCGGGGGACCGCGTCGTCGGGGTCCCGGATTTCGCGGCGGATCTTCCCGGCGTGGCCGGCAAGGTGTCCGTCGGCGGCTTCACGCCCGATCTGGAGCGCATCGTCGCGCTCGCGCCGGATCTCGTCGTGGCCTCGCGCGACGGCACCGACCGCGCCGCCTACGAGAAGCTGAAGGCGCTGGGCGTTCCGGTCCTCGCGACGGACGCGCGCACGCTCGCCGGCGTCCTCGCGGACATCCTGCGGGTCGGCGGCGCGATCGGCGAGAGCGCCGCGGCACAGCGGGTCGTGGCGACCCTCTCGGAGAGAATCGCGGCGGCCGAAAGACGGGCCGCCGGCCGGAGAGAGCCGCGGCTGCGCGTCGTGGTCGTCATCTGGCCCGATCCGCCGGTCGTGGCGGGTCCCGCCACCTTCGTCGGCGACCTCGTGGTCCGGGCGCGGCTCGTCAACGTCGTCCCCGAGAAAGCCGGAGAATGGCCGCGCGTGTCGCACGAGTCGCTCGCCGCCTGGAATCCCGATCTCGTCATCCACCCGGAGACGGCCGAGAATCATGCCGCCTTTGCCCGCGCCTTCGGTCCGGACGGCCCCTGGCGCCTCGTCCCGGCCGTGCGCGACGGACGGGTCGTCGCCATCCCCGGCGCCGCCCTCGAGCGGCCGGGGCCCCACCTCGTCGACGCGCTCGAACGTCTCGCGGCGCTCGGCGATCCGCGCCCGGAGCGCCCGTGACCGGCCGGAGCCGGAGTCCCGCGGCGGCGGGGGCCGTGCTCCTTTCGGCTCTCGCCGTGGCGCTTCTCCTGTCGCTCCTCTCGGGGAGCGTCCCCCTGGCCGCGGGCGACGTGCTCCGCGCGCTCGCGGGGGAGGGAGACCCGTCCGTGGTGACGATCGTCCGGGAACTGCGCCTTCCACGCGCTCTCCTCGCCGTGCTCGTCGGCGGGGCGCTGGCGCTCTCGGGGGCGGCGCTCCAGGCGCTTCTCCAGAACCCGCTGGCCGACCCGTTTCTTCTCGGGGTCTCCGGGGGCGCCGCCTGCGGGACGCTGGTCGGATCGCTCTTCGGCCTCGGGGCGGCGGGCCTCTTCGGGCGCGCGGCGCTGCCGCTCGCGGCGTTTCTCGGGGCGCTCGCGGCGGTTCTTCTCGTGGGAGCCGGCGCGTCGGTCCGGGGACGGCTCGACCGGGGCCGGCTCCTTCTCTCGGGAGTGGTCGTCAACGCGCTCGCGTCGGCGGTCCTCCTCTTCCTCCTCTCGTGGGGCGATGGCGCGCGGACGCAGGGCTTCGTCTTCTGGATGCTCGGGTCGCTGGCGGGCGCGACGGGCGAGGCCGTCCTGACGCTCGCCGTCTACGCCGCCCTCGGCCTCGCCGCCCTTCTTCCGCTGGCCGGAGCCTTCGACGCCCTCTCGCTCGGCGAGGAGACGGCCTTCACGCTGGGCGTTCCGGTCGAGACGGTGAAGCGGAACGCCTACCTCGCCGCCTCGCTCCTCGCGGCGGCGGCCGTCTCCGTCTCCGGCATCATCGGATTCGTCGGCCTCCTCGTCCCGCACGGCGTGCGGCTCGTCGTCCGCTCGCACCGCGCGCTCCTTCTCCTCTCGTTCGTCGGCGGCGCGGTCCTTCTCGTCCTGGCCGACACGGCCGCCCGGTCGCTCTTCGCTCCCGTGGAGGTCTCGGTCGGCGCGGTGACGGCCCTCCTCGGCGCCCCGGCCTTCCTCCTTCTGATGCGGAGGCGCGCGTGATGCGGCTGGCGGAAGTTTCCGCCGGATACGGCGCCCGGGACGTGCTGTGCGACGTGACGCTTTCCCTGTCGCCGGGGAGCGTCGTCGCGCTGCTCGGCGAGAATGGGGCGGGGAAGACGACGCTCCTGAAGGTCCTGGCGGGACTCCTCCGGGCCCGCGCCGGTTCGGTGACGCTCGGCGGGCGAGAGCTCGAGGCGGTGCCGCGCCGGGAGGCCGCGCGCCGGATCGGCTACCTTCCGCAGGGCTTCGAGCCCCTCTTTCCGATGCGGGCTCTCGACGCCGTCCTTCTCGGCCGGATGCCGCGCCGGGCCCGCTTCGCCGCGCCGGGACCTCTCGACGTGGCCGAGGCCCGGCGCGCTCTCGAGGAGCTCGACGCCGCCCGGCACGCCGAAGCCGACCTGCGCGAGATGAGCGGCGGGGAGAGGCAGCGCGTCCTTCTGGCCCGCGTCCTGGCGGGCGAGCCGGAGGTGATGCTCCTCGATGAACCGACGGCCAGCCTCGACCCGCGCCACCGCCTCGTCGTCCTCGCGGCGCTCCGGCGCCGCGCGGCGGCGGGCGCCACGGTGCTCTTCTCGACGCACGAGTTGGAGTTCGCCGCCGGCGCCGACCGGGCCGTCCTCCTCGCCGGGGGGCGGGTCCTGGCCGAGGGGGCGGTCCCGAGGACGCTCACGGCGCCGCTCCTCTCGGAGCTCTTCGGCGTGGCGGCCCGCGTGGTCCCGCTCCCGGACGGAACGCCGCTCATCTCTCTCGGACGCCCGGTCGAGTAACATCCGGAGCCTTCCGCCATGTGGTTCCGCAAGGACAAGACCCCGCGGCCCGTCCGCGACCACAAGTCCACCTCGCTCGGGGAGGGGCTCTTCCTGAAGTGCGACGGGTGCCGCGAGACCCTCTACTCGAAGGAAGTCGAGCGAAACCAGCAGGTCTGTCCGAAGTGCCAACACCACTTCACCCTCTCGGCGGACGCCCGGATGAAGCTTCTCTTCGACGAGGAGCGGTTCCAGCCCCTCTTCGGGGAGGTCCGGCCGACCGATCCGCTCAAGTTCAAGGACTCGAAGCGGTACCGCGACCGCCTGAAGGAGTACGAGTCGCGCACGGGGCGCCCGGACGCGATCGTCGCCGGGACGGGGACGCTCGAGGGACATCCCGTCGTCGTCGCGGTTCTCGACTACGCCTTCATCGGGGGGTCAATGGGGTCGGCCGTCGGCGAGGTCGTGACCCGCTGCGTCGAGCTCTCGCTCCACGAGCGGCGGCCGCTGATCATCGTCTCGGCCTCGGGTGGGGCGCGGATGCAGGAGGGGATCCTCTCTCTCATGCAGATGGCGAAGGTCTCGGCCGCCCTCGCGAAGCTCGCGGAGGGGCGGGTGCCCTACATCTCCGTCCTGACGAACCCCACGACGGGGGGCGTCACGGCGTCGTTCGCCATGCAGG
>Ga0335085_10015666_pt1 | contig 10991 bp, 7 predicted proteins | sample Lox_Sample_45_FD_206712 | JGI IMG/M metagenome (GOLD analysis project Ga0335085, IMG submission 206712) | Soil microbial communities from Loxahatchee National Wildlife Refuge, Florida, United States - Lox_Sample_4.5 | ecosystem: Environmental > Terrestrial > Soil > Wetlands | place: USA: Florida... | reverse complement strand
TGGTCACGCCGCTTCTGGTGGGGCGGTATTCCGTGACTTGCGAAAAACCCGGCTTCAAAACAGGGATACAGTCGGGAGTCACGATCGATGTGCAATCGCGTGTCCGCACGGACTTTGTCCTGCAAGTAGGCGCGGTCGCCCAAACTGTCGAGGTGACCGCCGCGAACCCACTCCTGCAAACGGAAAGTTCCTACCTGGGCCAGGTGGAGAGCACAAAGATGGTGGACGATTTGCCGCTGAATGGCCGTTACTTGACGCGTCTGGCTGTCCTCGCGCCAGGCGCAACTCCGGAGACTACTGGCTCCAAGGACGCCAAGACGGGCGGCTTCAGCGTCAACGGGTTGCGCCCCTACCAAAATACTTACCTGTTGGACGGGGTTGACAACGACAACCGCCAGGCAGGCTTGACCGGTGGCGTCGACTACGTCATTGGACCTTCGCCGGATGCGGTTGGCGAATTCAAACTTCAGACCAATAACATGAGCGCCGAGTTCGGCACGTCGGCAGGCGCGGTGATGAATGTCACCATTAAATCCGGGACGAACCAATTTCACGGCGACCTCTACGAGTTCGTGCGGAACAGCGCTTTTGACGCCAAGAACTTTTTCGACTCCCATACCAAACCCATCCCGCCTTACAAGCTGAACCAGTTCGGCGCTACGGCAGGCGGTCCGCTGGTGAAGAATAAGACCTTCTTTTTTGCAGACTATGAAGGTACGCGGATACGCCAGGGACTGACTGACCTCGTGACGGTTGCCCCAGCGGCATGGCGGCAGGGTAATTTTTCTGGATTTCGAACGATTTTCGATCCCTCTACCACCACGACGGTGAATGGTGTTTCGACCCGCCAGCCGTTTCAGAATAACCAAATACCGCAAGCCGATTGGGATAAGGCGGCGGTGGCGTCCATGCAACTGCTTCCGCTACCTAATTTACCGGGAACGGCAAGTCTGGCAGGTGTAGCAAACAACTACTTGTACAATCCAGTTCATATCGATAACATCAACCAGTTCGACGTGCGCCTCGATCAGCACTTCTCCGACAAGGATACAGGGTTTCTCCGGTTTAGCTACCAAAATGAACCTGAGCTTCGGCCACCCGTATTGCCATTCGGGGATGCGAACTTCAGAAACGGCTTATATTCACAATTTTCGCGGCAGGCCGTCATCACGGAAACACATCTCATTAGTCCGCGTACGGTCAATGAGTTTCGCGCCGCTTACACCTGGAACAAACTCACCGCGCAGATATTCGACTATGCGAAGAATGGGACCGTGGACGAATCGACGCAATTGGGGATTCCCGGGATTCCGTTTGCGACGGCGGCTTGGCCGAATGGCGGAACGCCCGGCTTCTCTATCTCGGGAATCCAAAGCTTTGGCGACGGTGTATCCCAGCCGACCATCGATGGTTCAACTGTTTGGGAGATTATTGACATTCTGACCATGATACGTGGCCGGCATACGATAAAAGTTGGCGGGGAAATCTACCCGCAAATGAACATGCCATTCTTGCAGCCAAAATGGCCTCGCGGGTCCTTCAGCTTCAATGGCGATAGCACGCGCGACCCGAATAACCTTGGTTCTACGGGCCTCGGATTCGCATCTTTTCTGCTGGGAAATCTGAGCTCGGCGGGACTTAGTAATGGAGCATTTGACACCTTCCAGCAACCGGGCTATGCCTTTTATGTCCAGGACGACTTCAAGGTAAGCAAGAAGCTGACTTTGAACCTGGGACTGCGTTACCAGTTCAACACGCACCCCATGGAGAAGTACAACGCCTTGTCGAACTGGGATCTGGCAACCAAAACTCTCGACGTGGTCAAGGGCCGGAACGATCCTCTCCCGGCATATTTTGACTCTGCAGACATTCCGGTGAGTCGGAATGCGCCTCGCGCGCTTGTCCCAAACCAACATGATAATTTCGCCCCGCGGTTCGGTTTCGCATACAACATCCTTCCCAAGACTGTGCTCCGGGGTGGATACGGCGTTTTCTGGACCTTCTATGAAGTGGGCCCGCTCAGCAGTCCCAACATGGGGGAAAATCAACCCTTTTTCCAGTGGTTAAGTTACAGCGAATCGAGTGTGGTTACGCCCAATCCGATTGTGTACCAGCTCTCGCTGGGGTTCCCCGCGACCGCCCTGACCACGGGCACGCCGGGGGTACCGACGCCGCAGGGGCTCTTCTCGCTCGATCCTCATTTCCGCAACCCCTACGAGCAGGTCTGGAGCTTCGACATACAGCAGGAGCTGAAGGGGGGCATGGTCTGGGATATTGGTTACGCGGGGTCCGAGGGTACGGCGTTGTACGAGTTTCGCAACACCAATCAAGCCGCGCCGACGGCTAATCCTAGCATTTCTTTGGATAGCCGGCGCCAGTGGCCGTTTATGCATGATGATCCGTCGCTTTGGTGCAGTTGCGGCAGCTCCAGTTATCATTCTCTACAGACAAAGTTGGAGAAGCGTTTCAGCAACGGTTTGGCCTTCTTGGCCGCTTATACTTATAGCAAGACGATTGACGAGCAATCGGAAGCCTCGTTGGGTGAAGGTTCGGGGCAGGGCGGCTTCCGTTGGATGGGCAACCCGGGATGGGAGCGCGGCCTGGCTGACTTCGACGCCCGCCATCGCTTCGTTTTCAGCTACAGCTACGATCTGCCGGTGGGCCATGGGAAGCAGTTCGGCTCCGGCATGAACCGTGTGGCCAATGCTTTCCTCGGGGGCTGGCAACTGGTCGGCATAGATGCGTTTCAAACGGGGTTGCCCCTCACCATATCTTCCGGTGTGAACGAGTCGAACTCAGACGGCGATTCGCGTCCTAACGTGATCGCGGGCACGCCGCTGGTACCTGCTAATCAAAGTGTGAATCGCTGGTACAACCCCGCCCATTTCTCTTATCCTGCTCCCGGCACGTTTGGGAATTCCGGACGCGACATCCTGGAAGGGCCGGGCATGGTTGAAATTGATTTTTCGCTTTTTAAGAACTTCCAACTCTCCGAACGTTTCCGTGTGGAGTTTCGCTCTGAGTTCTTTAACATCGTGAATCACCCGAACTTCCAAAGCAACAGTATCTCGAGTGGCTTCGACTCGACTAGCGCGGGAGCCCTTACCGCGGCGAATCCCTCCCGGCAAATTCAGCTAGCACTCAAGCTCTTTTTCTGACCGGGCGGGGCCACTGGCAGAATTTGTTGACGAAGACACGGCGAGGAAATCAAGAAGTTTAGGGCTGGCGACTCGCCCTGCAAATAACGGGGGTGGAGAGCGTGGAAAAGCATAGGAACAAGCAACGCCTTTCTACAGTTTTCCCCGCGTTCGGGAATTCCTCGAAGGTTGCGGAGTCCCCACATTCTCACAGCGATGCCAGCGGGTTCACCGCCATCAAACCCGACTTCTGGGTTGCTTGAGGCGGCCTGCCTGTGCTACGAATCACGCCTTGGGTGGCGCTTACAATTCGAGAATTAGACCAAACCACTCCTTTCGCATGTCCAGTGCTGTTGACGTTTCCTAGTATGATAAACGGCGCTTCACCACAGCCAGAACCATCCCAAGTAGTCTGCTGCGGAGGATATAATCCAGGGGTTGGCGTTAACACTTCGGAGAGATCCCATTGACCGAATGTTGCCAAATGAGAGGGGACTTGTGACTCGATCAGAGCGCTCAAGTGCAGATCATCCGGTGATGGTTGCAGAGACGGAACTGCACGCCGGCGCGTTACGATTGCCGGGGGTGTTAATGCAGGGCCTCACCCACATGGCTCCGGCGACTGCCCTGCTTTTCACAATTCAATTCACGACCACGCAGGCTGGGATCGCTGCCCCTGTGGCGTATCTGGTCGCATTTCCGATCGTATTAGTTCTGGGCGTTTGCCTAATGCAGTTGGCTAGATACTTGCCCTCGGCTGGGGGCTATTATACGTACATCAGTAGGTCCGTACATCCGCGCGTAGGGTTTCTCGCTTCCTGGCTCTATTTTTTGTACGATCCGACTGTGGCCGGCTTCATCCTCGCCTACATCGGCTCGGTGATCGAACAAGCCCTGAAAGCGGCGTACGGCATTGCTTTTCCGTGGTGGCTTTTCTTGCTACTAGCGGGATCATTCGTGGGGTACGTAACCTACCGGGGGATCAAGGTCTCGGCGAAATGGATGGTTTTTCTGGGAGCGGCCGGAGTGGCGATCGCGGTGGTTCTTAGCTTCTGGGGGTTCTTTCGGCCGGGCACGGGGGGAATCAATTTTGCGTCCTTCAACGCAACCAAGGCCTCGAGCCACAGCGGCTTGTTCCTGGCGGTGATCTTTTCGATCTTCGCTTTCAATGGCTGGGAGTCGGTTGCACCGCTTGCCGAGGAAAGCGAAAATCCCCGCCAAACCCTTCCTCGAGCGATCCTAATTTCGATCTTGGTCATGGGCGTTTTCTTGGTCCTCTCCTCGTGGGGGCTTTTGGTGGGCTGGGGAACGGACAGGCTGTCGAGTTTCATCAACTCGCAGGAAAATCCGACCTTTGTATTAGCCCGAGAGTACTGGGGAAACGCCTGGGTGATCGTGCTATTGGCTTTACTCAATTCCGTTATCGCGGCGGCGATCGCCGCAAACAGCGCAGCTACTCGTGTCTGGTTCGGCATGGCCCGCTCCGGCTCCCTACCGCAAGCGCTGGCAAAGGTACACCCCAAATACAAAACACCTGTCAATGGAGTCAAGCTCCAAATTTCGCTTACGTTTGCCATCGGGTTGGGGCTGGGCTGGTGGATTGGGCCGGGGAAGGAATTCGAATTCATGGGGACTCTGCTGACATTCGCCCTCATTCTTACCTTCACTGCAGCTAATCTCGGCGTATTCCTTTATTACTTCCGTGAGCGGCGGGATGAATTCCATGTAGTCTTGCACGTGATCTTTCCCCTGGTCGGCACGGTCGCACTCTTTTTTGTCGCCTACAGCTCACTACGACCGTGGCCACCGCCTCCGATTGGCTATACCCCTTTGGTCGTTGCGATCTGGCTGGCCCTGGGTCTTCTGGTATTGTTCGTGATGAAACTTGCGGGCAAAGAGGACTGGCTGATCAAGGCGGGACATGTTACTCAGGAGCGAGTCGAGACTGCGGAAGAGTCGCGCCAACGCCCGATGTTTTGAAATCTTCCAACCGGCAGCTCATGGGCAGGAAGGTAACTGAAATGATCTGGCGAAATGCTCATTCGATCCTAGCGCCGCTGATGAATATTCAGGGATTTTATACCTGGTCATTCGACCCGTTGTTTCCGGTCGACGTACGTTTCTACACTTACAATCAACGCAAACATCTCCGACCTAACCGGCACGATTATTTTGAATTGTTTTACCTCTCCCATGGCGAAATGATGTTTCAGATCCACAAGCAGTGTTTCAAAATAAGGGCGGGAGATTTAGTCGTCGTTGGGAGCACGTTCTTCCACCGCCCTATCGTCCATGGTTTCTCTCATTCCAAAGGGATCGTGCTTTGTTTTTTACCTAAGGCGATTCTGGGGAAGGATCCCAATGGTGAAGATCTGGAGTTCTTGATGCCGTTTCTGGCTCAGGATGAAACCTTTCCCCACTTGGTTCCCGCCAGGAGTGGCGTTCCCTCGAAGATCCTGGACCTGATCAAACTTATCCACGCTGAGCTACCAGCCCAATCAATTCGCAGCCGCCTGAATGCCAGGACATATCTGAAGATGATTTTAGTACTTCTTGGGAACCATTACGCTGGCTACCGCGGAAAGCTGAGGCAGTTTCATAATAAGATGGAGAACATCCAGCGCCTACGCCCTGTTTTGGAGTTTATTGACGAGCACCTTGCCGAACGGATCCCCGTGAGCGGGGCAGCTTCGATGATTCATATGAGCAAGTCGTGCTTTATCCACTTCTTTAAGAAGGTGACTGGTCAGCCATTCGTCGCTTATCTCAACCACCTGCGGGTAGCCAGGGCGGAATGGCTTCTGACGGCGACGGACATTCCACTTTCGGATCTGTGTCAGCAGGTCGGGTTTTGCGATCAGAGCTATTTCGGAACGGTATTTCGCAAGTCGGTCGGGATGACCCCCACCCAATATCGGCGCAAGTTCAGCCGCGAACCAGGTGCAGCCCACGATAATCAGAGCGCGCCGGACGGGTGGCGGATTAGTTTCACGACACAAAGCGGTCTGATTCCTGATGACCCTATACCCAAAGCAAATGCTAAATCTTTAGGATCTATGCCGATGAAGCCAGGAGAACTTATCCAATGATTTTTTCTTCGGGCTTGAGTTTTCCAGAAGGTCCGGTTGTGCTCCGTGATGGAAGCTGGCTGGTAGTAGAAATGGAGGCGCAAGCAGGCTGTGTGACCCAGATCAGCGCGAACGGTCGGGACAAGCGGGTTATTGCTAAGACGGGACGGCCTAATGGCCTGGCTGTGGATAAAGAGGGGTTCATTTGGGTTGCTGAATCCGCAAATGCTGCTTTGCTCCGGATGACTCTGGAAGGCAACGTGGAGGTCATCGCCACGGAGTGCAATGGCAACCCCTTCTTATGGCCGAACGACCTCTGCCTCGGTCCTGATGGTGCAGTGTATTTGACGGATTCGGGTGTCAAGGTTCGCGACTATAAGGTCGGTAACCTGCCCCGGCCCGATTACGAGAAAGCAAAACTCGATGGCCGGGTATTCCGCATTGACCCAGAAACGAGACAGGTCCGTCAACTGGATAGCGGGCTGCGCTTTACGAACGGAATTGCTTTCGGGCCCGACGGCAACCTCTATGTCGACGAGACGAGGACTGGGATGGTCTACCGCTACCTGTGGAGGGGTGAGGGGGAATTGGGCCCACGGGAGTCCTTTGGCCAGAGCAATCCCGACCCTGTTCCGGGCTATCAGGGGCCGGACGGTATGGCTTTCAGCAAGGATGGCAGATTGTATGTGGCAGTTTTCGGCCGCGGCCGCGTGAATGTGATGAACTCGGATGGCCTACTTGTCGAGCAAATTTCGACTCACGGGGAGAAGCCGACCAATGTTGCTTTCGGCTTGCCGGGAGACAAGAGAATTTATGTAACTGAGAATGAGTTTGGTACGTTGGAGGCGTTCGATGTCGGCGTTGACGGCCTGCCATTGTATGCCTAGCCGTTGCCTTGAGGAAGGGAGAGGACAGGACCGGAAGTTCCCCCGGTCGACTGGGTCTACGCCAAACCAACAAGTTGCAAGCAACAATCCGTGCGGAAATCGAAGGGTCATGGATGTTCGGTACCCTCTCTCCGGCGGGGTGGTCCTCCGGTTCAAACATAAGGAAAGTGCGCAATGACCAAACAGGAAATCGAGACGCCGGCACTTGTAGTTGACCTCGGCCGGATGGAGGCCAACCTGGAGCGAATGGCTGCTTTTTTCCGAAGCGTACCAGCAAAGCTCCGGCCTCACTTTAAGAATCACAAGTGTCCGGACCTGGCGGCACGGCAAATGGATGCCGGCGCCATCGGTATGACCTGCGCCACGCTCCACGAAGCCGAGTGCTTGGTGCAGCGCGGCGTCCATAGCATTCTGCTGGCGAACGAGATCGTCGACCCGGCCAAAATCCGTCGGTTCGTTGAACTGGCGCGGCAAGCAGAGGTTATCGTCTGCGTCGATAATGGGAAGGTTGCGGACGCCTTGGCGCGCGCAGGACGGGACCACCAAACGCTGCTCAGCGTGCTCGTCGATGTCGATGTCGGCCAGCACCGCTGTGGGGTGGCACCGGGAGAGCCCGCTGTACGCCTCTCCCGTGACGTGGCGCAAAAGGGCCTGCGGTTTCGTGGCTTGATGGGATATGGGGGCCATCTCTCGCACCAACTGCCTGGTCCGGAAAAAGAAGAGGCGGTCGTTGCTACCATGCGGTCTCTTATGGAAACTAAAACTTGGGTGGAACGCGAAGGCATTCCTGTCGAAATGGTAAGTGTCGGCGCCACTGGTACCTATTCCCTCTATGGTGGTTATCCGGGGGTGACCGAGGTCCAGGCAGGGACGTATCTGCTCATGGATACTAACTATCGTCAATGTTGCACTGACTTTGACCTTGCACTTACGGTGTTGGCCACTGTGATCAGTAAATCCCACGACTACGTGGTGCTCGATTCGGGGGTGAAAGCGCTGAGTAGCGAGCGTGGTATCCCCAGTGTCAAAGATCGGGAGGGGCTCGCGATCCAAAGGGTCAACGCTGAGCACGCTATCGTGGAATTACAAGCGGGAGCGGCTCCGGTGCAAATTGGGGACAAGATCGAAATCTGGGTCCGGTATTCCGACGCCACAGTAAATCTTCATGAGCGCATGTACGGGGTCCGCAATGGGCACGTCGAAACAGTGTTTCAACTTTCCACGCGCGGCTGCTGATGATCGACTATTGCTTCCCTTCAAAACACGATCTTCGATTGCTCACTTCAGCCGGGCGCGGCTGGGGGGTGACAAGGAGCGAATTGGATCAATTCTGCCGACGATTGCCGGAGAGGCAAGAAGGTCACCATGCCACGATGACATTAAGAGGCAACGAGATGAGGCGTACCCATGGATAAGCCTTGGACTAACTACTGTTTAATGAGCATCGTTCATTTCATGGCTTTTCCTGAAACGGCCTTTGGGGAAGGGCCGGTGGTTGAGACGATGATGAGGATTGCGGAAGATCCTTTCTTTGGCGCTATCGAGATCGGGTGCATCAAGGATCCGACGGTCCGGGCCCAGGCGAAAAATGTAATCCAGATGGCCCACATTCAGGTGTGTCACGTAGCGGGGGCGATCTTATTGCAACAGAAGCTGAACCTCAACAGTCTGTGTGAGACAGAGCGGATGAAAGCGGTGGAGCAGCTTTACCGTAACGTGGATGAAGCCGCTGAGGTGGGCGCGAAGCGGGTCGGGTTTGTTTCCGGGGCGGATCCCGGCGACACGGACCGCCCGCGCGCGTTGGAAGCGTTCGCGAAATCCGTCAAACAGGCGGCGGCTTATGCCCGGGACAGAGGGATCGCTCTCGTTCTGGAAACCTTTGACCGGGCAATCGACCGAAAACGCCTGATTGGACCGTGTGCACTGGCGGCGGATTTTTGCGCGATGATACGGGAGGATTATCCCGATTTTGGCTTACTGTATGACCAGAGCCACATGCCGCTTCTGTTTGAGACGCCCGAATACGCCCTGGATACTTTAAAGAACCACCTCGTGCATGTTCACTTGGGCAATGCGGTGCTGGGACCGCAAACGCCGGGTTATGGGGATTCGCACCCGCGCTTCGGCTGGCCAGGCGGGGCGAACGATACTCCGCAGGTCATTGATTTCATCCGCGCACTATTTAAGGTGGGTTACCTGAGTGAGAATCGCTCCACGCGGCCCTGGGTGGGATTTGAAGTCAAGCCCCAATCGGCCGACGAGCCTTCGTCATTGGTGATTGCCAATGCCAAACGCGTTTGGCAGGAAGCGTGGTCCCAGGCTTGAATTTCACGGAAAAATCGTAAGACAACTTTGCGAACCTCTTACGGTTTATCGGAGGTCCCTATGACAACTACCCTGAAGGGAGGCATGATCGGGTGTGGATGGTTTGCGGAAAACCATCGGCAAGCGTGGCAGCGCATACCGGGCGTGGATATTGTTGCCGCCGCGGACGTGCAGTTTGATCGGGCACAGAGATTCGCCCCGCGAGCCTACAAGTCAGGCGAGGAACTGCTCGACCACGAGGAACTCGATTTTGTCGATATCGCCACCCACGCGGCGTCACATCTTCCTCTGGTACGGTATGCCGCCGGAAAGAAGATTCCGATCATCTGCCAGAAGCCGATTGCGCCGGACTGGGCAAGTGCCGTGGAGCTCGTCAACGCGGCTGAAACCGCCAGGGTGCGGCTGATGATTCATGAGAATTGGCGCTGGCAGCCTTGGTACCGCGCGGCGAATCAGATGATCGCCAACGGAGACATTGGCGCCCCGATCGGTTACGGGTTTCGGTTCCGCAGGAATGACGGACTGGGACAAGAACCGTACACCGAGCAGGCTTATTTCAAGACCGAACCCAGACTCATCATCCAGGTGACTCTCGTCCATCATATGGATACGGCACGCTTCCTGTTTGGTGAGATTGAATCGGTCTATGCTGAAACCAGCCGCAGAAATCCCCGCATCGTTGCCGAAGATCAAGCGATCATCGTGTTAAGGCATAAGAGTGGGGTTCATGGTTGGGTCGACGGGCATCGCTTCCTGGATCTCGATCCGTATGGACCCGCTATGGGCGAAGCGTTTTTTGAAGGAGAGCAGGGCGTTATCTCGATTCTTGCCACCGGCGATGTCTACCGGAACAACGTCAAGGTGTGGAAGAACGACGTCACATTCGGTCGCCTTGGGGACAGCGTACGAGCGACGCAGGCCCACTTCATTTCTTCCTTGAAAGATGGCTCTCCGTTCGAATCCGACGGCCGTTCGTACCTACGCACGTTTGCCGCTGTCCAAGCTGCGTACCGGAGCGCAGCGGAGGGGCGCCGCGTCTCCCTGGCCGAAATTCTCGAGCCAGGCTGCTAATCAACAGCGCGGCGAGTTGGACCTGTGTATCAACCTCGCGGGTCGGACAAAGGCTGGCTGACCGCAAGTCTTGGTACTGGCCTTGAAAGGCTAGAATTAGAAATAAGCTCCCACTGTTCAACTAGGAGAGTTGTGCCATGACGAGAAAAATAGGGTTCCTGGGTCTCGTATCGGTTCTTCTCGCTGCCCCCGCCTACGGTCAAGCGATTGCGATCCATCCTGCCAATTCCCACTATTATCTGTTCCATGGTCAGCCTACAATCCTGATCACCTCAGCCGAACATTACGGGGCGGTGGTCAACAAAGACTTCGACTACGTCGCTTACCTCGACGCGCTCAAAGCCTACGGTCTGAATTATACGCGCATCTGGACGGGTGCGGTGATCGAGCCGATGGGTGAGTATTACAGAGGCAACCCCATCGGTCCGAGGCCGCGAAGCATGATCGTGCCCTGGGCGCGAAGCACCGAGCCGGGCTTTTTGACGGGTGGAAACAAGTTCGAC
>Ga0335085_10015665_pt1 | contig 10991 bp, 10 predicted proteins | sample Lox_Sample_45_FD_206712 | JGI IMG/M metagenome (GOLD analysis project Ga0335085, IMG submission 206712) | Soil microbial communities from Loxahatchee National Wildlife Refuge, Florida, United States - Lox_Sample_4.5 | ecosystem: Environmental > Terrestrial > Soil > Wetlands | place: USA... | reverse complement strand
CAAGTTCTCGGCTGGCGGTTTCCGCGACTTCACCCGCATTGCGGCGTCCGATCCCACCATGTGGCGCGATGTGTTCCTCAACAATCGCGAGGCGGTGCTCGAGGTGCTGGGCCGCTTCACTGAGGATTTGACGGCGCTTCAGCGCGCCATTCGCTGGGGCGACGGCGAGACGCTGTTCAACCTCTTCACCCGCACGCGCGAGATTCGTCGCAGCATCATCGAGGCGGGCCAGGATACGCCGGCGCCGAATTTCGGCCGTTCACGGAAGAAGAGCTGAACTCAGGATCAGTTTGTTGCCGCTTGCCGTGAGCGAGCCCCTCGTTCCGTGCAAAATGCCGGACAGATTGTGATGCTCGTCGAGCATCAGCTTGCCGCTGAACGAAGCGGCTCGTTTTTTCCATCCCAGCGCAAGATTGCCGACCATGATTGCACCACCCGCTTGCCGCCATCGCGCCAACGCAGCGACGGGAGCGATTTGGCCGCAGAGGCCGCCATCGAGTGCCGCGCGATGATCGAGAAATGCATTGACTGTCAGGGTCTGCAGATCGGGTCCCAGGCTCGCTGCGTAGCCGGACGGAACGTGCGCATTCTGGAGCAGCAGATATGTCTCGACCTTGTCCTTGTTGGTACGGAAATGGAATTCGAGTTTCGCCGCACGGAAATCCGCGCCATCGAGATCGACGATCTGCGAGTCGAAGCGCACCAGTTCACCATTCTCGACAATTGCGCTGGCGCGGAAGGTGCCCGGCAGGAACGCGAAAGCGTGTGTTCTTCCGCTGGCGTCGTGCCAGGACAAAGTCTGTCGCCCGGCCGCTTCGAAGATCGCCTGGACACGGCCGTAGGCCAGCGCGTGGGCGGCGAAATCTTCCGTTGTCCAGGCGATCGGGCCATCCTTTTCCGCAATCTCGATGCGCAGGCCGCTCAACCGTGTTTCGAGCCGGAAGGGAAAGCCGGCGATCCGTTTGCTGGCGAAGCTGATGCGGACGCCCGGGATGATCTCATGGCCATTCACGGCATCAAGGCGTCTTTCCAGCGCGCTCGCCACGATCCACCAATGCACCATGGCGATGGCTGCGAGCGTCAGTAGCGCGGCGATTGGGGCGTAGAGAAAGAAGCGGCTGGAGTAGCGCATGATTATCGGCAATCGGGATCTGGCAATCGGCAGTCGATTCGAGAACCGGCCGTTCTTATCCTGCCTACCGCCTACTGCCTACAGCCTAACCACAGCGGGAGTAGCCGCACGACAGACACGTGTCGCAGGCTTCGAGCTTCACGAATGAAGGCGAGCTGCAGCGCGGGCAGGGTCGGGCTGGTGCGCCCTCGGCGCCCACGGCGGCCGCGCGCAGTTCCTCCGGCACGACCTTGTCCTTCGGCGTCATGAAGCCGGTCGCGATCAGGTGCCGCTCGATCACTTCGCCGATGGCGGCGAGCAGCGACGGCACGTAGCGGCCGCCCATCCATTGGCCGCCGCGCGGATCGAACACCGCCTTCAGCTCATCCACCACGAAGGACACATCACCGCCGCGACGGAACACCGCGCTGATCATGCGGGTGAGCGCCAGGGTCCATGCGTAGGCCTCCATGTTCTTCGAGTTGATAAAGATCTCGAACGGGCGGCGGCGGCCGTCGGCCTGCAGATCGTTGATGGTGATGTAGAAGGCGTGATCGGAATCGGCCCATTTGATTTTGTAGGTCTGGCCGACCAGCACTTCGGGCCGGTCGAGCGGCTGCGTCAGCTGGACGACGACACCGTCCTGTTTCAGCCGCGGCGTGGAAACAGGAAACGGCAACGGCAGCGTCGGCTCATCCGGATTCTCCGGCACGACTTCGATGGCGGATTCCTGTTGCGCTTCGCTGGGCGGCGCGACCGTTGGAGTCAGAGTGGACACTTCCAGCACCGCGCCTCGCACGGCACTCGGCCGATAGGTCGTGCAGCCCTTGCACCCAGCCTCATAGGCCTTGCGATAGATATCCTCGAACGCCGCGAAGGAAATATCCGCCGGCACGTTGATGGTTTTCGAGATCGAGCTGTCGATATGCTTCTGCGCCGCCGCCTGCACGGCAAGATGTTCCTCTGGCGACAATGTCTGCGCGCTGACGAAATAATCCGGCAACGCCGCATCGGCGCCGAACTTGGCGCGGAAGGCTTTCAGCGCATAATCCTCGACCTGCGCCTCGTCGCGGCTGCCGTCGGGCCGCAGAACCTTGCGCGAATACGAATAGGCGAACACCGGTTCGATGCCGCTCGAAACGTTCCCCGCGAACAGCGAGATGGTTCCGGTCGGCGCAATCGAGGTCACCAGCGCGTTGCGGATGCCGTGCTCGGCGATTGCTGCACGAATCTCCTCCGGCAGCGCGGCGACATTCGGCCGCGCCAGGTACTCGGCCTTGTCGAACAGCGGGAACGCACCCTTTTCCTTCGCGATCTCGTCGCTCGCCGCATAGGCCGCTTGGCTCAGCAACGACAGCCAGCGCTCGATCAGCGCGAGACTTTCCGGCGAACCATAGCGGGTGCGGCAGAAGATCAGCGCATCGGCCAATCCCGTCACACCCAGTCCGATGCGCCGCTTGGCCAGCGCTTCGGCGCGCTGCTCCGGCAGCGGGAATTTCGATACATCGATGATGTCGTCCAGGAAGCGCACGGCCGCTTTCGTCAGCCGCAACAATTCCTCTTCGTCGAGCGCCGCATTGTCCTCGAACGGATCCTTCACCAGCTTGGCAACGTTGATCGAACCCAAGAGGCACGCACCATAAGGCGGCAGAGGCTGCTCACCGCACGGGTTGGTGGCGCGAATGGTTTCGCAGTAGGCGAGGTTGTTCGCTGCGTTGATGCGGTCGATGAAGATCACGCCTGGTTCGGCAGTCTCGTAGGTCGCGCGCATGATGCGATCCCACAATTCGCGCGCCTTCACGGTGCGATAGACCTTGCCGTCGAAGATCAGCGGCCAGTCTTCGTCCGCTTCCGCCGCCGCCATGAAAGCGTCGCTCACCAGTACCGACAGATTGAACATGGTCAGCCGGCCGGCATCACGCTTGGCATCGATGAAGGATTCGATGTCCGGATGGTCGCACGACAAGGTCGCCATCATGGCGCCGCGACGCGAGCCCGCGCTCATGATGGTGCGACACATCGCGTCCCACACTTCCATGAACGACACGGGCCCCGACGCATCGGCGCCCACGCCCTTCACCGCGGCGCCGCGCGGGCGCAGCGTCGAGAAGTCGTAACCGATGCCACCGCCCTGCTGCAGCGTGAGTGCGGCTTCGCGCAAGGCTGAGAAGATCCCATCCATGGAATCCGGGATCGTGCCCATGACGAAGCAGTTGAAGAGCGTGACGGTGCGTTCGGTGCCGGCGCCGGCCAGGATGCGCCCCGCCGGAATGAATTTGTGACCCGCCAAAGCGCCGGCGAATTCGAAAGCCCATTTCCAGCGCTGGCCTTCCGGCTCGGCGAGGCTTGCCGCCATCGCCACGCGCGCCCAGGTGTCGGCCGGATCGTGGTCAATGGGCGTGCCGTCGGCCGCCTTCAGCCGGTATTTCATGTCCCAGATCTGGTAGGAAATGTCGCTCATGGGCCTCGTTTTCCGCCCACTGGCGAGCGGCTGTGAGAGCTAACAATTCCGGGGGTTAAAGTCAAGGAATGTTCTGGTTAAGTTCCAGTCCGGCGATGGCCAACGGATCGATTGCGTCGATCCCGATCGATGCCTATTTCGCCAAGAGTTCCCGCCCCTCAGCAACAACCTTCGCCGTTGCGGTTTCGATGCGTTCTTCCAGTGTGCGCATGAATTCGGCGCGCTTGAGGCCGGGCGGAATGGGCTCGAGATATTCGAGCACAATGCGTCCCGGCTTTTTGAGAAATCCCGCCGGTCCCGTCCAGAACAATCCCGAATTCAGTGCCACCGGCACGCACGGCACGTCGAGCTGGCCGTAGAGCCCCGCGACGCCAGGCTTGTAGTCGGGCTCTGCCCCCGGCTTCTTCCGCGTCCCTTCCGGGAAGATCACGATGGCACGCTTCTTTGAGAGGGCATCCTTCGCCGCCGCCGTCATGCTGCGCAAGGCCGATGCGCCAGCTTCGCGATCGATGGCGATCATGCCGACTTTTCGCGCGTACCAGCCGTACAGCGGCACATTCATCAGCGACCGCTTCAGCACGAACACGGAATCGTTGAGTGTGTGGTAGAGCGCAATCGTGTCCCACATGCTCATGTGCTTGGACGCGATGAGAACGCCATCGTCCGGCACGCGCCCGCGAACTTCGTAGTCGAGGCCGGCGATCCATTTGAGGCCCCACAGGAGCCACGCGCACCACGCCTTGGGGGCGATCATCGCCACACGGCGGGAGGAGAGCAGCAGCGGCACGCAGCCAATGTTCAGGACCGCTGACACGAGCGCGAACCAGACGAAGTAGAGCGCGGAGCGGAGGATGGTCATTTGCGGCAGGAGGCAAATCAGCGGGAAATCATACCCCCAAGGGCAGGGTACGAAAGAGCTATCCGCTCCGCTTATTCGTTTGCGGCGGGGCGACGACATGGTCGAGCACGAGACTCGCGAGGTACTTCACGTACTCCGCGTGCAACATGCGGGCGGTGCGCGGATGGTGCCACCAGCCGGCGAAATCCACGCCCTCGGGCTCGACCGGATAGGGGATGATCTTCACGCCCGGCATGTTGGCTGAGAACTCCGCCAGGCTGCGCGGCATGTGATAGTTGGCGGTCACGAGGATCAGGCTCTTGAAGCGGTGCGCCTTGATCCAGCTGGCGGCCTCGGCCGCGTTGCCGCGCGTGTCTTCAGCGGCGAAATCGAGATCGGCGCAGCAATCGAAGCGCTTGCCGCCATGCGCAATCTCCTTGATCTCCGGTTTGGTGATTTCCTGATGCACACCGGTGACGAGGAGACGCTTGGCCCTCTTCTGCTCCAGCAGCTTGGCGGCGGCTTCCAGCCGGTCGTCGCCGCCGGTCAGCACCACGATGGCATCGGCATGCACATTGGCGTCCGGCTTCTGCGGCAGGCTGGAGGCGAAGACAAGAAAGCCCAGCCCGTAGGCCAGCAGCACGACTAGAAACAGCCCGGCGAGATAGGCGAAGGTTTTCATCGTGTGGCGGTTTTCCTCCCTTGGCCGCGGTCGGCCCAAGCCGTCGCGAGAGATTCGCACCATTCTAGGGCAGGCTTCCCCGGAAATCAGTAAATCCGGGAGAGCGCGCCCAGCACGGAAATCCGCGCCGTTACCAGCGCGATCAGGCTCGCGCCCAGTGGAACGGCTGCAAACCAGCCGAGTTCCGCGAGTTTCAGGGCCAATGGCGGCAAAAACGGCGCTGGTTCCACGCCGGCGAATTCGAGCCCGCCCGCGATCACAAATACGCCAGCGGCCAGCGCCGCGCCGATCGTGGCGGCAAAAAGGGTCGCAATGAAGTAGTGCCACTCGAAGGCCCGGGCGATGAATCCGGATTGCGCGCCCATCTGATGCAGCAGCTCCACAATGGCGTGGTGGGTTTCGAGGCCTGCGCGCGTGGCGAAGGCGACCGTCGCCGCGGTGGCAATCCCGATCAGGAACAGGATCCCGAACGCCGACCAGCTGATGGCGCGGGCGAACTCGCGCAAGCGCCCGATCCAGCGCGAATGATCGTCGAGGACGGAATCCGGCGCCGCGGTTTTCAGGCGCGCACGCAAACCGGCGAGATCGACTGGCGCACCGGGCGTGATCGCCGCATCGATCAGGCGCGGCAGCGGCAGCTCCCTGATCAGCGGATCGCTGCCCAGCCACGGCTTCACGAGGTTGAGCGTATTTTCTTCCGACACGAGATCGGCGCGCGCAATGCCCGACGTGCCGCGCAACACGCGCAAGGCCGCCTCTATCTCGGATTGCACCGCCGTGTCGCTCTTTTCGGGCGCCAGGATCTGGACCGTGATGCGGTTTGCAAGGCCGAGCTTCCAGCTATCGGATGCGCGATCGGCCAGCAGTGCAGCCCCCAATGCCAGCGCCGCCAGGAATGCCATCACGCCGATGACAATGTCGAGCGGGGCTGCGCCCTTCTCGCCCGGCATGATGCGGCCCGGTTTGCGCTCGCTCATAGACGCGGCATCCGCAGTTCGACGAGGCGGCCGTCGACCAGCCGCATCTCGCGCGCCTGTGCGCTCGCGATCAGCGCACGATCGTGCGTGGCGATCAGCACTGTGGTGCCGAGCTTGTTCAGCTCCGCGAACAGGCGGATGAGCCGCTGGCCCATGTCCGGGTCGACATTGCCGGTGGGCTCGTCGGCCAGCAGCAGATCGGGACGCGCCACGACGGCGCGCGCGATCGCCACCCGCTGCTGCTCGCCGCCGGAAAGCGTTGCGGGCTTGGCATCGAGGCGGTCGCCGAGCCCCACCCAGGACAGCAATTCCTCCACATCCTGGCGGTAGTCCCGCGGGTCGCGGCCGGTAATGCGCAAGGGCAGCGCCACATTGTCGAAGGCTGACAAATGATCGAGCAGGCGGAAATCCTGGAACACGACACCGACACGGCGCCGGAGCTCGGGAAAATCGCGGCGCTTTGCGGTGGCGAGATCGCGCCCGAACAGGGTGATCAGGCCGCGCGATGGCGCTTCGCCGAGGTACATCAGCTTCAGCAGCGTCGTCTTTCCGGCGCCCGACGGACCGGTCAGGAATGTGAACGAGCCCGCTTCCAGCGCGAAAGTGACGTCGCGCAGGACTTCCGCGCCCGCGCCATATCGCATCCCAACATTCTCGAAGCGGATCATGTGGACTGACCATACAGACAAGCGCCGCAAGCGGACATGTGTCTTGCGGCGGCCACGCGCTTGCCTCTATTTTGCAAGCGAATCGGACGGTTACGCATGATCCTGACCTGCCCGCAATGCGCAACCCGTTATCAGACGGATGCCGCGAAATTTCCGGCGGAGGGCCGCAGAGTCCGTTGCGCCAAGTGCAGCCATATCTGGCATCAGAATGCGCTGGCGCCGGAGCCTGAGCCCGGGATCGAACTCACCCAGCCCGGAGCGGTGGCCGCGCCGGGCGTGACGGCGCCGGAAGCGCCGCCCGCAAGCGAGTCCTTCAAAGCCGCGTCCGCTCACACCGGGCCCGCAGCGCCGGTCGCCGCGTCCGCCTCGGCCGCGCAGCGAACGGCCTATGCGCCTTCGCCGGTCGTGGTGCCGCAATCGGCGCCCAAAGCGCGGGCGCGCAGTGGCGAGCGGATCGCGGTGGTGTTCGGCTGGTTCGCCTTTGCGCTGATCGTGGTGGCGATCGGATGGTCCACCGTCCGATTTCGCGAAGCCATCGCGGGCGCCTGGCCGCAATCGGCATCGCTCTACGCCGCCATCGGCATGAAGGTGAATGCAAGCGGCATCGACATCACCGATGTGCAGTCGCAGCGCACGATGATGAGCGGTCAGCCGGTTCTGGCTGTAGAGGGCAAGCTCGTGAATCTTACCGGGCGCGCTGTGGACGTGCCGCAATTGAGCGCCCGGCTGACGGATGACGACCAGCATGAACTCGACCGCTGGACATTCTCCGCCAACATCACCGTGCTGAAGCCGCGTCAGGCGATCTCGTTTTCAACCCGTCGCACGAATCCGCCCGAAGATGCGCGTCATCTCGAAGTGAGTTTCGTCGAGGGGGGCGGGTGAGCGAGAGGCTCACGGTTCTTTATTCCGAACGCGAGATTGCCGAACGCGTGGAGGCGCTGGCAGATGAGATTGTCCGCGCGGCCCTGCGGCCCGATGTTGCGCTGCCGGTTCTCGCGGGAAGCTTCGTGTTTGCCGCCGATCTCTTGCGCGCTCTGGCCAGGCGCGGGCTGTCGCTGCCCGTCGAATTCATCTGGCTGCGCAGTTATGGCGCAGCGCGCACCGGCGGCGAGATCGCGGTGCTTGTAGGACCGCCAGAAAGTCTGCACGGCCGCACCGCGCTCGTCATCGATGGTGTGCTTGATGGCGGCCATACTCTGGCGAAAGCCCGCGAACTCTTGCTGGAACGCGGCGCCGCAACGGTCATCAGTGTGGTCGCTGTCGACAAGGGCCGCGCCGATGCCGTGCACAAGGCCGACCACGCGGCATTCACCGGCGTCTCCGATTTCATAGTCGGCTACGGCATGGACGATGCCGGTCTCGGCCGCGGATTGCCCTACATCGCGCGCGTCAATTGAGAAAAGGAGAGGCATGAAGGCGGCGACGAAGAAATCGAAACCCGCAGTAAGGAAGACCGGCGCGAAGGCGCGGTCCGTCTCCCCCTTTGCGCGGCTGCGCAAGTTTGCGCTCGGATTTCCTGAAACGCATGAGGATCATCCCTGGGGCGATACGCTCATTAAGGTGCGCGGCAAGACGTTCGTGTTCATGGGCGAGAGCGATGGTGGCTTCGGGCTCTCGGTGAAGTTGCCGCAGTCGAAGGAATTCGCGCTCGAATATCCGTTCACGAAGCCGACGCCGTATGGGTTGGGCAAGAGCGGCTGGGTGTCGGCGCAGTTCACGAAGAAGGACAAGCCGCCGCTCGACGTGCTGGAAGCATGGATCAACGAGAGCTTCCGCGCCATCGCCCCGAAATCGGTGCTGAAGACGCTCGCGGAATAGCGTCCGTCAAAACTGCTTCAGCAGGCGGTCGATGTAGTCGAGCTCTTCCTTGGGCCGGCCGCGCTCTTCGGCGCGCTTGCGCAGCTCCTTGAGGATATTGCGCGCACGCTCCATCGCCGATTTGTCGGGAATCTTCACGCCGCTGCCGAACGCGCCATTGCCTTCACGGCCGAGCGGATCTTCGTTGCCGCCTTCCTGCTGGCCCTGGCCGTTCTGCTGCATCATCTGCTTGGCGAGCGCGCCGGCGCCTTCGCGCATCGCGTCGAGCGCCTTCTTCTCGGATTGCTGCGCTTCGTCCAGCGAACGGCTGCCGAGCTGTCCTTGTGCCTCGCCCATGCTCTTGCCGGCCTCGCCGAGCTTCTTGCCGCCCGGCCCCCCATCCTTGCCGAGGCCCTGCATCAGTTGGTTGAGCTGGTCCTTGAGCTGGCCCTGCTGGTCAGAGAGTCCTTTCGGTCCGCCCGCCTTGGGATCGGGATTGCCCTGTTGTTCGCGATAGGTCTTGTCCATCAGGTCGCGCTGCTTGCCCATGAGGTCGCTCAGACCCTGCAACGCCTTGTTCTGGGCGTTGTCCTGCTGGCTGCCGCCCGCGCCCGCCGTCATGTGCAGGTTTTCGAGCATACTCTGCAGCATGGCGAGAAGCTGCTGCGCCTGCTCGCGGTTGCCGGTTTGCGCCAGTTGCTCGATCGCCTTCAGCAACGCCTGCAGATCTTCCGGCTTCAACACCTTCGCGCCCGGCGGAATCGGCTGGCTGGCCGGAGGCGGGTTCTGGGCGAGCATCTGCAGATAACGATTCAGCGCCTGCTGGTAGCGCTCCAGCAGCGCATCGATCACCGCTTGTGGTGCGCCTTGTGCGATAGCCTGAGACAGTAATTGCTGCAATTGGCGAAGCTGCGCGGCCGCGTCCGACAATCCTCCGCGCTCCAGTCCGAGGGCCGCCTGCCACAACAGATCCTGCACGTGCTTGATGTCAGGCTGCGATGTCTTGAGGCCCCAATAGGCCGCGCGCATGGCTAGATAGGCGCCGTCCGTCTTGTCGTCGAAGAATTTTTCCGGCGCGTATGTCAGTGCGTCGAGCGCGTGCATGGCGGTGTTCACGCCAGCGCCGTTGTCGAGAGATAAATTCTGCCGCTGCTCGACGAGCGCGCGTGCCAGCGGATTGGTGAACACATGTGCCGGCAAGGTGAACTTCATCGGCGCGGAATGAGAGATGTTTCCCGCGCCGTCCTTCGCTTCGAGAACGACATTTACGTCGAGCCCGGCATAGGGCTCCGCCGTGAGATCGCGGTAGATGATTTCGTGGGCTGATTTGGAAGTGGAGGACAGCGGCAGGTCGACCGCCAGCACTTTCTGGTGTGCTGAATTTTTCACGGGTGTGATCAGCGCTCGCGCGGAAACCACGCCGTAATCGTCCTGGACCGTGAAGTCGAATTTCACTGCATCGCGTTCGGTGCGCGATGGTTTCGTGGCGAACGCGACGGTGGGCGGGCGATCGGGGACCGCGCGAATCTGCCAGCTGCCAACGGTTTCGCCGCCCGCCACCACATTCACGCGCGCATCGCGCGTGATTTTTCCGTTGGCGGCGTAATCGTCGTTCTCACCGGAGAAGGCGATGTTCTTCTCCTGACGCGGCATAACGACCACGGTCGGCTCCGAATGCGGCGCGTGTACGCGCAACGCGATGGCGGAACCAGTGGGCGCCGGAATGGGACTGGCGGAACGGTCGCCGCGCGGCAGATAGATGGGCGCGATGCCTGTGTAGCTGGGCGGATCGAGCCACGCATCGAGGGTGGCCGTGGATGTGCCGGTGCCGGAGAGCGAAAAGGCGGCGACCAATCGCCGGCTCCAGTCGGAGCCGGAAACAAGCAGCCCGACGGCCAGCAACAGAAGCACGAGATAGCGCAAATAGTACGGATCGCGCTCGGCCAGCTTCGGGTGTGGCACCACAAGCTTGAGGCGATCGCGCCGGCTCAGCATCAGCCGGGTATGTTCATGCCAAAGCTGTTCGGTGACCGTGTCGCTCTTGCCGACGGCGAGCTTGTCGCCACGCTCCGTGATCGGACGATGGATCAGGCCACTGTCACGCTCGAGCCTTCGGGCCGCTTCGTCGTGACTCGGCTCCCGAAAGCGTTCGAATCTTTTCCACAGGAACCATCCCGATGTGCCGAGAACGGCCAGCAGCATAGGGATCCGCAAATTCGTCCCGACGTAACCGAAGACGCCCAGCAGCGCGACTGCTGCAAACGCGCCGATGATGCCGATGGCGGGCCACAGCGCTGGCCACAGCCGCTCCCACCAGAGCGCAAGATGCGCAAGACCGACGCGCCGCCTGATACGGTCAGCGAAGCCAGGGCGGGACGCGGTCAAATCCAATAAGGACATCGTCACTCATCTTCGGCCGAACGACGGACCATTCGCCGCCCTTGACCAGAACTT
>Ga0335085_10015664_pt1 | contig 10992 bp, 7 predicted proteins | sample Lox_Sample_45_FD_206712 | JGI IMG/M metagenome (GOLD analysis project Ga0335085, IMG submission 206712) | Soil microbial communities from Loxahatchee National Wildlife Refuge, Florida, United States - Lox_Sample_4.5 | ecosystem: Environmental > Terrestrial > Soil > Wetlands | place: USA: Florida... | reverse complement strand
CGAGTACACGCAGGACGCTGCTGGCAATCTCGTGGTACGCAAGCCTGCGCATAAGGGACGGGAAAATGCCCCGATCGCTCTGCTGCAGGGCCATCTCGACATGGTATGCGAGAAGAATGAAGGCACGCCGCACAACTTCGACACCGATCCGATCAAGGTCTGGCGCGACGGAGACTGGCTGAAGGCCGAAGGCACGACGCTCGGCTCGGACAACGGCGTGGGCGTCGCGGCGGCGCTGGCCGTGATGGAGAGCACCGACATCGCCCACGGACCGTTGGAATTTGTCTTCACCATCGATGAAGAGACCGGGCTGACCGGCGCAGCAGAGTTTCCCGGCGGACTGCTGAAGTCAAAGTACTTTCTTAACCTCGACAACGAGGAAACGGGAACGATCTGCATCGGCTGCGCCGGCGGCGTGAAGACCATCGGCCGCCGCAAGGTCGCCATGGTCAATGCGTCCGGCGATTCCGCATGGCGCGTGAAGGTGTCGGGACTGAAGGGCGGACACTCGGGCGTCGACATTCATCAGGGACGCGGTAATGCGCTACGCGTTCTAGGTACAACGCTGCAGAACATCACCGGCAAGCTCAAAGCCGGCATCGCGAGCATCAGCGGCGGAAGCGCGCAGAATGCGATACCGCGCGAAGCGGCAGCCATAGTCGTAATCGACGGCGCGCAAGAAAAGGAATTGCGTACGCTGCTGTCGGAAGCCGAAGCGCACTGGAAGTCCGATCTTGGTGGCTTCGACACCGAAGTACAAATCACGATGGAAAAGGTGGCCCGACAGGAGAAGGTCATTGCCGACGATGATCTGAAACACATCCATGACCTGTTGATCGCGCTGCCGCATGGTGTGGTCGCCATGAGCCCGGATGTTCCGGGCTTGGTGCAAAACTCGACCAACCTGGCCGTGATTAACGTAAAGGATGGTGCGGCGGAGATCATCACCAGCCAGCGTAGCGCTATCGAGAGCAGTCGCAACGCATTGGCGCAAACGGTCGCCACCGTGTTTCGCATGGCGGGATTCGAACCGGAGCACTCGGGCAACTATCCGGGATGGAAGCCGGAGCCGACGAGCGAGATCGTGCAAAAACTGCAGAGCGCGCACGAGCAGCTGTTTGGCGCGCCCGCAAAGCTGATTGCCATGCACGCCGGACTGGAGTGCGGCGTGATCGGCGAAAAGTATCCCGGCATGCAGATGGTGTCGTTCGGGCCAACCATCGTCGACCCGCACAGTCCGAACGAACGGGTGCAGATCTCGACGGTCGAAAGCTTCTGGAAGTTCCTGAAGGCGGTGCTGGAAAAAATCTGATTTATCCGACGAGTTGTTTCTGGCGCCGGCGCTCCGCCAGAGCGGCCTGTATGAAGCTGACCTCGCGGCTCAGCATGTCAGTGGTCTCGCGGCAGAGCTCCGGTTGCTCGGCCATGAGATCCAGAAACTGCTTCCGCCCGACGTGCAGGACTTCGGCATCGGTAACCGCTTCCGCGGCGAGACTGTAGGTATGCCCGGTATAAGTGGCGGGAATGCCCAGAAGCGATCCGGCGGAGAAGGTCCGGTCCAGTTTGTGGAAATCTTTGACCGAGAGACATACTTTGCCCTTGAGAATGAGGTAGACTCCGCGATTCTCTTCATCCACTTCAAACAAAACGGCTTTCGAAGGGAGCTTCTTCACGGTTCCGGCGGCGACCAACGATTTTTTCAGTTTGCTCGACGCTTTTAGCATATTGCGATCCGACCCCACACGTTTCATATCGTAGTTATGCCAAACGGATTGCCCAACGCGCTGTGATTCTAATCACAAGCCATTGTGAAGCGGGCGCCGGGCGCGAATTGGCCTCCCGTTTTGACCCTCCACCATTTTGGGAATCCGCCTTCTCCCACATCGCTCATTCGCGCTGATTCTGCAGGAAATCCACAGTCTGGAGTGCCGTTAACAGGTAGGACAAAGTGAAGCCATGCGTATCCTCGTGGTCGAAGACGACATCGCTCTGGCCAGCTTCCTGAAGAAGGGGCTGGAAGCCGAGCACTACGCGGTCGATATTGCGCCTGACGGCGAGGAGGCGCGCTGCGCCGTACGCGAGTCTGACTACGACTTGCTCATGCTCGACTTGAACCTGCCAAAGCTGGATGGTCTGGAGGTGTTGCGCGCGGTCCGCCGCAAGCAGCCTTCGCTGCCGGTCCTGGTGGCGACGGGACGCAGCAAGATCGAAGACCGGGTGCAGGCATTGGATGCCGGCGCCGACGACTGCCTGATCAAGCCATTCTCGTTCAGCGAGCTGTCGGCGCGAGTGCGCGCCCTGCTACGGAGACGTCCGGTGGTCAACGGACTGCTGCTGAAGGTGGCCGATCTGGAGTTGAATCGCGTGGAACGGACGGTGCAGCGGAGCGGCCGGAGAATCGAGCTCACCTCGAAGGAGTTCGGGCTGCTGGAGTACTTGCTGCGCAATGCCGGCCACCGCCTGACGCGAAACATGATTGTCGAACATGTATGGGACCTGTCGTTCGACACAGGAACCAACGTGGTCGACGTGTACATCAACTATCTGCGCAAGAAAGTGGATGACGGATTCACCCCGAAACTGATTCATACGGTGCGCGGTGTCGGGTATGAGCTGCGCTGTCCGAGTGAGGTCGCCTCGTGAGCGCGCGCGAGGGATGCTGCGATTGCGACTTGATTGCTGCCATCCTTCATGACATGAGCCAGCCATTGACGGCGCTGGAAGTGGGGCTGGAGATATCGCTTCGACAAGACCATGACGTGACGCAATTCCGTTCGCGAGTGAGGACGGCGTTGGAGATCGCCCAGACGCTGCACGCAACGCTTGTAGGGTTGCGGGCATTCAGTGCCGAGGATACGGCGTAGCTGTTTGAAGCTGAACCCTTTGCGCGTGGGCCCAACCTCGCGAACCTGTGTGTTCAGCTTCTTGCAGCCTGCAGACCGTCCGCTGAGCGCACGCTTCCGGGTAGCAGTCCTCCCATTCTTCCCCGCCAATAAGGAATCACGGGTCCAGGTTCTGCCGACGCCTCGCAAGCCTTTTCCTAGCGACTTCTAACGTTCAACTAATTGCGATCTAAGGATCGGGTCTTACAACGTGGGACATGAAGACACAATCGTCGCCCTCCCCCGTTGCCACACCCGAACTTGAACCGAAGCCGCAGCGCACAGACGAAGAATTTCAAAATATCGTGCTCCAGCAAATGCCGCAGGTAAAGTACATCGCGCGCCGAATCCACGAGCATCTTCCGCAACACGTTCCGCTCGAGGACCTGGTGAACGCCGGTATCGTCGGGCTGATCGATGCCCTCAACAAGTTCGACTCGGAAAAGAACGTTAAATTCGGTTCCTATGCCAAATTCAGGATTCGGGGGGCAATTCTCGACAGCCTGAGAGAAATGGACTGGAGTCCACGAGACTTGCGCAGAAAATCGCGACAGATCGATAGCGTGATGCAGAAGCTGCAGACCGAGATGGGACGGACGGTGTCCGAGCCAGAGCTGGCGAAGGCCATGGGGCTTTCGTTGCAAGAACTTCATCAATTGCTCAATGAGATTCGAGGCCTGGAGGTCACCAGTCTGCACGTCGAGTCGAATGCCGAGGGGCAAGAGACCGACCTGGAGCAGAACATTGCGGGCCCCGCGGACCAAGATCCCCTCACCCTGTGCATGGCAGGCGAAAACCGGGAACGGCTCGCGAAGGCGATTGCCCGGCTGCCGGAGCGCGAGCAGCAGGTGTTGATGCTGTACTACCAACAAGAGCTCACCATGCGCGAGGTCGGCGAGTTGATGGGTGTGGGCGAGTCACGAGTCTCGCAAATCCATACGCTGGCGGTGAAGCATCTGCGGGCAGTGATGTAGAAGCAACCGACAGCCGAGAACTTTCAGCGGGAAGCCGTCAACCGTCAGTTCAGTTGCGACGAGCGCCTTCCGTCCCTGGCGTACAGGACGAACGAATTCGTATTTACCAAACATCCGAGGTGTTAGGATGGCGGATTGGTGTGGACCACCGCACCACATCTCAGCGTTGAGAGCCGACATCTTGCCATCCATCCAGGTTCTTTTCTCACGGGCAGTTCTTCGATCTCTTCTACTGGTTGCCATCCTTTCTCTAGCCGCCGCAGTTGGCCTTTGCGGACAAGCGAACAACCTCACCGCCGAACAACGGGCAGATACGCTGCTCAAGCAGATGACCCTGGAAGAAAAGATTGGGCAGCTCAATCAAGCGGCGGCGTTTCCCCTTCCCGACGCACCTCCGCCGGACGAGCAGGTGAAGAAAGGTCTGGCCGGGTCAGTGTTGTGGGCCTCGGATCCGGCGGCGATTAACCACTATCAGAAGATCGCCGTAGAGGAGTCGCGGTTGCATATTCCGCTGCTGATCGGCCTGGATGTTATCCACGGTTACCACACCATTTTCCCGGCGCCGTTGGCGATGTCGGCGACATGGGACCCGTCGCTGGTGGAGCGGGTACAAAGCATGGCAGCCCGAGAGGCGCGTGCGGCAGGGATCAACTGGACGTTCGCTCCCATGGTGGATATTGCGCGCGATGCGCGATGGGGACGGATGGTCGAGGGGGCCGGGGAAGATCCCTACCTGGGAGCGGCGATGGCGAAGGCTCAGGTGCGCGGGTTTCAAGGGCCGGAACTGGGAGCTCCCGACCATGTCCTGGCTTGCGTGAAGCACTTTGCGGGCTATGGCGCGGCGGATGGCGGTCGCGATTATGACTCCTCGTATATCTCCGATGACCTGCTGTGGAATGTGTACTTCCCTCCTTTCAAAGCTGCGCTTGATGCGGGCGTCGGGAGCCTGATGAGCGCCTACATGGACCTGAACGACGTTCCGGCCACGGGCAACTATTTCCTGTTGCATGATGTGCTGCGTGAGACGTGGAAATTCAACGGATTCGTGGTAAGCGACGCCATGGCGATCGGGAGTCTGGTGACGCACGGTTATGCCCGGGACCGCGAAGACGCTGCCTACAAAGCGTTCCACGCCGGCGTGAACATGGACATGGCCAGTTACAGCTATCTGAATGAGTTGCCGAAGCTGGTGAAGGCAGGGCGGGTCACGGAGGCGCAGATTGACGCGCTGGTCCGGCCCCTGCTGGTGGCCAAGTTCAAGCTGGGGCTGTTCGAAAACGCGTATATTGACGAAGCGAAAATGTCGGCGGTATTCGACGATCCAGCAACCGCGAGGTTTGCGCGCCAGGCGGCGCAACGCACGATGGTACTGCTCAAGAATGACAATGGATTGTTGCCGCTGGACAAGTCAGGCAGGAAGTACTCGTCGCTTGCAGTAATCGGGCCGGTGGCGGATTCCGGAACTGCGCAGGTCGGGTTCTGGGGAGGAAACATCACGAGCGGCCGCGATGTCGTAACTGTGATTCAAGGGATCAAGCAGAAAGTTGGCTCAGCGGTGCGAGTGGAGTACGCCAAAGGACCCTCGATTCGTCGCGAAATTCCTTCTGTGTTTGACGACTTTCCGGGATTCAAGCTCCACGATGCACCCGCCCAGACCCCGGCCGACGCGCAGGCGGCATTCGATCAGGCACTGGCGACGGCGAAACGCTGCGATGCCGTAATAATGGTGCTGGGCGAAGAGAGTCTGATGGCAGGAGAGGCGGCGTCGAATGCGTCGCTGCGGCTGGCAGGACGACAGCAGGAATTGCTGGAAGCCGTAGTCGCGACGGGCAAACCAGTGGCGCTGGTGCTGATTAACGGGCGACCGCTGAATATCACATGGGCAGCGGAGCATGTTGGCGCGATCCTCGAAGCCTGGGAACCGGGCTCGCAGGGCGGTGACGCGGTGGCGGACGTGCTGTTCGGCGATTTCAATCCCGGCGGCAAGCTGACGGTCTCGTGGCCGAGGAATGCGGGACAGGAGCCGCTGTATTACGCACACATGATTACGCATGCTCCCGAGACCGCATCGGACTTCAAGTCACGTTATCAGGACATCCCGTCGTCGCCACTGTTTCCCTTTGGATACGGCCTTAGCTATACCAAGTTCGCAGTGAGCAACCTAACCGTTGACAAAGCCACAGCGAAGATCGGAGAAAGCGTCGGTGTGTCGGTGCAGGTACAGAACACGGGCAGCGTTGCCGGGGACGAAGTGGTGCAGGTGTACATTCATCAGCAATCGGGCAGCGCGTCGCGTCCGGTGCGGCAGTTGAAGGGATTTGAGAAAGTGGCGCTGGCTCCGGGCGAGAAAAAGGCACTGCACTTCACGCTGGGCAAAGACGAGTTGACTTATTGGAGTCCGTCGGAGAAGAAGTGGGTGCTGGAGCCGGCGGCATTCGATGTGTGGGTGGGAGGAGACTCGTCAGCACAGCTGCACGGCAACTTCGACGTCGTGCCCTGAGGAAGAAGAGGATGAGCAGTCGCAGAGACTTTCTGATCACCATGGGTCAGGGAGCGGCCCTGGCCGCGTTGACGGCGAGCGGGCTGGCCCGCGCGGAGGAGTTCTCCGCCGATGTGGCCGCGTTGTATCGCAAAAGCGTGGTCATCGATACACTGTGCGCTCCGTTCGCCAGCGACGGCGCAAAGCAGAACGCGGCGGCGCTCGATGCAGTCCGGAAATCGGGCATCAGCGCCATCAACTTTACGATCTCGGGACACACCTTCGACGACACCGTTCAGAACCTCGGCTATGTGCAGAGCCTGGCGGACAAGTGGCCGAACACATTCCTGATTGTGCGCAAGACGGCGGACATTGCGCGGGCCAAGGCCGAAGGCAAGATCGGCATTATGCCGGGCTTTCAAGACACCGGCTTTCTGGAGCAGGACCCAGAGCGCATCGAAGCATTTCGCAACCTCGGCGTGCGCATCATGCAGCTTACCTACAACAATCGCAGCATTTTCGGCGATGGCTGCCTGGAGCCGGGAAACGCCGGGCTCAGCAAGGCCGGGTTGAAGGCCGTCCAGACGATGAATGAGTTGGGGGTCGCGGTCGATCTGAGCCACAGCGGATATCGCACCACGTCGGAAGCGATTGCGGCGTCGAAGAAGCCGGTGCTGATTTCGCACTCTGGCTGCGCGTCGCTTTATGCGCATCCGCGCAATAAGCCGGATGAGGTCATGAAGGCGCTGGTGGACAAGGGCGGATACTTCGGCGTGTACCTGATGCCGTACCTGGTGGCGTCGCCGACAGTGCCGACCCGCGAGCATGTGATCAATCATGTGCTGGGCGCGCTGAAGATTTGCGGTGAAGATCACGTGGGCATCGGGTCGGACGGGTCGATTGAAGCGGTGACGCTCACCCCTGAACAAAAGAAAGCATTCGACGAGGACATTGCGCGGCGCAAGAAGTTGGGGATCGGAGCTCCGGGCGAGGACCGCTATCCCTATGTTCCTGACCTCAATGGACCGGACCACATGGAAGTCATCGCAGCCGAGTTGCAGAAGCGGGGACAGACCTCATCGGTGATCGAGAAAGTGCTGGGAGCGAACTTCCAGCGGATCATTGGCGAGATTTGGGGGACAGCGTAAGTTGGTCGCGACGAAAGGCAAAACCAACCACGGATCAACACGGATGACACGGATCAAGCTTGGACAATTATCGATAGCACTGCTTTGTGCTGTCGCGCTTATCAGTGGCGTGACCGCACGCGCTCAGAGTGCGCCGCAGACGCCCGCGCTGTTGCTGGGTACAGCCTGGTATCCGGAGCAATGGCCGGAATCGCGTTGGGACACCGACCTCGCGTTGATGCAGCAAGCCGGAATCCACATGGTACGAGTGGGCGAGTTTGCCTGGAGCCGCATGGAACCGAGCGAGGGGCAATACGACCTTGACTGGCTGGATCATGCGATCACCGTGGCCGCGAAGCATGGCATTGTAACGGTGATTGGAACACCGTCGGCAGCACCTCCGGCGTGGCTGACGCAGAAATATCCGGAAACGCTGCGCACTATGCAGGACGGCCGCAAGGACCAGCATGGCAACCGGCAGCAATTCAATTGGGCGAATACGAAGTATCGCGAGCTGGCGCGGGCGATGGCAGAACAGCTCGCCCGGCGATTCGGACACAATCCTAATGTTGTCGGCTGGCAGATCGATAACGAATACGCCGAGGTTTCGTTCGATGCCGAAACGAAGGCCCAGTTCCAGCAGTGGCTGAAGCAGCGATACGGCACACTCGACAATCTCAATGCGCGCTGGACAACTGCGTATTGGAGCGAGACATATTTTGACTGGAACCAGGTTCCGATTCAGGTGGGATACGGCAATCCCGGACTGCTGCTGAGCTGGATGCGCTTTGTGAGCGACACCTGGCGCAGCTATCAGAAGAACCAGCTTGAGGCGATTCGCGCGAATGCCGACTCGCGGCAGTTCATCACCACTAACATGATGGGCTGGTTCGACGGCTACGATCATTACACTGTCGCACAGGACCTCGACCTGGCAGCATGGGATGACTACGTGGGCCAGGGACATCTTGATCCCGTCCGCAACGGCGCAACACACGACCTGACACGTGGGCTCAAGGGCAAGAACTTCTGGGTAATGGAGACGCAACCCGGCGGCGTGAACTGGGCCGACATCAACAACTGGCTGGACAAAGGCGAAGTACACGCCATGGCGTGGCACGACATCGGGCACGGCGCTGATACCGTGAGCTACTGGCAGTGGCGCAGCGCGCTCAACGGACAGGAGCAGTATCACGGAACACTGGTGGGGTCGGATGGTACGCCGGATCCGCTGTATCCCGAGATTGCGCAGATCGGACAGGAGTTCGCCAAAGCCAGCACAGCGCTGGCGGGGACGTCGGTGAAGTCGGAGGTCGCGATCCTTCACTCCTACGACAGCCGTTGGGCGATCCAGTGGCAGAAGCACAACAAGAACTATGACCCTGTGAACGAGATTCTCAGCTACTACGGGCCGTTGCGGGCCGTAGCGCAATCGCTGGACATGGTTCCTCCATCAGCGGCGCTGAGCCAGTACAAGCTGGTGGTGGCGCCGGGGCTAAACGTGCTGACGGACGAGGACGCTAGAAACTTAATCCAATACGTGAAGAATGGCGGACATCTCGTTTTGGGGCAGCGGTCTGCTATGAAGGACGCGGATAACAGTCTATGGCCGGAACGGCAGCCGGGGCCATTAGCCGATTTGCTGGGGGGACGCGTGGAGCAATATTACGCCCTGGTGGATGCCGCTCCCATCGAGGGCAAGTGGGGCTCCGGTCAGAGTCCTATGTGGGCGGAATTGCTGAGTGCAAAGAGCCCGGATGTGGAAGTCCTGATGGGCTATGGAAAGAGCAACGGCTGGCTCGACGGACAACCTGCGGCGATCACGCGCAAGGTCGGCAAGGGACGTATCACCTATATCGGCGCATGGCTTGATCCCAAGACCATGGCGCAGGCGGCGGCTTGGATGACCAGCATAAGCGGCGTGAAGCCGGCGTTGGGACCGGTGCCGGAAGGTGTTGAGGTTTCGCCCCGCTACGGCGACAAGATGGTCGTGTACGTGCTAGTGAATTTTGGAATGTCGCCCCAGACGGTAAAACTTCCCGTACGAATGAGCGATGTGTTGAACGGCGGATCAGTAAAGTCGGTTACGCTGCCGCATTACGGGGTGGCGGTGGTGACTGTGGAGCGGAAGATGGTCGAATAGGATTCTCAAGGCGCAAGAAAGCAAGAGCCGGCCGCGAGGACCGGCTCTTCTATTTGCCGCGAAGATTTGCGGACTACTTCAGGGTGGCTACATAGGCGGCCACAGCGCTGACCTGGTCAGGAGTCAATGCGGCCATTCCCTTGGTGTGAGGGGCCTTCTTGCCGCCCTTGCTGAGGACGTCGTTGACCGTCGCTGCCGACACGCCCTTCAGGGCCGGGCCGCTCTTGCCGGCGCCGTCAGCACCGTGACACATGGCACATTTGGCCTTGTAGAGGGCCGCGCCGTCTTCTGCAGCAAACGCCATTCCAGTCATAAATGCAAATACAGCCACACCCGCGATAAAACGTTTCATGGAATTCTCAGTCTCCTTATTGTTGTTTGGTTTCGCAACTTCTGACACAACGGGGAGAGTCAGGCTGCGAAACCCTCGCCAAACTCCTGGTTATTCGCGTGTCGAGTCTATCACCCGCTCCGGCACGCATCTGCACCGATTTCACTCTACCGGGGCGATGACGCAGCACTCAGTGACCCCCGTCACCAAGGGTTTGGGAATTTGAACCATACCTCTGTGACGTTGCCGAACGTTTTAGTTGATGCGATAGATTGCAACTGTTTGCGGAAGCAGTTGTAAGTGCACGGCTTGGCCCTGCACGGTGGCCACGGGAGCCGAGTTTAAAGGCGTAAATCCTTGAGCGTTGGCAATCGAGGTGCCCGTCAGGTCGACGTCGATGGCTTTCGGGGACTCTCCTTTGTAGAACACCACGAGAAGCCGTTCGCCGGTAGTTTCGCGAGTGAAGACGTAGTAGTCATCCGTGACGGCCACATGCTTTTGTTCCCCTTCCCGCAATGCGGGATAATCGCGGCGGAGCTTTAGCAGTCCCTGCACATGAGCGTAGACGTCTTGCTCGTCGGGCGTACGCCCGGCCTGGGTAAAGGCACTTTGCGTATCGCCCGAAAAGCCTCCTGGAAAGTCGCGGCGATTGTCGGGATCGTCGCCGCCCGGCATGGCGATTTCGTCGCCGGAATAGATCTGTGGAATTCCCCGCAAGGTCAGCAGCAGCGAGAAACCGAGCTTGAGCTTCGGGATCGAGCCTCCAGCGTCCGTCACGAAGCGCTTCATATCGTGATTGCCCATGAACGTAACGAGCAGTTCGGGGTGCGGATACAGCCGGTCCTGACGGAGCACGTCGACGATCTTTTTCGCCGGCGCTCCATGGTTGACCACCTCCCGGATGGCGGAATTCATGGGGAAGTCAAAGGTTGTGGGCAGATGGGTATCAACGCCATCAAACCCGGTGTGCCCTCCCGCGAAGTAGGAGACGACCGCCGGCTCGAAGTTGTACACCTCACCGACCGCAAAGAAGTTGGGATAAGTAGCCTCGAGATG
>Ga0335085_10015663_pt1 | contig 10992 bp, 8 predicted proteins | sample Lox_Sample_45_FD_206712 | JGI IMG/M metagenome (GOLD analysis project Ga0335085, IMG submission 206712) | Soil microbial communities from Loxahatchee National Wildlife Refuge, Florida, United States - Lox_Sample_4.5 | ecosystem: Environmental > Terrestrial > Soil > Wetlands | place: USA: Florida... | reverse complement strand
GCTCGTGCCGGGCTTCCCGCACGACGAGCTCGCCTCGCTCGAGGAGCTCGTGGTCGGCATCGCCTGGACGGAGCACGCCGACCCGCTCGTGCGGGCGCGGGTCGAGGCAGCGGCGGCGCGCTTCCCCCGCGCGCGGCGGCTCGACTTCACGTTCCCCGACCCGGACGAGAACGCCCTCTTCGGGCGCGAGATCGCCGACGTCCACCGGGCGCTCTTCCCCGAGCGCGCCGACGAGTACGGGGAGAACGTGCGCACGAAGATCGAGCGCTGCTTCGAGTACACCGACGCGGAGGTGGCCCGAGCGGAGCGCCTGCGCTCGGAGTACCGGGAGCGGTGCGCGGACGCGCTCGACGGGCTCGACCTGCTGGTCACGCCGACGCTCGGCTTCGTCGCCCTGCCCGCCGACGTCGACGAGCGCGACGTGCGCCGCGGCGTCATCCGCTTCACCTACCCCTTCGACGTCCTCGGCTGGCCGGCCCTCGCCCTGCCCTGCGGCTCCGCCGAGGACGGGCTGCCCGCATCCGTGCAGCTGGTGGGGCCGACCGGTGCCGATGCGCGTGTGCTCGCGGCAGGACGACTGCTCGAGTCCCTCGTTCGAGGGATCGCCGGCTGAGCACCGACCTCGAGTTCGCGCTCGAGCTGGCCGGCCTCGCCGACGCCCTCAGCCTGCCCCGCTTCCGCGCCGCGGACCTCCGCATCGAGACGAAGCCCGACCTGACACCGGTAACCGACGCCGACCGCGCAGTCGAGCGAGCCCTGCGAGAGCGGATCGCAGTCGAGCGCCCCGGCGAGGGCGTCCTCGGCGAGGAGGAGGGCGGCGGCGGCGGACCGGTCCGCTGGATCCTCGACCCGATCGACGGTACGAAGAACTTCTCCCGCGGGATCCCGGTCTGGGCGACCCTGATCGCGCTCGAGCGGGAGGGGCGGATCGTCTGCGGCGTCGCGTCGGCGCCGGCACTGGGCCGCCGCTGGTGGGCGGCCCGCGGCGAAGGCGCCTTCCGGGACGGCGAGCGGATCCGGGTCTCGCGCGTCGAGCGGCTGTCCGATGCCGCGGTCTCCTGCGCCCACGCGGAGGACCTCGCGCGGGTCGAGCCGCTCGTCTGGCACGCGCGCGGCGTCGGCGACTTCTGGCAGAGCGCGCTCGTCGCCGAGGGCGCCCTCGATGCCGCCGTCGACGCGCGGCTCGAGCGCTGGGACTATGCGCCGCTGCTGCCGCTCATCGAGGAGGCAGGCGGGCGGATCACCGGAATCGACGGCGCCCCGCCGCGCCCGCGCATGCAGGTCGTCTGCTCGAACGGCCTCGTGCACGACGAGCTCCTCGCCCTGCTCGCCCGGTAACAGTCCGTTACTCGAGCAGCGGCTTCTCTACGAGCCGGCCCGGCTACTCGACCGCGGCCTCGACCGCGGCCTCGTAGACCCCGTCGCGTCCGAAGCGCTCCAGCTCGTCGGAGAGCACGTCGCTCGGCAAGGGCGGGTCGCCCGGCGGGAACGGCGCCGGCTCGCCGTCGAGATCGATGCCCTCGAGCCGCTCCGTCTCGAGGTGCTCGAGCGCGATGTCGTCGCGGCCGAGTCGGGAGCGGAGCCAGCCGACGAGCAGCCAGGCCTGCGCGGCAGTGCCGTGGACCCGGATCGTCGCAACGTCCGCGATCCCCGGCCAGAGCGAGGCGAGGAGCGCCCGCCAGCGGGCCGTGCGCGCCCACGCGATGTCGGAGGTCGCGGCGCGGGGGAACAGCTCGGCGAGGCGGCGGTACGGGAACGGAAGGTCCTCCCACTCGGTCGAGTCGACGATCAGGCGGTCGGTCACGCCCACCAGCTGGTCGAGCTCCTGCGCGCCCCAGGGCGGCTCGCCGCGCCAGCGCAGGAAGACCGGCAGGTCGGAGACGAGCAAGGGCTCGACGACGCTCGCAGGCGCCTTCGCCCGCGGCCCGTGCAGGTGCAGGGCGACCACCTCCGAGACGACGTGGCGTTCGGATCCGGGCACCTGGTAGCTCTCGAGCTCGGCGGCCGCATCGATCCGGTCGAGGCCGGAGTCGGGCTCGGGGAAGAGCAGGATCGTGCGCGAGGGATGGCGCTCGCCCATGCCCTGGAGAGCGGCGCGCGCCCGCTCTTCCCACTGCTCGGGCACCCACGCGATGTGCGTCATCACGGAGGTGCGCATGCTCGGGTGGTCCGCGGCGGCCTCGACGCGCAACCGCGCAAGCGCCGCGTCGACCTGACCGAGGTGGACGTCCTCGAAGGCCCAGGTCAGTGCCGCCGCCACGACCGTCCGTCCCGGTGCAGGAGGTCGTCGGCGCTCGGCGGCCCCCAGGTGCCCGCGGCGTAGTTCGGAAAGCCGGGCCGGTCGCGCTGCCAGGCGGCGACGATCGCGTCGACGAGCAGCCACTGCTCCTCGACCTCGTCCCCGCGCGTGAACAGGGTCGAGTCGCCGACCAGCGTGTCGAGGATCAGCCGCTCGTACGCCTCCGGCATCCCGGTGCGGAACGCGCCTCCGTAGAGGAAGTCCATGTGGACGGTGCGGATCGTCATCCCCTGGCCCGGCACCTTCGCTCCGATCGCGAGCGAGACGCCCTCGTCGGGCTGGACGTGGACGAGCAGCACGTTCGGACGCAGCCCCTCGGCGGCGGTCTCCTCGAACGGAGGGTGCGGGGCGCGCTTGAACTGGATCGCGATCGTGGTCTCCCGCCGCGCGAGCCGCTTGCCCATGCGCACGTAGAACGGCGTGTCGGCCCAGCGCCAGTTGTCGACGTACAGCTTCGCCGCGACGTACGTCTCGGTCATCGAGTCCGGCGCGACGCCCGGCTCCTCGCGGTAGGCCGGCACCTCGGCGCCCTCGATGTACCCGCGGCCGTACTGGCCGCGCACGACCGACTTCGGCCCGGGAGTGTGCAGCGCGCGCAGCACCTTCACCTTCTCGTTGCGCACCGACTCGGCGGTGAAGTCGATCGGCGGCTCCATCGCGGTCAGGGCCAGGAGCTGCAGCAGGTGGTTCTGGAAGATGTCGCGGATCGCGCCCGCACGCTCGTAGTAGCCGGCCCGGGCCTCGATCCCGATCGACTCCGCGACGGTGATCTGGACGTGGTCGATGAACTGGCGGTTCCAGATCGGCTCGAAGATGCCGTTCGCGAACCGGAGCGCCAGCATGTTCTGCACGGTCTCCTTGCCGAGGTAGTGGTCGATGCGGAAGATCTCGTCCTCGGTGAAGTACTCGTGGAGCTTCGCGGTCAGCGCCCGCGCCGAGGCCAGGTCGTGGCCGAAAGGCTTCTCGACGATCAGCCGCGTCCAGCCCCGATCGTCCCGCCGGGTCCCGAGCGCCTCGACGATCATCGGGAAGACCGGCGGCGGCACCGCCAGGTAGAAGACGCGGTTCCCGCCGAGCTCGTGCTCCTCGTCGAGCCGTTCGAGCAGCTCGTGCAAGGCGTCCTCGCCGGCCGCATCGGCGAAGTCCGTCGAGAGGTAGTGGAGGGACGATGCGAGCTCGTCCCACGCGTCCTCGCGAAACGGGTCTCGGGCGTACCGCTGCACCGCACGCTTCATGTCCTCCCGGTAGCTGTCGTCGTCGCCCTCGCTGCGCGCGACGCCGACGATCGCGAACCGCGGCGGCAGGAGATGTCGCAGCACGAGCGCATAGAGCGCCGGCATCAGCTTGCGGTGTGCGAGATCGCCGGAGGCGCCGAAGATGACAAGCCCGCACGGATCGGGCGTCCGCCGCAGCGAGAGACCCTCCGCGAGCGGGTTTCGCGCCTGAAGGTCCTGCGGACTCTCAGGCGGGACAGAACCGCTGAAGACGGATGCCTCCATCACCGAGGACCGGGCGATTGCTCCGCTTTCTCCGCGACCTTGATCGCGTGGCCGCCGAACTGGTTCCGGAGCGCCGCCGCCACCTTCGCAGAGAAGTTGGCCTCGTCGCGGGAGGCAAAGCGGGCGAAGAGCGAGGCCGCGATCACGGGCGCAGCCACGTTCTCGGCGATCGCCTCGTGGATCGTCCACCGGCCCTCGCCGGAGTCCTCGACGTAGGGTGCGATGTCCTCGAGCGCTCCGCCGTGCTCCTCGAAGGCGGAGTGCAGGAGCTCGAGCAGCCAGGAGCGAACGACCGACCCGTACCGCCAGATACCCGTGATCTGGTGCAGGTCGAGCTCGAACTCGGATCGCTGCATGATCTCGCAGCCCTCGGCGTACGACTGCATCAGGCCGTACTCGATCCCGTTGTGCACCATCTTCACGAAATGCCCCGCCCCCGCCGGGCCGACGTGGGCGTAGCCGTCCGCGGGGGCGAGCGCCTCGAAGACGGGCTCCAGCCGCGAGACCGGCTCTCGCTCGCCGCCGACCATCAGGCAGAAGCCGACCTCGAGACCCCAGATCCCGCCGGAGACACCCGCGTCGACGAAGTGGAGAGAACTCCCGGCCGCTTCGCGAGCGCGGCGCTGCGAGTCGCGGAAGTTCGAGTTGCCACCGTCGACGATCGTGTCGCCCCGGTCGGCGAGCTCGAGCAGGTCGCCGAAGACGTCCTCGGTCACCTTGCCGGCGGGCACCATCATCCAGAAGGCGCGCGGCGAGTCGAGCTGCGATGCCAGCTCCTCGAGCGAGGCGGCGGTACGGGACTCGACCGCGGGGTCGTACGTCTTGACGTCGTGGCCGCGCTCCCGCAGACGGTCGGTCATCCCGTTGCCCATGCGGCCGAGGCCGATCATTCCGACTTGCATCAGCTGCTCCCCCTAGCTCTCGTCGAGATGGATGCGTGCGATGCGGCGGCCGCGCTCCTTCAGCGATTCGAAGTCGCCCTCGGCCTGGGCGCGGATCAGGCGCCGGAAGCCGAAGGGCTGCCCGGGAATCTTCAGCTCCTCGCCGGGCTCGTCGACGACCTGGAGGAAGAGGCCGATGTTCGGGCCGCCCTTGTGGAGCTGCCCCGTCGAGTGCAGGTAGCGAGGGCCGTAGCCGTGCGTGACCACGAGCCCCGTCCGCAGCCTGAGGCTGCGGACCAACTGCCCGATCTCGGCATCGTTCTCGGGGGTCGGGGCGACGAACGCCTGCACGCAGACGTAGTCGCCCTCGCTCGCCTGGGCGAGCAGCTCCTCGATCGACCCTTCCGGTTCCAGGGAGGGGTCCTGCCCCGTCGCAAGGACTTCGTTCGTCTTGTCTTTCGCCGCCTGCACGTCGGGCTGGTCGAAGGGATCGATCTCGAGGAACGCGCCCGCGACGGCGACCGCGAACTCCCAGCGGAAGAACTCCGGGCCGAGCTCGTACGGGTCGTCGACGCGCGGTACCGCCTCCTGCCGGTCGGCGCCGTCCGGCGACTCGCCGGGCGCGGGCACGAGGCCTCTGCCCTCCTTGCCGGTCGACTCGGCGATCAGCTGCTCGGCCCAGAGGCCGAAACCGCCGCCGGTCTCGACGATGCAGACCTTGTCGCGGCCCTCCCGCCAGCCCTCGCCGAGGGCGGCGCCGAGCTCGTAGCCGGGATTGTCACGGTCGCGGCGGCAGGCGTCTGCCGCCTCCTCCGCGGCCGCGAGCAGCCGGTCGACATCGATTCCCATCAGCGCGGCAGGCACCATCCCGAACTGCGACAGGGCCGAATAGCGGCCGCCGATCGTCGGCTCCCCGGCAAAGCAGCGCCTGAATCGGCGCTCTCTCGCCAACTCCTCCAGCGGCGAGCCGGGATCCGTGATCGCGGCGAACCGCGAGCCGTCCTCGCCTGCTCTGCGCCAGAAGTAGTCGGTGTGGGACCGCGTCTCGAGGGTCGAGCCGGATTTCGAGGCGGACAGAAAGAGCGTGCGGTCGAGCTCGATCCGGGCCTCCAGCTCGCGGATCGCGCGCGGATGCGTGGTGTCGAGGATGTGGAAGGCCTCGAACCCGAAGGTGCGCCGCAGCACCTCCGGAGCGAGGCTCGAACCGCCCATCCCGAGCAGCACGATGGCCTCGAGACCGTCGTCGCGCACCTCCTGGGCGAAGGCCACCAGGTCGCGAACGCGCTCGCGCATCCGGTGCGGCTCGTCGAGCCAGCCGAGCCATTTCGCCTCGTCGCTCCCGGTCCAGACGGTCGGATCGCGCTCCCAGATCCGGTCGATCAGCTCGGCGCGGTCCATCGTCAGCCGGCGATGAGCTCGCCGCGCTTGGCCCGGACGCCGTCGAGCAGCTCCGCGAACGAGTCGGCGAACTTCTGCACGCCCTCCACCTCGAGCGTCTCCGTGACGTCGTCGACGTCGACGCCGACCTCGGCCAGCTGCTCGAACAGGCGCTGCGCCCCCTCGACGTCCTCGCGGACGGTGTCGCCGCGAATCTCGCCGTGGTCCTGGAAGGCGCGAACCGTCTCCTCGGGCATCGTGTTCACCGTGTGCGGGCCGATCAGCTCCTCGACGTAGAGGACATCCCGGTATTCGGGGTTCTTGGTCGACGTCGAGGCCCAGAGGCAGCGCTGCGACAGAGCGCCCTTGGAGGCGAGGAACTCCCAGCGCGCGCGGGAGAACGCCTCGAGGTAGTGCTCGTAGGCGAGCTTCGCGTTCGCGATCGCGAGCCTGCCGCGGAGAGCGAGCGCCTCGTCTGAGCCGATCGCCTCCAGCCGCCTGTCGGTCTCGGTGTCGACGCGCGAGACGAAGAAGCTCGCGACCGAGCGGACCGCCGCCGGGTCGCCGCCCGAGGCGACGAGCCGCTCGAGGCCGCGCAGATACGCCTCGACCACCTCGCGGTAGCGCCGGAGGGAGAAGATCAGCGTGACGTTGATGCTCCGCCCGTGCGCGATGCAATCCTCGATCGCCTCGAGGCCCGGGCGGGTGGCGGGGATCTTCACGAACAGGTTGGGCCGGTCGATCCAGGTGTGGAGGCGGATCGCCTCGTCGAAGGTCGCCTCGGGATCGTAGGCGAGCGTCGGGTCGACCTCGAGGGAGACGTAGCCGTCCTCCGGGTTCGCCTCGTGCACCGGTGCGAGCGTCTCGAGCGCGGCCTCGACGTCGCGCACGGCGAGCTCGAGGAAGATCTCCTTCGGATCGGTCTCGTGCTCGAGCAGCTCTCTCAGCTGCGCGTCGTAGGCGTCGCCGTGGGAGATCGCCTTCTGGAAGATCGTCGGATTGGAGGTCACCCCGACGACGGCGTCCTCTGCCATCAGCCGCCTCAGCTCGCCCGATTCGAGCATGTCGCGCGAGAGGTAGTCGATCCAGACCGACTGCCCGTGCGCGCTCAGCTCGTCGAGCCTCGACTCAGCCATCGCGCATTCCTTTCTCTGACGTTGAACCCGTGGTTCCCCCACGAGCCCCCTCCTTCATTCCTTGTTCCAACGCTCGCACTTTCTCCAGTCGGGCGACGTAGCGCTCGCCGCCGTTGAACCGCGCTCCGAGAAACACCTGGATGAGATCCACGGTGAGGCTGGGGCCGACCACCTCGGAGCCGAGGCACAGCACGTTCATGTCGTCGTGCTCGACGCCCTGATGGGCGGAGTAGACGTCGTGGCAGATCGCGGCGCGGATCCCCGCGATCTTGCAGGCAGCGACCGAGGCGCCGACACCGGAGCCGCAGACGAGCACGCCGCGCTCGGCGCTGCCGCTCCTGATCGCGGCTCCGACCTCGGCGGCCTTGTCGGGGTAGTCGATGCGGTACTCGTCGGTGTCGGTGCCGAGGTCGACGACGCCGTAGCCGCCCTCCCTGAGCACGCCGAGCACCGCATCGCGGAGGTGGACGCCGCGATGGTCGAAGGCAACGGCCACGTTCAAGCGGGACATCCCCTCCTCGGAAGGCGGGCCCTCTCCCATCAGGACACACGGGTTCGGAGGGCGAGGGCCCGCTCGACGACTGCGTCCGCCGTGAAGCCGAGCTTCTCGAGCACCGTCGCGCCCGGGGCGGAGGCCCCGAAGCGCTCGATCGAGATCGAATCGCCCTCGTCGCCGACCCAGCGGCTCCAGCCGAGCGCGACGCCCGCTTCGACCGAGAGCCGCGCCTTCGCGTCCGGGGGCAGCACCTCGTCGCGGTACTCGCTCGGCTGCGCCTCGAAGAGCTCCCAGCACGGCATCGAGACCACGCGCACGCTCGCGCCCTGCCCCGCCAGCCGCCTTCCCGCCTCGAGTGCCACGTGCACCTCGGAGCCGGTCGCGAGGAGGAGCAGGTCGGGCAGCCCGTTCACACCGTCGCTCTCCCAGAGGACGTATGCGCCACGGGCGACGCCCTCGGCCGGCGCGAGCTCATCTCGATCGAGCGTCGGCACCTTCTGCCGCGTCAGCGCGAGCGCCACCGGCCCCGCGTCCCGCTCGAGCGCGAGCTTCCACGCCTGCACGGTCTCGTTCGCATCCGCCGGACGGACGAACCAGAGGTTCGGAATCGCGCGCAGCGCCGCGTAGTGCTCGACGGGCTGATGCGTCGGGCCGTCCTCGCCCAGCCCGACCGAGTCGTGCGTCCAGACCCACACGACGGGCAGCGACGACAGCGCCGAGATCCGCACGGCAGGTCGCATGTAGTCGGAGAAGATCAGGAAGGTCGAGCCGTACGGCTTGATCGTGCCGCCGTGGAGCGCGATCCCGTTCACGATCGAGCCCATCGCGTGCTCGCGGATTCCGAACGCGACGTTCCGCCCGGCATGCGTGGCAGAGAAGAGCCCGGCGCCCCGGAACTCGGTCTTCGTCGACTCCACGAGGTCGGCGGCACCGCCGATCATCGTCGGCGTGAAGCGCTTGAACGCCTCCATCACCGTCGCGCCCGCGTCACGCGTCGCCACGTCCTCGCCGGACGGAAACTCGGGCAACGCCTCGCTCCACCCCGGCCGCGGCTTGCCCGTGTGCACCTGATCCCAGTCCTCGCGGAGCGAGGGGTACCGCGCCGACCAGGCCCCGAGCTTCCGCTGCCACGCCGCCTCGAGCTCGATCCCCCGGGCGGTCACGTTCATGTGCTCGCGCACGTCGTCGGGGACGAGGAACGTCGCGTCCGGATCCCAGCCGAGCGCCTCCTTGGCCGCCCGCACCTCTGCGGCGCCGAGCGGCGCACCGTGGGCCTTCGCCGTGTCGACCGCGTGCGGCGCGCCGTAGGCGATGTGCGAGCGGACCACGATCAGCGACGGTCGCTCCCTCTCCGCCTCGGCTCTGTCGATCGATCCGCGCAGCGAATCCAAGTCGTTCGCGTCGTGGACGTGCTGCACGTGCCAACCCTGCGCCGCGAACCGGGCGCCCTTGTCCTCGGCCGCGAACGAGATCGAGGTCGTGCCGTCGATCGTGATGTGGTTGTCGTCGTAGAAGTAGACGAGCTTGCCGAGGCCGAGCTGGCCCGCGATCGATGCAGCCTCGTTCGCCAGACCCTCCATCAGGTCGCCGTCGGAGCAGATCACGTAGACGCGGTGGTCGACGATCTCGTCGTAGGGCCTGTTGTACCGCTCGGCGAGGTAGCGCTCCGCGATCGCGAAGCCGACCCCGTTCGCGAAGCCTTGCCCGAGGGGCCCGGTCGTCGCCTCGACCCCCGGCGTATGGTGCACCTCGGGGTGCCCCGGCGTGAGCGACTCCCACTGGCGGAAGCGCTTCAGCTCCGCGAGCGGGAGGTCGTAGCCGGAGAGGTGGAGCGCGGCGTACTGGAGGATGCAGGCGTGGCCGGCCGAGAGCACGAACCGGTCGCGGTCCTGCCAGCCGGGGTTCGCGGGATTGTGGTGCATCACCTCCCGGTAGAGGAGGTAGGCGAGCGGCGCGAGGGCCATCGCGGTGCCGGGGTGCCCCGCGTTCGCCTGCTGGACGGCGTCCATCGCGAGCGTGCGGATCGTGTCGATCGAACGCTGCTCGAGCTCATTGTCGGCCACGGAGCACCTCGTAGAGTCGTTGCTGCTCTTCCCGTGCCGAACGATATGCCTCTGCCCGCTCTTCCCGCGGTCGGAGCACGTCGCCGGTCGGCGCCTCCTCCGGTTCGTAACCCGAACGTTGCAGTGCCGAAACCGCCGCGCCACGAAGCGACGCCTCGGGCACGGCCGAGACGTGCACCGGCCGCGCCAGCGCATCGGCCATGATCTGCACCCAGTCGCGGTCGTGGAGCAGGGCGCCGCCCGTCGCGACCACCTCCCGTACATCCGGCAACAGCTCGGCGATCGCCGCGAAGCGGAAGGCGATGCCCTCGTAGGCGGCCTGCCGCAGGTCGAGCGGCGTCGTCGCGAACGTGAGCCCGTGGATCGTCCCCGTGGCCTCCGGATCCCAGCCGGTCGAACGCTCCCCGCCGAGGAAAGGAAGGAAGACGAGCCCGTGGTCGCGCGGATCCCGGCCCGCCAGCGACCCACCCGAGGCGGGGACCGCTGCCTGCAGCCACGCGTACAGGTTGCCTCCGTCCGAGAGAGCGCCGCCCTCGACCACCTGCCGCCCGTCCGCGAGGTAGAGGAAGAGGCCCGGCTTCGGCTGCGGCCGCTCGGACGCGTAGACGACGCGGAACGCGCCCGAGGTCCCGACCATCAGCGCGGCGCGCTCGCGCCCGACGCAGCCCGCGCCGATGTTCGAGCAGGCTGCATCGAGCCAGACCGGCCGCTCGACGATCTGCGGCAGACGCGCCGCATCGAGGCCGAGGGCGCCGAGCAGGCCCGCGTCCCACGTCCGCGCGGTCAGGTCGAGGAGACCGCTCGACGACGCCATCGAGAGGCTCGTCTCCGGGGTGCCGCCGAGGTAGTCGGCAAAGGACAGAAACCACGCCGCCCGCCGGTAGATCTCAGGCTCCACCTCCGCCAGCCAGGCGAGCTTGGCCGGCCAGAACGACGGGTGGAGGTACGCGCCGGTGCGGGCGTGGACTCTCTGCGGATCGAGCCGGCGCGCGAGCCGCTCGGCCGCGTGGACGCTGCGGGTGTCGCGCCAGCCGAGGATCGGCGTCAGGGCGTTCCAGCTCGCGTCGACCGCGACGAGGCTGTGGGCGAAGCACGAGACAGCGTCCGGCTCGCGGCCGTCGAGGACGCGCCGGACGGCTGCGACCACGTCGTCGGCATCAGACGTCGTGTACCCCTCCTGGCGCAGCTCGGTCACGGGCTCGCCGCGCTCGTCGAAGCGCTGGGCGCGCACCGAGGAAGAG
>Ga0335085_10015661_pt1 | contig 10992 bp, 8 predicted proteins | sample Lox_Sample_45_FD_206712 | JGI IMG/M metagenome (GOLD analysis project Ga0335085, IMG submission 206712) | Soil microbial communities from Loxahatchee National Wildlife Refuge, Florida, United States - Lox_Sample_4.5 | ecosystem: Environmental > Terrestrial > Soil > Wetlands | place: USA: Florida... | reverse complement strand
GCTCGGTCGCGAGCTCCGACTGCCCCGCTCCGCGCTCGCCGGCGGACATCTTGGCCAGGCCGAAATCCATGAGCTTCACGTGTCCGCGCGCCGTGACGATGATGTTGGCCGTCTTGATGTCGCGGTGCACGATGCCGTGGGAATGCGCGGCGTCGAGGGCGTCGGCGATCTGGCCCGCGTCGCCGAGGAGCTTGTCGAGCGGCATGGGCCCGGAAAGCAGATCCTTGAGCGTCGAGCCCTGCACGAGCTCCATCACGATGAAGGGCCGGCCCTCGTGCTCGTCGATGTCGTGGATGGTGCAGATGTTGGGGTGGCCGAGCGACGAGGCGGCTCGGGCTTCGCGCTTGAGGCGCTCCAGGGCATGTGCGTCGTGGGCGAGCGCATCGGGCAGGAACTTCAGGGCCACGGCCCGCCCGAGCTTCAGGTCCTCCGCCCGGTAAACGACGCCCATGCCTCCGCCGCCGAGCTTCTCGAGAACGCGGTAGTGCGAGAGCGTCTGGCCGATCATGAAGGTTTCTTCAGGAACGAAGGGATTCTACCCGTGGGCTCCGAGGCGGCCGAATCCGGGTGTTCCGGCGCTTCGTAACTGGAGGAGACAGACGGCATCGAAAGGAGCGGTCATGCGGGTCCTAACGGCTCTGGCCTTAGCGGCGGTCTCGGGGGTCCTCGGTGCGGCCGAGGCGCCTGGCAGGAAGATCGCCTGGCAGGACTGGTCCGACGCCGTCTTTGCCCGGGCGCAGGCCGACAAGAAGCTCGTGCTCCTCGACTTGGGCGCCGTCTGGTGCCACTGGTGCCACGTGATGGAGGAGACGACCTACAGGGACCCGCGGGTCGTCGAGCTTCTCTCGCGGCACTTCATCGCCGTGCGCGTGGATCAGGACTCGCGCCCGGATCTTGCGAACCGTTACGAGGACTACGGCTGGCCGGCCACGATCCTCTTCGACGGCACGGGCCGGGAGCTCGTCAAGTTCGCCGGCTACATCCCGCCGCCGCGCATGATCGCGCTTCTCGAGGCAACCGTCGAAGATCCGACGCCCGGGCCGTCCGCCCGGCCGGAGGGCGCCGGAACTCCGGTCACGGCGGGGAGCCTTTCGGCGGCGCTGCGGCAGGAGCTCGAGCAAATCCTCGGCGCTCGGTACGACAAGGACAGGGGCGGCTGGGGCTTTTCGAAAAAGTACCTCGACTTCGACAGCGTCTCGTGGTGCCTGTCGCGGGCGCGCTCGGGAGACAGGGAGGCGGAACGGATGGCCCGCGAGACGCTCGACCTCTCCCGCAAGCTGATCGACCCGGTCTGGGGCGGCCTCGACCAGTACTCCGACAGCGGCGACTGGGACCACCCGCACTTCGAGAAGCTGCTGCAGTTCCAGGCGGGAGGCATCGAGACGTACGCTCAGGCCTATGCGCTCTGGCGGCGCCCGGAGGATCTCGAGTCGGCTCGGGCCATCCGCCGCTATGTGCGCGACTTCCTGACGAGCCCCGAAGGCGCCTTCTACGTCAGCCAGGACGCCGACCTGCACGCCGGCGAGCACTCGGGGCAGTACTACGCCCTCTCGGACGCACAGCGGCGCAAGCTCGGCGTCCCGCGCGTGGACACCAGCCTCTATGCCCGCGAGACGGCCCTGGGCGCTTCGGCCCTTCTCGCCTTCTACGCGGCGACCAGGCAGACTGATGAGCTCGCGAACGCCGAGCGCGCGGCGCGCTGGATCCTCTCGGAGCGGGCGCTACCGGGAGGCGGCTTCCGCCACGGCGCGCGCGACGAGGCCGGGCCCTACCTGGCAGACACGCTGGCCGCAGGACGCGCCTTTCTCGCGCTCTACGCCGCGACGGGGGACCGCGCCTGGCTCGCCCGGGCGCAGGACGCCGCCGCGTTCATCGCACGGACCTTCGTCGTCGGGGGAGAGCCGGGCATCGTGTCCGCGGTCTCGAAGAGTCGCTTCGCGCCGGCCCGGCCTCAGCGCGACGAGAACGTGGCCGCAGCACGGTTCGCCAACCTCCTCTTCCGCTACACGGGCCGCAAGGAACACCGGGAGCTCGCGATGCAGGCCATGAAGTTTCTGGCTGCGCCGGAGGTCGCGAAGACCTTCTCGACCGCCTCGGTTCTGCTCGCGGACGCGGAGCTCAACTCGGAGCCCATTCACGTGACGGTGGTCGGAAGGCGAAGCGACCCGCGCTCGCAGTTGCTCCTGGCAGCGGCCCTCGCCGAACCCTCCGGCTACAAGCGCGTCGAGGCGTGGGACCCGGCCGAGGGCCCGCTGCCCAACGCCGACGTGGAGTTCCCGGAGCTGCCGTCGCCGGCCGCGTTCGCGTGCGGGGGCGGCCGGTGCTCGCTGCCCGCCTTCGACGCTGCGACTCTGAGGACCCGCATCGAGAAGCTCCGGGACGGGGTCTCGAAGGCGTCTGTGCCCGGTTAAGATTCCGGCCGGAGGTGCCGTGAAGTCCTTCGGCCGATTTTCGCTTCTCGTGCTCTGGCCGGCCTGGGCCCTCTCTCAGACCGCGACGCAGCCGTCGCTTCTTCCGGGCCTGCCGCCTCTGTCCCACCCGATCGCGACGTCCTCGCTCGAGGCCCAGAAGTTCTTCGACCAGGGTCTCTGCCTCGTCTACGCCTTCAACCACGAGGAGGCCGTGCGGTCGTTTGCGCGCGCCGCCGAGCTCGACCCGAAGGCGGCCATGCCGCTCTGGGGCATGGCGCTGGCGCTAGGCGCCAACATCAACGACCCGCAGCCCGACGGCGCCCGGCTGCAGCGCGCCCGGGAAGCGATCGAGCGAGCCCGCGGCCTGGTCTCGGAGGGTCCCGAGGTCGAGCGCGACTACATCGAAGCCCTGGCGAAGCGGTACGCGGGCGATCCAGGCGCCGATCTCAAGCAGCTCGCGGCCGATTACAACGGAGCCATGCGCGCCCTGTCGCACAAGTACCCGGATGACCCCGACGCCGCCACCCTGTTTGCCGAAAGCGGCATGGACTTGAGACCCTGGAAGCTCTGGTCCAACGACGGGACACCCGCGGAGGGCACGCTCGAGATCGTGGCCGTTCTCGAGGGCGTCTTGAAGCGCGAGCCGCAGCACCCGGGGGCCAATCATTACTACATTCATGCCGTGGAGGCCTCGCCCGACCCGCAGCGGGCTTTGCCGTCGGCCGAGCGCCTGCCTGCGCTCGCCCCGGGTGCCGGCCATCTCGTCCACATGCCCTCCCACATCCAGATGCGCACCGGCAACTACGCGGGGGCGGCCCGGTCGAACACCCGGGCCGCCGAGGCCGATCGCGAGTACATCCGCCAGACGGGCGCGCAGGGGTTGTACACGGCGATGTACTACAACCACAACCTGCACTTTGCGGCGGCCGCGTGGTCCATGGCCGGCAACTGGGCCGAGGCGCGCAAGGCCGCCGATCAGCTCTCCGCGAGCGCGACGCCGCTCTTGGCCGAGATGCCGATGGTCGAGGCCTTCCTCACGATGCCGACCTTTGTCCCGCTGCGCTTCCAGAGGTGGGGCGAGGTTCTGCGGATCCCCGACCCGGGGCCGAAGCTCCCGATCTTGAAAACCGTCTGGCACTACGGTCGGGTGCTCGCCCTCGTCGCCGTGCGCGACGGCAAGCGGGCGCAGGCGGAGAAGAAGCAGTTCGACGCGGCGCGCGCCAGGGTCCCTCCCGACGCGTTCTACGGGAACAACACGCCGGCCGACGTTCTCTCTCTTTCGGCGCTCGTGCTCGAAGCGCGGCTGGCCTGGCTCTCGGGCGACCGCAAGGCCTCGATCGAAGCGTGGCGAAAGGCGGTCGCGGCCGAGGACGCCCTCGCCTACGACGAGCCGCCGCCCTGGTACTACCCGGTGCGGGAGTCCCTGGGGGCCGCCCTGTTGCGCGACGGCCAGGCGGCGGAGGCCGAGGGAGTCTTTCGGGAGGACCTCGAGCGGAATCCCCGCAACGGCCGGTCGCTCTTCGGCCTGGCGGAGGCGTTGAAAGCCGAGCAGCGTCCCGCCGACGCCGGCTGGGTGGAGCGCCAGTTCGCGGCCGCCTGGAAGGACGCCGACGTCAAGCTCCGCATCGAGGATTTCTAGGCGGAGCCTCGCCAGCCGCGCGGAGGTCGTCGGTCGAGGCCATAACGGCCGGCGCCGTAGGTCGCGACGAAGAGAAACACCAGGCAATAGACTACGGCGAGCTCGCCCTTGTTCTGGATCGGCCAGAAGCCGCTCGGCGCATGTTTCATGAAGTAGGCGAAGGCCATCTCTCCGGAGGCCAGGAAAGCGGCCAGCCTCGTCAGGAAGCCCAGCGCGATCAGGATTCCGCCGGCAAGCTCGATGGCGCCGGCGACCTTCAGCTGAGCGCCTGTTGCGATCTGGCCTCCCAGCACGCCGAAGAGCTTCTGGGCGCCGTGACAGGCGAAGAGCGCGCCGAGGACGACTCTCATGACGCCATAGGGAATGTCGGAAAAGCGGCCGGGAGCGGAGATCATGGAGGCTCCTTTCAGCGAGTGGACCCTAGCGAGAGTCGCGCCGTGGCCGAGAGTATCCCGCGGGCGGCGCGCCCCTCGGCTTCGGTCCTGGCTCGACCGGCATGCCGCATAATCAAAGGGCTGCCCGTAGCTCAGCCCGGATAGAGCAACGGCCTTCTAAGCCGTAGGTCGGCGGTTCGAATCCGCCCGGGCAGGCCAACCCTCCACGAAGTAAGCGTTGACAGGTCGCGCCTCCGGCCGTATGTAGGGGCCAACGAATTCCTGTCCGCGGCCGGTGTCCTGGGTTCGATTTGAAGGAGGGGTTGACATGTACAGGTCTAAGCCTCGGTCTACGCTCGCCTTTGTCGTCCTCATGATCTGCCTCACCGCTTCGATGCTTGCCCAATCCCCGGTAGGAAAGATCGCGGGAACCGTGCGGGACGCCAACGGCGGGCCGGTCGGGGGCGCCACCGTAAGCGCCGTGAATCAGGGAACCGGGGCGACGCGGACCGTCCGGTCGGCGGGCAACGGCTCCTACGAGGTCGGCGATCTCCCGCCGGGCCCCTACACCGTTTCGTGCGACGTCCAGGGCTACCGCAAGGCCGTCCAGCGAGACCGGCAGGTGGCCGCCGGCCAGTCGCTCACGGTGGACCTCACGCTGGAGCTCAAGGTGACCGAGGAAGTCAAGGTGACCGCCATGAAGCGCGAAGAGACGGTCTTCGACACGCCGGTCTCGATCTCGGCGCCGACCGAAGACGTCATGCGGGAGCGCGGGATGACGTCCATCGAGGACGTTGCCGCCAACGTCGCGAGCTTCACGGTCCAGAACCTCGGCCCCGGCCAGAGCGAGGTCGCCATTCGCGGGACCTCGGCGGGGCAGATTGCACGTGACCAACCGGGTGTCAAGGAGGAGGTGGGCACCTACCTGGACGAGTCGTCCATTTCTCTCTCTCTGTTCAATCCGGACATCGATCTCTTCGACATGAACCGCATCGAGGTGCTGCGCGGACCTCAGGGAAGCCTGTTCGGCTCCGGCTCGGTGGGAGGCGCGGTGCGCTACATCACCAACCAGCCCCAGCTCGGCGTGTCGACCGTTTTCGGAGAGGTCGGCGGCGACCTCATCGACGGAGGCGGAACGGGCGGGAACGTCAAGGTGGGCTTCAACGCGCCCCTGGGCAGCATGGCGGCCGTGCGCGTCGCCGGCTACTACAACCGGCTCGCCGGCTGGATGGACGCGGTGCACCCTTTCGGTTCCTTGAAGCCGGGGGAGTTTTCGGTCGAGAAGAACGTCAACTCCGGCGACCGCACGGGGTTGCGGATCGCGCTTGATATCGCGCCGGACGAGAATCTGACCATCACGCCGCGGTTCGTCTATCAGAAGCTGGCCATGGAAGGGTGGAACCGCATCGACAACTACAACATCCTTGCAAATCCTTTCACCACGACGCAGCCCGCGATCACGCTCGGCCCCCGCCAGTTGTTTACGCAGATGGCCGAGCCCACCACCGACAAGTTCCAGCTCGGAGACCTCAACATCAAGTACAAGATCAACGAGAACCTCCTCCTGACATCGATCACCTCGTTCACGAATCGAAGCATCCTGGTCGTGCGCGATGCGACGGCACTCACCGCGAGCGTCACCGGCGGGAGCCTCGGGCTCCCCGCGGACATCTACACCCTGAACGCGCCCTTGAACGACGCCACGCAGGCGAGCGGATGGACGCAGGAGCTGCGCTTGTCGGGCGGCGCGGGCAAGGATCGGTTCGAGTGGGTCGCCGGCGGCTTCTACGGCGATACGAAGCGGGCCTACCAGCAGACGCTGCCGGTCAAAGGGTTCGAAGCTCTGTGCGCAGCCGAATGCCCGCCTGTTTTCAACACCGGCGGGGGCTTCCCGGTCATCCCCACCCAGGGCACGTACGCGCCGAAAGACGATCTTTACTTTTCGGATCTGCACTACAAGCTCAAGGAGTGGGCCATCTTTGGTGAAGGGACCTACCACTTCACCGACAGCTTCAGCTTCACCGCAGGCCTGCGGTATTACAACTACACGACCGACAAGTCGCTGATCTTCGACGGTCTCTTCGCCCCCCTGGGCCTGCCCGCCCCGCCCATCGCCACCGTCCAGTCGGGAACCTTCAAGTCCGACGGAGTGGCGCCGCGGTTCATCGCGAGCTACAAAGTGACCGATTCGACGACCATCAACGCCCAGGCCTCCAAGGGTTTCCGTCTGGGCGGACTCAACGATCCGATCCTGCTGCCGCTCTGCTCAGACGACGACAAACTGACGTTCGGCGGCCATGACACCTGGAAAGACGAAACGGTGTGGAACTACGAGATCGGCTCGAAAACGAGATTGATGGGCGGCCGCGGCTACGTCAACGCTTCGGCGTTCTACGTGGATATCAGCAACATGCAAGTCGTCGTGACCGCGGGCGGTTGCTCCTCGCGGCTCGTCCTGAACGCGCCGAAGGCCCGCAGCGTCGGCGGGGAACTGGAGTTCGGTCTCGCGCCCAACGAGCATTTCGACTTCGCCGTTTCGGGCAGCTACACCGACGCGAAGTTCACCGAGACGTTGCCCGGCCCCGAGAGCGGCGTGACGGGAACCGGAATCCGCGATGGAAACCGTCTTCCGAGCGTGCCCAAGTTCCAGATGGCTCTGGCGGCGACCTACCAGCAGCCCGTGTTTGCCGGATTCCAGGGTTACGTGACGGGGACCTACCAGCATGTCGGCAATCGCTACACGCAGGCGGTCGACCAGGAGGCGGGCGTCGGCACCATACAGCTGTACCCGGTCGGCGGACCGCTGACGCAGAACACGTTCACCTTCGATCCGCTCTTGCCGGCGTACGACATCGTCAACATGCGGCTCGGCGTTCGGTGTGCCGGCTGGGACGTCGCCTTCTACGTCAACAACATCGGTGACGAGCGGGCGCTGCTGTCGCTCGACCGCGAGCGCGGGTTGCAGGCTCGGCAGGGTTGGCTGACCAACCAGCCTCGGACCTTCGGCATCGCCACTCGAATGGATTTCTAGAGCGTCGCTCCGCACGGCGCGAAGGTTCTGCGCCGTGCGGGCGGACCGGGGCGCGGCTGGACTTATGGGCCTGGCCGCGCCCGGGATCCCTCGCTGCGCGCGCCGCGGGCTGCCTTTCCGCCGCCAAGTGGCGCGCGGGTCAGCGAGAAGCGGGCGGCGCCTCTGCCTGGGCCGTGACCTTGATGTTCTTGGCCGCGAACCAGGGGTGGAACTCGAGGCGCAGGCGGCCCGCCTTGACGGCAGGATCGGTCGCCGCCAGACCCTGAGCCTCTTCCATCGTGGCCACGCGAAACACGTAGAGGCCGCGCAGATCGCCTCCGTCGGTGAAGGGCCCGGCCACGAGGAGCTTTCCGGCCTCCGCCATTTTCTGGATGTTGGCCAGGTGGGCCTTCTGAATGGCTTCGGTTTCCGGCGTTTGCTCGGGCGTCCACTTCGGCCCCCGGTAGAGGAAACCGACGTAGTAGGTCGTCATCTCGAAACCGCCGGGGCCGACCGTGGTCTTCGGCGGTTCGGGTGGGGTTTGAGCAGCCGAGAAGCCTGCAAGGAGCAGGGCCGCCAGAGAAGTCGCTCGTATCTTCATTTCACGTCCTTCCTCGATGCTGTTGTACGTTGCCAGGCGGTACGGGTTGCGGCATGCATCGGCTAGAATGGACTCTCAACCCTCCATGAAGCCTCCGCTGCCGCTGGACGACGAAGAGCCGGACGCCGAGGCGACGCCGCGCGGCGAGCTCGAGCGGGTGATCGCGACCCTCCAGGCCGTTCTGGACGCCACCGCGGACGGCATCCTGGTCGTCGACCGCGAAGGCTCGATCGTCAGCTACAACCTGCGGTTCGTGGACATGTGGCGCCTGCCCGAGTCGATCGTGGCCTCCCGGGACGACGACAGGGCCCTGGCCTTCGTCCTGGACCAGTTGAAGGAGCCCGAGAAGTTCCTGAAGAAGGTTCGCGAGCTCTACGACCATCCCGACGCGCAGAGCTACGACTGGCTGGAGTTCAAGGATGGGCGCGTGTTCGAGCGGTACTCCGGGCCCCAGCGCGTCAACGGCAAGGTCGTCGGGCGCGTCTGGAGCTTCCGCGACGTGTCCGATCGCTACCGCATGGAGGAAATCCTGCGGCGGCAGGCGCGCACCTTCGAGCACATCTTCGACGCGGTCGTCGTGATGGACCTCACGGGACGCATCCTCGACTGGAATCCGGGAGCCGAGCGCCTCTTCGGCTGGACGAGGGAGCAGATGCTCGGCAAGACGCCCGACGTCCTCTACCCGGGAGGCGGCGCGGAACAGACGGCCCGCATGCTCGCCGAGATGCGGGGCCGCGGCCGCTTCAAAGGCGAGATCGCCTTCCGGCGCCAGGACGGCGCGGAAGGCTTTTGCGAGGCGGTCCTCGTTCCGCACACCGACGAGTGGGGCCGTATGGTCGCCGCGATCCAGGTCTACCGCGACCTGACCGAGTTGAAACGCCTGAAGGAGGGCGCCGCGCGCGCCACCCGAAGCTAGCCCGCGCGGCGGCGGGCGGCGGAGCCTTCCAGGCGCGCCCCCTGGACGACCGCGCGGCGGTGAGTGCCCCGGCCGATCTCGCCCGACTCGTCTTCGGCCCGGACCTCGAAGGCGTGGAACTTTCCCTCTCGGCCGAGGTAACGGGCGTGGGCCCGGACGCGGGCTCCGGGGGGCGTGGCAGCGGTGTGGGTCGTCTGGACGTCCACGCCGACCGAGGCGTCGCCCTCGGCCAGAAACGGCTGGAGAACGCGCGCCGCCGCGATCTCCATGAGGGCCACCATCCGGGCCGTCGCCAAGACTCTCGGGAAGGAATCGCCGGGCCCGGGCGTGAAGGCGCTGGCGAGATCGCTCTCCGAGACGGTGATCTCGGCGGTGGCCGTCGCGCCGGGCTGGGGCTCCGGGGGGCGTTCCCCGCTCACGGAGATTTCGACGCGTTCGTGGCGCCGGCCGGCGCGGGCTTGTCGCTCGCCAGCACCGTGCCGGAGTCGGGCAGGTCCGACGCTTGCCAGCCGCCGCCCAGGGCTTTGATCAGGTTGACGCTCGCGGTCATGCGCTGGGTCTCGATGATGACGGCCGCCCTCTCATTCAAGAGATCCGACGTCTGTGCCGTGACGACCTCGAGGTAGGTCGTGATGCCGCCCTCGTAGCGGTTGCGGGCCAGGGTCAGGGATCGCCGTGCCGCAGCGACCGCGTCCTTCTGAAGGCGGGATTCCTCCGCCAGCAGGCGCAGGGCCGCGAGGTTGTCCTCGACGTCCTGGAAGGCCAGGAGGACCGTCTGGCGGTACGTGGCCACGGAGACGTCGTAGAAAGCCACCGCCTGCTCGGTGGCGGCCCTGCGCTTGCCGGCGTCGAAGATCGTGCCCACCAGCGAGGCGCCGAGCGACCAGAAGCGGCTCGGCCAGTTGAACCACTTGGCGAAGGCCGCGGCCTCGAAGCCTCCGGTCGCCGCGAGCAGGAGCGTGGGAAAGAAGGCGGCTTCGGACACGCCGACCTGGGCGTTGGCCGAGGCGACGCGGCGCTCGGCCGCGGCGATGTCCGGCCGGCGCTCCAAGAGCTCGGAGGGCAGGGCGAGCGGGATCGCCGGCGGGGTCCGCTCGGTCTGTGGCGGCGGCACCGAGAAGCCGGCCGGCGGCACCCCGAGGAGCACGGCGATCGCGTGTTCGGTCTCGAGGCGCGAGAGCTCGAGATCCGCGGCCTGGGTGCGCGTCGAGTAGAGCTGCGTCTCGGCCTGCGCCACATCCACGCCGGACACCACACCCTGTTTGTAGCGCTTGACCGTCAGCTCGAGAGCCTTCTCGTAGGCCTCGACCGTCGAGTCGAGCAGCTGCTTCTGTTCCTCGAAGCCCCGCAGGGCGAAGTAGTCCGTGGCGAGCTCGGCCTGCGTCAGGAGCCGCGCGCTCTCCAGGTCCGCGGCCGACGCCTGGGCGCCCGTGACGTTGGCTTCCACGCTCCTGCGGATGCGGCCCCACACGTCGAGCTCCCAGGACAGGTCCCCCGAACCCGAGAACGTGTTGCCCGTCGTAGGCTGCGTGGCTCCCGAGGGCAGCACGGGATACTGCCGGTTGACCGACGCTCCGGCGGCCAGCTGCGGATAGAACGCCGACCGGGCGCCGCGGGCGACGGCACGGGCGGCCTGGTACTGCGCCTGGGCCGCCGCGATCGTCTGGCTGCCGATGACGACCTGGTCTTCCAGCCGGTTCAAGATGGGATCGTTGTAAACCTCCCACCATTTCCCGCGCGCGGCCGCGTCGCGAGGCTCTGCCTTCTTCCACTCGCCGGGCGCGGGAGGCTCGGCGGGAGCCTCCTTGAATGCGGCCGGCACCGGAGCCTCGGGCCGCTTGTAGTTGGGCCCCACGGCGCACGACACGGGCTCGAGGGCCGCGAGCGCGGCCAGCGTGGAAGCGAGGAGGCTCCTTCTCACGACCCGCATCGTCCTAGGGGGCCCCGGCGCCAACGGGCGCCACGTCGGTCAAATGCCGCCGGAACCGGGCCCACTTGAGCCGGAACCGGTCGAGGTAGAGATAGACGACCGGCGTGGTGT
>Ga0335085_10015660_pt1 | contig 10993 bp, 8 predicted proteins | sample Lox_Sample_45_FD_206712 | JGI IMG/M metagenome (GOLD analysis project Ga0335085, IMG submission 206712) | Soil microbial communities from Loxahatchee National Wildlife Refuge, Florida, United States - Lox_Sample_4.5 | ecosystem: Environmental > Terrestrial > Soil > Wetlands | place: USA: Florida... | reverse complement strand
ATCGCTATTCGATGATCGCCGTGGCTGTGGCACGCCGCGCCGCGCAATGACGCGCCGCCCGCAATGCGCACGCCGTCCGGCCGTTCTTCGATCCCGGCGCCGAGTTTGCGCAGCTCCGCCGCCATCACGGCGATCCGGTCGCTCTCCTTGACCCGCAATTCCTGCGCGTCCCGCACCACCGTCTCGCCCTTCGCAACGGCCGCGGCCACGCAGAGAATCGGAAACTCGTCGATCATCGACACGATCTGCGCCCCGGCCGCCGTCACGCCCCGCAGCTCGGCCGCTTGGGCGGTCAGGTCGGCCACCGGCTCGCCGGATAGTTCGCGGGGCCGTTCCATTCCGATCTTTGCCCCCATGGCGGTCAGCAGTTCCAGCAATCCCGTGCGGGTCGGATTCACTCCGACGGCCGTGATGCGCACCCCGGCCGACGGCAGGATGGCGGCCGCCACCAGCGGGAAGGCCGCCGAGGAGAGATCGCCGGGCACGGTGATGTCGGCGCCGCGCAGCCGTTGGGGCCCGGCGAGCGAGACGCCGCCCTCCTCGACCGTCACCCGCGCGCCGAACTGCGGCAGCATCCGCTCGGTGTGATCGCGCGAGCGGGCCGGTTCCGTGATCCGCGTGGTTCCGTCGGCCGACAGCGCCGCGAGCAGCAGCGCCGATTTCAACTGCGCGCTGGCCACGGGCAGTTCCGCGTCGATCGCGTTGAGCGGCCGACGGCCCTGCACGACCACCGGCGCCCGTTCGCCGCCTCCCCATGCGAAGAGCTCCGCGCCCATCCGTCGCAGCGGTTCGATCACCCGCCGCATGGGGCGGCGCCGCAGCGACGCGTCGCCCGTCAGGACCGACACGAACGGCAGACCGGCCAGCATCCCCGTCAGCAATCGCAGGCTGGTTCCGGAGTTGCCCAGATCGAGCAGCGAGGCCGGTTCCTTCAGCGCGTCGGCTCCCTTCCCGTCGATGCACAACCGCGGGTGGGGCGAGTCCTCCTTCACAACGGTCACGCCCAGCGCGTCGACCGCGGCCAGGCTGCGCAGGCAATCGTCGGCCGGCAGATAGCCGTTGATGACGGTGGGGCCGTCGGCCAGCGCCGCGAACAGAATCGCCCGGTGGGTGATCGATTTGTCGCCGGGGACGGCGACCGCACCCGTCAACCGGGCCGTGGGTCGGATGAGCAGCCGGCTCATGTCTGGCTTACGAGGGCAACCCGGTTTTGACCCGGCGGGCCGAGCGGAACGCCTGCTCCAGCGACGCCCCGTCGCCCGATTCGATGAAGCGGCGGTAGCGCTCCAGCGTCGCCCGGTAGCGCTCCAATGCCTTCAGAATTTCCGCGCGGTTCTCCAGGCAGATGTCGCGCCACATTTCGGGCGAGCTGGCGGCGATCCGGGTGAAATCGCGAAAGCCGCCGGCTGAAAATCCGAGCAAAGCCGGCGCCTCGCGTGAGGCGTCCATGGCGCATTCAACCAACGCATAGGCGACCAGGTGGGGAAGATGGCTGACGAACGCGACATAACGGTCATGCTCGTAGGGATCGAGCGTCGTGACCGCGGCCCCCAGCCGCTCCCAGAATCGGGTCAGTCGTGTGAGCGCATCGGGACGGGTCAAGGCGCCCGGCGTGAGGAGGCAACGGCAGCCTTCGAACAACCCGGGCGACGCCGCTTCGATGCCGGATTGTTCCCGACCGGCCAGCGGATGGGCGGACAGATAGATCACCTCCGGCGGGAGCAACGCTTCGATCCGGCCGATGAGCGCCCCTTTCACGCTGCCGACGTCGGTGAGCAGCGCGCCCGGTTTCATGGACGGCGCGCACTCCTTGACCAACGGCTCGAACAGACCGACCGGCGTGGCCAGGACGATCAAATCGGCCCCCCGCACCGCTTCGGACGCCGACGAGGCGGTCCGGTCGATGGCGCGCCGCCGGACGGCGCGCTTCAGCGCGGCCGGGTCGGGGGCATAGCAGACGATCTCGCCGACCAGCCGCTTCCGCTTGACCGCCATGCCCAGCGACCCGCCCATGAGCCCGACGCCAATGAGAGCCATCCGCTCAAAAAGACGTGAAGAGTGAGGAGTAAGGCGTGAGGGGGAAGAACGAGCGCCTGAGGCGAAAGAACGACGAGAGATGCCACGAGTTGACGATGTTCGTAGATTCTCTTTTTCCCCTCGCTTTCTTTTCACTCCTTTTACCCCTTAATCCTTAATCCGCTTTTACTTTCTATAACTCTCTATCTACTGCCGTCGCGATGATCCGTTCGTGCTGGGCGCTCGCTCATCCGCCGAAGGCGGACAAGGGAAGATGCGCTTCGACTCGGCCATGGCCACTGGCCATGTCGCCGGCTCAGATTCCGCCTTCACGGGCTGTTGCCCGTGAAGCTTCATTCCTCTCCCCTTGATGATTCATCAATGGGGGCCGCGCGGTGCAGTAGCTCCTCCGCCGGCCCCACACCCCGGCCTCATCGCCGTACGCTTTTACAGCTCCCTTCCTACTGCAGCGGCGACCTTCCTCAGATCCTGCATCATCGCCAGGAACTTGGGCGGCTTGAGCGATTCCTCCCCGTCGGATAAGGCATCCTCCGGATTGGCGTGCACCTCGATCATCAACCCGTCGGCGCCCGCGGCAATCGCGGCCATCGCCATCGGCGCGACCAGCTCCCATTTTCCCGTTGCGTGGCTGGGATCGACGATCACCGGCAGGTGGCTGAGCTTTTTGAGCACGGGCACGGCCGCCAGGTCGAGGGTATTGCGCGTCTGGGTCTCGAACGTCCTGATCCCCCGTTCGCAAAGAATCACCCGGTGGTTGCCCTCCTTCATGATGTACTCGGCCGCGAGCAGAAATTCCTTGATCGTCGCCGACAGCCCCCGCTTGAGCATGACCGGCTTGTTGGTCTGCCCCACCTCGGTCAGCAGACGGAAGTTCTGCATATTCCGCGTGCCGATCTGCAAAATATCGGCGCTGCCGGCGACCAGTTCGACGTCGCGCGTGTCGAGCACCTCGGTCACTATCGGCAGGCCCGTCTTCTTCTTCGCCTCAACCAGATGATCGAGCCCTTCGGCGCCGAGCCCCTGAAAGGTGTGGGGCGACGTCCGGGGCTTGAAGGCCCCGCCCCTGAGAATCGTCGCGCCGGCCGCGCGGACCGCTTCGGCCACGATCATCAGCCGTTCCAGGCTCTCCACCGCGCAGGGGCCGGCCATGACATGCAGCCGCTTCCCTCCGATCTCGATCCCGGCGCTCGCCGGCCCGACCTCAACCAGCGTATCGTCGCTCTTGAACTCCCGGCTGACGAGCTTATAGGGGGAGAGGATCGGCATCACCTTCTCGACGCCGGGGAAGACCGACAGCGGCAGGTTTTGAATGCTCCGCTCGTCCCCGATGACGCCGATGATCGTCCGCTCCTTCCCCTCCGAGACATGCGGCGTCAGGCCGTGCTCCTTGATTTTCTGGACGACGTGGTCGATCTCGTCCCTGGTGGCGCCGTGTTTCAGCACAATAATCATGAGTCCCCTCCGTTCACTCCATCCGATTCGATCATCAAAAGACGAATGTCACCTGATATCCTGCCCCGCTCTTCTGGCGATCATCCTTTGCCGTTGAATCGCACTCGTCACCCGTCATTTTTAACCATCCACTTATTGCCTTCCGCTCAGCACCGTCTTCACCGCTTCCGCAAACCGTTGGTTCTCCTCCGGCCGCCCGACGGTGATTCGCAGCCGGCTCCCCTCGATGTGGCGGACGATCACGCCCTCGCGCAGCAAGGCTTCGTACAGCGCCTTCGCGTCCCGTCCGGTCTCCACGTAGATGAAATTCGCCTGCGTGGGGAGCGCCGTCCATCCCAATTCAGTACAGAGCGCGTAAAGTGAAGCTTTCCCTTCCTCGTTCACCCGGCGGCTGGCGGCCAGGTGCGCTTCGTCCTCCAGCGCGGCGGCGGCGGCCAGCTGAGCCAGGCCGTTGGTATTGAACGGTTGATGAATCCGGTCGAGGTAGGCGATCAGCTCCCTGCGGGCAATGCCGTAGCCGATCCGGAGCGCGGCAAGTCCGTGCAACTTGGAGAAGGTCCGCAGGACGATCACCGGCGGCCCGGAGCGGAGCAATTCAAGGCTGCGGGGAAAATCGGGCGCTGTGACATAATCGACATAGGCTTCGTCGATCACCACCACGACCGAATCAGGCAAGGCGTCCAGAAAGCGGCTCAGTTCGGCCGCCGTGACCATCGTCCCCGTCGGGTTGTTCGGATTGCATATGAAAACGAGCCGGGTCTTCGGGGTTACGGCTGAAGCCATCGCCTGTAAATCGTGCCGGCTCTCCTTCAGCGGAACCGTGACGGGCCTCCCGCGCGAGACCGTCACCATCAACGGGTAAAGGCTGAAGGTCAGGTCGGCCATCACCGCGTCGTCCCCGGCGGTGATAAAGCCGCGGACCAGCAGCTCGATGATTTCGTTGGAGCCGTTGCCGAGGATCACTTCTTCCGGCGAGACTTTCAACCGGTCGGCCAGCTTGGCGCGAAGCTGTGTGCCCCGTCCCTCCGGATAGCGGTGCACGCCGGCCAAGGCTCGGCGCAACGCCTCGACCGCCTTGGGCGACGGCCCCAGCGGATTTTCGTTGGAGGCGAGCTTGATCGCATCCTTGACCCCCAGCTCCCGTTCCAGCTCCTCGATCGGTTTGCCGGGTGTGTAGGAGGCCACGGAAAGGATGTCGGGCCAGTAGCGAAGCGGCGGCATGCGTCAGCCCTCCACCCGCTTGGCGGCGGGGTAGGAGCCGAGAATCTTGATAAAAAGGCATTGCCCCTTGAGCGCATCGAGCGCGCGGCCGACCGTCGGATCGTCCGCGTGCCCTTCCAGATCGACGAAGAAGACATACTCCCACGCCTTTTTCTTCGACGGACGCGATTCGATTTTGGTGAGGTTGATCCCGTGCTCGGCGAAGATCCGCAGCATGTCGTAGAGTGCGCCGATGCGGTCCTTGATCGAGAACATTAACGACGTCTTGTCGTGGCCGCTCGGAGGCGTCGATTGGAGGCCGATTACCAGGAACCGGGTGAAGTTGTTCGGATTGTCCTCAATCCGCCGCTTGACCACCTGCAGGCCGTACATGCGCGCCGCCAGCTCGGAAGCGATGGCCGCCGCCGCCGGCTCCTCCTTGCAGAGCTCGGCCGCCCGGGCCGTGCTGTAGACCTCGCGCGCCGGCACGCCGGGCAGGTTGGCCTCCAGCCAGCCGCGGCACTGGGCGATGGCGTGCGGATGAGAATAGACCCGCTTGATCTTGTCCATCTTGCCGCTCTGCGACAGCAGGTGATGGGTCACCTCCTGCAGCACCTCGCCGGAGATTTTCAACGGCGAATCGATGAACATGTCGATCGTGTGGTTGACGACCCCTTCGGTCGAATTCTCGATCGGCACGACGCCGTACTGGGCGCGCCCCCGCTCCACCTCGTTAAACACTTCTTTAATGCTCCCGACGGGGACGTAGCCGGTCGACAGGCCGAAGTGCTGCATGCAAGCCATGTGGGTGAAGGTGGCCGGCGGCCCCAGATAGGCGACCTGCAGCGGCGCTTCCAATGAACGCGAGGCGGAGATGATCTCGCGAAAGACGAGCGCCACCCCTTCCTGGGGGAAGTGGGCGCCCAGCTCCTTGTTCAATCGCTCCAGCCGGTCGTAGATTTCCCGCTCCCGCTCGGGGGCGAGCGGCTGCACCTGCTTGTCCGCCTTCAGCTTGCCGATCTGCCGGACGATCTTGGCGCGCTGGTTGAGCAGCTTGAGCAGTTGTTCATCGATCTTGTCGATTTTTCGTCGTAATTCGGCCAGAGTACTCATAATCCCCTCTATTCAGCAAGCTACTTATTGTATACAACTCGTCGATGGGGTTCAACAACGGGTAGGGAGGGGGTAAGCCTCGCCCCGGAGGCAGTTCCCTTCGGGATGACGCTCCTCAGGGCAAGCCTCGGCACGGAGTCGGCTGCGGTTATGGTCCTCGCCAGATCATTTGCTTTGGGGCTCTCAGCCCTCGCAGCATTAGATCCATCGAGGTGAAGGCTTCCGATTTGCACCGAGAATCGGAGGATTCGAGGTGGATGGCCTCGTCATGGGGCCAGGGGTGTAAACCATCAGGGGGCGGTTCTTGCATTCAACCTTTTTGCTTGTAATCGACCTATTCCAGATGGTGGCTTGCGAATGAATGTGTGATTGCAAGACCTGGCCCCTTACTTCGTTTGTAAACTGCAAAACTTACGGGACAGGTATCTTCCGCGCCAAGAAGCGCAGGTAAATGCCTGCAGTCACCGCAGATTCCTCATCCGAGATGACCGTCACCTCACAGCCCTGATCACGAAAGAATCCCATTAAATCTTCCTTGTTGAAAAAATAGCCGAAGCGATTCACCCCGGCCGTAAAACCATTGCCCTCATTGTATTTTTTCGCTCGGTATGTTTTGCCACAATGCGACAGCAATTCATAATCCCCAGGTGGCAACTGGTCCGTCGCGCAATAGCCGCCCAAAAAGATGGTGTCAGACAGGGACAACAGATTTTCCATAAAGTGGAAAGGTGCGATGCTGTGATAGTAGACGCCATGTGCAAACGCGAGGTCGAAGGTTCCATACTTCGTGCTATCAACATTATGAAAGTCGTCCAAGATCAGGCGGACATTGTCCCAGCCTAGCGAGTACTTGGCTATCATCGTCTTAATTGCGTTTTCGGCCCGTGCCTCAATGCAGGTCACACTGTTCACGCCTAGACGCACTAACCCCGCTGTCTGGCAACCATCAAATGGCCCGAACTCGATTACGCTCTTTCCCGCCAGTGGCCACACCTCATTCAGCTTGTGAAGCGGTCCAAAATACTGCTCTCCGAGATAATAGGGTGTCAGCGCCTCTAGACTTTTTAAAAAATATCTCATATGTCCGAGAGCAAATCCGATAACGGTACACGGTAGCGCAAGTTCCTGAATTCCGATCACGCGCTTCCCATACCGCATCTTCAATCGTTTCACGATGCGCCACTCGTCATCGGAAAGTGGCCACCTACAGATGATGATCCTAGAATGTGGGGTATCGCTGAGATCCACCTCTCCATTTTTATCCCACTCTATGCCCTTTACGGCCTGTCCACGCGCCGTAAATGCGAAAGTCAGGCAATCGATTTCCGTTTTACTGCCAAGCAGCATGAGAGGCTGCGACGAAACCGGAAGGCGGGACACAATCAGCTTTTGGTACGCGGGCTGTTGCTCCAGGTCGGGAAAGACCAGGTCGGCCTTCACCTCCGCACAAAGAGTCCTATCTGAACCATTCCAATGCAGTTTTTCGCTGAGCCTCTTTAGGTTCTCCTTCGGACTTCTCTCAAAGCTCATTCTTAGGATATGCTTTAGTCGTTTCAGCACAAGGACTCCGTATTAAGACAACAACTTGCTTTTGTGCACAAGTAGTGCACAAGTAGGGTCAGGTCTTGCATTCAACCATCTTGCTTGTATTCGACCCATTCCAGTTGGCGGCTTGCGAATGAATGTGTGATTGCAAGACCTGACCCCTGATTTTGCGATCAGCTTTGCTTCGTAAGCCCAAATTGCTCTCCTACAAGAAACATCTTCATCCGGTCTCCAGACCTCATTGCTCGCAGTTGCCGCTACGCCGAAAACAACGACGATTGCGGACGGGGATCGGAGGGAGGCTGGCCGCTTTCCGGCGGCGGCGTACGAGACAGCGGCTGCTGGCGGCCGAAATGGAGGTAGGCCGCCGCGGTGGCCTGACGGCCCCGCGGCGTTCGGTCGAGAAAACCCCGCTGGATCAGGAAGGGCTCGTAGACGTCTTCGATTGTCTCGGCCTCCTCGCTGATGGCGGCGGCGAGCGTTTCCAATCCTACCGGTCCGCCGCCGAATTTCTCGATCAGCGCGAGGAGCAGCGTCCGGTCCATCGTGTCGAAGCCCGCCTGATCAATCTCCATCATTGAGAGCGCTTCCTGCGCGACCGGCGCCGTCACCTTGCCGCCGGCCCGCACCTGGGCGAAGTCGCGCACACGGCGCAGGAGCCGGTTGGCGATACGGGGCGTGCCCCGCGACCGGCGGGCCAACTCGGCGGCGCCGCCCGGCTCGATCTCCACCTTCAGCAGACGGGCCGACCGGGTGATAATCCGCTGCAGCTCTTCTTCGGTATAAAACTGGAGCCGGGCGATCACGCCGAACCGCTCCCTGAGTGGTGAGGTGAGCAACCCCGCTCGGGTCGTCGCGCCGACGAGAGTGAAGCGCGGCAGGTCGAGCTTGATCGATCGGGCCGAAGGGCCCTGGCCGATGACGATGTCGAGCTGAAAATCCTCCATCGCCGGGTAGAGCACTTCTTCCACCACCGGGTGGAGCCGGTGAATCTCATCGATAAAGAAGACATCACGCTCGCCCAAATTGCTCAGGATCGCGGCCAGATCGCCCGGATGCTCGAGCGCCGGCCCCGATGTCGCCTTGATCTGCACCCCCAGCTCTTTCGCGATGATGTGGGCAAGGGTCGTCTTGCCTAAACCGGGCGGTCCGTAGAAGATGACGTGATCGAGCACGTCGCCCCGCTGCCGGGCGGCCTCGATGTAGACCTTCAGATTCTCCTTGATCTTCTCCTGGCCGACATAATCCTCCAGCGAGAGCGGCCGCAGGCTCGATTCGTACGCCCGCTCGTCGTCGGCGAGGCCGGGCGTCACGATGCGTCCGGAGATCTCGTCCTCATTCCTCTGAGCTTTACTCTCTTTGTCTTTCATTTAATCCGCTCGTGCTGCGCACTTGCTCTTTCGGGGGGAGACGCTATCTGCCCCCGCCCCCCCATTGATTGTTTGACTCGTAACATACACCAGACCTGTACGCGTTATCTTCCTTTACCCCTCATCCCTTACCCCTTACCCTTTTACTTCGACAAAACCTTCAGCGACTCCCTTAATAATCCTTCGACTGTGAAAACGTGCACGTTTGCAGGCGATTCCCGCCAGATCCGGCGGACCGCCTCGCGGGCTGACTGACGCTGGTAGCCCAGGTTGGTCAGCGCTGAGACGACGTCACGCTGCAGCTGCTCCTCGCCAGTCGCCGTCTCATCATGACCGTTATCATCGATGAAGGCCAGCATCTTTTCCTTCAGCTCCAAGACCAGACGCGCCGCCGTCTTCGGGCCGATGCCGGGCACGCCGGAGAGCCTCGCCTGATCTCCCCGGTGGATCGCGCCGGCCAGGTCTGCCACCGACAATCCTGACAGCAGCCCCAGCGCCACCTTCGGTCCGACGCCGTTCACGCCCAACAGTAGCAGGAAACAGTCCTTCTCCGATCGTGTGACGAAGCCGAAGAGCTGAATGGCGTCCTCCCGCACGTGCGTGTGGATCTGCAGCGTGAGTGAGGAACCGGTATCGGGCAATTGATAGAAAGTCGAAAGTGGTACGATCACCTCGTATCCGACACCCTGCACCGAGAGTGTCAATCGATGAGGAAGCTTTTCGGTCAGTGTCCCGGACAACGCGGCGATCATAGGCCACCAGGCGTTCCGGTCGCCGCCGCACGGGCGATCCGTGTCTCGGTCGCGGGCCGCCGGCCGTCTGCGGGCAACGAATGCAGATGACAGATCGACACAGCCAGCGCGTCGGCCGCATGATGGGATTTTGGCGGCTCGGCCAACCGCAATAATCGCGCCGTCATCTGGCCGATCTGAAATTTTTCGGCCCGGCCGTAGCCGGTCAGGGCGAGCTTGATGGTGGAGGGCGGATAGATCGCCGACGGCAGGCCGGCCAGCTCCGCCGCAAGCAACGCGATGCCTTCAGCCTGGCCCAGCTTGAGTGCCGTCTGGATGTTTTTGTCGACGAACGGCTCCTCCACGGCGACGCAATCGGGCTGATGCCGGACAATCAACGCGGTCAGTTCCTGAAAGATGGTCCGCAGACGGATCTGAAGCGGCTGTTTACGCCCGCCATTGATCTCGCCGGCGGCGATACAGGTCAACGCGGTTCGCCGGAAACGATCGGCGGTATGTTCGACCACACCATACCCTGCAACCACGGTCCCCGGATCAATCCCCAGGACTCTCATTGAACGTGGGGACTGGTTGCGCCATTGATGGGGACGGATTTGAAATTTGTCCCCATCCGGCTTCTTGGTTGCCCGTTGGCCGTGTATCTCCCTCGTGCTTATCCCGCTGCCACTTGCTCAATCACTTCATTGAATTTGGGGGCCCGTGCAAATGAGCTGTCGGAATCCAGCCGCCTCACCGACTCGGCGGCGCGCACAGAATCGCTGCTCCTTACTCGTCGCAGCGTGCGCCCTCCGTTGCCCCCATGCCCCGAGCTACCTTGAATACCCAATGGCCGATAGTTTTCCCCAGGGTATCTCATCCAGCCGCGACTTGCTCCATAACCTCATCAGCGATGTCGAAGTTGGCCCAGACTTTCTGGACGTCGTCGTGGTCCTCCAGCGCCTCCATCAGGTGGACCATCTGCTCGGCGTCCTTCCCCTCGAGCTTGATCGAATTTTTCGGGATCATTGACATCTCGGCCATCACCATCGGGATCGATTGCTGCTCCAACGCGCGCTTGACCGCCTCGAACGCGCTCAATTCCGAGATCACCTCGTAGCGGTCTCCGTCGATCCGCAGATCTTCGCCGCCGGCCTCCAGCACGAGATTCATCAGCTTCTCCTCGTCCGCCTTCGACCGGTCGACGACAATGTAACCCTTCTTCTCGAACATCCAGCCGACGCAGCCCGCCTCGCCCAGGCTCCCGCCGAATTTGGTCATTAAATGACGGATCTCCGGCAGCGTGCGGTTGCGGTTGTCGGTCATGCACTCGATCATCATCGCCACGCCGCCGGGACCGTAGCCTTCATAGGCGATCTCCTCGATCGTCTGGCCGGGCAGCTCGCCGGTGCCCTTCTGGATCGCCCGCTTGATGTTGTCCTGGGGCATGTTCTGCTCCTTGGCCTTAATGATGGCCAGGCGCAGTCTGGGGTTGCCGTTCGGATCGCCGCCGCCCATCCGTGCCGCGACTGTGATTTCGCGGATGAT
>Ga0335085_10015659_pt1 | contig 10993 bp, 8 predicted proteins | sample Lox_Sample_45_FD_206712 | JGI IMG/M metagenome (GOLD analysis project Ga0335085, IMG submission 206712) | Soil microbial communities from Loxahatchee National Wildlife Refuge, Florida, United States - Lox_Sample_4.5 | ecosystem: Environmental > Terrestrial > Soil > Wetlands | place: USA: Florida... | reverse complement strand
GTAGCAGTCCCAGGTCTCCGAAGCGGTCCGCGAACGTCTAGAACACGCCGATGACGTCGCTCGCACACCGGCTTCTTGCCTCGATGCAGCGGGAGCTTGCGCCCCGGGCCGGCACCTCCGGCGTCGAGTTCCTCGGCGCGGGCGCGGTGCCCTCGGCCTACGCCGTCACCGACTTCGCGGCGGCGGCGGTGGCAGTGGCCGGGCTCTCGATCGTTCGGCTGCTCGAGGCCGCGGGGCACGAGCCACCCGCGCTGACGGTCGACCGGACGCTCGCGGCCGCCTGGTTCGAGGGCTCGCTGCGTCCCGAGGGATGGCAGCCGCCGCCGGCGTGGGACGTGCTCGCCGGCGACTACGAGACGGCCGACGGCTGGGTGCGGCTACACACGAACGCGCCGCACCACCGGGACGCGGCGCTCCGCGCTCTGGGTGTGCCGGCGGAGCGGGATACGGTCGCGGCTGCAGTGCGCCGCCTGCGGGCCGAGCACGTCGAATCCGTCGTCGTCGAGGCGGGCGGCTGCGCGGCCGCGCTCCACTGTGTCGAGGAGTGGGAAGAGCACCCGCAGGGCCTGGCTGCCGGCGCCGAACCGCTCGTCGCGCTCGAGAGGGCCGCCGCGTCCCCGGCGCCGTCGGGGTGGTTCCCGGAGCCGGGCCGACCGCTGGCGGGAATCCGCGTGCTCGACCTCACCCGCGTGCTCGCGGGACCAGTCGCGACGCGGATCCTCGCGGGCTACGGCGCGGAGGTGCTTCGAATCGATCCGCCCGCGTGGGACGAGGCGGTCGTGCCCGAGACGACGCTCGGGAAGCGCTGCGCCCGGCTCGACGCGCGAAGCCGGCGTGGCCAGGCCACGCTGAAGCAACTGCTCGCCCAGGCCGACGTTCTCGTGCACGGCTACCGCCCCGGCGCGCTCGGGCGTCTCGGGCTCGGCGTGCACGAACGCGAGTCGATCGCGCCTGGCCTCGTGGACGTCTCTCTCGACGCCTACGGCTGGAGCGGCCCCTGGAGCGGCCGGCGCGGCTTCGACAGCCTCGTGCAGATGAGCACCGGGATCGCCGACGCCGGCCGCCGCTGGGCGGAGTCCGGGCGTCCGGTCCCGCTCCCTTTCCAGGCCCTGGACCAGGCGACGGGCTACCTGATGGCGGCCGCGGCGATTCACGGGCTGACGCAGCGGCTCGTGCGCGGCTCCGGACTCCGCGCGCGCTGCTCGCTCGCGCGCACCGCGCACCTCCTCGTCACCGAAGCCTCCGGAGAGGCAATCGAGCCCGCGCTCGATCTCGCCGGGGCGCCCGTCTCGGACGAGCCCGAGCTCACGCCGTGGGGGCAGGCAAGGCGGGTGCGGCCGCCGCTCGCGATCGCGGGCGCGCCGCTTCACTGGGACCTCCCGGCGACGACTCTCGGGTCGTCACCGCCGCTCTGGCGGTAGCGCGCGCGGCGCTACCAGCCGCGGGTCTCGAGGAGCTGGCTCGGCTCGAGGCTCGCGGTCGAGATGCCGACCATCGCCTCGCCCAGACCCTCGGATACGCGCGCCAGGACGGTCGCGTCCATGTAGTGCGTCGTCGCCTCGACGATCGCCCGCGCCCGCTTCGCCGGGTCGCCGGACTTGAAGATCCCCGAGCCGACGAACACGCCGTCCGCGCCGAGCTGCATGCAGAGCGCGGCGTCGGCCGGGGTGGCGATGCCGCCGGCGGTGAAGGTCACGACGGGCAGCCTCCCGTGCTCGGCGACCCACTGCACGAGCTCCACCGGCGCACGAAGCTCCTTGGCCTCGGCGTAGAGCTCCTCGCTGCGGAGCGACCCCAGCCGCCGCATGCCGCCGAAGACCGATCGCATGTGCGTGACCGCGTTGACGATGTCACCGGTGCCGGCCTCGCCCTTGGTGCGGATCATCGCGGCGCCCTCGGCGATCCGCCTGAGCGCCTCGCCGAGGTTCGTCGCTCCGCAGACGAACGGCACGGTGAAGTCCCACTTGTTCACGTGGTGCTCGAGGTCGGCGGGCGTGAGCACCTCGGACTCGTCGATGTAGTCGATCTCGAGCGCCTGGAGGATCTGCGCCTCGGCGAAGTGGCCGATGCGGCACTTGGCCATCACGGGGATCGAGACCGCCTCCTGGATCTCCCGGATCATGCCGGGGTCGGACATGCGTGCCACGCCGCCCTGCACGCGGATGTCCGCGGGCACGCGCTCGAGCGCCATCACCGCGACAGCGCCGGCCTCCTCGGCGATCCGCGCCTGCTCGGCGTTGACGACGTCCATGATCACACCGCCCTTGAGCATCTCGGCGAGCCCGCTCTTGACGCGCATCGTCCCGGTCTCGTGCTGCTCCATGGGCTCCATGCTAACGGCCGCTACTCCGCTTCGGGGAGCGGCAGCACGTCGGGCTCGCGCGCGGTCAGGTAGGCGCTCGCCGATGTAATTACCGCCGCTCGCTCATCGCGGCGGAATTTCGAGGCCGATACCCTGTAGCGGTGGCGGACAAGGAGCACCCCGCGGCGAAGGCCGGGCGCTTCGTCCGCGCCGCGGGCCTCGCCGTCGGCAAGGCGACGGCGGCCGCCAAGGAGGGCACTCCCGCGACCCCGCCTCCGCCGGCCGAGGAGCACGGGGAGTCCGTCCCGATTCCGCCGAAGGAGCATCCTGCCGCCAGGGCCGGCCGCTATGTGCGGGCCGCCGGCATCGTGGCCGGGAAGGAGATGGATCGCCGCGCTGCCGCCGCGGCCGCGCGGCCGTCGCCCGTCGCGGAGCCGCCGCCGCCTCCGCCGGCCCCCGCGCCGACGGCGACGATCGCGGGCAAGGCGTTCTTCCGGTTCTTCGTCCTCGCGCTCGTCGTGCTCGGGCTATCGATCCTCCACTTCTCCGACCTCATCCCGTCCGGGCAGCGCACGCTCGTCCGGCTCGTGATGGCCGCGATCATGGCCGTCGAGGCGTTCCTGCTGATCAGCAACTGGCACCGCGCGAACGAGCGCGTCGGCCAGCGCGTCCTCAACCGCATGTGGGGCGAGCGCGGCCCGATGAACCGCCGCGAGCGCTTCTTCGCGCGGGGGCTGCGCGACATCCTCACGCTCCTCGGGATCGGCTTCCTCGCCGCAGCCGTCTTCCAGCTCCTCGTGGCCGTGCACCTCGGCCCGGCGTAGCCGCTCTCTTTACGGATCCTTCCAGGCGCCAAAATGCCCCGCTTACGTGGGTTGGGGAACCATGGATTCGGGAAGTTCCCACCGGGAACCACCGGGTGGGTGGAAAACGACTCTGGAGGGTTCATGACGTTCAGGTACAGCCGCTTTCTCGTTCTCGCCATGGTTGCCGGGTGCCTCGGCCTCCTCGCCGCGATCCCGGCGCTCGCGAGCGCCGAGAAGGTCCACACGACCTCGATCACCGCGATGGTGACGAAGGCGAACGACTTCAGGTTCAAGCTCTCGAAGAGCAGCGTCCCGGCGGGCGCGGTCTCGATCAAGTTCATGAATCAGGGCTCGCTCTCACACAACTTCACGCTCTGCTCGAGCAACAAGGGCGGCACGGCGAACTCGTGCAAGGGCAAGGGCACGCCGACGATCGCGCCCGGCAAGACCGCGACGCTCAAGGTGACGCTCAAGGCCGGGAAGTACGAGTACCTCTGCACCGTGCCGGGTCACGCCGCCGCGGGCATGAAGGGGATCCTCACGGTCAAGTAGAGCGACTGGGCTTCGGCGGGACGGCTCGGCGCACCGCGGCGCCGGCTGTTCCGCTACCGGCCTAGCCACCTGGACGACAGGACCGGCCGGACGGCGGTTGCGGCCGGGAGCAGGGGCAAGCATAAGACCCAGTAGAGCGCTTCTCGGAGCGACTCGGCTGGGTCGGGGGCCAAGCCGGCGGTAACGCCTGTGGGAGCGCTAAGCCGACTACCACCACAGGGGCCTTCCGAGACCAGCCGCGCTGCCGGCCCGGCTCGGAGGGCGTAGGGTTCGACGCGTGACCGAGCGGACCGTGATCGCGGCGATCGGCCCCGACCGGCCCGGTCTCGTCGAGGAGGTCTCCCAGTTCGTCCTCGACCGCGGCGGGAGCATCGAGGAGAGCCGGATGGCGAACCTCCGCGGCCAGTTCACGATCATGATGCTCGTCGCCGGACCCGCCGAGACCGTCGCTCGCCTCACGGCCGACCTCGCCGCGCTCGGCGACGCGACGGGGCTCCAGGTGCGCTCGACGGAGGCGGCCGCCGGAGCGGCCGAGACGGCGGCGGCGCAGCACCGCCTCACCGCGCGCGCCCTCGACCAGGTCGGCCTCGTCCACGAGGTCGCGAACGTGCTCCGGCGGGGCGGCGCCAACATCGAGAGCATGGACACGACGCTCGAGGCGGCTCCGGAGACCGGGGCGCCGATGTTCGCGATGGACATCATCCTCTCGCTCCCCGCCTCGGCCTCGGCGGGCGAGCTCCGCGCCGAGCTGGGCCGGGTCTGCGACCAGCTCAACATCGACTGGCACCTCGAGTAAGCCGCTAGGGTAGTTGTCCGCAACCGGCGCCGGTCGTCCGCGGATGGCGCGAGGCGCCGCCTGCCGTAGCGTCGACGGCATGCTCCTGCGCGGCGGGACGGTCGTCGACGCGAGCGGCGTCCGCCGTGCGGACGTGCTCGTCGAGGGCGAGCTGATCGCGGCCGTCGGGGAGTCGCTCGACCCGCGCGGCGGCGACGTCGTCGACGCCGGCGGCGCCTACGTCATCCCGGGCGGCATCGACGTCCACACCCATCTCGCGCTCCCGGTCGGCGCCGTCGCGTCGGCCGACGACTTCGAGTCCGGGACGCTCGCGGCCGCGTGCGGCGGCACGACCTGCGTCATCGACTTCGCCGGCGCAGGGCGCGAGCCGTGGGAGGAGGCGCTCGCCACGTGGCACGAGAGGGCCGACGGCCGTGCCGTCGTCGACTACGGCTTCCACCTCACGGTGACCGCGGTGCCCGAAGAGCCGGAGGCGGCACGAAGCCTGTTCGAGCGCTTCGCCGAGCACGGCGTCACGAGCGTGAAGCTCTACCTGGCCTACCCGGACCGGCTCATGGTCGACGACGACACCCTCTTCCGCGCTCTCGTCGCCGGGGGCGAGACGGGCGTACGCGTGATGGTGCATGCGGAGGACGGCGCGCGCATCGAGACGCTGACGAAGCTGGCACTCGAGTCGGGGCTCACCGGGCCCGACGCAATCCCCGTCGTGCGACCGCCGGCGGTCGAGGCGGACGCGATCCGCCGCGCCGCGGCCCTCGCGGTCGAGGCAGCGGCGCCGCTCTACGTCGTCCACCTCTCGAGCCGCCAGGGGCTCGAGGCTGTACGCAGCGGGCGCGCAAGCGGCGCCGAGGTCCGAGCCGAGACGTGTCCCCACTACCTCTTCCTGGACGGCACCCGGCTCACCGCCGGCACCGACGGAGCCCAGGATGTCGTCTGCCAGCCGCCGCTTCGCAGCGGGGCCGACCGTGAAGCGCTCTGGGATGCCCTCGGCAGCGGCGAGCTCGACGTGGTGTCCACCGACCACTGCCCGTTCACGCGGAGCGCACGCCGCCGCGGAACGGCCGACCGAGCGGAGCGCTGGATCGACTTCAGGCAGATCCCGGGCGGCCTCCCCGGCCTCGAGACCCGTCTCTCCCTCGTCTACCAGGGTGTGCGCCGGGGCCGCTTCAGCCTCGAGCGATGGGTCGAGCTCGTCGCCGGCGCGCCGGCAAGGCTCTTCGGGCTCGACCACCGCAAGGGCGCGATCGCGCCCGGGCTCGACGCCGACCTCGTCGTCTTCGACCCGCAAGCCACGAAGCACCTGACGGCCGCCGAGCTGCACTCGCGCTCCGACCACAGCCCCTACGAGGAGCTCGAGGTCACGGGGTGGCCTGCGCTGACGATCGCGCGCGGCCGCGTCGTCGCGGCCGGCGGCGAGCCGGCCGATGCACCTCCCGGTTGGGGACGCTTCGTCGCCCGGAGCCTCGAGCGGCCGTCAAACGCGCGCCTGCCGGTCGCCGAGCTTCGTGTGGAGTAACCGCTCGTCGGCGCGCCGCTCTCTCCCGGAAGGCCACCAGTTCCACCTGCCGAGGATCGCCATCAGCGAGGGGACGAGCAGCGCGCGCACGATCGACGCGTCGATCAGGACCGCGACCGCGACGCCGATCCCGATCTCCTTGACGATGACGACCTGCGACGTGGCGAACGCGCCGACCGCGACGCAGAAGAGGAGCGCGGCCGCGGTGATGATCCGGCCGGTCCGCTCGAGCCCGATCGCGACGGCCTCGCGGTTCGGCAGGCCCGCGTCCCACGCCTCCTTGATCCTGGTGAGCAGGAAGAGGCCGTAGTCGGTCGTAAGGCCGAAGGCGATCGCGAAGAGCACCACCGGCTGTGTCAGCTCGAGCGCTCCCTGGCCGCGGTAGTCGAGCAGCCCCTGGAGCCGGCCGTCCTGGAACACGAAGACGAGGATCCCGAACGTCGCCGACAGCGTGAGCATCGTCATGACGAGCGCCTTGAGCGGCAGCACGAGCGAACGCGTTGCGGCCCAGAACAGGAAGAACGTCACGAAGGCGAGCAGGGCCACGGCGACGGGCAGCCTGGCGCCGATCACGTGCTTCTGGTCGAGGAACTGCGCCGTCGAGCCGCCGACGAGCGCCCCGCCCGGCAGCGCCCGCATCTCCCGCACGAGCCGCAGCGAGGCCCGGTCGAGGAACGGCTTCCCGGACGCCGCCGTCACCTCCCACGTTCGCGGGCCGAGCCGCCGCGGCGGCAGCACGAGCGGAGCGTGCACGCTCCCGGCGTACCGGCGCGCCTCGGCGGCGGTGCCCCGGAGCACCGCGAAGGCAGGCGAGGACGCAGACGGGAAGTCGTGCCGGATCGCCGTGTCGACCACCCGCGCGGACAGCCGCGGCGGCAGCACCGAGGCGTCGACGCCCGTGAACCGGATCGAGAGGAACGGCACGGCGAGGACGAGAAGCAGCGTCGTCGCCGCGACCGCGACCGGCACCGGCCGTCTCATCAGCCAGTGGGCGAAGCGGTACCAGCCGCTTCGCTCGCCGCCGGCGGCCCGGGCGGCGGCACGCCGCCAGCGGCTCGGCGAAAGGGCGTTCACGCGCTCGCCGAGCAGGACGAAGAGCGCCGGCAGGACCGTCAGCGAGATCAGCCCGGCGAGAGGAGCGACGAGCCCGCCGGCGATGCCCATCGAGCGCAGGTAGCCAAGCGGGAAGATCGCGAGCGTCGCGATCGCCGCCCCCACCGTGACCGAGCTGAAGGCGACGGTGCGTCCGGCCGACGCGAGCGTGACGCGCACCGCCCCCGGGCCCGGCCCCAGCCGCACGAGCTCCTCGCGGTAGCGGGAGACGAGCAGGAGGCTGTAGTCGATGCCGAGGCCGAGCCCGATGCCGGTCACGATGTTGAGCGCATACGTCGACACCGGCGTCGCGGCGTCGACGACCCGCAGGACGAGCAGCCCGCCGAGGATCGTGAGCGCGCCGCAGACGAGCGGGAGGAGCGCCGCCACGACACTGCGGAAGACCCAGAACGAGAGCACCAGCAGAAGCGGGAACGCGAGCTCCTCGGCGTAGGTCAGGTCGTGCTGGATCTGGCGGTTCACCTGCACGGTCGCGAGCGCCGGTCCGCCCACGGCGACCCCGCCGACCGGCCGAAGCTGTACCGCCACCCGCTCCGCGGCCACGCGCCACGTGCGCTGTGACGCACTTGCCCTCGCGTAGGCGGCGAGCACGGCCTGCCTCCCGTTCTTCGAGAAGACCGGGGGCGCCAGCCCCGGGAAGGCGGGCTCCGACCGAACGACCGCCTCGACGCGGGCGAGGCGCGAACCGGTCGGATGCCCAACGAGCACGAGGAGCTGCGGCGAGGCCGAGACACCCGACGCGGCCTCGACGACGCGCTCGGCGCGCAGGCTCTCGCTCCCCCCGGCGGCGAAGTCGTTCGAGCCGCGGCCGAGAAGCCGCGGTGTTGCGAGCCCGAAAGCTGCTGCCAGAACGGCGAAGGCGGCCGCGGCCGCAAGCACGCTCTTCGGCCGGCGAACCGCCCACTCGCCGAGGACGAGCACGTCAGTACCGGCCGCCGCGGGACGGCGCAAGCGAGGCGACCGCGGCGCCGGTCGCCGCCGCGCCGGCGGCGATCGCGAACGCGAGCTCGAAGCCGCGCTCCGTCGGGAAGACCGCTGTGACCGTGGTCGCGAGGACAGCCGCCGAGACCTGCGCCCCGAACGCGGCGCCGGCGAAGCGCACGATCGAGTTCATCCCCATCGCGCCGCTCGTGTGGGTCTGCGGCACCCACGCGATCACCTGGTTCGCGACGGACGAATGGGCGCTGCCGAGCCCGAGGCCGAGGAGCCCGCTCGCGAGCGCGACCTGCCACGGCGTGGCGTGTGCGAGGGTGAGCGCGGCGAGCGCGCAGGCGCTGACGAAGGCACCGGCGACGATGAACCGCTTCGGCCCGTGGCGGGGCACCAGGCGGCCGGCAACGACGCTCATCCCGAGCATGGCCAGGGTCAGGGGCACGAGCAGGAGCGCGCCGCCCGTGACGGACGAGCCGAAGCCGTATCCGGTCGACGAGGGAGCTTCCGCCAGCTGCGGGACGAGCACGAAGCTCGTGAAGAGCGCGTAGCTGATCAGGAACGAGGTCCCGTTCGACGTCCACACGCCGCGGCGGCGCAGGATCTCCATGTCGACGAGCGGATGCGACACCCGCGCCTCGACGGCGGCCCAGACCGCGAAGAGCACGCCGCCCAGGACGAACAGACCGACGACGCGCTCGGAGCCCCAGCCCCACTCCGACGCCTGGCTCACACCGAGCAGCATCGCCACGAGCCACGCCGCGAGCAGAAGCGCGCCGAACCAGTCGATCGGGACGCGGTCGCGGCGCGGCGACTCCGGGACGACGAGCAGGCACGCGACTGCGGCGACGCCGATCGGGACGAGCGGGATCCAGAACAGCCAGTGATAGGACAGGTGGTCGGTGATCGGGCCGGCGAGGACGAAGCCGAGGCTCGCTCCCGTGCCGACGACCCCCGAGAGGATCGCGACCCCCGCGACGATGCGAGGCGTCGGGAACTCGTCGCGGATGATCCCGACCGCGAGCGGAAGGAGCGCTCCCGCGGCACCCTGCATCACCCGGCCGACGAGGAGCTGCTCGATCGACGCCCCGAGCGCGCAGACGAGCGTGCCGGCGAAGAAGCAGCCCAGCACGGAGACGATCAGCAGCCGCTTGCCGAAGAGGTCGCCGAAGCGGCTCAGGATCGGCGCGGCGACGCTCGCCATCAGCAGGTAGCCGGTGAGCAGCCACGAGACGGCGGTCGTCGTCGTGTGGACGTCGTGCTGGATCGCGAGCAGCGCCGGCGCCAGCATCGACTGCATCAGCGTGTACGCGAGCACCGCCGTGACGAGCGTCGCGAACGTCAGGCCGTAGTGAGGCCTCCTCTCCCCCTGCCCCCGGAGCCGTTCGGTGAGACCTCGCCCGAGCCGCGGGTACGAGCGAATCGACAATCCGCAGCCGAGGCTACTACCGCACGCCGGCCATCATCAGGCCGAGGGCCTCGCGCGAGCTCTTGCGCGGATCGGCCTCGGCGATGACCTGCCCCTCGTACATCACGAGCACCCGGTCGGAGATGGAGAGCACCTCGTCGAGATCCTCCGAGATCACGAGGATGGCGGTGCCTTCGTCCCGCCGCTGCAGCAGCCGCTCGTGGATGTAGCGGGCGGCGCCGACGTCGACGCCGCGGATCGGCTGGGCGACGAGCAGCACGCGCGGGTCGCTCGAGAGCTCGCGCGCGAGGATCAGCTTCTGGATGTTGCCGCCGGAGAGATTCGCGACGGGCGTCTCGAGGTCGGGCGTCTTGACGTCGAACTCGTCCACGAGCGCCGCGCAGTGCCGCCGGATCACGCCGCGGCGGAGAAAGCCGAGGCGCGAGTACGGCCGCGAGGCGTTGTCGATCAGGAGCAGGTTCTCGGCGACGGTGAAGCCGGGGACGACGCCGTCGCGCATCCGTTCCTCGGGCACGAACCCGAAGCCGGCCTCCCGCACCTCGTGTGGATGCCGCCCCGCGAGCTCGGTGCCCTCGAGGCGCACGGAGCCGTCGATCGGGGCACGCAGGCCCGCGATCGCCTCGGCGAGCTCGCGCTGCCCGTTCCCCGACACGCCCGCGATGGCGACGATCTCGCCCGAGCGGACGTCGAGATCGACGCCGCGGACGGCCTCCGTGCCCCGGTCACCGCGAACGCGAAGGCCCCGGACGCTCAGCCGCGCCTCACCGACCACCTCGGCAGACGGCAGCTCCTCCGACGCGAGCTCGTGCCCGACCATCATCTCGGCGAGCCCGTGCGCGTCGACCTCGGCCGGCGTCACCGTCGCGATCTTCCGTCCGTTCCGTAGCACCGTGATCCGGTCGGAGAGCGCGAGCACCTCACGGATCTTGTGCGAGATGAAGACGAGGCCGCGGCCGTCGGCGACCATCTGCCTCAGCACGGCGAAGAGGTCGTCGACCTCGCCGGGCGTGAGCACGGCGGTCGGCTCGTCGAGGATCAGGAGCGACACGTCCCGGTAGAGCGCCTTGATGATCTCGACGCGCTGCCGCTCGCCCACCGAGAGCTGCCAGACGATCGCGTCCGGGTCGACGTCGAGGCGGTAGCGCTTCGACAGCTCCTCGATGCGGGCGGCGACGGCGCCGAGATCGGTGAGCGGGCCGCGTGACGAGCGCAGCCCGAGCGCGACGTTCTCCGCCACCGTGAGCGTGTTCACGAGCATGAAGTGCTGGTGGATCATCCCGATCCCGTGGGCGATCGCATCGGCCGGCGAGTCGATCTCGACCGGGCGGCCGTTCAGGAGGATCTCGCCCTCGTCCGGGCGGTAGAGGCCGTAGAGAACGCGCATCAGCGTGCTCTTACCGGCCCCGTTCTCGCCGAAGAGCGTGTGCACCTCGCCGGCGCGGACGTCGAAGTCGACGCGGTCGTCGGCCACCACCCCCGGGAACCCCGTCGTCAGCCCACGCACCGCGAGCAGCGGAGCGAGGGCACCCCACCCGGCCCCCCGGGCGGC
>Ga0335085_10015658_pt1 | contig 10993 bp, 8 predicted proteins | sample Lox_Sample_45_FD_206712 | JGI IMG/M metagenome (GOLD analysis project Ga0335085, IMG submission 206712) | Soil microbial communities from Loxahatchee National Wildlife Refuge, Florida, United States - Lox_Sample_4.5 | ecosystem: Environmental > Terrestrial > Soil > Wetlands | place: USA: Florida... | reverse complement strand
CTTGAGCGAGAGCGGCCCGAGGTTGCGGCTGCCCATCATGTAGCCGATGGCGTAGAGCGACTTCTCGTCGTCGGTCTTGAGCGTTTGCGCCGAGGCGGAGAGCGAGAGAAGGACGGCGAGGAGGGAGGCGGAGCGCATCGAGGGCCTTTCTGCGGCGAGGGAGGGCGCGGACTCTACGCTACTTCTCCATCTCCTGGGTGATGGCGATCAGCAGCTTGCCCGCTTTTTCATCCCGCGGGTCGACGCGGATCCCGCCCACCAGGATGGTCCCGCCGCGCTGGATGGCGTAGTCGGTGTGCAGCTTGCGCGAGTGCGCCGGGTGCTCTCCCAGGAGCTCCAGGTGCACCTTGATCTTCCCGTCCGACTCCAGCTGCCGGGGGGTGAGCTGCAGGCTGCGGCTGCCGGGGAGCTCCACCTGGGCCGCGCTCTTCCAGTCGAGGTCGAAGGTCTGCTCGTCGATCAGCTTGTAGCTGCGGAAGCGGAACTGCTCGCCGAAGGCGTCGATGTGGGCGGAGATCGGCTGCAGCCTGGGGTCCATCCCCGGGGGCTGCGCGGGGTCGTTGGTGGCGGCGATGGCCCGCACGGTGATCTTCACCCGCCGCCCGGCGCCCGGGCCGGCGTCCGCCTGCGCCAGGAGCAGGGCGCCGCAGACCAGAAGGGCCGTCACTGGGGGATCCCGCGGTCGTCCGACATCCAGATCACCGTGGTCTGGGCGGGAAGCTGGAGCACGGCGCCGTCGCGGGTGCCGAAGTCCACCTCCTCCACCTGCGGCGAGTTGTCCGCCAAGGGGCCGCTGTCGTCGTCGGGCCGGTTGGGGGCGAGGAAGACGGCCAGCGCCATGCAGGCCGCCGCCAGAAGGCCGCCCGCCGCCGAGAGCGCGCCCTTGTGCGCCCACCACATCTCCCGGCCCCAGACCGGGGTGCGGGAGGCATGATCGGGCTGCGCGGCCACCCGGGCAAGCACCCGGTCGGTGAAGCCCGAGAGGTCGAGGCGGGCGGAGCGGGCGGCGAGCGCCTCGCGAAGCGCCGCTCCCTGCGCGGCGATCAGCGCCTGCCGGTCGCGGCAGGAAGAGCAGCCGCGCAGGTGGTCCGCCACCCAGAGGCCGTCGTCGTCCGGCAAGGCGCCGTCGAGCAGCGGCCCCAACAGAGGCACCACCTCCGCGCAGCGCTTCATTCCCCCTCCTCCGGGTCGGACTTCTCGGGAGCGTCCTCCCCCAGGTACTCGCGCAGCTGCTTCTGCATCTTCAGCCGGGCGTGGAACAGGCGGCTCATCACCGTGCCCTTGCGGATGCCGAGCACTTTGGAAAGCTCTTCATAGCTCAGGCCCTCCACCTCGCGCAGCAGGAGGATCGAGCGGTGGTTCTCGGAGAGGGTGGCCAGCGCCTCCTCCATCCTTCCCCGCAGCTCGGAGTTGAGCGCCTGCCGCTGGGGCCCGGCCAGCGCCGCGGAGGGCGGGTCCATCGCCGCCTCGATCTCCGCCTCGTCGCCCTCCTCCAGCTCGACGCGCTCGCTCCGGGCCCGCCGGCGCTGGGCGTCCAGGGAGAGGTTCATGGCGATGCGGTACGTCCAGGTGAAGAACGAGGAGTCGCCCTTGAAGGAAGGCAAGTACCGGTGGACCCTGACGAATGTCTCCTGTGCGATGTCCATGGCCTCGTCCGGATCCCGGGTCATGCCGAGGGCGAGCTGGACCACCCGCCGCTGGTAGCGCTCCACCAGCTTGCGGAAGGCCTGCCCGTCGCCGCGCTGAGCCGCCTTGACCAGCGCCCGGTCGTCGCCCGCCTCCTTCGGACCCTCGCTCATTCGGACGCCTTGGAGTGGAGCAAATTCACGGCGATTCGGGGTGGGCCGGCAACCTACCAAAAAGGGACGATCGGCGGGCCCGGGGCTCGGCGGGAATCCTGAAAGGGGCAACCTTGTCCTAGAGTTGGCATGATGCGTTTCTGACGCCCTCGGACCAAGAGAGACTCGCCCGGATGCAGCTTCAGCAGAACATCCCCACGCTGGGCGGACTTGCCGAGGCCCCGGGGCGGTCACGGCGGGAGCAGCTTGCCCTGGACGGGGAGCAGGCGCGGCGGGAGATCGCCGCCCTCCTCCAGCGGGCGCGGAAGAGGGCCCTTCTGCTGGCCGCGGCGCGCGCCCTCGCCCTGCTCCTGGCCGGGCTCTCGCTCGCCCTGCTCTGCGGAGCGCTGATCGCCAGCGTGGACGGGGCCCTTTTCGCCCGCATCGTCGCCGGCTTCCTCGCGGCTGCCGCCGCCGGCCTGGTGGTCTGGTTCTCCCTGCGCTCCCCCTTGCAGCGGGGGGCCGCGCGCGACCCGCGCCTGATCGCCCGGCTGATCGGCGGCCCCTCCGAGCTCCTGAGCAGCGTGGAGCTCTCCCGAGAGGACCCGAGCGGCGTCTCCACCGAGCTGCTCTCGCTCCTGCACCTGCGCGCCGCCGCCTCCGCGAAGAAGATCGACCTCGCGCGCGCCCTGCCCGGATCGTCCCTGCGCGGCCCTTTCCTCGTCCTCGCCGCCAGCGGGCTCGTCTGGCTGCTGGCCGCCTCCTTCGCTCCCCGCTACATCTCCCACGGGCTGGCCCGCCTCTGGCGCGGGGACAGCGGGGCCCCGCCGGTGGAGCTCTCGCCCATCGCCGGCGATCTCTCCATCACCTACCTGTATCCCTCGTACACCGGGCTGCCTCCGCGCACCGAGGAGGGGACGGCCGGGGACTTGCGTGCGCCCCGCGGCACCGAGGTGCGGCTCCTGGCGCGGGCCGATCGCGATCTCGCCCAGGCCTTCGCGGTGGTCAACGGGGCGGCGCTGAAGCTGGAGGCCAGCGGGCCCGGGCGCCGGCAGCTCTCGGGCACCCTCCAGCTCAGCCAGCCGGGGCAATGGAGCCTGCGCTTCACCGATTCCCGGGGGCGGGTGCTGGCCGAGGGGCCCTCTCGGCCCATCGAGATCGTCGCGGACCAGCCGCCGCAGGCCACCATCGACGCTCCCAGGCAGGCGGTGCTGGAGGTGGATCCGCAGGGCAAGGTGCCCATCGCCTGGTCAGCGGCCGACGACTACGGCCTCACCCAGGTGACCCTGGTCTGGCAGCGCGCCGGGGCCAAGGAGGAGCGGGTGACGCTGCAGGCCCCCTCCTCCCCCGCCAAGCGGCTGCGCGGCGCGTACACCTGGGAGCTCGCGCCCCTGCGGCTGCGCCCCGGCGACCGGGTCAGCTATCACCTGGAGGCGAAGGACAACGACGCGGTGGACGGGCCGCAGCGCGGGCTCTCCGCCAGCCAGGCGATCAAGGTCTTCTCGGCGGCCGAGCACAGCCGCGAGTCGCTCATCCGGGCGCAGGCGCTCTGGGAGCGGCTGGTGGCGCTCCTGGGCGATCGCCTGGAGGAGAAACCCCCGCCCACCGACGAGGACGCCTTGGGGAGCTGGTACATGCAGACGGCGCAGCGGGACCGGGACGCGCGCGCCCTCTCCCAGGAGCTGTATTCGGCGGGCAGCGAGCTGCTCAAGGACAAGCTCTCCCCCAAGGCGCTGGGGCGGGCCCTGCGCTACGTCTCCACCAGCCTGGGGCCGGCCGTGCACCGCACCAGCCTCGCCCGCGCGCCCCTCTCCCGCGGCGTGGAGGGGCGGGAGGGGGCGGTGCGCAGCTTCTCCTCCGCCCTGCGCGGCGAGATCCGCGAGGAGGAGAAGGACGTCCTCTACCTCCAGGACCTGCTCGACCGGGCCCGGCTGGACGCCATGCAGGAGCTGGGCAAGGAGCTGGCGGCCTCGCGGCGCGAGCTCGGCCGGCTGGCGGAGAAGCTGCGCAAGGCGGAGGACGAGGAGACGCGCCGCGAACTGCTCTCCGAGGTGGAGCGGCTGCGGGAGCGGATCCAGGACCTGATGTCGCGCATGGCCGAGCTGGCCAAGGGGATCCAGGACGAGCACTTGAACCGCGAGGCGGCCGAGTCGATGGAGAAGGAGCAGGACCTGCTCGGGCAGCTCTCGGACATCCAGAAGAAGCTGCAGAGCGGGAAGATCGACGAGGCCCTCAAGCAGCTCGACCGGCTCTCCCAGCAGCTGGAGAAGCTGGAGCGGGACCTGCAGCAGCGGGCCGGGCAGCAGCAGTCGGGGCAGTACGCGCAGGAGGCGAAGGCGCTGCGCGAGGCCGCCGACCAGCTCAAGGACCTGCAGGCGAAGGAGCAGGATCTGGAGAAGCGCACCGCCGGCCTGCGCCGGGAGATGCGCTCCCAGGCGCAGAAGCGCTTCGAGCAGAAGGGCGGCAAGCAGCTGGCGGCTGAGCTGCAGCGCAAGGCGGAGGCGGCGCGCAAGGCCATCGCCCAGATCGACCCGAAGGTGGCCGAGCACCTGGGGCTGGAGGACACCCTGGACATGGCGCAGGGGCGGGCCTCCGATCTCTCCCGCGCCCTGGAGACCGGCGACTTCGACGAGGCGCTCGACCTGGCGGAGCGTGCCGAGCGGGCGGTGGAGACGCTGCAGGGCCGGCTGACGATGGAGGACCAGGTGGCGCAGCGCTATCCCGGCTTCTCCCGCGATCCGGCGGGCGTGCGCCGCAGCCTGCGCGCCTCCGGCGAGGCGCAGCAGCCGCTCCAGGAAATCGTCCAGCGCCTCTCCGACGCCCTGCCCCGCGAAGGCCAGGGGATGTCGCAGGAGCAGGTGCAGCGGCTGCGGCAGCAGGGGCAGGAGCAGGGCAGGCTGAAGGATCAGCTCTCCAGGCTGCGGGATCAGCTGGGCGAGGTGGGCAAGAAGGTGCCCATCTTCGGTCCCCAGCACGAGCAGATGTTGCAGCAGGCGCAGGAGGGGATGAGCGGCGCGGAGCAGCGGCTCCACCGCGCCGAGCCGCGGGGCGCGCAGGCGGGGGAGCAGCAGGCCATCGAGAAGCTGGCCCAGTTCCAGGACGCGATGGAGAAGATGGCCAAGCAGGCCGGCAAGGGCTCGGGGCAAGGGGGCATGCCCATGCCCTGGGGCGAGCCTTCCCAGGAGAACGGCGACGAGGAGGGGCAGGAGTCGGCCGACGGGGTCCGGCACGACAAGGTGGAGATCCCCGATGCCGAGTCGTCCCGCGCCCCCGCCGAGTTCCGCAAGGAGCTGCTCGACGCCATGAAGCAGGCGCCGCCCGAGAAGTACAAGGAGCGGGTGAAGCAGTATTACGAGGAGCTGGTGAAGTGATCCCCCTGCTGCTCGCCCTCTCGCTCGCGGTCCCGCTGCGCAACCTGGCGGAGAAGGTGGAGGCCGAGCTGGAGGCCTGGGACCTGGCCGGCGCGGGCAAGGCGCTGGACGAGATCCTGCAGCAGAACCCCGACTCGGCCGAGGCGGCCTACTTCCGCGGGCGCCTGCTCTTCGAGCAGGGGCGCTACGAGGAGGCGGTGAAGTCGTACGCCGAGGCGCAGGAGCGGGGCGGGGGGCACGCGGTGGAGAGCGACCTGCGGCTGGCGCGGGCGGCGGCGGAGGAGACCCGGGGCGACGAGGTGGTGGAGAGCGCGCACTTCGTGGTCCGCACCCGGACGGGCAAGGACTCCTTGCTCGCGCCCTACGCGCTGGAGGCCCTGGAGAAGGCGTATGCCGGGCTGACCAAGGATCTGGGATTCGTGCCCGGCCACCGGGTGCGGGTGGAGATCTACGACTCCGCCAAGTCGTTGGCCCACGTCTCGCCCCTGACGGTGGAGCAGATCAAGAACTCGGGCACCATCGCCCTCTGCAAGTACAGCCGCCTGATGATCACCAGCCCCAAGGCGCTCCTGCGCGGCTATCCCTGGCTGGACACCGTCTCCCACGAGTTCGTCCACTACCTGGTGACGCAGAAGGGCCGCAACACCGTGCCCATCTGGCTGCAGGAGGGGCTGGCCAAGTTCCTCGAGACCCGCTGGCGCGGGCCGCCGGGGATGGCGGTGGACGAGATGTCGCTCACCCTTTTGCAGGACGCGGCGAAGAAGGGGAAGCTGATCCCCTTCGCCAGGATGCATCCCTCCATCGCCATGCTCCCCACCCAGGAGCAGGCCGCGCTCGCCTTCGCCGAGGTGGAGGCGGCCATCCGCCTCCTCTACCAGCGCGGGGGGCAGGCGGCGCTCACCGAGCTGGTCTCCGCCATGGCGGCGGGCATGGGCGAGGAGGACGCGGTGGCGCAGGCGTACGGGAAGAGCTTCGAGGAGTTCGAGGCGGACTGGCGGGCGGAGGTGCAGCGGCCGCGGGCCAAGGCGGTCTCCGCGAAGGCGGTGCGGCCCTCGGTGGCGAAGAAGCTGGTGTTCAGGGAGGACGCCAAGGGGCGGGCGGAGCCGCCTCCCCTGGAAGGGACGGCGGCGGACGTGAGCGGAGACCAGGAGGGCAAGCGGGCCGCGCGGCTGGGCGAGATCTTCTACGCCCGGCGGCGCTGGGCGGCGGCGGCCAAGGAATACGGGCGCGCCCGGCAGCGCCTCTCCCGGGAGGTGCCGCAGCTCTCCCGCCGCTACGCCTTCTCCGAGATGCAGCTGGGCCACTACGCCGAGGCGGAGGAGGCGCTCCGGGCCGCCACCGAGCGGGACCCGGACGACGAGGCGGCGCAGGCGCTGTACGCGCGGGTGCTGGTGAAGCGCGGCTCCCTGGAGAAGGCGAGAGCGGCGCTGGACAATGGAATCGCGGTGGACCCCTTCGACCCCGACCTGCACGCCACCTACGTGGAGGTGGCAAGGGGACTGAAGGATCCGGCGCTGGAGGAGCGGGAGCGCAGGGCGCTCGCCCTCGCCGCCGGAGTGTCTTTGGAAAAGGCGCAACATGAGTGAGCTGGCGGTCAACGGCAAGCTGGGCGTGGACGCTTCCGACGCGGAGCTGATCGAGGAGCTGGCGCGGGCGCGGGCGCGCATCGCGCAGGAGATCGGCAAGCGGGTGGTGGGGCAGGGAGCGGTGATCGAACAGCTGCTCATCGCCCTCTTCTCCCGCGGCCACTGCCTGTTCGTGGGCGTCCCCGGGCTGGCGAAGACGCTGCTCATCTCCACCCTGGCGGAGGCGCTCTCCCTCACCTTCAACCGCATCCAGTTCACCCCCGACCTGATGCCCAGCGACATCACCGGCACCGACGTGCTGGAGGAGGACCACACCACCGGGCGGCGCGCCTTCCGCTTCGTGCCCGGGCCGGTGTTCGCCCACGTCCTTCTGGCGGACGAGATCAACCGCACCCCGCCCAAGACGCAGGCGGCGCTGCTCCAGGCGATGCAGGAGCACCGGGTGACCGCCGGGGGGCGCACCTATCCGCTGGAGGAACCGTTCCTGGTCTTCGCCACCCAGAACCCCATCGAGCAGGAAGGCACCTATCCCTTGCCCGAGGCGCAGCTCGACCGCTTCATGTTCATGGTGGACGTGGGTTATCCCAGCGCGGACGAGGAGGTGCAGATCGTCCGCGCCACCACCTCCGGGGGGCAGCCGCAGGTGGAGAAGGTGCTCTCGCCGCAGCAGATCCGCGAGCTGCAAGAGCTGGTCCTGCGCGTGCCCGCCGCCGAGCACGTCATCCGCCACGCGGTGGAGCTGGTGCGCCGCACCCGCCCGCACGACAACGCCGGCAAGCACGTCAAGGATCACGTGAGCTGGGGCGCCGGTCCGCGCGCTTCCCAGGCGCTGATCCTCGCGGCCAAGGCCCGGGCCGCCCTGCAGGGCCGTCCGGCGGCCGATGTGCAGGACGTGCGGGCGCTGGCCGAGCCGGTCCTGCGCCACCGGGTGATCACCAACTTCCACGCCGAGGCGGAAGGGGTGGACTCGCGGAAGGTGATCGCCGAGCTGTTGCGCGAGACCAAGGCGTGACCCTCGACCCGGCCCTGCTCGCCCGGCTCGGGCCCCTTCAGGTAAGGGCGCGCAAGGTGATGGAGGGAGTGCTCACCGGCCTGCACAAGAGCCCCCACCACGGGCAGTCGGTGGAGTTCTCCGAGCACAAGGAGTACGCGCCGGGGGACGAGATCCGCCACATCGACTGGCGGGCCTTCGCCAAGCTGGACAAGTACTACGTCAAGCGCTTCGAGATGGAGACCAACCTCCGCGCCCTGCTGCTGGTCGACGCCAGCGGGAGCATGGCCTACGGGCGGGGGGCGATGACCAAGCTGCAGTACGCGGCGGTCTGCGCAGGGGCGCTGGCGTACCTGCTCTCCCGGCAGGGCGACCAGGTGGCGCTCTGCCTGGCCGGAGAGGGCGGCACCTGGATGGGGGTGCGCGACTTCCTGCCCTTCGCCTCCTCGCCTACCCACGTGCAGGAGCTCTTGCGCATGCTGGATGCGGGGCAGGGGCGCGGCCCCACGCTCCTGCCCGAGGCCATCGACTTCGCCGCGGAGAAGGCCGGGCGCAGGGCCCTGGTGATCGTGCTCAGCGATCTCTTCGACGTCACCGAGCGGAGCATCCCGGCCCTGAAGATGCTCCGCTCCCGGCGCCACGACGTGCTGCTCTTGCAGACCCACGATCCCGAGGAGCTGGAGTTCCCCTTCGACGATCCCACCCGCTTCCTCTCCATGGAGGACGAGCGGCAGATCGAGGCGCAGCCCCGGCAGATCCGGGAGAGCTACCTCTCGGAGATGCGCCGCTTCCTGGAAGGGACGCGGCGGGAGCTGGCGCGGGCCGACGTGGAGGTGGAGCAGATCCGCACCGACGCTCCGCCCGACCGCGTCCTGCTCAAGCTTCTGGCGCGCCGCGAGGCAGCCTGATGCTGCAGTTCGCCCATCCGGCGTACCTCTGGGGCCTCTTCGCCATCGCCCTGCCCATCCTGGTGCACCTCTTCAACCAGCGCCGGCCGCGGCCGCTCAGCTTCGGCGCCATCGAGTTCGTCCTCCGCTCGCAGCGGCAGAAGGCGCGGCGGTTGCGCCTGCGGCAGATCCTCCTCCTCGCCCTGCGCTGCCTCTTGATCGCGGCGGTGGCCCTGGCCCTGGCCCGCCCCTCGCTCAAGCCGCACGGGGTGCAGGCGGCGCAGGCCAAGGGGCCGCAGGCCACGGCCCTGGTGGTGGACGCCTCCCTCTCCATGCGCTACCGGCTGGGGTCGAGGACCCTGTTCGAGAAGGCCCGGGCCGAGGCCCTGGCCGCCCTCGATCGGCTGGGCCCCGACGAGCCGGCCACCGTCGGCCTCTGCGCCGGGCCGGCGGGCTTGAGCGGCGCGTCGATGGGTGCGCCTTCGTTCGATCGCCTCGCGGCCCGGCGGACGCTGCAGACCGCACAGCCCACCTTCCTCTCCAGCGATCTCACCGGCTGCCTGGCGGCGGCGGCGAAGGCGCTGGGGGAGAGCCCGGTGCCGGGCAAGCGGATCATCGCCTTCACCGACCTGGCGGCGCACTCCATCCGCCTGGACGCGCCGCCGCCCCTGGTGCCGCCGCCGGCCAACGCGCCGCCGGGAGCGCAGGGGATCAGGCCCAACGTGGTGCTGGTGGACGCGGCCCGGGGGAGCGAGCTTCCCAACGCCGCCATCGTGGCCACCGCGGTGCGGCCCTCCGCTTCTTTGGGGCCGCGCGGGTACGAGGTGGTGGCCACCGTCGCCAACTGGGGAGCGCGGCCCCTCGCGGGGCTGCAGGTCTCGCTCAAGCTCGGGGCCAACGTGGTGGCCAAGGGGTTCGTCGACGTGGAGGGGCGGGGGACGGCCAAGAAGACCCTGGGCGCGGTGCTGCCGGCGGGAGTGGTGGCGGGGCGCATCGAGCTCTCGCGGGAGGAGGCGCAGGGGCTGGACGAGGACGACGGGCAGGACTTCGTGGTGCAGGTCCCGCGCGACGTGAAAGCGCTGATCGTGGACGGCTCGCCCTCCAGCCTGCGCTCGCGGGACGAGGCCTTCTTCGCCGAGGCGGCCCTGGGGCCGGCGCGCACCGGCGGGCGTATCCACGCCCAGACCCTGGACGCGGACGCTGCGGCCAACGCCTCGCTGGACGGATACGACGTGATCCTGCTCCTGAACGTGGCGGCCCCGCCCAAGTCTTTCGCGGAGAAGCTGCGCCAGGCGGTGCAGCACCGGGGCGCCGGGCTCTTCATCGCCCTGGGCGACCACGTCGATCCCGACGCCTGGAACGACGCCTTCGGCGATCTGTTGCCCCGGCCGCTGCACCTGATCAAGACGGCCGCCGAGCCGGGGTCGCCGGGGGCGGAGGAACACGCGGCCCGCTTCGGGGTGATCGAGTGGTCGCACCCGCTCTTCCGCGTCTTCGGCCCGGCGGAGCGCGAGGGGCTGGAGAGCGCACGCACCTGGCGCTACGCCTTGCTCAAGCCCGAAGGGCAGGCGCACACCCTCGCCTCCTACGACGACGGCGCGCCGGCGCTGATCGAGAAGCGGTCGGGCGCCGGGAGGGTGCTGCTCTACACCAGCAGCGCCTCGCGCACCTGGACGGACTGGCCCATCCGCGTCTCCTTCCTGCCGGTGCTGCAGCAGGCGGTGAGCTGGCTCGCCGACGCGCTGGAGCAGCGCCAGCCTCCCCCCGGGGCGGTGGGCAGCGAGCGCACCCTGGTGGCGCCCGCCGGCAGCCGGGTGGCGAAGGTGCTGGGGCCTTCGGGGGAGAGCTCCTTCCGCCGCGAGCCCACGCACGCGGACGACGCCATCGTCCCGCTCCAGGCGCCCGGCCTTTACCGGGCGCTGGTCGCGCCCCCCGGCGTACAGCCGCGGGAGGAGCCCACCCTCTCCTTCGTGGCCACCCTCGACCCGCGGGAGAGCGACCTGCGGCGCGTCGACGAGTCGGAGCTGAAGGCCCAGCTGGGAGGGGCGGGGTCCGCGCAGGTGGCGGCTTCGGCGGCGGCGGCGCAGGGGACCACGGGGACCCCGCTGTGGAGCGGATTGCTGTTGCTGGGGGCTCTCGCCTTGCTGGGAGAGGGCGCGCTCACCAGGCGCTGAACGCCGACAAGCTCCTCGTCGACGTCGAGGTGATCGTAACCTGATCGTTGACGTGGTCGTGATCGTGATCGTGGACGGCGACGGCGACGTGGCCGTGAACGAATCCGAGCCTGCCCTCAGGCCCGCCGCTCCGTCGGGTCGACCGGCCGCTCGATCCGCGCCGCCGCCTCCAGAAGCTGGGCCGCGAACTGCCGGTGCTCGGGGCT
>Ga0335085_10015657_pt1 | contig 10994 bp, 10 predicted proteins | sample Lox_Sample_45_FD_206712 | JGI IMG/M metagenome (GOLD analysis project Ga0335085, IMG submission 206712) | Soil microbial communities from Loxahatchee National Wildlife Refuge, Florida, United States - Lox_Sample_4.5 | ecosystem: Environmental > Terrestrial > Soil > Wetlands | place: USA... | reverse complement strand
AGCATCACCGCGAATTCGTCGCCGCCGAGCCGTCCGGCGAGGTCCGACGCACGCAACTTGCGTGTCATGGCCTGTGCGATCCCGCGCAGCAGTTCATCGCCGACGTGGTGGCCGAAGCGGTCGTTGATCGCCTTGAAGTTGTCGCAATCGATGTAAGCGATCGATAATGACCGTTTATACCGACGGCATACTTCCATTTCGGCGCCGACGATCTGGTAAAAACCGGCCTTGTTGACGAGTTCGGTCAGCGCGTCCTTGCGCGACTGGAAATGCGCGTCGTCGAGCGCCCGGCGCAGCTTCCAGACGGCGATCACCAGCACGGCGAAGCCTGATTGCAGCGCGGCCCAGTTCCAATAGACGAGCGTCGAATCTCCGCCATAACGCCCGGCAAAATCGACATACGCCCATGAAGCCGCCGCAATGGCGGACAACAGCAGTCCGAACAGCGGCCCGGTAAACCAGATGATGGTCAACAGCGGCGGCAGATAAAGCGCCACCAGATTCAATCGATAGTCGGTCGCATAGTCGGCGATGCCGACCAGCAACAAAAACATCAGCGCAAGCACCAGCCATCTTTCGCGTCGTTGAATGACGACGAAATAGGCGCCGATGTTCATTTTTTCACGCGGACCGTCCGCCATGATTGTTGCCTTCCCATGCACGAGGGCACACGCCCCCTGCGTGTATGGGCAATACTCATGCCAGCCGATGCCCGGCGCCGGATCTGCGGATGTGAGAAAGTTGGCGGAATTGCCCGGCCGGGCAATTCAGATATAGCGCTGCTGTTTTTCGTCGATCAGGCGCTCGAGCGCCCGGATGTGGGCGGCGACATCGTCCAGATTGGGATTGATGGCGAACGCGCGTCTGAAATATTCGAGCGCGCGTTCCGGCTGATCGAGCTTCATGTAGATCAATCCGTAGCCCGCCAACGCGCCGAAATGCAGCGGATTGCGCTTGATCACTTCACCGCAGTCGCGCAGCGACTTTTCATAGTCGCCGATCAGGTAATACAGCGTTGCGCGTTTATTCCAGCTTTCGGCGAAATCGGGTTTCTTGCTGATGATGAGACTGAAAGTCGCAATTGCGTCGTCGGTGTCGCCGTCGTCCATCTGCTCGACGCCGCGCCGGTACAGCGCGTCGATCATCTCGTCGCCGGACTTCCCCCACACCTTTTCGATGGCGTCTTCGGCGGTCCCGCGCACCCCTTGATCGGCATCGTGCAAATCCTCAACCAGCGCCGACACATCGGCCATGGTGCCGACTTCGCCGAGGCGCGTCACGGCGGCGCGCCGCACCGCCGGATCACGATCCTTCAGCGCGGTCAGCGCCTGTTTACGCGTCAACGGCTCCGCCACCGGCGCGGTGGACGCTGCTGCCAAACCCGCGAGCAATAACAATGATGCAATAGCGCGCCGCACCGTGTCCTTTTCATGCCGTCATCGACGCCGTTATCTATGCGCCGACGGCAACCGGTTGTCAACCGGTCACGGCGCCGTTACGCTGGCGGCCGTGAACCCCGTCAAACGTATGGAAATTTTCCGGCGGCTGCGCGCCGCCAACCCGGCGCCGCGCAGCGAACTCGAATACCGGTCGCCGTTCGAGTTGCTGGTCGCGGTCGTGCTGTCGGCGCAGGCGACCGACAAAAGCGTGAATCTCGCGACAGGCGGGCTGTACAAAATCGCCAACACGCCGCAGGCGATGCTCAAACTCGGCGTCAAGGGTCTTGAGCGGCACATCAGGAGCATCGGGCTTTACCATACCAAGGCCAGAAACATCATTGCGACCTGCAAATTGCTGCTGGAACGCCACGGCGGCGATGTTCCCCGGACCCATGTCGAACTCGAAGCGCTGCCCGGTGTCGGCCGCAAGACCGCCAATGTGATCCTGAATGTCGCATTCGGCCAGCCGACCATCGCGGTCGACACCCACATCTTCCGCGTCGCCAACCGCACCGGCCTTGCGCCGGGCAAAAACGTGCTCGAGGTCGAACGCAAATTGCTGAAGGTCGTGCCCGAAGAGTTTCGGCACGACGCGCACCACTGGCTGATCCTGCACGGACGCTACGTGTGCAAGGCGCGCAAACCCGAGTGCCCGCGTTGCCTGATCAACGAGCTGTGCGAATACCGGCACAAAACCCTGGATTAAAGTAATCTCGGACAATGGGCAAGCGGTTGACCAAAATCGTGACGCGCACCGGCGATGACGGGATGACGGGACTCGCGGACGGCACGCGTGTAGCGAAGAATGCGCCGCGCATCGCGGCGATCGGCGCCGTCGACGAATTGAACAGCGTCGTTGGTTTGCTGCTTGGCGAGAACCTGCCGGCCGATGCGCGCGATTGCCTCGAAAATGTCCAGCACGATTTGTTCGACCTCGGCGGTGAACTGAGCCTGCCCGGCCACCCCTTGGTGACCGTGGCGCATAGCGGCCGCCTGGAACAGGCGCTCGAAGAATTCAATGCGGGGTTGCCGCCGCTCAGGGAATTCATCCTGCCCGGCGGCGTACACGCCGCGGGCCTTGTGCATTTTGCGCGCACCGTATGCCGGCGCGCCGAGCGTGACGTCGTCGCGCTGTCGCGCACCGAAACGGTTGCGCCCGCGGTGCTGCAGTATCTGAACCGACTGTCGGATCTGCTGTTCGTGCTTGCGCGCGTGCTCAACCGTTACTCGGGCGGCGGCGATACTTACTGGCAGCAGGGAAAAAACCGGGGTTGAACAATCTGACGGCGGGGACCGGCGCCGATAAAATCCGCGCGGGCTTTTTCTCTCCGCGCTTCGTGTTCCTGGCCGTGTCTATCTGCGGTTGCTTCTGACGCTTTCCAGCTGTTCGCAAATCAGGCGTGCGCCGTCGAGAATACGCGGCGTCTGGCGCTGAATCAGGTCCGGATGGATGTACAGCGCCGGCACGCCGGAAAGTTCCGCGAAATTCGCGTGGTGCTTCCACTGGGCGGAAAACTCGGCGGCGGTCGCCGCCGAGCCGCCGCCGATCACGGCTTCGGGACGCGCGGCAATCACGCTTTCCAGCGGCACCACCGGCACCAGCGTCGGCGCGGCGGCAAACACGTTGCGGCCACCGCATAAATTGATCACGTCGCTGATGATATGGCGGCCGTTGACCGTCATCAGCGGTGTATGCCAGATTTCGTAAAACACCGGTATCGGCCGCCGGCCGCCGTATTGCGCACGCAGTATTGCGATGCCGTGCTCGAAATCGCGCGCGGCGCGCTGCGCCGTCCCGGCGGTGCCGGCCAGAGCGCCCAGCGTGCGCAACACCTGCGGGATCGCCGCCAGCGTGTCCGGTTCGGCAACGTAGACGTTGAAGCCGAGTTTCTCCAGACGCTCCATATCGGCCGTCTGGTTGCCGCTTTTCCAGCCGACGACAAGATCGGGCGCGAGATTCAATACGCGCTCGAGATCGATGCGCGATGCATCGCCGATCAGCGGGATGTTTTTCGCGGCCGGCGGATAATCGCTGAAGCGCGCGACGCCGACCAGCCGGTCGCCGGCGCCGGCGGCAAACGCCAGTTCAGTCAGCGCCGGCGCCAGCGTGACGATGCGCTGCGCCGGCGCGGCGAGAGCAATGACTCTGCCGCGGTCGTCAGTGACGGTGATCGCGCCGGCGTGCGCGACGACCGAGAAAACGGCCAGCAGCGCGCACGCCGCGCGCATCACTTCATCGATTGCAGCAGTTTGACGCTGGTCTGGCGCAGCCGCTGCGACAGCAGCGTGACGAGCTTGACCAGCAGTTTGGCGCCGAGGCTCGGCTTGTCGAGGATGATCTTGGCCATGTTGTCGCGCGTCAGTATCGCGAAGGTGGTTTCCCTGATTGCCATGCAGCTCGCGAAGCGCGGCTCGCCGTCGATCATCGACATTTCGCCGAGCGTCATGCCGGGCAGCACCGACGCCATTTCCTGCTGCATGCCGAGCAGGTTCTTCTTGAAGATATCGACTTCGCCCTTGATGAGCAGCAGCATGGAGTCGCCGATGTCGCCTTCGTGAATGATGGTTTGCCCGGCGCGCGCGCGGTACACGCGCATGTAGTCGGCAAGTTGTTCGATATCTTCGCGCGTGAATTCGGCGAAAAACGGCGAGCGGCCGACCAGCGCGTGAATTTCGTTGACGAAGCCAGTGCCCGGACCGAGATTTTCAAGTTCGGCCAGCAACAGCGCTTCGTGCGAAGGACTCGCCGGCGATTCCGCCATGACTGTTATTGCTCCTCGGTTGCCAGCAATTCCGCGCGCCGGCGGCGCACCGCGTCGGCCAGCGTGTCGAGCAGCGCGCGGCTGTCGTCCCAGCCGAGGCAGCCATCGGTGATGCTCTGGCCGTAGACCAGCGGCTTGCCGGGCACCAGTTCCTGCCGGCCGGCGCGCAAGTGGCTTTCAACCATCACGCCGAAGATGCGTTCCTCGCCGCCGGCGATCTGCTGCGCGACGCTGCGCGCGACATCGAGCTGGTTTTGCGGATTCTTGCTGCTGTTCGCGTGGCTCAAATCGATCATCAGCCGCTGCGCGAGACCGGCCTGCGCCAGCGCCTGCGCCGCCGCCTCGACGCTCGTCGGATCGTAATTCGGTTTCTTGCCGCCGCGCAGGATGATGTGGCAGTCCTCGTTGCCGCCGGTGGCGACGATCGCCGAATGGCCTTCCTTGGTCACCGACAGGAAATGGTGCGGCACCTGCGCGGCGCGGATCGCGTCGACCGCGATGTTGACGTTGCCGTCGGTGCCGTTCTTGAAGCCGACCGGACACGACAGGCCCGACGCCAGTTCGCGGTGAATCTGGCTTTCGGTGGTGCGCGCGCCGATCGCACCCCATGACACCAGGTCGGCGATGTACTGCGGCGTGATCATGTCGAGGAACTCACAGCCGGCCGGCACGCCCATTTCGTTGATGTCGCGCAACACGCCGCGCGCGACGCGCAGCCCCTTGTTGATGTTGAAGCTGCCGTCGAGATCGGGGTCGTTGATCAGGCCTTTCCAGCCGACCGTGGTGCGCGGCTTCTCGAAGTAAACGCGCATCACCAGCAGCAAATCTCCGGTCAGCCGCTCGGCTTCGCGTTTCAGCTTGCCCGCATATTCCCTAGCCGCGACGACATCGTGGATCGAGCACGGCCCGATCACGACCAGCAGACGGTCGTCGCCGCCGTGCAGGATGCGGTGGATCGCCTGCCGCGTCTCGTACGTGACCTGCGTGGTCATTTCGGAAACCGGGATTTCGCGCAGCACCTCGACCGGCGCTACGAGCTCCTTGATCTCCCTGATGCGGATGTCATCGGTGCGGCGCATAGAAACCAAATTCTGTAAAATCAGGGCATTATACCGATTATTTCATGCGGCTCGAAACCTGCATCACTCGCCCACGAACAAACACTCAATCCCCACCTATTTCAACGTAGCGAATCTCGACCACTTCAAGCTCTTCAGCCCCCGCCGGTGTTTTAAGCATGACCACGTCTCCCTCGTGTGCCTTATTCAGTGCGCGCGCCACCGGCGAAACCCAGCTGATGTGCCCGCGCGCGGGATCGATCTCGTCCTGGCCGACGATACTGATGGTGCGCTCGACGCCTTTGCCGTCGGAATAAGTGACGGTCGCGCCGAAAAACACCTGGTCGAGTCCCGGCCGCGCCGGGTCGATGACTTCGGCGATTTCCAGCCGCCTGGTCAGAAAGCGGATGCGGCGGTCGATTGCGCGCAGCTGCCGCTTGCCGTAGATGTAGTCGGCGTTTTCCGAACGGTCGCCATTCGCCGCCGCCCACGCGATGACTTTGACGAGTTCGGGCCGCTCTTTGTCGAGCAGTTGCTGGAGTTCGCTCTTGAGCCGCGCGTGGCCGGCGGGTGTGATGTAGTTTTTCGCGCCTTTCGGCAAGGCCGGCGATTCTCCGTCGTCTTCGCCGCAACGCGCGCGATCGCGTTCGATATCGGTCAGCTTGCGCATGAATTTATTGGAACTGCGGATACCCCTTTAAGCCACAGAGGACACAGAGTTCACAGAAATTCATTTCCCGGGTTTCTCTGTGTTCTTTGTGGCAACCCGTTTTTCGTTTCTTAGATCATTTCGGGAATTATGCTGTGCCGCCGACCGTCAGTCCGTCGATGCGCAGCGTCGGCTGGCCGACGCCGACCGGCACGCTCTGGCCTTCCTTGCCGCAGGTGCCGACGCCCGGATCGAGTGCCATGTCGTTGCCGGTCATCGACACCCGCGTCAGTACGTCGGGACCGTTGCCGATCAGCGTCGCGCCTCTGACCGGGTAGGCAAGCTTGCCGTCCTCGATCATCCACGCCTCCGACGCCGAGAACACGAACTTGCCGCTCGTGATGTCCACCTGTCCGCCGCCGAAATTGACCGCGTAGAGGCCATGTTTGACCGAGGCGATGATTTCGTCGGGATTCCTGTCGCCGTTCAGCATGTAGGTATTGGTCATGCGCGGCATCGGGATGTGCGCGAACGACTCGCGCCGGCCGTTGCCGGTCGGTGCCGCGCCCATCAGCCGCGCGTTCAACGTGTCCTGCAGGTAGCCTTTGAGCACGCCGTCTTCGATCAGCACCGTGCGCTGCGTCGGGTTGCCCTCGTCGTCGATGTTGAGCGAGCCGCGCCGCTGCGCGAGCGTGCCGTCGTCGACCACCGTGACGCCGGGCGCAGCGACGCGCTCGCCGATGCGGCCGCTGAACGCCGAGCTGCCCTTGCGGTTGAAATCGCCTTCGAGCCCGTGGCCGATCGCCTCGTGCAGCAGCACGCCCGGCCAGCCCGGCCCGAGCACGACGGTCATGGCGCCGGCCGGCGCGGGACGCGCCTCGAGATTGATCAGCGCCTGGTTGACCGCTTTCTGCGCGTAGTCCCTGAGCACGTCGTCGGTGAAATGCGCGTAATCGAAACGCCCGCCGCCGCCGGCGCCACCCTGCTCGCGGCGGCCGTCCTGCTCGACGATCACCTGCAGTGACAGCCGCACCAGCGGCCGCACGTCGGCGGCATTGACGCCGTCGCTGCGCGCGACCAGCACTACTTCGTATTCGGCGGCAAGGTTCGCCATCACCTGCGTCACGCGCGGGTCGAGCGAGCGCGCCATGCGCTCGATTTTTTCCAGCAGCGCGACCTTCGCCGCATCGTCGAGGCTGGCGACCGGATCGAGCGGCCGGTAGAGGTCGCGGCCGGCCCCGCGCCGCGCGACCGCGGCCGTGCCGGCGGCGCCCTGCGAGGCGATCGCGCGCGTCGCCTGCGCCGCGGCGCTCAGGGCGTCGAAGCTGATGTCGTCGGAATAGGCGAACGCGGTTTTCTCGCCGCTGACCGCGCGCACGCCGACGCCCTGGTCGATGTTGAAGCTGCCCGCCTTGACGATGCCTTCTTCGAGACTCCAGCCTTCGCTGCGGCTGTACTGGAAATAGAGGTCGGCGTAATCGACGCGGTGCGCGAGCAGCTGGCCGAACACGCGTTCGAGCGCGTTGTTGTCGAGCGCATGCGGCGCGAGCAGGATTTCGTGCGCGGTCGCGAACGGCGTTTCGCCGTGGACAGTCGAGGTTTTGAGTTCGGATTTCATCGAATGATTGGACAACAGATGATGCCGGCCGTTGTGATTTCAACCGCTAACAACGATGGAGCGTGCGGTGCGTAAGCGCCGGCAGGCTACGGCGCAGACGCTGAATATACTCCGGATTGACGCTGGCCGTCGCCACGCCCGAACCGCGCGGCAGGCGGTCAAGCACCACGCCCCACGGATCGACGATCATGGTGTCGCCGTGCGTCTCGCGGCCGTTGACGTGATAGCCGCCCTGCGCCGGCGCCAGCACATAGGCGAGGTTTTCGATCGCGCGCGCGCGGATCAGCGTTTCCCAGTGCGCCTTGCCGGTGGTCTCGGTAAACGCCGACGGCACGACGATGATGTCGACGTCGCGCATCGCGCGGTACAGTTCGGGAAAGCGCAGGTCGTAGCAGACCGACAGGCCGAGCCGGCCGAACGGCGTGTCCACCGTTTTCACCTCGCCGCCCGGCTCGATGGTGCGCTGCTCGGAATAACTTTCGCTGCCCATCTCGAAGCGGAACAGGTGGATCTTGTCGTAGCGCGCGGCGGGTTCCCCCGCGTCGTCGTAGACGAGGCAGCTGTTGCGGACTTTGCCGGGGTCGGACGACGCCAGCGGCACGCCGCCGCCAGCCAGCCAGACGCCGAACCGGCGCGCGGTATCGGCCATGAATTGCTGGATCGGGCCGCGCCCCGGTTCCTCGCGCGCCGCGACCTTGTCGGTGTCCTTCATGCCCATGATCGCAAAGTACTCGGGCAGCGCGACCAGCTTCGCCCCGCGCCCGGCCGCCATCGCGATCAGCCGTTGTGCTTCGTTGAGGTTTGCGGCAACGTTCGGCCCGGACGCCATCTGCACCGCCGCGACGCGGACCGGCGCGCTCATCGCGTCACCTCGATCGCCAGCGGCTGGCCCGGCGGCAGATCGTTGACCAGCCGTATGCGCGCCGCGTCCACCGCGAGCGCCATCAGCCAGGCGCGCAGTTCTTCGGCCTGCTGCACCGCTTCCGGCGCCACTGCGTGATGGATCACGAGCTGCGCGTCCGGCTGTGCGAGATAAAGTCCGACCGCCTGCCTGACCGACGGCTGTTCATGGACAGCGTGCGCGGTGCGCGGCCGATCCCACAACTCCGGCGCGACCGTCAACAGGTCCCCGGCGCAGGCGATGCCGGCGGCGCACCACAGCCACACTCCCAGTAAATGCTTCACGGCGTTTGCTCCGCCCCCTGCGCACGCGGCTCGACTTTCGCCACCTGCGGATCGCTCCAGGTGCCGGTGATGTTGTATTCGTAGGAGGCCATCAGATCGAGCGGGTCCTTGAGCAGTTTCTGCGCGACCCACGTCGCCACGCCCGCGACCGGACCGCCGATCAACGCGCCGGCGACCGAGATCGAATCCGAAACGCTCGGCGTCACTTTGACGTGCAGGTTCTGGGTTTCCTCGGCCAGATCGACGCTGCCGTTCATCACGATGCGCGCCGACGGGCTCTGGATGCGGAAGCTGTCGGTATTGGCGAGACCGCGACTGATCTTGACCGCGCCGAGAATGTCGTCGAACGCCAGCCCCTCGCTGAAAATGTCTCGGAAATCGAGCGTGATGCGCCTCGGCAACGATTGCAGACTCAGGATGCCGAACAGCCGGCCGACGCCGGGATCGAGCTTGGTAAATTGCCCCTTCTTGGCCTCGACCACGAGATTGCCGGACATCGTTTTGTAGTCGATGTTGTACGGCGCGCCGTCCCACGACAGCGTGCCGTCAAGCTGCGCGGTGCCGCGCTTGACGCCCTGCGGCTGTCCGATGCGCTCCAGCAGTTTGCCGATATCGCCGACCTCGAGATGGAGGTTGGCCTCGGTGTGCGAATGCGCCGTCAGCCAGTCTTTCCACAGGCCATCGATCTGCAGCGTCGCATCGGGATTGGAGATGCGCAGCTTGCCGATGCGCCAGTCGCTGTTTTCCGGGGTGGCCAGCAACTCGAGTTTGCCGAAGGTTTTGTCTCTGAAAATGAAGTTTTCCGCGGTCAAATCGAGCGCCGGCAGATCGGTGATTTCGGTAGCGTTCACCGCGGCCTCGCCGGCGGCCGGCGCGTTGCCGGACGAACGGGCGGGGACCGTCAACTGCTTGAAATGCGCCTGCAATCGCCTGCCCCCCTCCTGCTGCGGGTGCCAATTGATCTCGCCCGCCATTTCCCGGCCGTTGACGGTCGCATGCAATGCGCCGCCCGGCGCGCCGCTACCGGCAATGGCCAGCCCGTGAAACGGCCGGTCGTAAAAATCAAGGTCGGTGATCTTGAGGTCGATGCCGGCGATATTCGGCAATGTCAGCATGCTTTGGGTCCCGGCATTGCCCAGCAGCGCGAGCCAGCCGTCGAAATCGAGCGCGGGGATGACGCCGCTCACCGTCACGCCGTGGCGGCCCGGCGGTACGCCGGGCCCGCCGCCGAAGACGACGCTGCCGCGTTCGATGCTGAACTGTCCATCGTCTTCGCGCCCCGTCCACTGCGCCGCGACGATATCGCCGAGAGAGAACGCCACGCGCTCGCGCGGCGCCTTCATCGCATGCCGTTCGATCCTGAGCGGCAGACTCGCGCCGGCCGCGGTCTTGGTAAACGGCGCCGGCAATTCGGAAACGATGCCCTGCAGCGACGATTCGAACACCAGATCGACCTGCCGTCCGTCATCGAGGATGACGGCTCCTTTCCAGTCGGTCGTGCCGCGCAACGGCTGCGTCCACAACGGAATATCGGCGGCGCGGTGGAAATTTTCCATGTCGGCATGTCCGCGCGCGCTGATGCGCGTCGCGCCGCCGGCGTCGCTCGCCACCGACAGCGTCGCCGGCCCGCCGAGAAAATTCAGCGTGATGTTGGGCGCGCGCAGGCTCGACTCGGTGAATTCAAGGCGGCCGTTGACCTGCTCCAGCGGCGGCAGCCCGCCTCCTTCGGCCAGACGATTGTTGAGGAACTGGTAGCCGCCGACGACCCGCGTCGGCGCCGAGTGGTCAAGCGGGATTACAAGCTTCAGCAGCAAACGCCCGCTGCCTTCGGCTTTGACCTTCCCGGTGAAATGCTTGAGCGTCTCGAGTCCCGGGCTCTGCGCGACAAAGGCGAGAAAATCGCCGGTCGGCCCTTCGGCCGTGCCGTCGACGCTCAGCGTCGTCGGATGGGTATCGAGATCGGGAATCTCGGCGCGCACCGGCGCCAGCCTGACGTTGAAGAGGCGGCCGTCGCGCACCGCGACCTGCATGCGGCGGTTCTCGAAAGTCAGATCGCCGGCAACACCCTCGATGACGGGCCAACCGGTGGCGTAATCGAGCGTGAGGCCGGAGATCTTGATCGCAGCGCGAAACAGTCCGCTCCTGCTGTCGGCAAACGGAAAGCGGTCGAGATCGCCCTTGAGTTGCAGTTGAACATCCTCCGCCTGTCCCGCCAGAAACGCGGTATCGAGCCAGTGGCGCGCCGATGCCGAGACCTGCAGCGGAATATAGTGCGCGATGCGG
>Ga0335085_10015656_pt1 | contig 10994 bp, 13 predicted proteins | sample Lox_Sample_45_FD_206712 | JGI IMG/M metagenome (GOLD analysis project Ga0335085, IMG submission 206712) | Soil microbial communities from Loxahatchee National Wildlife Refuge, Florida, United States - Lox_Sample_4.5 | ecosystem: Environmental > Terrestrial > Soil > Wetlands | place: USA... | reverse complement strand
GATCTGTTGAGCGTACTTGTCATACGGAGTCCCAAAATCGAGCCATTCAGTAAACAAGGTCACGTCAGGCGGATACTTCTCAAATGGATCAAGACTATAGCCCCACAGCTTAAAAGTAAAGCTCGATGCCACAGCCGGACGCAATCTGATCTTTTTGGCTATCACCTCATCCTGAATCGGGAAACTGACTTGAATGTGCGTCGGACCAGTGAATGTTCCTGTCGGTGGACTTAACGTAAATGTCTGCACCGCTTGATTGACCACCTGGGCTCCCACTACTCCCGTGATCGTATCCATCACGATGTCTTCGGTATGGCCGGATGGAATGTCACCCTCGATTTGCAGTTGATAGAGCCGCTTGTCGTGGGCGTAGCCTAAATCGTCCCAATCAAACGCCCGGCCCGCCTGAACCTGGCTCAGTGCCAGATAGTTCAGCGTGAGGGAATAAAACGTAAGCGGTGAGTTGGTTCCGCTCAACTGCAACTGAAACGCAAACGCCGATTTTCCAAAACCGTTCTGCAAGGACTTGAACAGCCGATATCGTCCCGTTCCGCTGCCGGTGGCTGCGATCGTGAACGTATCGGTCACATCGGCAGTATTTGAGTAATTGTAAAACACCGAAATCGTGAAGTTCGCCGTATCGTTTATCACGTCGAGCATAAGATCGGCGAACTGCTTATCGACCGAAGGCAGGGCTAGATTGTAGTCCGCCGTGATGATCTGGTAGCTGATCGCCTGGCCATCTGTCACCGCGCTGGTCCAGTTGTCCGTGGTCCCAACTTCGGCTTGCAGCAAATAGGAGTAGATTTGCGCCGATAGGTTCTGCATGCTCCGGCCCATCAGCATGACACCAGAATCGCGCTCCAGATATTGAGCCGTGATCGCCGATAGCTTGCCATTGGCGTCTACTTGGCTGTCAAGCGACCAGCGATCAAAGATCGTGTTGTAGCGCAGCCTCAAGTAGCTGCTCACTCCTCCGGTCGTATACACATACACCAGGAATACCTCGTTGTCGTGGTACTCCATGGTGCAGTACTTAAATTGCGTTGTGTCGATCGGGTAGACGGTTATCCCGCCGATCGCTAGCGTAGCCCCTTTAAATAGCGGATCTATCTTGATGCTGCGCAATCGGGCCATTCCGCCCGACCAGGAGTAAATCCCGTCGTAGGATAAGTACCAGATCTCGTTGTCGGCCTTGCACCAGGCAAACTGAGATACTAAACCACGTTGGGCTGGTGTTTGAAGCGGGGCCTGCATCGCTCCCGCAAACACAGGAATCGTATAAATATTCGACAGGTTGATCGTAACCACTTCGCCAGAAAACTCGGTCACCGCCATGATCGGATTCGATGGAGATCCCACGTTAACCTGGTTAGAAATGCCCACCTCTAAATCTACGGGCGGGAACGCCTCTGGCCTGCCGGTCTTGGATTTGTAAAGTGTATGCGGGCTGTTCACGTCCCCGGCTAGAAAGATCGAGTCAAACGCCGCGCATCCCAGATTGCAGGGCTGTCCGGTGATTGCCGCTATTTCTACTGCGTCCCCAGTAAAGTGATTGTATTGAATGTAGACCGTGATCTGGTTCGATGCCGGTATATCGATCAATCGCACCTGTTCCTGGTTGCCGACCGTGGTAGCTGAATTACCAATATGAATTGTTGCTAGCGTTCCGCGCGTAAGGACATTCCTCAGGTCGGTGATCCCCGCTGGCAGCGTAAGAGTTAACGTAGTCTGATTGCCGCCAACTAGCGTTGTCGCAGCGGCGATTGGGGCCGCTATCGTTTGCGGCAGCGTGCTCGTTACCGGAGGATCGTTATCGAACTCCAGGATGTTGGCATAGAGCAAACTGGAGTCTTCGGTTGTGTCGAGGTAAGTCGCGGGCGAGCCGCCGCCTGGGTTGGTCGCAAACCCGACATGCCTGAATAGTCCGTCTGAAAACGCTCCTCCGCGCCGATAAATCGAGATCGATTGATCGCCAGCCGTGGTTGAAATCTGCGCATCGCTAGTTCCAGTGAACGTTACCTGAACCGCTTGCCGTCTAGGGCTTAACGCGCTCGTGGGCACTTGCAGAATGCTAGGATTTGATTCAAATCCGGTCAGCGCATTTCTAAAGCAGTAGGCATAATCGACAGGTAGCAATGGAGTGGTCGATGTGGTGGAAATCGAGTTAGGTCCAAATCCTCCGGCGATGTACACCGACCCGATCTTGACCGTGGCCGTTCCGGTGAAATAGACCTCGAATCCCGTGACTTCTTTCCAGGTGAATCCGGCCTGACCGGCCTGGCCTACGGTGGTAAAGTCGTACTTACTGATATCGATCTCGGTCCATCCAGCCGTAGCTGGAGCCAAAGGGTCTAACTCGGATGGCTTGGCTGTCTGGGCTGTGGCCAAATCGATGGGCGTATCGCCCAGAACGCCCTGCTGAACCTGCGTGGCGACTGTAGGAAGCGTAGCGATGGCTGTCTGAGATAGCGATATCTGTTGCTGAATCGAGGACGGTAATATGGACTTTTCATAGTAATCGGTCGTGCTCGATCCGACTAATACTCGAAACCTGAAATCGGTCAGTAAGGTCGCATCAGAAACATACACGCCAATATGAACGATATCGTCGGTTGCGTATCCGTTTGATGCCATCCCATTGAACGAAGCGTCTATCGTGGCGCTGAAGTCGGTTGGAGTCGAAGCCGGAATGCTATTGCTCTGCCCGGAACCTACCGTCTGGCCGCCACTAGGCGTCGATGGAAAGTAAGCCGAAAAGGTGGTCTGGGAAGTCTCCTCCACGATAATTACGTAACTGGAATTGATCGTCACCTCCATACCGGCAACGATATCGGTCATCGAGGCTGGTTGAACCGTTACATAGCCAGGAGCCGTTCCTGAAATAACGCTGGATATGGTCGTGCTCACCCGCAGCGTGGCGGCCACCACCTCCGAGGAAGGAAGGATGGTTATTTTGTCAAGCGTCGTGATGGGCGGCGTAGTGGGTGGGACGATTCCCCAGTTCTGCAACGCTGCAAACGTGGAATCATCCTTCACCATGGCCTGCCCGGAGCCCTTGCCGGGACAGGCGAAGTACGCATAGGGCTTGCCAGTAGTCCCAGCATTATACTGGACCCCGGTCCAGCGCACGGGCGGATAGTCGGTAAGCCCGCAAGTTGGCGATACCCCGCTTGCTACCACCGAAAACGTCATCCCAGCCCCGGCGCTAGGAACTGGATCGGTGCTGCGCCAGATTTGATTTGAGATGCCGACATAGCGGGCGTCTGCCGGGATCGCTCCATGCAGCTTCGTGATGCTGTGGATCGCCGTATTCAGCCCAAAGACGCTTGCCTGGGTCAGTAACTGGCTCCCAGGTCTTATATTCAGAGTCCCTTCCTGGGTGCTGATGACGTTGTTCAGTAAGGCATACTCGCCCGCCTGTAGCTGCGCAGAGTCGCTTTTAAGCACCATCCCTTTGTTATGGAATGGAAACACGGACGATTTGATGTCAGCCGCTCTGGACATAGCTTTCAAGTTTCTTCGGCTACCACTTCGCTCATGATCGATCCAATTAGCGATGCTCCTTCTAGGTAGCGGCTCCTTGCAAACGCGGCTCTCGTTAAATCCTTATATTCTCCATCGCCAGACCATGCCTTGGCTAGCAGCCCGTACTTGAGTATCCACACAAAACTGTCCGGTATCCAGTTGAAGTTATCGGTCAGCACTGCTGGATAACTGGTCGGTTGCGCACTTGCCGTCAGTTCTATGTTGCCAACCGAGGCGGTCGGAGTCGGCTCGATCTGGATCTTTTTGGGGCCGATGCCATCTTCTCTCCAACGCTCCGGGTTGCCCGCATCAGAGGGCCAGCTCGGTTGGTAATTATCCAAATACCAACCGCTCGACCTCGCTAAGTACACCCCATTGGCCGTCACCATCTGAACGTCCATTGCCCGGTCTGGCTCGGTGTATACCGCTGTTGCCGCCACGATCGCTATGTCGAACTGCGCCTTGATACAGGCTGTCCGGCTTAAGAAATCCTGATATACATCGTTCAGCATGTTAAAAAAGTCAGCCGTACTCATAATGCCGAGCGCGGTAAGCCCGGTATCCTCTAATAGCGTCGAGCAGACCTCGTTATACAGTCCCTGAACCTGAATCGACACCTGGGTTCCGCTCCTCTATTTTGAGACAACGCTGGCACGCTCGCGCAGTCTCAGAACCAGCCTCAGACCACGGAGGCATTGTTTTTCTATGACAAAATGGGCACTCATCTGCGTTCGTCTCGTCAATCATTTCGCTTGCACCAGCTCAACCGGCAGCGCTGGCTCTCGATCCTGCTGCCAGCGGCTCCATTGCTTCAACTTGCCCTGTACTCGCTTCCAGAGCACCATGGACTGCTGGAAGATTTGTGCTCCCTCTTTTAGCGTCAAGTACACCACCGCCAAATCTTCAACCAGTTCGGTGTATTCGTCTGGTAGCTGCACTACATCGCCAGCAGCGGCAAGCGGCGTCGGCTCGATTACGCCGGTCATTACCAGCGTATTGCTGGCCACCGAATCGGCGGGGTGAATGGCGAACGTCCTTAGGCCAGAACAGGCCCACTCTGACACCGGCAGGCCCTGGTTCGAAGTGGTCTCGGTCAGCATATTGGCGTACCGCAACCCGAGCTGATTGAGCCCAACCTTTTCTAAGAACACCCCGTTCCATTGAAGTCTGGTCGGAACAATAATGCCAGCCGGAGTCGAATACCAGAACTGATTAGACACCGTGTTCACAGTGCCCGTGCCTTGGATGTAGCCGGTTACAACATTTATGTATCTTATGTTTTCGTTAATTGCGGCGGTTACTTCCGTTTGCGTATACAGCGTGGAGTTGTTGTCCAGCCTGCTGTATATACGGCTCGACAGACTGCTGAGGGTGGTGGATGGCACATCTAGGCTCTCTGCGGTGGCTCTACCTCGATCGGTTCCTGTAAGTCTGCCATTACCTTCGCGTTGTAGTCCTGCGTCCTTAGCATGTAATTCATAATGTGCGGTGCTTCGATCTTGGGTGCCGCATATGCCTGAATGCCGAGCTTTTTTAGCCTCAAGAAGAAGCTGTGGTCCTCAGAATAGGGAGGAGAAATCGAGAACGGCTCTTGGCCTAGCTCATCATAGATCCGCTCGAATACCTTCCGGCGCACTAACAAACATCCGCCACCGGCTGAATCGATAGGGAAGATCTCGGCATCACGGTCCCAGTCGGCTAAATGAGCAAACGCCTTCTTTTCCTCGTTCCAGCAATATAGCAATGGGAAATGCGGTGGCAGCCTGTAGTGGTACATGCCACTCAGCACGTCCACGTCCCTATAGTAATTCATCAACCGAACCATGCGGGCCAGCAAGTCCGGAGCAAAAGCTTGATCAGCGTCGAGCATCAGCAACCAGTCTCCCAGCATCTGCTTAACTAGATCGTTTCTGGCCGAGGAATGAAAGCTTAAATCCGCCTTTACCAGATGAACAATCTCGCCAGGAGTGCAGAAGTACTCCGAGTTGTACTGAATCAGTTGCGCCAGACTCCACATAAACTCTATATGGCAGAACGGAATTCCAGCCATAAGACCAACCGTACCAATCGTATACTTACCGCGAACCGGCATGGGCGACCTCCTTGCTGGGTTCCCATTGATAAGCGGCGTTTTCGGCCAGATCCGCCACCCTCTCCCAGGAGAACTTCTCGATCGCCTCGGGCATCATCGCGCGGCGAATGCTCTCTTGGAGCCCAATGTCTGAGGTCAGACGCAAAATTTCCCCTACATAACGCCTGCGCACGAGCAAGTCGTTATCCGGGTTCCCTTCGATACGGATGCCACCTACCGCATAATCCTTTAATCCCCAGATAGGATTCGTAATCGGGATCGCACCAAGCGCCTGCGCCATCGGGTGATTGATCGCGAAAGTTTCGGTAAACCGAGTCGGGTAAACCCACAATCCCGCGCTCGCTAATTCGCGGTGCAATCTAGGCTGCGGAATCCTGCCATGCCACCTGACATCGGGATGCGCCGCAACTGCCTTCAGGATGCGATCCTTCACTAACTGCGCCACAAACGCCTTACGGTGATCAGTCCCATTGATCACCGTATCGAAGTTGTCAAATCCGTAAAAGACATGCAGGTTGAGCCTTGGCTCGTATTCTTTAGCGCGCGCATAGATCTCCAACAGATTCTCCAGACCACGATCGGGCGAAGAACAGTAGATCATCTTATAGGGATCGCGCTCAATCCCCTCCTCTAGCACCTGTTTGATCTCTTCGCTCTTGATACCATTCCGCCACACCACGATACGATCAGCTAACTCGGGCCATTCCTTAGCGACCGCCAGCTTGTGGTCCTGGCACAGACACACGTAATAGTCGATCTTTGAGTAGCGCTCTGCGGTCGCGGTCAAGTACGCGGTGTCTTGCGCTATGTAGTAAATGATTTGTTTTGAATGCTTTATATAGAAATTATCGAGCAGTTCCGGGCTCCGGTACACCAGCCACGCTCCGGACCTGGAATAATCGATGTTATCGTAATGGCTCCAGCGCGTCCCGCGCCATGTCTGCCATCCATCAAACGGCATCGGGCCATAACTCACGACATCGTGGCCGCGTCGCGCCAGCCTCCAGGCTAGCTCGATCTGAGCGGTCTCTGACCCGCCAATACCTTTGGTGTCCGGATTGTCGTATGTCCAGTTTTCGCAGTAGTTACTGGTCGCCAATGTGAATTGCATTCAGGCATATTATGCGGCGTATCGCGCTCACAAATCAAGACTTTTTGAAGCACCACTGGTCCTGGCCTTGAAACCGGGCCAACTGGTGCATGTGCCGCTCGCTGCCATCGTGCTGAATCTGCATTTCACGGATCTCATCCCGCCGCTCGATGGATCTAGCCAGATAGTTGGTCGGCAGATTGGACGCCTTCATAAACTCGCACGACTGTGGCGAACGCAGGATGTTAGAATAAAATCCTGGAGTTGGCGCTGCCGGTTTCTGGGGAATCCCCTTTGGGGTGCTGCGTTTCTTAAGTGCCATTACTATTAACTCCTTGCTGAACTTCGTTTCTTGCGTCTGGCGGCGATCGTCTTCATCGCCTTGGCAAACGCGGCTCGCTTGGCCTCGGTTCCGCCTTTGGCCAATCCTCGCTTGATTTTTGAAGATGTAGCGCGGCCAAACTTACCTACCGTGCCACGCCGCTCCATCGATTCCCTGGCTTTTGACAGGAAATATCCGCTCTTACTCTTGCGTTTCGCCATCACTGTCCTCCACTGGCCCCTTCGATCTTTGGGGCGTGTTTCTCATCACCCTCGCTCAGCAGAATTGCATCCTGCTGAGCCTGCTGGTCCGGTGCCGCCATCCCAGGCAGGCGCACTACAAAGCGCATGTCTGGCGGCAGCGTCTTGAGCGCCGCGATCAACTGCTCTACCGTCCAATCCTCGTACCTGTCGTGCATCGCGGTTAACGGACTTCAAAATAATCACTCACCGACGCTATCTGAATCGTTCGTAGTGGATTGGCCGGGAATACCCGGACCATCTCCAGTCGATACCGGCCCGGAGGAAGCGTTGTCGGCACCATCACACCTTCATAGACCACCCGGCATCCGGTTTGCTGTAGTTCTAGAAAATTGCCAGGAACCGCGTAGGAGACCGCATCGATAAAGGCATAATGCACTACGCTCTGTACGTCAGCTACCGCCGGGTGTTTACAGTAATCCATTTCAAACTGAAGCGCCTCGCCCCGAAATACAACCGGAGACATCACGCTGATCGGCTTATTCAGCTTCCATGGCGTCATTGGATAAGTGAGCCACAGCGCTCCCTGGAGCATTATGACTCCAGCCCCCAACAGCACCGCGTAGGAGACCCCGTTTAATAGGTGTTTCACGCCCACATTTACCTCAAGACGGTCTTAATAATCGCCATCACAATTCCACCGCCCAGTAACGCCACCAAGCCGTACACCAACCGCTTGACCGGTAGAAAATCATCCTGGCTGACCCATTTGTCCTCGTTTTTGCGCATCTCCTCTACTAGCGTTATCAATCGGGTGAGTGGGTCTTCTCTCCACTCCGAGGTCTCGCGCAGTATCCGCCGTATTTTGTCGCGGTCGTTTTCCGCCATGAATCAGCATACTAACTTAAAGAGTGATATAGAATTATCTGGGAAAAGCTTTCCCATGGATTTAATCCGATTACTGGAAGCGTTGCCGAGCTAATAAAATACCGTTTCCCAGCCTGCACGCACCTATCGTCATCCGTGTATGTCCAGACGCTTAAATACAGATTCGGTCCGTAATCCATTACGGCTCATCCTTCTTGGGTAGTGGAGTCACTACCTTATCTACCGTGGTGATGGTGGTCGATGTCGGTCCTTTGAGCGTTGTGGCCGTTGTGGTCGTAGTCGTAGCCTTATAGCCCGGCATCGGTTTCTGATGAAGAAATAACGCCGCCCCGATGATTCCATTGAAGATGAACATGCCGCCCATCAGGGCGATCAGCTTGCCAAAGGCGTGAATGTTGAAGTGGTCTGGGTCCTGGATCATCAGATACGTGCCGCTTGAAATGGCTCCGGCTCCGCCGCCTATAAACGCGCCCACTAGCCCTCGTAACCAGTCTTCTATGTCCAGCTTTCCAAACGCGCCCAGATTGATTTGTGACGCCATGGTTTACCAATTCCCCGAAGGAGCACATGGCTCTAGTTGTCTATCTGGGAAGTTTAAGTTCCTGGTTTCTTTAAAAAAACGGGCAGTCCTGTCGTAGGCGATAGCTGCTTCTTCGGCAGTATTAAATACGCCCAGCTTGTGTACTTTCCTGTTTACCATTATCCTCGCCGAGAATTTGCGCCACTTGCGGCACACTCCCAAGTATCCACTCTCAGAACGGACCTCTGCTGGACGCACTAAGTGATGCGGGGCAACCGGCTGAGTCTCCAGCTCTGGAAAGTTTAGCTCCTGCCTTGGCCTGCCAAAGTACAAAGCAGCGGAATCGAACGCCAATGCCGCGTCTTTATCGGTCGAATACACACCGAGGTAGTAGGTGTGATAGTTGTGCCTTATTGTAGATAGCCACCCATATGCACTCTGGCTGACACCTTTGAGTCCGTTGTTTTTACCGTGGCGCTTTCTCATCTCGGATCGTATTTGCGCTGGCGACGCTGGTTCTACCGATTCAGACTGATCCGGAAAATTCAGTCTGGCCTGTTGGCCAAAGAAGTATACAGCCGCTCGATCGCGCTGCCTGGCCGCTTCCTCGGCGCTATTATAGATCCCGAGCCAATGTTGTGTCGGATACTCTCTTCCGCCGGTTGAGATATACGCCCTGAACTTCCCGCTCTTGGCGGTACTGGAAACGCCGATAAAGCCAGTCGAGTGATCTCGCGACTCTTTGTGCTGCTTGCCGCTCCAATAGCGCCCGATTTTTCTATTTCTGTTGTTTTCCGTGGGTGTTACTATTCTTAAATTTTCTCTACGGTTGTCCAGTCCGCATCCGTTAATATGATCTACGAGCATGTCTTCTGGAGGATTAAGCAGATACCGATGAAGCAGCTTAGTGGAATATTGTCCATCTCCGTTTTTGACTTCGATGTGAGCATACACGTTCGTTCTAGAACCACGACGAGCACGGATTACCTCTCCCCGCAGCGAATCATAATCAGTATCGTCTAGGAGCACCGGCTCTCCAGTTTTAAGTACCAATAGTTTCATGGTTTAACCATAACCGTATACATTACCAGTCACCATAAAATACGGAATAATCATGCGATTGTAGCCAATTCGCCCCTCCCGGCAGGCCATTCGCGTTCTTGTCCCATGTGTAGGCTTGTTGGATTCGCCCGTTATCGGCCTGCATGGCATTCACCAGAGCTTGCTGAAACCGCTGCTCCCATAACTGAGACAGTTGTGCGTTGGCCGTTCCCTTGTCTCCAGGCAGAGTAATTCTGAACGCATCCGCTAACGCCCCCATCACTAGCAGACTTCCATCGATAAACGCCGGAGGCCGATCGGTTCTTGCTACCATGTCGGGCGTCTGCTGGATATAGTTAAAATAAAGCGCCCGCGCCGAGCTGGGACGCGGCCACAATTCGTACCACATATTCCCGTTCAGGTTCTTGCGGTAATCGCAGACGTATTGAGGCCAATCATTCGCGGCGCGCTGAGGGTCGTCCCAGTCGATCTTTTCCCTTGGATAGTGGACCTGCAAGTAGGTCCCAGTCTGTGGATCTACAACAGTGATGAAGTCCCTGAGGTCGGTAGCAAACGTGTAGTAGCTCTTAAAGACCTGCGCTGTCGTGCTGTTCAACGTCGGCCCTGCATAGGGGGAATCCATCAACAGCGTCGTAGCGCCCTGGACCGCTGTGATCGTCAGGACCGGTTGCTGATATCCGGGAGTGATCTGAAAATAACTCAAGCTCGAACAAGTCAGCGTAAAACCAGCTAAGTGCGTGTACTGGAAATTCGCCTTGAAGCTGGTCGGGGTTACTTCTAACACCGGCACTAGCTCTGCCGTGCCCGCTGAGTCCACGTAGAGCAACGTATCGGTGGTAATGCTCGCCATCGATACCGGCACCACCGCCTGGTAGCCAGGGTTGGTGATGGCTGCCGCCACTGTCGTATTCACTACATCTGATACCGGCCAGTTCGTCCCTACACCCACCACCTGAGACTGCCCGCTCGTAAAGGTGACGTTAGTGTAGGAAGTCGCATCGGGAATATTCACAACCCCGGATGCCATTAACCCAGACCAGTAGGGCTTGGCGTCGATGATCTGCCGCATTCTGAAGTTGAGAAAGGTGTTTGCTAGGGCTGGGTCCAGTCCGCTACGTGCTCTCGTTACCGCACCCTGGAGGGTGAATAGCGTGTCATTTGAAAATTGCACTATTGCACCCGATCCGCTGCTGCCGGGCTATCCAGTATACCGCGCAGAATGGTATAACAGTCGTAGTGTCAGTAACTTGGAGACCACTTAGTCCCATTCCACACCATGAACATCGCTTTAT
>Ga0335085_10015655_pt1 | contig 10995 bp, 10 predicted proteins | sample Lox_Sample_45_FD_206712 | JGI IMG/M metagenome (GOLD analysis project Ga0335085, IMG submission 206712) | Soil microbial communities from Loxahatchee National Wildlife Refuge, Florida, United States - Lox_Sample_4.5 | ecosystem: Environmental > Terrestrial > Soil > Wetlands | place: USA... | reverse complement strand
CCACCTGCTATCTTGAGGGGTATTGCAGTTGCGTTTAGTTTACCTGTGCTGATATCGCCAACACCAGTAACCTTTCCTGCAATTTCAAGACTGCTACTAGCCTCTGTGATACTAGATCCAATGGCTGTCTTGGCTTTCTGTGTCGTAGAGAAACCCATGTTGAGTACAACAAATGCTAAAGCTGCAGCTACGATTACAAATGCAATCATAACTATTGCAGACTCTATACCGATGACTCCACGTCGAGTTTTTCCATTCCACTTCGGTTTAGAATTCATTATTTTCAGTATATTGCAGTGGAGTATTATTCTCCAGTGTGTTCGATGTGATCGAACATCTCAAGTCCTGACTATTTAATATCTATATTATATTGAAGACTTGATTTGGGAAAGGTCAACATGCCGATCAAATCATGTATAATACTCTAGATGTCCTCTGATCGTGATATCCATTCTATGATATTAAAAAAGAAAGAAGGGGTTGCGGAAATAACATGGAATATTCTAATCCATGTCCACAATAGGGGTTGTGATTGATGGCACATTTCTTTCTACAGTAAGAGCTGCACCAGTTGGCACAATTACTTCTATTCCCATATGATCTAGTGTTACAGGTCTGTCAGTATCCTTGTATGCAATAAGAAGTACTGCTGTTTCACCTTGGTCAAGAATTGCATTTTCCGGATATCTTGTTACAGCCCAGTAAATTATGGCCTTTGTTGAGTTGGGAGCAGCCGCGCCAGTGCCCATTGGCATTTGGTCTATACAACCTTTATTCTTTGAGGCATTGAGTGCCTGTGTCAGGTTACCATATGTTGTACTGGTATCAATACAACTAGGACCGTATATGTTGTCATAGCTTACTGAATTGCTAAAGTACCTGATGCTGGTTGTTAGCGGATCCAAGTTAACTGATCCACCTCCACCTGCTGTCTTGAGAGGTACTGCAGTTACGTTTAGTCTTCCTGAGCTGATAAAACCAACACCGGAAACTTTTCCTGCAATTTCAAGACTGCTACTAGCCTCTGTGATACTGGATGCAATGGCTGTCTTGGCTTTCTGTGTCGTAGAGAAACCCATGTTGAGTACAACGAATGCTAAAGCTGCAGCTACGATTACAAATGCAATCATAACTATTGCAGACTCTATACCGATGACTCCACGTCGACTCCGTCCTCCATAACGTCTCTTTAGGGACTTCATTGAGATATCTAGAGCCATTTGTGCATATTATATTCCAGTTTGTTTTTTTAGAAACTTACATTTTCTTATCTATACGCCTAGAATGGGTAATACCATGAACGAAACATGTCTGATATTACCTTGTAAAAGTGCCAAAATAGGCATAACGGGGAGATTAAGATGAAAGCCCAAGAAGAACTAGTCTCTTCACTCAAGCACTTTGGACTTGACGAGGACGAGGCTACTATATACTTAGGACTTCTACGAACAGGAGAAATTACAATAGGTACTCTAGCTGCCAGACTAGGCGTGGACAGAGGCAAAACATACAGGGCACTAAATAAACTGCGAAGTGCAGGAATGGTCACAACAACTCTTTCTAGCCCTACAGTGTGTAAGGCCATTGAACCTGAGAATGCCTTCAAGATACTAATTCAGAAGAAGGAGGATGAAATAGTGACTATGGAAAAACTCTCAAAAGAGATCGTAGTTGACTTAAATGAATTAAAACGACCACAACCCCTTTCCGACATATCTTCATTTTCCATAATTCAGGGTCGCTCAAATATTTACACAAGAATAGGAAAGCTGATACAAGATTCAAATTCTGTTGTTTATCTTGTAACTACGGTTGAGGACATTATGAGAATGTACCATACATCTATTCCAGAAAAAATTAAGGATTGCATCAAGAAAGGCGGTGAAGTCAGAATTTTAACTGAGGTGGATAATCCTGAAATGTTAAAGTTAGTAAGTCGACTTGGTGGTAGTGAAACTAGAGTAGCAAAGCTTCCATCTCGGGGTAGAATGGTAGCAGAAAAAGATATGCAAATAATCATGTCAGGTTCTATGAAAGAGTCTATGGATCTAAATGATGATGGCGATTCAATAGTGCATACAAATTCAACTGAGATTGTAAATAACATCTTTAGTCTATGCTCTCATCTGTGGAAGTCATCAAAGCCTCTCACAATTCTTTCTAGGTAGTAGTCCTAACGAGATTCAATATGTTTTGCTCTTTAGGAAAAACGTTATGATTGACCAATAGATGGAACATGCATTTGTCCAAATCATACAAACACCATTTTATATGATTTTTCAGTTTTTGTATCATTAATTGAAGCTATTATTTGTAATACTCGTAGTATTAGTTAGTATATGTATTAGTAAAGCATATGCAGATGATTATAATTTTGGCACTAGACTACTTCCCGATAAGATTATCTCAAATTCCAAAAGTGTTCTGGAAGTTTTTGCAACTCACAATGGACAAATGCTGCCCCAGAAAATTGAAAATCTGACATATAGTTCAACAGATTCATCTGTATTGAAAATTCAAGGGATAGAAAATCAGAATGGATTCATAACGAATCTAAAATTAGAATCCTTTAACGATGGCAAGGCAAAAATTATACTTGCAGCACCTGGTTTTACCTCGCAAGAGATTCCAATAACAGTGTACAAAGCAGTAGATCAACCCTCACAGCTTCTCATTAAAACCACTCCCAGCCTCTTTTCAGATTCTGGACCAAAAGAGGGATATGTTTCAGTCGAATTGATTGATAGTGCTGGCCTTCCAACAGGAGCTGGCAACGATACTCAAATCACCCTTTCAACTAATGATGATATTATTGATTTACAGAGTAGTGAAATTACTATAAAAAAGGGGGATTATTATGGTATAGCACAATTCTTAGTAAAACAATCAGGTACTTCCAAAATATCTGCATATTCTAATTATATGCAAAGTGTAAGTGCTTCGGTAACAATCAACAGAGCTCAGACACCTACAATTCAGGTCTATGTTTACCCAAATAAAATAAATGATTTCGCAGCATCTAATGCATATGTAATTGCTCAATTAGTGGATTCAAAAGGTAACCTGATTCCAGCAACTGAGGATATTCAGTCATCTGTTAGTGTGACTAATGCATCTAAGACAGAGTTAAGGAATATCAGTTCCGAAGACCCTTCAATTTCATCAGATGAATTACTAGTTATCAAGAAAGGGTCGTATTGGGGAATTTCTAAACTATTTGTAAAAGCTGGTATTGCAGGAACATATAAGGTAAGTGTATCAGCTAATAATGGATATCATGTATCATCTTCAGCTAAAATCACTACTGTCCCAATCCAGTTTCTTGACGATAAATCTGCAAGAGTGGATTTGGTACCAATTTTAGCCACTGGAAAAGAAGAATTGATAGGAATTTTACACTTACAAGATTCAAACGGTAATCCAATGATAGCATCGCATAATTTACAGATTAGAATAGATTCGTCAGATCCCAATTCCATAACGGTAGACCGAGTTCAGCTTAATCAGGGGACCGGGGTAACTCCAGTTTTTGCAAAAATGGGAAATACCAGTCCAGTATCTCCAACACTCCATGTTGTCACTTATGACGATCAGACTCTTACCCCTACAATCACAGTACCACAAACAAATTCGGCCGTTCTAAAAGCTGAATCATTAATACAAAAAGTATTGCTTGGCAGCAATTTTCCTACTGGTGTTTACATGATTGATTTTAACAATACTGCTACAACATTTCCCGGTGATATGGATTCAAATATACTGCCAAACCAATTCATTAACACAAAACCTCAGCAAGTTAAAGATGGTGATCCAGTTGCTATTCTAGATTCAGATGCAATAATGGAGGGATCTTCTACATTAACTGCTCAAGTTGGACCTTACCAAACTAGCATGTCTGTAAACATCATTAAATCTGATGATAATTCAATAAGTCTGAATTTTCCACAAAGAGCGTTAACTGGTCTTGATAATACTGTCTTAGTTGAAATCCTCAACTCGAAAGGCAACCCGACCCGTAGCCAAACTGATCTTAACATAAAGCTTGTCTCAACTGACCAGCAAGTTGCCCCACTCCCAGATAATATAACCATGAATAAAGGTGATTATTACACATCTTTCAACATCAAACCCCTCAAGGATGGAAAGGCCAAAATTTCTGTTCTTGCGAACGATATACCATTATCAACTTTTGATGTTCAATCAGAGACATTAGCTCCAGTAATCAAGTTACAAGCGCCGGATATTGTGGACAATGGAAATTCGTTTTCCTCTAATGTTACTGTAAGTAATGGTGAAATACCTCTAAGTGGCATGAAAATATATTGGGCAGCAGAAGGTGCACAAATTCAAAATTCTGATTCATTGACAAGCCAAGATGGAACAGCAAGTGCTCTGTTGATTCCTACGTCGACAGATAAGGTGTCATTAAGTGCTACTGTCTCTGGTTCTGGATTTCCTGCCACGCTAGCAACCAAGATAATTAATATTAATAATACTTTGGGTAGTGACAAAATGAATTCATTTTTTGCTGGAGTAGACAAGAAAGATGGAACCAAACCATTGCAAATAAACGGAATAGATCCAATACCGATTATAATTCCTTTGGCAATAGGAATAGTTGGAATAATGATAAAAAAGAAAAGCTTATTTAATTTCCAGAAAAATAAAAACCAAACAAAAAACATTCTTAAGATAAAAAAATAATTCCATCGTTATAGATTAAACAATTAGATTCTAATCTGTAAGGTGATGACTACAGGATAATTTTCCAATAGTAATTTCAGAGTCTGATCGTTCTGAACATACTAGAAAATATCATTCTCTATTATCTATCTAGAATTGTATATGGTTTACATTCCAAAGGGAAATTATGCAAAAATTTTAAGGAATCTAAAGGTAGATATTCATGAATAGAAATTTTTTGTCAAATTGGATTGATCAGGTTGGTGGACGCCATAAAAATAACCATAATTTACATCCCATTTCTAATGCTTTGAATTATGAGAAAAATTTGTCCTTAGGAGATTGTATTCTTGAGGAAATCTTCCCCCATTTACTAGTTTATTCATCAATGGCAACAATTGAAAATAATGAAAAAATGTGGACTGCTACTTCAATGCTGGTCAGATTACTTCAAACATTTACCAATAATCTAGTAGTTTTACAGAATGAAATACCAGCAGGCGTGCTTGGGGGACGTGATGCTCTTAAAGAATTTTACAAAAACCCGACATCAGATTTTTTCTTTAATACTACTGTTAATGAAGTTATGGATACAGGTCTTTACGTAGCAACTTCAAAAACAAGATTTGCTGACTTGCTGGACAAAATGCGTATTACTGGAAGAGATTTTGCAATAATAGAGAATAATTCGGGAAACTTTTCTACAATTTCAGCAAGGAGATTGCTCGAGGCTGGCATACTATCACGATCGGACATAAAATTGAGTGATGTACCATATAGACCGGTAATTACATTTACCAAGGACAGTAGAATTGGAGATATCATAAAGCTAATGATAGACAACAATGCTGAATTTCTCGTACTTGAGAATACTTCAAAATTTATCGATTCACAAATAATTTTTGAAAAAATTGCCAATGATTATAGTTATCTCGATGGAACCAACAACTTTCTAGACTTGAACGGCGGCTGCCTTAAATTAAAAAATGTAAGTATAATTTCTCAAAATACAAAAATCCCAGAAATTTGTAAAATAATGCTTAATGCTACACACTCAATTGTGATGACTAGTGACAGAGTTTTAACACCTTGGGATGTTGTAAGTAGCCTGCATACAAGAGACTTGCGAAATAATTGTTGAAATTGATTTATGATTTATATGAATATTAGACTATTTTCTCAAAAGGAAAACTCCATAACAAAATTACTTGGCAAGCTGAAGGATTTAACTAAGGAACTCGATGAAACTACAGAACAACTTCAATTACTAGAAATTCAAAACGATACACCAAATGTTGAAAAACTGAACAAACGCAACAATGAAGAAATCAAAAAACTTGTAGAAAAACAAAATATATTATCTTATGAAATCATAACAATTCAAAAAACAATTCGAAAATTAAGAGATAAAGCCATATTCAAAATAGAACTCTTGGTATTACCAGTTGTATTGTCATTACTGGTTTACTTATACATCCAATTCATTCACTAATACCTAGCAAGTGAATGTTCTATTAATACCACTTTGGAACTGGTAAACATATGATTAATTCCACCCATATTATGTAAGACCAAGTTGTTATTATTGCTGGATGAGGGGTCAGTATTCATTATTCCTAATTTTATTACTTTTCTTTCCAATTTCATTTACTAATGCAAGTGGAGAAACTAGTGCTATAGATGTAGGACTGGGAATACGAGGAATAGCTGTGAACCCCATTAACAACATGATATATGCTACAAACTACATCTACGGTTCACTTGATATAATTGATGGTGCGACCAATAGAATAGTTCAACAAATACCAATTCCTAAAAATGATTTTTTTATGAATAGTGGATCTACAAGATTGGATGTTAACATTAATACAAATATGGTATACATAACAGATAGATTTTCAGATTCTGTGACAGTGATAAATGGATTAACAAAGAAGATTACAGCAAATATACCAGTTCAGAAAAATCCATGGGGTATAGCAGTCAATCCTATGATAAATGATATTTATGTTACTAATCTTTTCTCTAATTCTGTCTCAGTAATTGATGGTCTAACAAATAAAGTAATTACAAATATTCCAGTTGAAAATGGACCATGGGAAGTGGCAGTTAATCCTGTAACTAGTTTGGTTTATGTACCAAATAATCTATCCAATTCTGTCTCAGTAATTGATGGTCTAACAAATAAGGTAATTACAAATATTCCAGTTGAAAATGGACCATGGGAAGTGGCAGTTAATCCTGTAACTAGTTTGGTTTATGTACCAAATAATCTATCCAATTCTGTCTCAGTAATTGATGGTCTAACAAATAAGGTAATTACAAATATTCCAGTTGAAAATGGACCATGGAGTGTGGCAGTTAATCCATTAACCAATATGGTTTATGTCACTTGTTTGAATTCAGGCTCTATTTCAGTAATAGATGGATCCACCAACAAAGAGATCACCCATATTCCGATAGAGATTGGAACATGGGAATTAACAGTAAATCCCTCAACGAATAAAATCTATGCAGCAAATGGACAAAAAAATATGGTAGTTGAGATAGATGGAAGTCTAAACAAGGTTATCCAAACTTTTGATTCTAGTATAAACCCTCACGATATAGCGGTGAATCCTATAACAAATAAAATTTACACCTCTAATCTGTTTTCAAACAATATTTCAGTGATTGACACTTCAACACAAATTAATCCAGTTAGACTGACATCTTTCCAGACTCCAAAAATTGAAACTAATCTTCCCGAAATCTTGGGTAATCCCACCCAAGGTTTATCAGCTCAGCAGTTACAGCAAGCTCTTGAAAATCCCACCCAAGGTTTATCAGCTCAGCAGTTACAGCAAGCTCTTGAAAATCCCACCCAAGGTTTATCAGCTCAGCAGTTACAGCAAGCTCTTGAAAATGGAGACCTGACAGGTGGAAATAACACAGGTCATTTTGAAAATTCAAAAGGAATGACTAATTTTCTAGACTCCACTCCTTCTATCTCGTCATCTAATGAAGAGGACAATCAAAACGCGGATCTTCTGTTTGTTACATGCGCTGTCAAAAAAGTAGACCTTAACAAATTCCTCGAAAATATGTCTATATCATTGTCTAGCTGCAAATTATCTAATTAATAATTTCAATCTCAATTTCTTTGGAATGAGTCTTTTCATCAAATGGCTCAAAATAACTGTGCTTGAACCAAGAAACATAGATCTCTGCCCCAATCTTATGTTTTCCAACTCCCAACTCTGAAGCATTAAATTGTAACTTTTCATCAAAGTCAAGAAGCATTTGTTGCGCTTCAGTTTGATTTTTTGGTATGAAGGGCTCAAAATTTTTGGATATTTGTACCCATACCTTCTTTTCTGCCATTTGAGTTAACTTTGGATTGCGTGTCCAAAAATGGGCAACTTTCTTGTAGGTCTCCAAGGGTTTACCGATCTCTTTCTTTCTTAAACCTCCACTATAGAATTTAACACCGTATCGAAGCTTGAACGCATTATCATGGTTATTGTAAGCTTTTTCCCAGTTTCTCTCATTGAAAGCTTCTCGGAGAGCACCCATTATAGAAAACTTCACATTTATAGTAATATTGTCATCTACTCTAAATTTATCAGAGGTTTTTTCTAGAGATACATCACTTATCGAGTTTTTATCGCTTGTCAACTATTGGTAATGATTTATATCCTCAATAAGTATTTTTTTGACTTACATGGATGTTCAACTAAAAAAATCCTCCTCTAAGGAAGTTCATTTGGACATAACAAAATCAGACATCAGCACTCTATACATAGTCCAACATGAGCTACTCAAGGATCCTGCGGTAGAATTTGCGGGTGTAATTCTGAAACATCCTCTCACTAAGGAATTCGCGATGCGCGTAAATACATCAAAGGGAAATCCAGTGAAAGAAATTGAGAAAGCAATAAAATCTGCCTTAGATTATTCTGACCAACTAAGAAAAGCAATACAGTCAAAAATCAAAGGTGTTTAAATGAAGTTCTGTCCTAAATGTGAAGCACGTTTAAAGATAGATAGCTCTGACTCTGAATTTGTTTGTCCTAAGTGTGGGTATAGTGAAAAAGGTACAAAAACTACAAAACAGGTAAAAATGGAAGGCAGTTCCACTATCAACGTATTAGATGAGAAAGACAAATCAGAATCTCTACCTGTAATTAAGATTGAATGTGGTAAATGTGGACACAATGAAGCTGTCTGGTGGATGCTTCAAACAAGAAGTGCAGATGAACCTACCACTCAGTTTTATCGGTGTGTCAAGTGTAGCTTTACTTGGAGAAACTACGCATAAGGTTTAACTTGAACATTCTGGAGATTTGAGTAAGTTTGGTATTTTCTGCAAAGACCGGAGGTTCTGATGAATGGAAAGCAGTAATATCTGCCATATCAACTCTAGTTGAAGAGGCAACCTTCGAAGCTACAGGTGAGGGAATCGCGTTTAGAGGAATGGATCCATCCCATGTGGCACTAATTGATATTGCATGGCCTAATTCTGCGTTTGAAAAATACATTTGCGACCAAGATGTAAAATTTGGGGTAAGGATAGATGAATTTTCAAAACTAATCAAAAGAGCAGATAAGAAAGATAGCATAGAAATAAGCATTTCGGATGATAATCTGCTGCTTGTCACAATAGGCAAGAACAAAAAATACAAGATGAGATTAATAGAAAGCTCTGCCACCGATACGCCTCTCCCAAAGATTGCGTATAATGCAAAGGTGGGAGTTACCTCTGCAGAGTTTGACAAGATACTTGGAGATATACAAGTAGTATCAGAATATCTATCAATCAATGCAAACCCAACCAAAGCAGAATTTTCAGGACGAGGTGATTCTGGAGAAGCAGTGGTAACCTTAGAAAAAGGAATGCCTGAGATGCCAGAGATAGAGACCAAAGAAGAAAGTACTGCAACATACAGTCTAGAATATCTTAATAGTATAGTCAAGGCAGTAGGTACGGTCGCGGGTACAGTAATCTGCGAATTTTCAAGTAAAATGCCATTAAGGCTAGAATTTAAGGTAGCAAATGTAGGCAGGATTCATTTTTACCTTGCTCCAAGAGTAGAAAGTTAAAAGAATTTAAGGATAATAAGGCGAGGTTATACTGATTTGAAACTTGTCCTAAAGTTTGGCGGAACATCTGTCTCTTCACCTTCGAATATACATCATGTAGCCAATTTAATAAAAACACTTTCTAAAGAACATAAAATAATTCCAGTTTTTTCTGCAATAAGCGGTGTTACAGACGATCTAATTCGTATAACAAACCTGATTCAAAATGGGAACAAAGAAGCTGCTAATTCGTTAGCAAAGAAAATTATCAAGATGCATAACGATATTGCAAGTAAGTGTGTAAAGAGCTCAAAAATAAGAAAAGATTTGATGAGCAAGATGAAGGCTGATCTTGATGAGTTTGAAGACCTGCTGCATGGAATGTTACTACTTGGAGAAGTAACCTCACGCTCATCTGACTATTTGGTTTCATTTGGAGAAAGATTATCAATTAATTTAGTGGCTTTTACTCTAAATGATATTGGTGTAAAAGCTATTCCAATGACAGGAAAAGAAGTAGGAATAGTTACTGATTCTAACTTTGGAGGAGCGAAGCCTCTTATGGATACAACTAGACTACATGTATCACATACAGTTGAAGATCTTTTACAGAAAAAAATCATGCCCATAATCGGGGGATTTGCTGGTGCAGATCAACATGGGAATATCACCACATTTGGTAGAGGCGGATCTGATTATACTGCAACAATCATAGCCTCAAGCATCAAGGCTGATGAAGTCTGGTTAATGAGTGATGTCGATGGTCTGATGACAACTGATCCAAAGATTGTAAAGAGTGCTAAACTGATAAAAGAGGTATCATATATCGAGGCGATGGAAATGGCCTTATTTGGTGCAAAATATATCCATCCAAGAGCACTTGAACCACTAGTTACAAAAAAAATTCCTTTACGTATAAGAAACACCTTTAATGTAAATAATCCAGGTACGCTGGTTACTGGTACACCACAACTAGATACTCAAAGGACAGTCAAATGTGTAAGCACAATTAGGCACACCGGACTAATTGATGTTAGAGGAGGGAGTATGGTTGGTGCCCCAGGTACTGCAGCTACAATATTTTCAATTCTTGCAAAGGCAGGGATTAACATTATGATGATATCTCAAAGCCCATCAGAATCATCCATTTCAATTATCGTAAAGAAAAATGATTTGGACAAGGCTGTAAATTCATTGGAGATGAACTTACTTGGAAAGATTATCAAGAAAGTAGATGTTACAGTTGATGTT
>Ga0335085_10015654_pt1 | contig 10995 bp, 8 predicted proteins | sample Lox_Sample_45_FD_206712 | JGI IMG/M metagenome (GOLD analysis project Ga0335085, IMG submission 206712) | Soil microbial communities from Loxahatchee National Wildlife Refuge, Florida, United States - Lox_Sample_4.5 | ecosystem: Environmental > Terrestrial > Soil > Wetlands | place: USA: Florida... | reverse complement strand
TCGTCGCCGGCGGTGCACAGGACGACGGCATCTATTACCGCAACAGCCTGGGCCAGTGGCGCAACCTGCCCTGGGGAGACGGAACCGGTGTGGCAGTCGACCCAACCGACCCGAGAATCGTCTACTTCTCGTCCCAAAACGGCGTGGCTCAGTGGACGGACGCAGCCGGCAATGTTCACATCGGGCTGGCGCGCTCCACGGACGGAGGACAAACGCGTCAAGAGCTTGGCCGCACAGGGCTAAGCGGCGGGTCGCCCTGGGTGACCCTGCTCAAGCTCGACCCGAGCCATCCCATTCAGAACCCAGCGACCAGCCGGACGCTGTTCGTGTGCGGCAACAACGTCCTGTTCCGATCCACCGACGGCGGTCAGACGTGGCAACGGGTCCAGGGGCCCGCTGGCACGCCGTTCACGACGATCGGCGAGATGACCGCGCTCGAATACGCGCCGTCCAATCCGGCCGTGCTCTATCTCGGCACGTCGGTCGGCCACGTCTATCGGGCCAGCGCCGGAGGAGCGACTGCTGCGAACTGGACGCTGCTGTCACCCGCGGGATCTCCCACTGAAGCGCTGTTCCCCAATGTGCCGATCCAGTCGATCACCGTCGATCCGAGCGATCCTAACCATGTCTGGGTGGCTTTCACGGGCCCGGGAGTAACCTTCAGCGACCGCTGGGGGGTCAGCAACCCGCTTGGAGCCTCCCACGTGTATCGAAGCACTGACGGCGGGAACACCTGGCAGGACGCCTCGGGCAGATTCCCTGGGCTCAACCTGCCCGACATCGCCACCAGCGCAGTCGCATTCGATCCAACCACGCGCGGGAAGGTGTACGTCGGCACAGATGTCGGCGTCTTCCGCACGCTCGACGACGGAACGACCTGGCTCACTTACAGCGAAGGGCTGCCGCGCAGCCCAGTCACAGACCTGTCCGCCGTCGGGGGCCGCCTGCTCGCGGCCACGATGGGCCGTGGAATTCACCTCCGCGACATCTGAGGCGCACACCTGTGCCGGATCACCTTCCCACTAGTGGCGGGTCGACCGGTCGCGCCGCCGGCTCCAGAGTTCCTCCGGCCTTTATCCGGTGACGTTGGCGTGACGATGGGCTACTTCACTGGTAACCGCTACTGATAGTTGATTCCGTTAGCGGAGGTCTGACCGTGTCTGAGGGAAGTGCACCGGACGACCGGATTGCCGAGCTACGCGCCTCCGGTGAGGCCGTCGGCAGGCTGGCCGCTGACCCCGAGGCCTTCCGGAAGGCGGTTGACGCCTTCCGGGCCCAGGATGCGGAGGCATTTCAAGCGGTCCTCGCGCAGCCCGGCCTGCTGGAAGGCTGTCGGCTGATCTGCCGGTGGCTTTGCAGCAAGCACTGCATCTTCATCTGCCTACGGCTGTGCGGGCCCCCGGCGGAGCAGTCAGAGCTCGACGTCGAGGAGTGGCGTCGCTTCGCCGAGCTGACCGCGCGCATCGCGGGTGACGACGGGCTTCTCCGTCGGCTCGTCGACGCCGTCGACCAGGAGAACGTCGACGCCTGGCGGCAACTGCTCGACGAGCTGAAGGCTGAGGTCTTCTGCCATCAGCTCTGTCACTGGCTGTGCCTGGTGCGGTGCCGCTTGGTCTGCGAGCTGCTGTGCCCACCGCCTCCGCTCATCACTGAGGTGGGCTTCATTCCAACCAGCCAGATCGACAGTGCCGGGCAGGCGGCGGGCCCTAGCTTTCCGCCGGGCCTGACTCCGCCGGATAGCAAGCCAGGTGGCGTCGGCGACCACCCGTACGGCGGGACGACTAACATCCGCGGGGTCTTCGACATCGCCAATCCCGCACAATACAAGGTCGAGTACGCGACGGCGCCGACCGGGCCGTGGACCGCGATCACCACGCCTGTTCCGGACTACCGGTTCAACCCGGCATGGCTCCTCAACCACAACCTGCCGGTCTTCATCTACTACACGCGCGCGCCCGCCAGCGGCAGCGACTGGTACGACATCTCAGCGATGGGGCTTGCGGGCCCCGACTATCTCACCGACTGGGTGACAACAGCCGTCCCGGATGGACTGTACTACCTCAAGCTCACCGTACGGACGGCCGCGCTCGTCGAGTTCGCCAGCCCGCTGGTGGCTGTGTGCGTCGACAACACCCCGCCAACCGGGCCGCTCCCCGGAGGGAAACCCAAGATCACCATCCGGCAGGGTGATCATGAACTCGGCTGCTGCGAATCGGTGTCGCGGGCTGGCGGCCCGCTCACGATCACGATCGAAGGCGAGGACATCAACTTCAGCAGCCTGTCTGTCGACCTCTATGGAGGGTGCGGAGCGAGCACGCACATCTTCGGCAAGACCTACAACGGCAACACCGCCGACACGGGAGCCCCGGCCCCAGGCATCAACATCCCCTGGAACCCATGGGCGGCCAGGGTGGAGCCGTGCTGTTACGTCATCTTCTTCCGGATCCGGGACCGCGCCATCATCAACAATGCATGGAGCGGCGGCCACGAGAACGAAAACTGGATGTCGATCACAATCGCCTAGCCGGACCATCAATCGTTCCCGGTCGCCGGCGACTCACGGTCACCCACGGGCCAACTGGCTGCCGTTAGCGCCGAATCAGCGCGCGTATCTGGGACGTTCTCGATGACTCCGTATCTATGGGGGCAGGGCCGGTGAGGGGCCGGCGTGATCGCGCGGTGCCGGGCGTTCCCGGCAGGGCAGCGCCTGCCGCACGCCGCAGGAGCCTTGCGTCCCTGGCCGCCCGGGACCGTGCGCGCCGCGCGTCACGGGTGCACAGAAACCGGCGAAATCAGACAAGGGAGGGATCCGCTATGACCAACGTCCTGGCGTTCCGCACCAAGCCCGGGGGCGTGACTGTACCCGCGGGCACATCGCAAGAGCTCGGGGTGGTAGATGTCACGCCCTACGAACGGATCCGCGTTGTCGCCGACGAGCGGATCGGCTCGGGCACCGGCATCACCGTAAGGCTCACGATTACCGAAGGCCAGGAACTCGTCGCGCAACTCGATCTGCTGGCACTTGCGCCACACCAGCAGACGACGCGCGTCTACGAGGTTCCCGGGACCAAGCTGAGTGTCTTTGCCGATGCGGCCGGCGGCAGCGGGACGGACGCACTCGATGTCCTGATCTATGGCTGGAAGGAATAGGTCATCAGCCGCAAGACCTGGTGTCCGGGCCAGAACCCGGGCCGCTTGCGGTACCTGCTGAAACAGCTCCGCCCGGCACCCAGATCAGCCGGGCGGAGCTGCGCTGCTGATCCCGGCACACGCCTCAGGCGGGGGCCGAGAGTGACAGCCCGAACTGAGCCCCGGGGTCGGTCCACCAGTGCTGCATCGTGAACCCGGCCGCCGACAGCTCGCCGGCGACCCCGTCCGGGCGGAACTTGGCGGACACCTCGGTCCGCATCTCCTCCCCCTCGGCGAACGGCACGGTGAGCCCGATCGCGGGCAGGGTGACGATCTGCGGCTCGTCCGAGCGCAGCCGCATCTCGATCCACTCCTGGGCCGGGTCCCAGAGCGCCACATGGTCGAAGGCGGCCAGGTCGAAGTTCGCGCCGAGCCGGGCGTTCAGCACTGCCAGCACGTTCTTGTTGAAGGCGGCGGTGACCCCGGCCGCGTCGTCGTAGGCGGCGTGCAGCACCTCCGGGTCCTTGACCAGGTCGGTGCCGAGCAGCAGCGCGTCGCCGGGGCTCAGCCGGGCCCGGACCGAGGCGAGGAACGCCGCCCGCTGCTCCGGCAGCAGGTTGCCGATGGTCCCGCCGAGGAAGGCCAGCAGCCGGGGCCCGGTGGCGTCGGGCAGGCCCAGATGCTCCTCGAAGTCGGACACGACGGCCCGGACGGACAGGCCGGGGTAGTCGGCCAGCACCCGGCGGGCCGCGCCGAACAGCGCGGCCTCGCTCACGTCCACCGGGACGAAGCTGCGCAGCGTGCCGGCCGCGCGCAGCGCGTCGAGCAGCAGCCGGGTCTTGTCGGCGGCGCCCGCGCCAAGCTCGATCATCGTGCTGGCCTGGGTCGCGGCCGCGATCTCACCGGCCACGCCGGCCAGGATGGACCGCTCGGCACGGGTCGGGTAGTACTCGTCGAGCTGGGTGATCTTCTCGAAGAGCTCGCTGCCGTGCTCGTCATACAGCCACTTGGGCGGCAGGGTCTTGGGCGAGGCCATCAGGCCCGCCCTGGCGTCCGCGCGCAGGGCGCGGTCCAGGTAGCCCTCCGGGAGGCAGCGCTCGACGTGCAGTGCGGTCATCAGGCGGGGATCCTTCCGTCCTCCGTGCCCGCCGCCGGCGGCGGGGGCGTGACTGGCAGGGGGCGCACCTCGACGCCGTCGAGGGTCGCCGTGAGCACGCTTTGGTCAGGTACCTCGGTCCACCCGGGCTCGTCGTCGCCGGGCTCGGACGCCACCACGATCCCCGGGCCGCCGGGCCCGGTTGTGCGGTAGCACAGGGTGTCACCGGCCGCCGTCGCGCTGATCACCTCGCCGTCGGTGAGCAGGAAGTTGAACCGGCCGGTGATGCCGTGGCGGCCGAGGTCGGCGATCACGCCGGCCAGGGCCTGCCCGGCCGGCTCTCCCGCCCTCAGCCTGGCCGCCACCAGCGCCCAGGCCAGCGCGGAATCACACCGCGCCTCCAGCGTGAGCAGGTCTTCGGCGGGCAGGCTCGCGGCGAGGTCACCGGTCGCGGCGGGCCATCCGTTCAGCACCCCGTTGTGGCTGAAAAGCCAGCGGCCGCTGGCGTAGGGAGCCGCGGCGGCCGCGCCGCTCTCCGTCCCGCCGGTGGCCGAGCGCACCGCGGCCAGCAGGGCGCGGGTGCGGGTGACCCGGGCCAGGTCGGCGGCGCCGGGGTCGGCCCAGATCGGGCCGGCCCGGCGGTAGCGGGCGGGAACCGGGTCGCCGTCCGCGTACCAGCCGATCCCGAACCCGTCCACGTTCATGGTCCCGTACCGCTGGCGCCGGGGGGCCCAGGCCTGCCGGGACAGCCCGAACGGCGGGCCGAAGACCAGCGCGTGCACGGTCGCGGGCGGGCCGAGGTAGGCCAGGTGGCGGCACATCGGGCCGGAGTCACGCCCTCCCGCCGCCGGCCGCCGCGGGGGCGGCGTCCCGGGCGGTGCGGAAGCCGGCGAAGATCTGCCGCCGGATCGGGTAGTCCCAGTTGCGGAACGTGCCCCGGCAGGCCACCGGGCCGACCGCGAACGACCCGCCGCGCAGCACCTTGTACTCGCCGCCGAAGAAGACCTCCGAGTACTCCCGGTACGGCCAGGCGGCAAAGCCCGGGTAGGGCAGGAAGTCGCTGGCGGTCCACTCCCAGACGTCCCCGATCAGCTGGCGCGCGCCGCACGGCGCGGCCCCGGCCGGGTAGCTGCCGGCCGGGGCGGGACGCAGGCACCGCTGGCCGATGTTGGCCAATTCCACGGTGGGGTCGGCATCCCCCCAGGGGAACCGGTGCGAGCGCCCGGCAACGGGGTCGAACCTGGCCGCCTTCTCCCACTCGGCCTCGGTGGGCAGCCGCCGGCCGGCCCAGGCCGCGTAGGCCTGCGCCTCGTGCCAGGACACGTGCACCACCGGCTCGGCGGGCGCCGCCGGCTCGGTCACGCCGAACACCGATCGCACCCAGCCGCCACCCTCACGCCGCCAGTGCAGCGGCGCGGTGAGCCCGGCGCGCTGCCGGTGCTCCCACCCCGCCCCGCTCCACCAGCGCGGGTCGTCGTAGCCGCCGTCGGCGATGAATTCCTGGTAGGCCGCGTTGGTCACCGGCGTGGTGTCGAGGTAGAAGGCGGGCACGTGCACCGTGTGGGCAGGCCGTTCGTTGTCGAGCGCCCACGGCTCGCTGGAGGTGCCCATGGTGAAGGGGCCGCCGGGCACGAGCACCTCGGCGGGGAGCCGGAGGGCGTCCGAGGGGGCAGGCGGCGGCTCACCGGCCCGCAGCACCGGGGCGCCCCGCCGCAGCTGGTGGGTGATCAGCATGGTCTCGTCGTGCTGCTGTTCGTGCTGGGCGATCATCCCGAAGGCGAATCCCCCGGTGACCAGCGGCGCCCCCGAGAAGGTCGCCGCCCCGAGCAGGTCGAGCACCCGGCCGCGGACCTCGCCGGCGTAGCGGCGCGCCTCGGCGGGCGGCAGCAGCGGCAGGGTGGGGCGCTCGGCGCGGGGATGCTCGAACGCGTCATAGAGCGGGTCGATCTCCGGATGCATGGGGTCCCGGCCGCCCACCTCCCGCAGCAGCCACAGCTCTTCCTGGTTGGCGATGTGCGCGAGATCCCATACCAGCGGCGACATCAGCGGGGAGTGCTGGCGGATCAGGTCGGCCTCGTCCACGGACCCGGTCAGCAGCTCGGTGCGCTCCCTGGCGGTGATCAGGCAGCCCGCGATCCGCTCCCGCAGCGCCTCGGCGGGCAGCTCAGCGGGCGTCTCATGCCTGGCTGTGGTGACCATTGAGGTCCTCCGGGAGAGTGTTGGCTGTTGCGCAGTCGAGCAGGTCGTCGGCGGGACATCGGTCCCGGTTCACGTAGCGCTCGGCGAAGGCGGCCACCGCCCGCCGCACCGCCACCGGCTCCCCGGCGCGCGCCAGCGCCGCTTCCGCCGCGGCGAAGCACCGGCGGCTCGCGGCGGCGATCGCCGGGTGGGCCGGGCCGTGCCGGGCCGCGAGCCACCAGGGGCTCCCGGTCCGGTGCCACAGGGCCTCGGCCGCCGCCATCGCCTGCTCGGCGGCCAGCGGGTCATCGAGGAGCGCCGCGGTCACCGCCAGCGGCACCATCCACCCGTCGCCCGGCTGGGCGTCGATGCCCCGGACCTCCAGGTGCCCGCGCGGCCGGACCGGCGGGAACAGGGTGGACAGGTGGTAGCTGAGGTCGCCGCTGGTGGGGGGCCGCTCACCGGCGCCGCGCAGCCAGTCGCGGAACGTCAGCCCGGCGGGCGCGGACCAGTCCTGCGCACCCGGCCGGCGCACGCACATGACCTCGGCCGCGAGCGCGTACTCCACCCAGGCGGAGCGGGGATCGGTGGCCGGTGGCCAGGACCGGCCCGGGCGGGAGCCCGGCGGCGGCTGGGCATGGGCCGGCGGGCGGGTGCGGGTGGGGTCGAGCCGCGCCCAGATGGCCTGGCGGGTCGATTTCCAGCCGGTCGGGCGGCCGCCGCGGAGCGGCGAATTGGCGAAGGCGGCCACCAGCACGGGGCCGATCGCGTGCAGCAGGTGCCATCGCCAGCGGAAGCCGGACCAGCCCGGCCCCTCGCCGCCGGCGTCCACGCAGACCTGGACCGAGGCGGTGCTGCACATCATGAGCCGGCCCCAGGGGCCGACCCGGTCGAAGAACTCTTCCATCGCCGCGTAGCGCGGCAGTTCGAGCACGCGCCGCGGCGGGCGGAACGGGTCGAGTCCCTGCCCGCTGAGGCAGAGACCCTCCTGATGGATAGCTTGCCGGAGGGCGGCGAGATCCAGGCTGGTGACGGCGATACAGTCACCCGGACCCGCCGCGGGTGCGGAACTGATCTCGACCTGGCCGCCCGGCTCGGTGGTGAGCGTGCCCCGGCCGGGAAGCGCCCCCGGGGCGCCCAGCCGGGCCACGGCGGTGGCCGCGCGCTGCTGGTCCACCGGCAGGGCCGGGTCACGGCCGTCGAAGACCAGCCACTCCAGTTCCACCCCGATCCGCCCCGGTGGCCCGGTCTTGAAGCAGATCCCGTGCACCTGCGCTTCGGCGTCACTCTCCGTCAGCGGCTCCGCGCCGTCCGCGCCGTCCTGGCTCATCCCGGGGGCTGCCCCGTTGGCGCTCGGCCCGGGTGTCCCCGGCCCGGCCGGGCGGCCGGGCCGCCCACTAAATGGGTCGTCACTCTCCGTGATCGAGGAGGGATCGCTTCCCGGCGCTTCCGTGGCTGAGCCTGCCGCACCCCGGCGGCCACTCCTCATGAGACTGCCCCGTCCGTGTCGGTGGGAATCTCCGGGCACTTCAGCATCAACCCGCTTGCCGCGGCGGGCATTCCCCCCTGTATACCCTGGCACGCGGACCTAATCCTCCGGGAGGGGACATGACGGAACGTGATCGCGACGTGGACGTGGTCGTCATCGGCATGGGGCCAGGTGGGGAGCACGTCGCGGACACGCTGGCCGGGGCCGGCCTGGTGGTGGCCGGGGTGGAGGAGCGGCTCGTCGGCGGCGAATGCCCGTACTGGGGCTGCGTCCCGTCCAAGATGATGATCCGCGCCGCCGACCTGATCATGGAGGGCAACCGGGTCAACGGGATGGCGGGCGCGGCGCGCGTCGATCCCGACTGGTCGCCGGTGGCTCGCCGGATCCGCGACGAGGCGACCGGCGGCTGGGACGACAAGGTGGCCGCGGACCGGTTCACCGGCAAGGGCGGGATCCTGGTCCGCGGGCATGGGCGGATCAGCGCGCCCGGCGAGGTCACCGTGACCCCCTCCCGGGACGGTGGGGAACAGGTGGTGCTGCGGGCGCGGCGCGGGATCGTCATCAACACCGGCACGGCACCGGCCGTGCCGCCGATCCCGGGCCTGGCGGGCACGCCGTTCTGGACCAACCGCGAGGCCATTGAGGCCGAGCGGGTACCCGCCTCGCTGGTGATACTCGGCGGCGGGGCCGTCGGGGTGGAGCTCGGCCAGGTCTTCGCGCGGTTCGGCAGCCAGGTGGCGGTCATCGAGGGAGCGGCCCAGCTGCTCCCCGTGGAGGAGCCCGAGGCGGGGGACCTGCTGGCCCGGGTGTTCCGCCGGGAGGGCATCGGGGTGCACACCGGCCAGCCTGCCACCGGGGTCGGACATGACCGGTCCGGCTTCACGGTCACCCTCGACGGCGGCGGGGAGCTCACCGGCGAGGCGCTGCTGGTCGCCACCGGCCGCCGGACCGACCTGGCCGCGGTCGGTGTCGGCGCGGTGGGCATCGACGAGAGCCTGAAAGCCATCCCGGTGGACGGCCATCTGCGGGCCGCCCCGGGGGTGTGGGCGCTGGGTGACATCACCGGCAAGGGCGCGTTCACCCACATGTCCATGTACCAGGCGCACATCGTGCTGGCCGACATCCTCGGCGAGCCCGGCTTCGAGGCGCAGTACCACGCCGTGCCCAGGGTCACCTTCACCGACCCGGAGGTCGGCGCGGTCGGGCTGACCGAGGCGCAGGCGCGGGAACAGGGGCTGGACGTGCGCGTGGGCACGGCCCAGATCCCGGAGTCCGCCCGGGGCTGGATCCACAAGGCGGGCAACGACGGCTTCATCAAGCTGGTCGGGGACGCCGACGCGGGGGTGCTGGTCGGCGCCACCTCGGCCGGCCCGGCCGGCGGCGAGGTGCTCGGCGCGCTCGTGATGGCGGTGCACGCGCGGGTCCCGGTGCGGAGCATGCGCCAGATGATCTACGCCTACCCCACGTTCCACCGCGCGATCGAGGACGCGCTGGCCGGACTGGGGTGATCAGCCCCAGACGTCGTGGGCGACCTGCACGATGAGCTCCAGCTTGGCGCGCTGCTGGTCGTAGGTCAGGACGTTGCCCTCAACGGTGGAGGAGAAGCCGCACTGGCCGGACAGGGCGAGCTGGTCGAGCGGCACGTACTTGGCCGCCTGGTCGATGCGGCGCTTGAGCAGGTCGGGCTCTTCCAGGGCACCGGTCTTGGTGGTGACCAGGCCGAGCACGACCATCTTGCCGGGTGGGATGAACCGCAGCGGCTCGAAGCCGCCGGAGCGGGGGTCGTCGTATTCGAGGAAGAACCCGTCCACCGCCAGCTCACCGAACAGGGCTTCGGCGACGAAGTCGTAGCCGCCGGAGGCGGCCCAGGAGGAGCGGAAGTTGCCCCGGCACAGGTGGGTGGTGACGGTCAGCCCGGCCGGCTTGCCGGCCAGGGCGGCGTTGACCTGGCGGATATAGCGCAGGTGCAGGTGGTTGGCGTCCTCGCCGCGGGCCGCGATCTCGGCCCGCTGCGCCGGGTCGTTGAGGTAAGCCAGGCTGGTGTCGTCGAACTGCAGGTAGGTGCAGCCCAGCGCGGCCAGGCGCTGCACCTCGTCAGCATAGGCCGCGGCCAGGTCGGCCCAGAACTCCTCGATGTCGGGATACACCTTGGGGTCGATCGAGGCCGGGCCGCCGCGGTAGTGGACCATGTTCGGCGACGGGATCGTCTGCTTGGCCATGATCCCGGCCGGCACCACCGAAGCCAGGTAGCTGAAGTCATCCCCGAAGATGGTCTTGTCCATCCGCAGCTTGCTGCCCACGTGCAGCGCCGCCGGGGTCCACTCGATGTCCCCGGCGGCGTTGTGGAACTTCACCGAGATGTTGCCCGGCGCCTTGCTGATGCCGCCGATCTGGTAGATGAAGTCCATATGCCAGGTCGCGCGCCGGAACTCCCCGTCGGTCGCTGACTGCAGCCCCGCCCCGGCCTGCATCGCCACCGCGCCGGTGATCGCCTCATCCTCAACCTGGCGCAGCTGGGCGGCATCGATCTTCCCGGCGGCGAAATCATCCCGCGCCGCCAGCAGCACCGGCGGACGCAGCAAACTGCCCACATGATCAGCACGGAAGGGAGGCGTGGTTCGCATGGGCAACATCGTTGCGGCATCCGCACGCCCCGGTCAACCGGCCTGAGGACGTCTTGTGGATCAGTACCGCCGCGGGCGCCCGGTTCTGGTGGCTGGCGACAAAAGCCCGGTCAGCGCGGTCGCGGCGCCCCGCGGCCCGGATCCGGCAGGCAGGCTGACGGCGGGGAGATAGGTTGGGGCTGGCGCAGCAGCGAGCAGGAAGGCGAGTCATGGGCGGCGGGATCGGGCACCTGGTCCTCTCCGGGCCACTGATCCTGGCCGTCCCGGTGGCGGCGGCCGCGGGCGCGGTCACCTTCCTGTCCCCCTGTGTGCTGCCCCTGGTCCCCGGTTACCTCTCCTACGTGGCCGGCATGTCCGGAGTGGATGCGCAGGCCTCCCCCGGCAGCGGTGAGGACGGCGGCCAGGCCGGGGCGGGAAGCACGGCCGGGGCGGGAAGCACGGCCGGGGCGGGAAGCACGGCCGGGGCGGGAAGCACGGCC
>Ga0335085_10015653_pt1 | contig 10995 bp, 11 predicted proteins | sample Lox_Sample_45_FD_206712 | JGI IMG/M metagenome (GOLD analysis project Ga0335085, IMG submission 206712) | Soil microbial communities from Loxahatchee National Wildlife Refuge, Florida, United States - Lox_Sample_4.5 | ecosystem: Environmental > Terrestrial > Soil > Wetlands | place: USA... | reverse complement strand
CTTTACGCCGCCAGTCTCTTTCTTGGGTTCTCTCCTATTGGGTGCCGCACCCTTCGCCTTTAAGGGTGCGGGTTTAGATGACCCCTACCTAACACTCGGCTCTTACGATCCAACGCTACATCTTTTCTTATCTCCGCTTGCGGATCCCCTTCGATCTATCTTCTCTACGCCTTTCCCATCATCTGCGCTAAACTCCCCCAGCCCTGGAGGCCACCATGCCGAAATCCGCCGCCCAATCCCGTTCGCTTTACGACGTCCACCCCGGCGTCGCCATGGCCCAGAAATGGACCGCCGAACTCAAACTCAAAACTGGCCGCACCCTCGACGACTGGATCGCCCTCGTCAAAAACGATGGTCCGCAAAATTTCACCGCCCGCAAAACCTGGCTCAAAACCAAACACAAGCTCGGCAATAACACCGCCTGGATGATCGCCGAGCGCATCGACGGAGCGGGCTACGCGGAAGACACTCCAGAACAATATCTCGCTACCGCCGTCAAATATGTCGAGGATCAATATTCCGGCAAAAAATCCGCTCTCCGCCCCATCTACGACAAACTCCTGCAACTAACCAAATCCATCGCGCCCGACGTCAAAGCTTGCCCCTGCAAAACCATGGTGCCGCTCTACCGCCACCACGTCTTCGCCCAAATCAAGCCCACCACCAACACCCGCATCGATTTCGGTCTGTGCTTCACCACCTACAAAGGCAAACTCCCCAAGCGCCTAGTTGATACCGGCGGCCTCGCCAAAAAAGATCGCATCACCCACCGCATCGAACTTACCGACCCCACCCAAATCGACGCCGACCTGCAAAAGTGGCTACGCGCCGCCTACCACCTGGACGCTTAGCCCAACCGACATCCTAAATTCCCTCTGTAGAGGCGACTTCTTGCCCTGAGCTTCGAAGGGGCACGCCGCCAGCCTCTCTCTTTTGGGATCTCTCTCTTGGGTGCCGCACCCTTCGCCTTTAAGGGTGCGGGTTTAGATGAGCTATACCGAACACCCGGCAGTCAGTCGCCATCTTCCTTCGTTTTCCGCGATGAACGTGATGTCGAAGTCGAACCTCCCCACATGGAGAGGCTCACAGAGAACCTCCCTCACTTTCCAAATCCCACAAACCCCTTGAACCGGTACACAATTTCCGAGCGGAACCAATACCCGCTATTCGTGGGCTGGTAAAAATCTCCAGGAAAAAACTTCTCCAAACTTACATGCCCCTGCACGCTCGCCGTGAATTTATAAATCGCCCGCGCCTTCACCAATTGTCCGCGGCCCAACCCGTTGCCAAACACTCCCGCTGCCGGTTCCGCCGGGTTCACCGACCCCTTCGCATGATACGGATTCACCGCATACGGCTGCATCGCGTCCAGATGCGCATATCCACCCACCAGCGTCAACCACTTCACCGGTGTAAATCCCGCTTCCGCCTGCGCCATCTTCAAGTTCGTCCAGAAATACGATCCTTCTTCATACCCTTGGCTGTACACGTAAAACTCGCTCCAGCTCGGCGCATCTCCTGTCAGCGACATATTCGTCGAGCGTTCGAACAACGGCTCGAAATTGCCCACCGTCCGGCTGTTCGGGTCCTGCCCAGACAGCGCCCAGAATCCCGCAGTCACATACGGATTGAACTTCACGGCAAACCGTTTCTTCGCGTACGCAAACCCGCCCCATGCGCTCAAATCGAAATTGGGCACGCCCGCCTTCATGCTGTCCTCGGTTCCGTTTTCATACGCAAATTCCGCGGTCACGCTCAGTCCCGAAACTTTCTTCAGCCGGTGTACCAACCGGCCGCCAAACAAGGCGTAATGCCGGTCCGGCAAATACAGGTAATACGTCGGCTTACGCAAATCGCCGTAACTCTTATTGAAAAACGTGTAGGCCTCCAAGTCCGTGCTCTTCCATTCCCGGTTCGTGTAATACAAACCAATCGCTTCCTGATTCCATTCCTGCAACTGTTTCCCCGTTTCCGCCAGTCCCGGCACATAATTCTTGATCGTGCCGTTGTTGCACGGATTATTCGGATCCACGATCGGCTGCTTATTCCACACCGGAAAAAATTCGTCGTACTTCGGGTTGTCGATTCCAATCAACTCGATCTTCGCGTTGCCCCGGCGATACGTCATGTCGAACGCGTTGTCGTATCCTGCCCGCGAACCATCCAGCGCGCTCGGATCGCTGAATAACCATCCATCGCCCTTCGCAATCTCAAAACGTCCCGCCTGCATCGATAGTCCATCCACCCCCGGCACTTTCTTCAACGTTAAATACGCGTTATCGAACCACAACTCGCCCGCCGTGAACGGAGAGCTCGTCTCGCCCGCGCCTGCTGGAACCGGATACCCCGGATCACTGAACCGTTTCACACCTTCCCAGCCCAGCCGTACATATCCTTCCAGGTATTCGCCAAAGTTGAAGTCCGCATACGGCCGCAACCGCGTGCGGATTTGATTCAGCCGGTCATGCTTCAGCGTATTAAAGTCCGCGTTGTTATAACCTTCAAACCGAAAACGCTCGTCGAATCCGTACGTGATCCCCGGCACTTCGGACCGTGGCGCCGCAGCTTGCGGCGCAGCTGCTGGAGCCGCTTCTGGAACTGCTTCCGGAGTTGCCCCGCCTGCTACTGCTGCACCACTCAAATTGTTTTTCGTCTCTTTTCCCACATCCGCTGTCGTACTCGCGACTCTCGCGGTGGCCGTCGCTTCATCCGCGCTGCCATCTTTTCCCGCTCCCATCCCTGGCGATCCCATCAACCCCACCGCCATCACCACAAACGCGCACACCCCTGCGCCCCGCCTCGTAACCTTCATCGCATCCCTCCGTCGGCGTTGCGCACCACAACCGGCTTAGCCGCCGTCAGCGCGCCGCACGCTTCATGACCAACTCATCGGCCATGCCGTGCCGCACATGAGAGCCAGCGAAGGAATTCCTGTAAAATTTCAAAAAGTGTTTGTTGTTTGTATTGTTGCGATGCAGGAGTGAAACAGCCCTCGGCTTCGTTGCCTTCCTCACTTCATGGCAACGGATTGCGAATCCGCGACGTCCCTATGCCGTCGCGCGAGTATGTGGATTGCCGAGAAATATCACGGACGGACCTGGCTAGTTGCTCTTTGCGGTTTCGCGACCCATTGCTCCAAATTTCTCGCTCCGCAGCACTTCCACGCTTTCCACGTAAGCAATTGCCGCATACTTCTCAAAATAACTTCCTGCCATGTGTTCCAGAATTCGCTGCGCTACCGCTGCGTCCGTCACCACTTCGATTTTCGCGTTTCCAGACACCGCGTGTCTCGGCCGCATCCCTCTTTCCCCGTAACCCTGCACCTCATAACGCGTGTAACCACTGGCGCCGAGTTCCTGGATCTCCTTCACCACCCGGTATGCCACGTCGTCATCCACAATAATGCTGACTCGCTTCATGCAAACCATCGTCCCCATAGCGCCGATCCTTTGCGTGCCAATCGCCCATTCAGCGTGCGAGCGATTCCTTGGTGGTCGCAACCAACTCCAACATCTCCGTATCGGCAGTCCGGCAACGTTCTTGAGTACTAAGTTTGCCAGTGAGTGTCCCAATTCCGCGCAGTCCCCCTGCCGCCAGCGTTTCCACCGCCACGCGTAAATCAATCCTGGGACTTGCTCAACTGTGTTACATTCTCCTTCCCGTTATCCCGCCTCTCGAGGGCAAAGTGATTCATCCAATCCGTCGTGTAATTACTGTTTTTGTCTTCCTCGGCCTTTCGTTCGCTGTCGCGGTCTTTACCGTCTCCTCTCTACCAAATCCGCCACAAAAGGACACCACCATGTCGCAACACGCCACCGGCCCGTTCGACGTTAAGCTCGCTCCTCTCGATCCCGCATTTAAAACCGAAGACCATGCCATCGGCCGCATGTCCATCGACAAGCAATATCACGGCGACCTCGAGGCCACCGGCAAAGGCGAAATGCTCACCGCCGGCGCTCCTGCCAAAGGCTCGGGCGGTTACGTCGCCATGGAACAGGTGAGTGGTTCGCTTCACGGCCGTTCCGGCACGTTCGCTCTGCAACACAGTGGCACCATGCAGAACGGCGCGTTTCAGCTTGAAGTTAAAGTTGTGCCGGGTTCTGGTACCGGCCAGCTTGCCGGTCTCTCCGGCTCCATGAACATCATCATCGCTGCCGGTGGTGCCCACTCCTACGACCTAACCTACTCTCTCCCCGACTCCAAATGAGTGCTCGCGTTCACGAGTGCAACGCTCCTTGCCTTTTCCCGGTTCATGTAGCGCTGGCATTCATGCCAGCATCTTGGGTTCGGTCCTCGGCCTCTGCGTCAAATCCTTCCACTCCTCCAAACAAAAAGGGCGCCCCGATCTCTCGAGGCGCCCAGGAACTCTCAACTCACAAAATCAGGCTCTAATCATCATCGCCGTGCAAGACCGCCGCCGTCAGCACCGTCGTCCACAATCCTCTTTTATCTCCCACCGCCGACTGTGTGATATTCATCGTTCGCACGATCTTGTTCGAGATGCGGTACACTTCCTTCTTCTCGTCCCAAGACAAATCCGGATCAAATTCCACATTCAACGTAGTCGCCAGCATCTCCGCCGCCAACTCTTCCGCGTACTCGCCCGCCACTTCCTCCGTCTCGCCAAACGAATGATGCTCGCTCAGGTATCCATACATCGGCCGCTCGCTCGGCAACGCCAGTCCAATGCTCGCCGCAATCAACCGGTGTGGCTCTTTCGTCGAATTCTCGCTGATCACCGTGAACGCCACTTGCCCCGGCTTCATCAGCTTCAGTCCTTCACTCCGCGAAATCAGTTTGCAGTTCGGCGGAAAGATCGAACTCACCCGCACTATGTTGCACGCGGCGATTCCGGCGTTCCGTAGTGCCAATTCGAAGCTCGAAAGCCTCTCGCGATGTTTCCCCACGCCTTTGGTCAGGAAAATTTTCTTCGCTACGAACGCCATTTTGCTGGGTCACCGTCCAAGTTGGATTTTTTCGCGCAAATTACTCCGCGCCATTGAAAAAGTAACAAGCTTGCCCCCCACTGTCAATGCACTTCACGCGCCAACTCCGCATTTTTCTTCGCGCTCCGCCATAAATTTTTATCCTGCTCATCCAAATTTTCTTCGCTGCTCGCAAGTTGTCCCGAAAATTACCACCCGGCAGGGAATTGCTCTCTTTCCGACGAGCGTTTGCATAACGCTGTTTCCGACTCGCAATTTTCTGAGGTGTCATCCTGAGCGCAGCTCAGGGAATTTCAACCATGGCGTCTCGCCACATTCGCTCGAAGGCCATCAGGCTACTGAAATTGCCTGATCGCTGATCACGGATCGCCACCCGCGCAACTCACGCGTCATCATCACCAACTCACGCCTTCTCCTCCACCTCTCCCGCCAAATAATTCACCAATCTTCCCAGCGGCACGCAAATCGCCTGCACCTTCCGCAAATCTTCCGCCGTAAAATCCGCTCCCACGCCTTCTGCGCTCTCGCCTTTCCGGCTGATCTGCATCACGCCCACCACTTTTCCTTCATTCACGATCGGTGCACTCAAAATTTTCTGTATCGATTCCCCGGACACGGTCGCGGCTTTTACGCCTTCAAACACCGTCGCATGCCGTACTGCTGAAAAATTATTATTGATCTCGGAGCGGCTTTCCCGCGCCGTGCGCGCCGCCAGCGCCGACGTGCTCGTCAATGGCACAAATCCCACATTCTTCAGCGCCACCGGTACCAGAAAATGCAGATGCCTCCAGCGGTTCGACACCGCCAGAATCGCCACCTCGTCCACCTTCACGCGCAACTCTTTCGCGATTTTTTCCGCCAGCCCCGGCAGCGACACTTGCGACACGCTGGACCGGTCCGCGTCCAATGCGCCCGCCAATCGCTCCAACTCCGACACCAAGCTCGTCGCCATACTTTTTCCGTATCTCCGTCCCCGCAGGAAGGATCGTGGGGTACTACTGGGGAAATCTCCGTCTTCTTTCTCCATGTTCGGCTCTTCGCCATTTCCTCGCAACAAATTTCCCGCGCGCTGTGCCGTTCCTACTCACACCGCTTCTCCCGCAAGTCGCTTTCAACTCTCTGCTTCGCGCTCTCTCCAATATTTGTGCTAACGTACCCCGTAGTCATTTCCATCCGCATCGGAGCCGCTCCCGTGCCTAATATTCCTCTTCGCCATGGCGGTCCCAACGCGCGCATCGCCGTCATTCCCGGCGACGGCATCGGCAAAGAAGTCACGCCCGTCGCCATCAATGTCATCAAAGCCGCCACCGCCAAGCGCCACCGCCACGTCGAGTTCGTCGAGTTCGACTGGGGCGCCGACAAATTCCTCCGCGAAAAAATTACGCTCCCCGACGGCGCCGTCGAAATGCTTCGCGATCAGTTCGACGCCATCCTCTTCGGCGCGCTCGGCGATCCTCGCGTTCCCTCCAATCAGCACGCCGCCGATATTCTCCTCGGCCTGCGTTTCCAGCTCGATCTCTACGTCAATGCCCGCCCCACCGAGCTTTTCCAGGAGCGTTTCACGCCGCTCAAGGATCGTATCCCCAACGACATTCGCATGATGGTCTTCCGCGAAAACACCGAAGGTGTCTACACCGGCGCCGGCGGCTTCTTCAAAAAGGGAACTCCCGACGAAATCGCCACCCAGGAAGACATCAATACGCGCAAAGGCGTGGAACGCATCCTCCGCTTCGCCTTCAACTATTGCCGTGGCTCCGGCCTCAGCGCCCACTCTGCGGGTTCATCGTCGGGGCTTGCCCCCGCCTCTCTTCCGAATCCTGCCACCCACCACTCTGCCCACAAACCTCTCCGCCTCTGCATGGCCGACAAATCCAACGCCATGACCTTCGCCGGCGACCTCTGGCAGCGCACCTTCAAATCTCTTCGCGCCGAATATCCCGACGTCGACGCTCGCCACCTTTATATAGACACCCTCGCCATGGAAGTTGTCCGCGATCCTCGCCAGTTCGACGTCATCGTCACCAACAATATGTTTGGCGACATCATCTCCGACCTGACCTCCCAGCTAGCCGGTGGCCTCGGCCTCGCCCCCTCCGCCAACATCCATCCTGGCCAAACCTCGCTCTTCGAGCCCGTTCACGGCTCCGCCCCCAACATTGCCGGAAAGGGCATCGCCAACCCCTTCGGTTCCGTCTTAGCCTCCAGCATGATGTTGGATTTTCTAGGCTGGCCCGAAGAAGCCGCCCTCTTAAAGCAATCCGTGAAGTCCGCCCTGCACGACGACGCGACCACTCCCGACCTCCACGGATCTAAACAAACGCTAGAAGTCTCCGACTACCTGACCAACTACGTCTCGAAACACTCCTGAGAGCACTTAAAGTTTTGGTCGAATACCCTAGGCTCCTCAATCAGCCAAAACCAAGTTCGCTTAGTAGATATATGCTCGCGCCGCCCCAGCGCCAGAGGCGCGACATACGCTAGCCCAGCGCATAAGCGCTCGGCACGGTTCTCGAATCACCCCAGCGCCGTAGGCGCGAAATAAGTTAGCCCAACGCGCAAGCGTTGGGATCCTCCTCGACATACCATCGGAGCGCCGTAGGCGCGCCACATCTTCAGTTCGCACCAATATTGCTTGGCCAACCCCTCATCTCCTCTTCACCACCCAGGCGATCACCACCCCAATCAAAAATCCTCCGATGTGCGCCCACCACGCCACGCCGCCCACATTCGCTGCGCCAAACTCTCCGATCCCCTCCAGAAACTGCAGCACGAACCAATACCCCAGCACGAACAACGCGGGAATCGGAATCAGAAAAATGAAAAACAGCATCAGCACATTCGCTCGCGGGTACAGCACCGCGTACGCGCCCATCACCCCGCTGATCGCCCCGCTTGCTCCAATCGCCGGAAGGGAAGAGTGCAGGTTGAACAGCACATGGATGAACCCCGACCCGATCCCGCAGAACAAATAAAACAGCAAATACGCCGCGTGCCCGAAATAATCCTCCACGTTGTCCCCGAATACATACAAGAACAGCATATTCCCCAACAGGTGCATCAACCCGCCGTGCAGAAACATGCTGGTAAACATCGGATAGAACGCCATCTTGAATCCCAGGTACCCCGCGAGAAATGCCGGAATCCGCATCGGCACGGTCGCGTTCGCCACCAGAAACGCTTTCGCTGCGTGTGGCGGCAACTGCACCTGGTAGAAGAACACCACCACGTTGATCAGAATCAACGCCCAATTCACAAACGGAAAGGTCCGGGTAGGGTTATCGTCCTTAATCGGTATCATCGAATCGGCAGTGTCGGTCCACGGGCTTCCGCCCGTGACCTTTCATCCTAACCGCCGCCAGTGTACCCGATTTCATCTTTTCCGTGCGCCCACCGGTTGTGTCGTGCGACGGCTCAGATCATTCCGGGGGTAGTCGTTTCTCTTCGCGCGAACAAAACCATTTCTTGAATACCGGAGAGCTTTTTCGCCTACTTCAAGAACTACTTCATTTGTCGGCGCGCCGACCAACTCACCGGTACTCGTCGCAGAATCCGGGCGCGTTGTATCCCAGAATCTTGCAGCTCCGCTTTATCTCGTCGGTAATCATCTTGCACGTGTTTTGCGCGTTGCACGGCGGATGCGTCGCCGGCGACACTTGCGTGCACTGCTGCGCCAGTTGGTTTGCCCGTTGCTCCCCCACGGCCTGCGTGCACGTCCGCCCCTGCGCCGCATCGTCACCACCACCGTTCCCGTACCCGTTTCCATAGCGCCCGCCCGTCTCCACGGCGAAGTCTGCCCGGCATCCTTTATCTACCCAGATCCCTCGCGCGTCGAATCCCCAGGTGCTGCCCTCTACGCAAGACGACCCGCTCACCTGCTTTACCATGCGGACCCGCGCATTTGTCGTATCCATCGCGCAGTAGTTTCGCTTGCCGTCGTCTGAGGAACACCGCACCGTCCGGCTCGACACCGGCCCGCCCCCGTATCCGTTGCCGTAACCGTTGTTCCCACCCACGCTGAAGTCTGCCCGGCATCCTTTATCTACCCAGATCCCGCCCTGGTCGAAACCCCACGTTCGTCCCTCCGTGCATGGCGACCCGCTGCGCTGCTTGGTCAACTGCACTCCGTTGCGTGTGTCGGCAGGGCAGTGGTGCCGCCCGCCGTCGTCCGACGAGCAAGAGATCGTCTGTCCGCCGTACCCACCCGGCCCGGCATTTCCCGCCAACAGAAAGTCCGCGCGACAGCCGCGGTCCACCCAGATTCCCCGGTCGTCGTAGCCCCAGGTCTGATCCTGGATGCACGGCGACCCGCTGCGCTGCTTCACCATCTGCACTCCGGCGCGTGTCTCCGCATTACAGTAGTGCCGCTTGCCATCATCCGACGAACAGGAAACCGCCTGCTGCGCTTGCGCGCGCCCAACTGAAAACAATGCCACCACCAAAACAGAGATCAATCGACAGGTGCGCATGGGACTCTCCTGGATGTACGTTTTTCGACGGGCGGCGGGCGGCAATTTCGCAGTTAAGCTACGCCGAATCGCCCCGCATCGCAAGCCCTCGATTCACGAACGCTTGGTTGAAGTTGTGAGACCCGAAGCCGCCCGCGCTGTCGTTCGCATCGTCGGAATCATCATTCCCGCGCGAACAGGGAAGTGGCGCGCAGGCGTGTCCTATAATGTTGTTTACGCAGAAATCCTGGTTAACAGAATCCCGAGCGTGCCGGTTCCTCATGAAAGCGCGGGAGTTGCTGTCGTAGGCCTGGGAAAATACCGAATCGCGCACTACGGATGAGAGGCGTTCGAAGTCTTCGCTTGTGCGAATTTTGTTGTTTGAATCGACCGCAAGCCACGCCCCGCAGTGCATCGATTCCGCATGTGCAGACCGGGCGACGACATAGGCGATCGAATCGCAACGAAAATCTCACCAACGGAAGCCACTTCTCCGGCGGTATTCCTTGTCGGCGGCACTTCTCGAACGCGCGAGCGCGGCACATGCAATCGCAATGTCCGGTCGGCGCGCCGACCGAATTTTCTTCGCGCGCCACTCCAGGCCGTTCTTAATTCCACTTCTCCACAGTTTCCCCCACGCCAGCATTGCTTCTCCTACGGCGCGTATGGTAAGTAATTAAGTTCTGCACGCGCGCTCGTTTCAGGTGGGGAACTGCTTATAGTCCTCTCCTCGCGGTCGGCGCGCCGACATTGCGCATGCCTGCCCGCGAAACGGAAGCCATCATCCTGAAGACCTTTCCTCTGGGTGAGGCGGATCGCCTGATCAGTTTTCTGGGCCGCGCCTCGGGACGCATGCGTGGTGTAGCCGCTGGCGCGCGCCGCCTGAAGAACCGCTACGGCTCCACGCTCGAGCTGTTGTCTCACGTGCAGATTTGGTACGTCGAACGGGAAACCCGCGACCTGGTGCGCATCCAGCAGGCCGAATTGCTCGACTCCTTCAACAAGGCCCAGAGCGACTACAGCCTCAGCACCGGTCTCGCGCTGGTCAGCGAAGTGGCCGAACAGGTCTTGCCGGAACACGAAGTAAATGAATCGATGTTCCGATTGATCCTGCTGACCGCCAAAGAAGTGGAACGCCGCGGAGCTTCCGCACTGCCGCTGACCTACTTTGCGTTCTGGACCGTGCGCTTAGCGGGTTGGCTGCCGCGCTTCGATCTTTGCGCCGTGTGCGGCAAGCCTTTCGGGAAGGGAACTGCCTTTCAGGATCGCTTCCATCCCGGGCTGTACGACGCGGAGCATCGCCACTCGGGCATGAAGCCGGTTTCGCACGAAGCCCGGGAACTGGCCGAAGTGTTCACTAAGCAGCGGCTGGATCAGTTGGACGAGGCGCTTACGACCCTAACCGGGGCCAAAGAATTACGCGAGGCGGGCTTCAGCTGGATTGAGCATCACACAGAGCGCAAGCTCGCGACCCGCGTGTTACTCGAAACCTGACCGGCAAGCGAGTTGTCCCGTTTTGCGCTTGCTGTAGTGGACAGTCTTTCGACTGGCCGGATCGAGCCACAGAATAGTCGAGCCGCAAGACGACTGTACTGGCCAAGAGG
>Ga0335085_10015652_pt1 | contig 10995 bp, 11 predicted proteins | sample Lox_Sample_45_FD_206712 | JGI IMG/M metagenome (GOLD analysis project Ga0335085, IMG submission 206712) | Soil microbial communities from Loxahatchee National Wildlife Refuge, Florida, United States - Lox_Sample_4.5 | ecosystem: Environmental > Terrestrial > Soil > Wetlands | place: USA... | reverse complement strand
CGGAACTGCGCGATGCCGTCTCGCGCCTCGCACCCCGGGCGACCGGCGAGGTGCGGCTCGGCGTCTCGCCCCACGCGCCGTACACCGTAAGCGCCGCACTCTATCGTGCGGTCGCCGAGTTCGCGCAGGTCGCAGGCTTACCGCTGGCGGTCCACATCGCGGAGTCGCCTGCCGAAATGGAATTCGTTTGCGACGGCACGGGTCCGTTCGGTGATGCGCTCCGCGCGCGCGGCATCGCGATCGGACCGCACCGCGCCACGCCGATCGAATACCTCACCCAGCTTGGCGTCCTGCAACGGGGCGTCCTGTGCATTCACTGCGTCCAGGTGAACGACCGCGATCTCGAGCGGCTCGAGGCCGCCGGCGCAAGCATCGCGCACTGTCCCCGCTCAAACACCGCCCATTCCCACGGTCGCGCCCCGCTCGCACAATTCCGCGCGGCCGGGATTCCGGTCGGTCTCGGCACCGACTCGATCGTCTCGACCGGAGATCTCGAACTGTGGCGCGAAGCTGACGCAGCGGGATTGAGGGGTGAGGAAGCGCTCAGGATGCTTACACTGGAAGGCGCGCGTGCACTCGGCCTCGATTCGGAAATCGGTTCGATAGACGTCGGCAAGCAGGCGGATCTGGCGGTGTTCCCGTCGGCCGTGTTCTCGACCGCCGGTGTGTCGGCCGCCGTTTCACCGACCGCCCTGTTTGTTCTTGTCGCCGGTCGCATCGTCCAGCGCTAAATTTGGCTCTCATGAAAACCCAGCGTCACGCCGCGATTCTTCGCATCATTCGCCAGGTTCGCGTGGCGAGTCAGGAGCAGCTGCGCGAGCTGCTCCGCGCCGACGAATTCGATGTCACGCAGGCGACCTTGTCGCGGGACATTCGGGAGTTGGGCCTCGCCAAGGTGGCCTCCGCCGAGGGCGGGTCGCATTACGAGGCCCCCGCGGACGGCGCCCGGTCCGTGCGGCCGAATCTCGAGCAGCTCCTCCCGTCCATGCTGGTTGCGGTTGATGGCGTGGGGCCGCTCATCGTACTCAAGACGCCCGCGGGCGCCGCCCAGTCGCTCGGGGTGGCCGTGGATGGGGCGGGGTGGGGCGAGATCATCGGCACGATTGCCGGGGATGACGCGGTGCTCGTCATTACGCGGAGCGAGCGCGCGCGGCGGGCGGTCGAGGGTCGGCTCAAGGAGCTCGCGGGACTCGCTTCGTCGTAACGTCTCATCCCCATTGACAGGCTGACCGCCCACTGTATTTTTATGCATCCCTTTGCATAAAGGTACAAGACCGACATGGGGCCGTTTGTCGTTCTGGCGTACTCGGGTGGTCTCGACACTTCCGCGATCGTGCCGTGGCTCAAGGAAAAGTATGGGGCGAGAGTGTTGTGCTTCGCCGCCGACCTGGGGCAGGGGAACGGTGAGCTCGGCAATCTCTCGACCAAGGCCAAGCGCTCCGGCGCGACCGACTGCATCGTCGACGACCTGCGCGAAGCATTCATTCGCGATTTCGTCTTCCCCACGCTCAGAGCCGGCGCGGTTTACGCGCGCACGTACCTGCTCGGGACCGCCATGGCGCGGCCCCTCACGGCCGCGCGCCAGGTGGCGCTCGCCCAGAAGGTCGGCGCCACGGCACTCGCCCACGGCTGCACCGGGAAGGGCAACGATCAGGTCCGCTTCGAGCTGACCTATGCCGCGCTCGCGCCAGAGCTCCAGGTGATTGCCCCGTGGCGCGAGTGGGAGTTCAAGAGCCGCGAAGATCTGATTGCGTACGTGAAAGCCAAGGGCGTTCCCGTTCAGGCGACCGCCGAGAAGCCGTACTCCACCGATCGCAACCTGTGGCACTGCTCGCATGAGGGCGGCATCCTGGAAGATCCGTCCCAGGAAGCGCCGTCGCACATCTTCGTCATGACCACCGATCCGGTGTCCGCGCCCAACAAGCCGGTGATCGTCACGATCGGCTTCGAGGACGGCACTCCAGTCTCGGTCGATCAGGTGCCGATGGGGCCGGTCGAGCTGCTCGAGACGCTGAACGGCGTGGCGGGTGAGCATGGCGTCGGCCGCGCGGACGTGGTCGAAGATCGCCTCGTGGGAATGAAGTCGCGCGGCGTGTACGAGACGCCGGGCGGCACCGTGCTGTACGCCGCGCATCGCGAGCTCGAGCAGATGGTGCTCGACCGCCGCACGCTGTCGCTCAAGGACGAGCTGGCCCTGCGGTACGCCGATCTCGTGTACGACGGCCGGTGGTGGACGCCGGAGCGCGAAGCGCTCGACGCCCTCGTGACCGCCACGCAGAAGCGCGTGACGGGCACGGTCCGGCTGAAACTCTACAAGGGTGGCATCACCGTGGCGGGACGCGAGAGCCCGTTCGCGCTGTATCAGCCGTCCTACGCCACCTTCGGCAAGGACAACGTCTACAACCAGAAGGATGCCGAAGGCTTCATTCATCTCTATGGCCTCGCGACCAAGATCGGGGCCGGGCTCGAGGCCGCGCGCCAGCGCGAAATCGAAACGGGAGTCGAGTAAATGAGCGAGCCGCGCGTCGAATCCCCCACACACCAGATGTGGGGCGGGCGGTTCGCCCTGGGCCCGAATGAAGCGCTCGATGCCCTGAACCGCAGTCTCCCCGTCGATCACCGCCTGTGGCCGCAGGACGTCGCCGCGAGCAAGGCCTGGGTCCATGCGCTGGGTCGCGTGGGCGTCCTGAATCCCACGGAAGAAAGCCAGCTGCTCGATGGGCTCGACCGTGCGGCGGAGCGGCTTGCCGATGGCGCCGCGGTCGGCGCCCCGGATGAGGACGTGCACACGCTGGTCGAACGCCTGCTCTACGAGGAAGTCGGCCCGGTCGCGGGCAAGCTCCACACCGGTCGCTCGCGCAACGACCAGGTCGCCACCGATCTGCGGCTGTGGACGCTCGAGGCCATCGATCAGATCGATGCCGACCTCGCGGCGTTCGGACGCACGCTGGTCGCGCGCGCGCGCGAAGGGATCGACGAGCTGATGCCCGGCTATACGCATCTGCAGCGCGCGCAACCCGTGCGCTGGGGATACGTGCTGCTGGCGCACGCGTGGCCGCTGGTACGCGACCGGCAACGGCTCGCCGACGCGCGGCGCCGCGTGGCCGAGCTGCCTCTGGGCTCGGGCGCGCTTGCCGGTTCCGGGTTCCCCGTCGACCGCGTGCTCCTGAAGGAAGCGCTGGGCTTCCGCGCGGTCTCGGCCAACGCGCTCGATGTGACCGGCGATCGCGACTTCGTGGCCGAGGTGCTCTTCGCGCTCACGCTGGTCGGGACGCACCTGTCGCGGTTCGCCGCCGAGATCGTGACGTACGCCAGCGCCGAGTTCGGATTCGTCAAGCTCGCGGACGAGTTCTCCACCGGCTCGAGCCTGCTGCCGCAGAAGCGCAATCCCGATGTGTTCGAGTTGACGCGGGCGAAATCGGGCCGCGTGCTCGGTGATCTCGTCGCATTGCTGGCAACGCTCAAGGGATTGCCCGCGGGCTACAGCAAGGACATGCAGGAAGACAAGCCGCTGCTGTTCGACGCGTTCGATACGCTCACGCTCGTGCTGCCGGCGCTGACCGGCGCGGTCGCGACGCTTTCGATCGACCGTGCGCGGATGCGCGCCGCGCTCGATTCCTCGCTCCGCGCGACGGATCTGGCCGATCTGCTGGTCGAAGCCGGCGTTCCATTTCGTGAGAGCCACACGCTCGTCGGCCGGTTGGTGCGCGAAGCCGAGCGGAGCGGCCTGCCGCTGGACCGCGTCTCGACAGTCGTCGCGGGCCAAATCCACCCCGCACTGGTGCCGGCCCTTACCCAGCTGGGCAGCTGGGAAGACTCGGTAGAGAGTCGTGCGACGGCTGGGGGATCGTCCCGGCAGTCGGTTGAGGATCAACTGGAGGAGCTGCGGAAGGCGTTTGCGCCGGGAGTGTTAGCCTAGCGCGAGCGTACGTTTTCCTTGACGTTGCTCCTTGACGTCCTTTCTCGACGTCTTTTCTTGACGCCTTTGTGTCCGGCTAACTATCATACCCTCGTGCGCTGCCTAGCACTCAACGCGTCCTTCGAGCCGCTGACCATGGTGCCCGTGCGCCGGGCGCTCCGCCTCGTGATCGACCGCAAGGCCGAAATCGTCGAGGCCGAGGGGCCGCTGGTGCACAGCGAACGAATGCAAATACCGCGGCCCGCGGTGATCCGCCTCGTGAAGTTCGTACACGTCCCCCGCCGCTTCCGCCGTCAAGTCACCAACACCTTCCTCTTCGCCCGCGACAACTACCGCTGCCAGTTCTGCGGTCGCACGCAAGCCGAGCTCAAGACCCGCGAGTGCCTCACGCGCGATCATCTCGTGCCGCTCTCGCGCGGCGGCACCAACGCGTGGAGCAACGTGCTCACGGCGTGCTCGAGCTGCAACACACGCAAGGGCAACCTGCTGCCGGAAGAAGCCGGCATGCATCCGCTGCGGGCGCCGGTCGAGCCCCACTTCGTTCACCTCGCCTGGGCGGTGCGGCGCCTGACCTCGATTCAATCGAAGTACATCCGCACCTTCTACGGCGCGGACGTCCTGGCCACACTCGAAACACTGTGAAGAACCGGGGTCCCTGGATTGTCGCCGGCGTCGCCGTGCTGGCGCTCGGATTCCTGCTGCTGCGCCCGAAAACCGGCCATGCCGTCGTCCACCCCGACCCGCGTCCCGGCATCACGGGCGACCACGTGCTTCCCTCGGGGATGGTGCCCAATGCCTCGCAGGCACTCGAGGCGTACGAAGCCGCGCGCCGCGCGCCGCAGGTGCTCGATGGACTCTACTGTCATTGTCAGTGCAGCAAATACTTCGGGCACCGGTCGCTGTTGACGTGCTTCGAGTCGGATCACGGCGGGAATTGCGACATCTGCATGGGTGAGGCGGTGCTGGCGGCGCAGCTCGCCGCCCGCGGCAACTCGCTCGCCCAGATCCGCCAGGCGATCGACGCCCAGTTCGGCAGCTAGCTTCCCTGGACGGTCCCGGATCGCGCTTCGAGCGTGAGCCGCGGCAGCCCGGCAATCCGCACCAACACGCGTTGCGCGCCCCGCACCACGGCGTCCCCCAGATCGCTCTTTCCCGCCACCGCGGGCGACACGTCGCCTTTCAACCAGTGCTCGATTTCCTGGAGATCCGTGTCATTCAGCGTCGAGACTTCGAGTCGCACGAGGTAGTAAAAGGTCCCGGAGCCGTGCGCTGGAAGACTGACTTTGAACGGGATCGCGAGGGCCTGGGCCAGCTCGTCGCCCGTGGCGTAGCGCCGGCTCACGCCCCCCGTGCGAACCAGGACGAAATCATCGGCGAGGGGATCGTAGTGAGCCACCAGGTCCCACGCGGTCTCGCTGACGTGCTCGTCGAACCAGGTCGGGCGGCTGCGCCACAGCTCGAGCCGATAGTGCAGCCGCAGGGGAAAACCCGACCGTAGCAGCGCCAGGAACTTTCCATCCGCGAGGAGATCGCTCGCCTGCACGCGGGGCACTCCGGTTTGGAGTGTCACGGAAAGTGAGGCGGCGGGAACGGCCGCCGCGAGCGCGCCGGCGCGCGGGGTCATGAACCCGAAACACAGGAAAAGGGCGAGGGTCCGCACCTCAGAAGCGATGGTCGAGGCGCAGCGTGACGCGCACCGGTTCGCCCGACGTCACGGCCTTCGCGAGATAGATCCCGAACCCGCCCCAATCGATTCCGAATCCCAGGTCGCCGATCCAGCTGCCGAGTGACGGAAGCTTGTCGCTCGGGATGTGTCCCGGCCCGTTCCCGACCAGCCAGCCTTGCCCCGCGTCCCCGAAGACCACGAAGTCGGGACCGGTCAGCGAGGCGAAGATCGATTTCGAGCCCTCGTCCTCCGGGTGTGACGCGCCATACGCCCAATGCAGCGACAGGTGACCGCGATACTCGACTTGCGTCAGGATCACGCGATCGCAGGCGGCCACCCGCGTGTGCGCGAATGCCGAATCGACGATGTCCTCGCTGCACGACGACGCGCGGAACCCATAACCGGGAAGCGGGTCGGGTCCGCCCATCGAGAGCCGCTGCTGCAGTGGCAGGGGATCCCCGCCCAGCCAACCTCCCGCGAGAAACCGCAGGTTCACGCGCCCCGACATGCTCACGCGCGTGTAGCGCCGCATATCGATGAGCATGCGGCTGAACGCGTACGAGCCGTCGAGCGGAATGGCGGGACGCACCGAGGCGGGGAGCGTCTGCGGCGACACGTCATCACTCCAGTTTTGCGACAGCTCGGCATGCAACAGCCAGCCGGAGGTGGGTTGATCGTGATCGTTGCGGGTGTCGAACGTGACGCTGCCGAGCAGGGCGGTGTAGTGCCCCTGATCGATCGGGGGATTCGGGCGCCAGGGCACCGTGTTCCGGAACACCGTCCACGGGTCTCGGGCCGACACGCTCTCCTGCCATTCGCGCGACAGCTCGAGCGAGAGGCCCAGCGGCTGGGTGGGCTGCGCGAAAACGCGCCCGCTGATTCCCCGATTCAGGTAGTAGTCCCGGTAATCGCGCTGGAACAGGAAGCTGGCCCATCCGACTTCGTCGTCGTGCAGCCCCCACCGCTCGACGGGTGAGACCACGCTGTACCCGCTCAATCCGACCCCCACCCCGAGCCGGGCCCCGGTCCTGAGCTCGGTGCGCACGATGTAGCCGAGATTCCCGGGCTCACCTCCGACGTCTCCCACGGTGCGCGCGATCCCGAGCGCGTCGAGACGCAACCGCATGTCGCCGTTCACGCCCCAGTCGAACTGCGGCCCCAGCACGATCGGCAGGCCTTCCACCCGGTTGAAGGTGCCCCCGGTGGCGATGGTGAGCGTGGAGCGCGACTCCGCGCCCTGCCAGCTCTTATGGGCTCCGAAGAAGGGCAGATGGCGGCGAAACGAGCGATCGAGCGCGATGGTTTCGCCCTTCGTGGTGTAGGCGAGCAGCTCACGGTAGTGGCGCAGCTGCCCGACCACCCGCGCGCCGGGAGCCTGGTTGAGACTGCCGCCGATGACCGTCAGATCGCCGGACACTTCGGCCGAGGAGTCGAGTGTCGCATCGCCGTTGATCACGAGCAGACTGCCCTGGACCCGGCCCGCGAGTGTCACCGAGCCGTTGCGGATCGCCACGTCGCCACGCCACTCGTTGCCGCGCGGGAGCGAGGTACGCCCTACGAGGCGCGTGGTGGTCGGCGCATTGAAGAAGCGGATCGCCTCCTCGGCGGCGGCGTCGGCAAGCCCCGTGGCGGCGCCGGCGGCGAAGCTGTCCGGATTGATGACGATCGCCGTATCCTGCCCGCGCGCCACGCCGGGCAGGAGCGCGAGCAGGAACAAGCCCAGCGACGCGCGCACGCTCATTCCGAAATCGCGCGGGGCGGCTCGAGCCCGAGCCGGCGCATGCGGCGGTAGAGATTCGCCCGATCCGTGGCGAGTTTGCGCGCCGCATCCGCCACGTTCCCGCGTGCCGCCGACAGCGCCCGGGCGATCAAGGTGCGCTCGTACTCGTCCAGCGCATCCGTCAAGTCCGTATCATGCCAGCCCGTCTCGGCGTCGCGTCCGCCGCTGTTCTCGGCTTGCAGGCGGCCGTTGTGCGGCAACACCCGGGCCACATCCTCCGCACCGATCACGGGCACGACAGCCAGGATGGCGAGCCGCTCGACGACATTGGCCAGCTCGCGGACGTTGCCGGGCCACTGATACGAGAGCAGCAGCTCGAGTGCGCCGGTGTCGAAGCGCACCGCGCGCCCGAGGCGGGCCTCCTGCTTGGCCACGAAGTGCTGGACCAGCGGCGCTACGTCCTCGGGCCGCTCACGGAGCGGCGGGATGTTGATCGGTATCACGTTGAGGCGGAAGAGAAGATCTTCGCGGAACCGCCCCTGATGCGCGGCGCGCATCAAATCCTTGTTCGTCGCCGCGACGACCCGCACGTCGACGGTGGTCGTCTTTTCGCTCCCCAGCCGTTCGATCACTCCGGTTTCGAGGGCGCGCAGCAGTTTGGCCTGTGCGTCGGGCCCGAGATCGCCGACTTCGTCGAGGAACAGCGTACCGCCGTCCGCCAGCTCGAACCGACCCAGCCGGCGCTCACCGGCTCCTGTAAACGCCCCGCGCTCGTGACCGAACATCTCCGATTCGACCAGGTCCTTCGGGATGGCGGCGCTGTTTACGCAGACGAACGGGCCCCGGGAGCGCCCGCTTTGACGGTGAATGGCCGAGGCCACGAGCTCCTTTCCGGTGCCCGACTCCCCGGTAATGAGCACCCGCGCCTCCGTCGGTGCGATACGCGTGATGAGGGCCCGCAGGTTTTCCAGCGCCTGGCTGGCGCCCACGAGTGGATCGCCGTGTCCGAGCGCATCGTGCAGCCGCCGGTTCTCCGCGCGCGTTCGCGCCAACTCGAGGGCGCCGCGCAGCGCCACGAGCACGCCTTCGGGTGTGAGCGGCTTCTCGAGGAATTGAAACGCCCCGAGCTTGGTCGCGCGGACGGCATCACCGAGGGTCGCCTTGCCGCTCATCATCACCACCGGAATGTCAGGCGCCCGCTGCCGCAGCGCTTCGAGGGTCTGAAGGCCGTCGGGCCCGGGTGGCATCAGGAGATCGAGCAGGACGGCATCGGGAGGGCGGTCGGCGACGGCATTCAGGGCCGCCGTTCCGTTCGGGGCTTCCTCGGTTTCGAACCCTTCGGCGCCGAGCAGCGCGCCCAGCATGCGCCGGATATTCGGCTCGTCATCGACCACGAGCACGCGCGGGCTCATGTCGGAAACGTCAGCGTGAACGTGGCGCCGCCTCCGGGCGTTTCGCCGGCGTCGATCGTTCCGCCATGGGCTTCGAGTGTCTGCCGCACCAGCGCGAGCCCGAGGCCCGTGCCATCGCCTTTGGTCGTGAAGTACGGCTCGAATACCCGCTGGCGCAGGTCGGCTGGAATGCCCTCGCCATGATCGGAGATGGTCACGATCAGCGGATGAGCGGAGTCCGGGGTCGAGGTTCCGTTGCCGTTCACGGTAATGTCGATTGTTCCCTGGCCATCCATGGATTCGGACGCGTTGCGCAGCAGATTCGAGAACGCGCGGCGCAAGGGATCGTAGTAGCCCAACAGCGAGCGGCGGTCCCCCTGCGCCTGCACGTTGACTTTCACGCCTTCGGGGACCGACGTCCGTCCCAGCTCGAGGAGCAGCTCGACCACGTCCACCTCACTGCGGGGGCCCTCAGCCAGCCGGCCGAAATCCGCGAATTCCCGCGCCAGGCGCTCGAGCCGTTCCGTCTCCGCGGCGAGCACTTCGACGGCCACCTCGGTCCGCCCGACCGCCTGACCGCCCGTCCGCCCGAGTTGATCCACCGCGATCCGCATCGCGGTCAGCGGATTCTTGATCTCGTGCGCGACGCGCCGCGCCACCTCCCGAAACGCCCTGAGCCGCTCCCCTTCGAGCTCGCGGGCACGCGCGGTTTCGATGGCGGACGCGAGATCCCGCAGCGCATCGCGCAGCGCTTCGAACTCCGGCGCACCACGCGGCGGGGGGCCCTCGGGCAGCGGCAGGCGCCTTCTGATCAACCTGGTCCATCCCACGAGCCCATCGATCGGGCGCGACAGCTGGCGCGACAGGTGTCCGGCGAGCCGCACCGCCGCGAACAGCATCACCGCTCCGAGCAGCACGATGACCGCGAGGAAGCCGCCCGCGTAATAGCGGAAGTAGGTTTCCGCCCGGCGCGCGAGGCTGAGAGAATTCGAGACCAGATCGAGATGGGCGCGCACGGCCGCGCGGCCGCTCGCATCGAGCGCGGTCGTGTCCACGTGCTGCAGCATCCGGCGCGTGGAGCCCGCGACTTCTTCCAGCGAAGCCCGGGCGCCTGCCGCAGGCGCATTCACCCGGGCGGCAAGCGCCCATCCGATGACGGCGAGCAGGGTCGGCACCGCCGTCACCGCCGCGAGCACCAGGAAAATCCGCTGGCGGAACGAAAGCGGCATATTGTGGCCTCAATCTAGGGTCAAAGCCGGGGTGCGACAATTCGACACAGGGGGATTGGGATGAAGTCGCATACGCATTACTTGTGGTTCACGACGAAGCATCGCCAGGAGGTCATTGATGTTACGGATACCGTCGAGGAGCAGGTGCGGCTCTCCGGTGTGGCGGAGGGATTCGTGCTCGTCTCCGCCATGCACATTACCGCATCGGTATTCGTGAACGACCACGAGTCGGGCTTGTGGGACGATATCCTGCGCTGGCTCGAGCAGACGATCGCGCCGTGGGACCCCGGGCGATATCACCACAACGACACCGGCGAGGATAACGCCGCGGCGCACTTGCGTAGCCTGACCATCGGTCATGAGGTCATCGTCCCGATCACGCGAGGCAAGCTCGACCTTGGCCCCTGGCAGCGGGTGTTTTACGGGGAATGGGACGGGCAGCGCAGGAAACGTGTCATCGTCAAGGTGTTGGGGGAGTGACCCCTTGTTCATTTTACTGCAAGTTGTTTATTTTCAAGGCACTGAAGATGCAGGGTTGTAGGCTGGAGCTTCAAACATCCGGCAGCGCTTGGCCCTCCGGCATGGAGCCGGGTGCAGTCGTGGCGCGCCGCGGTGAGATCGGCGTCCTGCCCGCAGTCCCTGCCGCACACAACGAGATGGGCGACCAGTAATTGACACGCGTTCTGACGCGAAAGCAGTCGCCATTCACAACTTGCCCGAACTGACGGGCTCCCGCCGCTCTCTGGTTTCAGTACGCAGCCAGAGCGAGGTCGGGGTCTGCTCTGTTTGCGCACTCCGAAGCGAGCACAACACATGATCCAACAGCCGCATGGTCACTTGGTCCGGCCACCCTACAAGGAGCCGCCCGCCCATGCTCCCAACGCCGCCCTGCTGATCGATTTCGACAATGTCACAATGGCCATACGGTCTGACCTCCAAACGGAGCTGAAACGACTGCTCCAGTCGGAGATCATTCGTGGCAAAGTGGCGGTGCAGCGCGCGTACGCCGACTGGCGTCGCTACCCGCAGTACATCGTTCCGCTCTCCGAATCATCGATCGACCTGATCTT